>Ga0196963_10000461_pt1 | contig 37541 bp, 28 predicted proteins | sample S1_5metaG_FD_148600 | JGI IMG/M metagenome (GOLD analysis project Ga0196963, IMG submission 148600) | Soil microbial communities from Anza Borrego desert, Southern California, United States - S1_5 | ecosystem: Environmental > Terrestrial > Soil > Desert | place: USA: California | collected... | reverse complement strand
TGCAGGGCGGCGGCGAGCTTGTGGTTGTGCTCGCCGAGCTTTCTGGCGAAGGTGTCGAGAACCTTGAACCAGTGGGACTGTGGCTTGCCGGTGGCGCGCTCGACCGCCCCGTCAGAGATGCCCGCGGCGGGCTTCGCGCCTGCCGCTTTCTTAGACGTGGCGGCTTTCTTCGCGACCTTTGCGACGGTTTTACCAGTGCGTGCGGGGGTGGCGGTCTTCGTCGGCATGGACGGCAGGATACCGCGCGGGCTGCGTCCGCCAAGCGCGGTTCACTTGATCCTGAGCAGCCGCTTCTCGATCTCGGCCGCGAGGCGGGCGGCTAGGCGTGTGTCCTGCGAGACCGGGACGTTGTACTCGCCGCCCACGCCCTGGGCCGCGGCCTGGGGGTCGCTGGCTGTGGTGGTCATGCCGATCGCCCGCGACGACACGCGGACGCCGGGGCTTTGACGCCGGTACACGGTCACCTCGACACGTCCGCGCAACAGGCCCGCGGGGTCGACGGGTGCCGGCTCGCCCGCGTCGTTCTCGAACGTGATGCGGACGACGCGTGACTGGTTGTTTACGGTGTCGTCCACCTCCTGCGAGAGCGAGGACTGATCCTTGTCCCACATGGAGACCAGCCCGGCGGTGGCCTTGGGCTGCGTGGTAATGACGCCCTGCTGGGCATCGACGCGCTCGAGCTGGAAGCGGTAGTCGCGGAGCGTCTCACGCGCGGCGTCGAAGGCGGCGGCGTAGCGGCCGGTGCCGACCTGGAACTCGGGTGATGTCGGGCGGGAGCAGCCGACGAGGAGCAGAGCGGCGAGGAGCAGCGGCAGGGCCTTCAGCATGTGCACCATGGTACCGGTCTAGAGCGCCGCAGCACACTGCTGTACCAGCTCCCACAGAGCCCGCACGTGGCGCTCCTGCGTGCGGGTCGCGCCGATGGCCGCGCGGATGACGTACTTGCGGACGCCGCCAACCTCCACGACCGTGTGGGTGATAAAGGCACGCCCGGAGGCGTTCACGGCGTCGAGGAGCCGCTTGTTGCGCTCGTCGGCGGCGGGGCCCTCGCCGCGGAGGCGGAAGCAGACGAGGTTCAGCCGCCGCTCGCCGATCAGCTCGAAGCGAGCGTCGGCACGGACGAGGTCTTCGAGGAACCCCGCCAGCCGCACGTGCTCGCGGATCTGCGCCCGCAGGCCTTCGACCCCGTAATGCCGCAGCACGAACCAAAGTTTCAGGGCTCGGAACCGTCGGCCCAGTGGCACCTGCAGGTCGCGGAAGTCGGTGACGGCGCCCGAGTCGCTGGCGGTGTTGCGGAGGTACTCGGGGGTGATGGAGAGGGCGTCGATGAGGCCGCGCTTGTCGCGCACCCAGAAGCAGTCGCAGTCGAAGTTGGTCAGCAGCCACTTGTGCGGGTTGAAGCAGAAGGAGTCGGCGTGCTCGACGCCCTCGAGCATCCAGCGGAACTCGGGGCACACACACGCGGAGCCCGCGTGCGCGGCGTCGATGTGCAGCCACGCCCCGCCCCGCGCCGCCGCGATGTTCACGATGCTGTCGAACCCCAGCGTCCCCGTCGTCCCCAGTGTCGCGCACACGAAACACGGCCACTTCCCGGCCGCGATGTCATCGGCGATCATGCGGGCGAGCGCGGGAGCATCCATCGCGAACGACGCGTCCACCGGCACCAGCCGCACGTGCTCGCGGTCCTCTGGTCCGCTGGCGATCCCCGCGATCATGGCCGCCTTGATGATCGACGAGTGAGCCTGCTCGGACGCGTACACCGTCAGCGCATCCGCCCGTCCCAGCCCTGCCGGCGGGCACGCTGGCGCGCGGCCACCAGTGCAACGAGCGCGGCCTCGCTGGCCGTGCCCTGTATGACGCCCGCGCCCTTGCCCGAGTCGCTGCGCCACTCCCGCGGCAGGCCCATCGCCTCGACCAGCCAGTCGAGCACTCGCTCCTCGAGCTCTGTGCACGCGGGGCTGGTGGCCCACAGCATGCCCTGCACACCGAGCCCGGCGCTCAGCAGCTCGCCCAGCACTGCGGGGCCCGACGCGTTGGCAGGGAAGTAGCCGAAGAAGCTCGGGCTCTGCCAGTGCGTGACGCCGGGGAGGATGGTGCGCTCGAGGTCTTCAAACACCGCTGACCACGCCTGATCCGCGGGCGCGGCGGCGAGCTGCGGCCAGTCTCCCTCTCCCGATTCATCTGACGGCTCCGCCCCGAGCGAGCCGAGCCCCGACTCCGGTGGCGACTCGGGAAGCCCGCCCTTCACCTCACCCGGCGTCACCCGCGACAGCACCGGCAGCGACTCCACGCGGTCCCAGTAGGCCGCGATCCAGTCGACCATGCGGTGCCCCAGCGCGCGGAACTCCTCGCTGGTCATGTGCGGAACGGGGCTCGAATCGTCGGGCGTCATGGGCGTCAGCGTACCCACCGGTGATGAGACCGGTGGGCAAGGGCGGCTTCGTACACTCCCCGTCATGAACCCCGCCGGGAACCGGATTCTTGCCCGTATGCTCGACCGGCTGTTCGCCGCGATCGTCAGCGGGCCGAGCCTCAACTGCCGCCCGCACAGCAGCCGCCAGCGCGTGGACCTGATGCAGCTAGGCAAGCTGGCTGACCGTGAGCCGGCGGCCGCGCTGCACGACCTGCTGTCCGACGGCGCCGCATTCGAGCTCACCTCCCGCCTCAAGCCGCCGGCGCGCCTGGCGACGCAGGTGCGCTTCCGCAAGAAGTCCGAAGGCGAGGGTTCGGAGACGCCTCTGGACCCCTCTGAGTCCGCGGCGCAGAAGGCGTGGACCGAGCAGAACTCGCTGCTGTCCAAGCTCCGGGTGCTCATCGAAGAAGCTCGCACGTACGAGAACGACACGGGCGCGTACGTGCTCAACGTCGGCTACCCGCTGGTGAGCCTGCCACCGGGCGCGAGCTTCGGCAAGCACCAGGGCACGCGCCGAATCCTCGCGCCCATCGCGTTCATCCCGGTGGCGGTGACGCTGAAGGCCGGGGCGAGCGCGGGCGTGCGGGTGGAGTGCAAGTCCGACGAGGTGGACCGCGTCGTTGCGAACGACGCGCTGCTGGCGTGGATCGAGCAGAACACCGGCAAGAAGGCCGAGACGCTGTTCACCGACGACGAGGGCGTCAACACCTGGCGCGAGATCGCGGAGCTGGTGCGGCACGCGTGCGCGGCCCTGAAGCTCGATGTCCCGGCGCTGTTCCAGGCGGACACCCTCCCCGCGACCCTGCCGCTGGAGGCGGCGCCGAAGGCGGAGGAGGGCGAGGCGAAGCCCGCGATCATCAACGCGGCGGTGCTGGGGCTGTTCCCGATGGCCAACCAGGGGCTGCTGCGGGACACGCAGGCGATGCTGGCTGGCGAGAGTGTGCGGGGGCCCGTGGAGAGCTTCCTGCGCGCGGATGTGTCGCTTGACGCCTCGGTTGCGGAGCAGGCCCCTGAAGAGCCGACGCCCAGAAAGAAGCGGCCGAAGGTCTTTGCCACCGAGCGGCTGGTCGCGCCGGCGGACCCGTGCCAGGCGCGGGCGGTGGCCCTCGCACGCACGAGCGCCGGGCTCGTCGTGCATGGTCCGCCCGGCACGGGCAAGTCGCAGACCATCACGAATATCATCGGCGACCACCTCGCCCGCGGCGAGCGCGTGCTTTTCGTCTGCGAGAAGCGCACGGCCCTCGACGTGGTGGCCAACCGTCTCACGGCGTTGGGGCTGGGCTCGCTGTGCGCTGTCGTGCACGACCCGCAGCGCGACCAGCGCGAGCTGTACATGAGCATCCGTGAGCAGCTGGAAACGCTCGCCGAAGTCAAGACGCACCCCATGGCCGAGCAGCGGGTCGCGAAGATCGACCAGGAGCTGGGCACGCTGCACGCCGAGCTGACCGGGGTGCACGACGCCCTGTCGCGTGCTCCCGATGGTGAGGAGATGTCGCTGCACGCGCTAGTGGGGCAGTGGCTGGCGCTCACGGCCGAGGGCAGTGCCACCGCGCTCGATGGCCTCGAGGGCGTGTCGCTGCACGAACTGGAGCCCGTGCTGCCGGTGGTGCGCGAGGCGTTGCAGCGGGCCCTTGATGTGTCGTACCCGACCAACGAGTGGAGCAGGGCCGCGGGGGTGGAGCTGGCGACTCTGGTGAGCCGGCCGATGGACCACTTCCGCGGGCTGCTCGCGCGGTGCGTGGAGGCCGCGAAGGCAGCCGACGCGACCATCGACCCGCGCATCCCGCCGTTCGGGCCCGCGGTTCCGTTGGGTGAGCAGGCCGCGAAACGCGAGCAGCTGCGCGCCGCGCTGACCCACGCCTTCGCGGAGGCCACGCGCGAGACGCGCACCTACTGGGCGAACATGCCACCTGCTGACGTCGCCGTCAAGCTGCGGCTGGCCAAGGACGCGCGCCCGGCCCTTGAGACCTTCCGTGCCGGCTCGCCGGACCTCGAGCTGCTCGCGAGCGTGCAGGGCGTGCCGACCGTGGGGGTGCTGTCGCAGCAGATCGGTGCTTTGGAGGCGTACCTGCCCACCGCTAGCAAGTGGTGGGGGTTCCTCGCGTTCGGAAAGAAAAGTGCCGCGGCGAGGGTTCTGACGCCACTGGGCCTGCCCGTGAACGCCGCGGCCGCGACGCGGGGGCGCGACTTCCTGACATGGCTGCGGGCGATGCTGATCCTGAACGCTGTCGCGGAACAACTCGAAGGGGTGAGGCAGACACCCACGCTGCCCGACCATCTTGCTGTGGAGCGCCGGTTCCAGTCGCACGCGGCGGTCCTGGGCGTGCTGGAGCTGCTCACCGACCCGGCACTGGAGAGCGTCGGGCCGCTCGTGCGCGAGGCCCTGCGGAAGGATGCCGCGCCGGAGCTCCTGGAAGGGCTGCGGCTCGCGGGGGCGCGGGCGAAGGCGCTGGGGGTGATGGAAGAAGCGGCGAGCGGCACGGCGATGTTCAGCGGCGAGTGGCTCACGGGCTCGGTCGCCACTTTCCGCGGCGGCGCGGCAGCGGAACCGACGTTCAGCGCGCTGCTGGCGAGCCTGCGAACTCTCGAGGATGTGCTCCGCATAAGGGAGGCGCTGGCCGGCCTCCCAAAGCCACTGAGCGCGGCCACCGAGTCCCTCATCGCGGCGTCTACCGACCCCGTCGCGGGCATCCGCGCCCTCGAGCGCGAGGTCACCAGCGCCGAGATCACCCGCCGCCTCGCCGACAACCCCAAGCTCCAGTCCCTCGACCCCCGGCGCGTGCAGACGCAGTTCGACCGCTACCGAGAGCTCGACGAAGAGAAGCGGCAGAAGGTCCGCGACGCGGTGTTGCACCGCTGGACCGCCAGGGCCAAGGAGCGGCTGCTGGCGTCAACAGGGTCGCGACTCAGCCCCGAGGGCGCGGACGTGCGACGCCGCCTCACCACCCGCGGTCGGAACGCCATGCGCCTGCGCCAGGTGCTCGCCCTGGGTCGCGGCATGGAGCGCGGCGACCCGCTCATGGAGCTGCGCCCCGTGTGGATGGCCAGCCCCGAGACCGTGGCGCAGATCTTCCCGCGCGAGCAGCTCTTCGATGTGGTCATCTTCGACGAGGCCAGCCAGTGCCGCCTGGAGGAGGCCCTGCCGGTCCTCACGCGCGGCAAGCGCGTGGTCATCGCCGGCGACCCCAAGCAACTCCCGCCCACGCGCTTCTTCGAGACCACGCTCGCCGTGAGCGAGAACGAGGAGATCGAGAGCGATCAGCAGCTCTTCGAAGCCCAGCAGAGCGAGGTCGAGGACCTGCTCGGTGCGGCCCTGGGGCTCGACATCCAGCAGAGCTACCTCGACGTCCACTACCGCTCCCGCAACAGCGACCTCATCGAGTTCAGCAACGAGCACTTCTACGCGCGCCGTTTGCAGGCGATCCCCGGCCACCCCCGCAACCGCGTGCGCTACGCCCCGCTCACGCTCTACCACGTCGGCGGCACGTACGAGGATCGCACCAACGAGCGCGAGGCGGACCGCGTGTGCCAGATCGTCCGCGACCTGCTCAAACGGGCCGACCCGCCCAGCATCGGCATCGGGTGCTTCAACCTGGCCCAGCGCGACCTGATCCTGGAGAAGCTCGACGAGCTGGCCGCGGCCGACCCGGCGTTCGCCACATCGCTCGCCAAGGCCCGCGAGCTGCGCCGTAAGGGGGCCTTCGAGGGCCTGTTCGTCAAGAACCTGGAGAACGTGCAGGGCGACGAGCGCGACCACATCATTATCAGCACGACCTACGGCCCCGCGCCCGACGGGCGGTTCTACCGCCGCTTCGGACCGCTCGCACAGCCCGGCGGCGGGCGGCGGCTCAACGTGCTCGTCACCCGCGCCCGCGACGAGGTGCACCTGGTCACGTCGATCCCGCGCGAGGTGTACACCGCGCTCCCGCCCATCCCCCAGGGCCAGCAGCCCGGCGGCGGGTGGCTGCTGATGTCGTACCTCCTGTACGCCGAGACCCTCGCGGCCAAGTACAGCCTCATCCAGAGGGCCCTCGAGCTCGACGCCGACGCCCGCGAGAACCCCTCGCCCTCCATCCCGGACCCCAACGTGGAGGTGAAGTCGCCGCAGCCGATGCCGACTGATGAGGTCATCATCGAGAAGACGCGGGCGCCCTCAACCCTCGCCGCGTCGCTTGCGGGCGCGTTGAAGACAGAGCAGCACGTCGGCTCGATCGTGCACTGGGGCAACGACGGCTTCTGCGTCGATGTGGCCGTCCGCCACCCGCGCGAGCCCGACGGCGTCACCATCGGCGTCCTCTGCGACACGACGCGGTTCCCGCTCGCGGACGACCCCGTGGAGTGGGACATCTTCCGCACCGACATCCTCACCGGGCAGGGGTGGAACCTGCTGCGGCTGTGGTCGCCCGTGCTGTTCCGCGATCCGCGGGGCCACCTGGAGGAGATCGCGAGGCGTGCGGACGCGGAGCTGGCGCGCGGGAATGACAAGAGCGCTGAGTGAGGGACGATACAGGCGCGAAAGTGAACATGCTCACCCAGAGCGGTGAGCATGCCACGCCTCTTTCTCACTGGTCGCGGGTCACTGCATCCCCACCAGCGCCATCTGCTTGTCGTACTCCAGCCGGAAGGTGTACTCCACGCTCGCGGCGGTCGTGCCCACCGCCTGCGGCGGCACCACGAGGTCCCACCGCAGCACGCCGTCCTTCTTCTGCGTCTTCACGTACTCCTCGGCCTCGCTCAGCGTCTCGCTGACGCGCACCATGGTCACGCGGATGTCACTGGCCTGTACGCCGGCCTGCGGGTTCGCCTGCACCTTTGGCAGCAGGTCCAGCAGCCGCACCGGCGCGGGGGCCGCGCCGAAGTTCTCGAGCGTGAGGCGGTAGGTGAGCTCGACGACGCGGTTGCCGCCCTGGATGGTCTCGGTGCGCTCCACCAGCTCGCGCCCGGCCTTGAGGCTGCTGTCGATGCCGAACCCAGCCATGAACCGCTCGCCCACAGAGACCGTGGGCAGGGCGCCGCTGCCCACGAAGGCGCCGTCGAGGTAGGCCGTGATGGGACCGGCGAGCAGCACCATGGTGCTGGTGTTCACCGCCGCGGCCTCGTCGTACACGAAGTCGGTGAGCACGGGCGTGGCGACCTTGGTGAACTCAGCCTTCAGCGGCAGTGCGGCGATCTGGATGAGCTGCTGGTCGCTGCGGCTGGGCATGCTGGTGCGGCCGGGGATGGTGTAAGTGACGGCGAGCCCCTCCTCGCGCCCCTGACGGGTGGAACCCGCGCCGCGCTCCACCTTCTGTGCGGAGACCAGGTCGAGCACCGCGATGTTGGCCGCGTAAGTGTTGAGGGCCGACTCGGCGGCGTCCTTCTCGGCCGCGGGCCCGGCCTTGCCCTGCACGCGCGATTGGGCCACCTGACGCTGCTTGTCCAGCAGCTCGCGCCGGGCGTCGTGATACGCCAGCTGTTGCGCAGGCTGCGGCGCGTTCGCGGGCGCCGTGAGACCGATGACCATCGACGTGAGCGTGGGCGCCTTGGCCACCAGCGACGGCGTCGCGGTCGAGAGCGTCATGTTCACGCCGCTCCAGTCCTCGCCGCTCATCTGCTGGATGTTCGCGTAGTACTCCAGGTTGAGTGTGCGCTCGCCATCACCGGCCGCCGCCCGCATGGTGTACGAGGGCGCCCAGGTGGCACCGTCCACCAGGTACCGCAGCGTGATCTCCCCGCCCGCGCCGGCCTCGGAACCTACCAGCACCACGGCCTCGTGCACCGTCCGCGACGACCCCGCCGTGAGCAGGTCCCGCTCGCGCTGGAGCTGTTCGGCCTCACGCGAGAGACGGCGGACTTCGACGCCCAGCGCCGCTTCCTCGTCCCACATCTTGCCCCGCTGGGCGCGCATGAAGGTCGCCAGCCGCTCCAGCGTCTCGGCGTTGAGCACGCCGCGGGTCAGCTCGACCGTCGCGGCGGGGGCGATGAAGTTCTGCAGTGACGCGAGCACGCTGCGGTGCTCGTTGATGAGCTCGATCTTCTTCTGAGCGAAGCCGCGCTGGTCGTTGACCGCCTCCAGCCGCTCCTCCAGCTTGCGGATCTCCTCGCGGGTGTCCTGCACGACCGGCCGCTGCCGGAACCGCACGCTGCGCACCTTCACGCCGTCACGGCTATCCGCGTGCACGCTCTCTGGCCTGATGCGGGCGGGCAGGTCGGTGATGATGACCTCGCGTACCGACCCGGCGGCCTCCGCGACACCCTTGGCCGCGGGCACCGCGACGATGCGCGAGACGAGCGCCTGGCCACGGTAGACGGTGACGGAGTCGATCTGGCCGCGGGTCTCCAGCGGCTGCGGCGCGCCGGCCTGGGCGAGCGCGAGTGCGGGTGTGAGGACGAGCGCAACAGCGGTGTAACGGGCGAGTCGCATGGCAGGCTCCTTGTGTCTGCATGAAACTACGCCGGCGAGCCATGAGCGCTCGTAACCAGCAGGTAACGGCGTGTTCCTAGAGACTGTCCCGCACAGGCTCGCGAGCAGCCCGCGGCAGCAGCACTCTCCAGAGCGCCACCGTGACGATGAGCCCAAGCACCAGAGTGCCGCCAAACCCGACGACGCCGCGGAGGAGGACAACGAGGCCCTCCTCCCACTGGTCGCGTGCGAGATGCACCGGCACGGCGCGCCCATTCACAATCGAATACCGGGAGTGCCGTTCGTCGCGTCCGAACGATTGCACGAACGTCACCGTGCCGGGCAAGTCTGAATCGCCCATTCGAATGCCGTTTGGCGATGGGTTCGCGCTCTTCCTGAGGACCGGCAGGAGCCCCGCAAGCCACACTTGCGGCTCCGCCGGTGGCGTCAGCGTCAGGTCCGCTCGCCGCACGTACACGCCCTCAGTCTGCACCCACGTCCCGCTCTCCTCGAGCGGGGTCATTGATACGGCGCGGTTCAACTCCCCGACCAGCGTTCCGCCCGGAGCATCGAAGGTCTGGAGCGGCGCCTGCACCGGGAAGCCGACGATCAGAAACGCCGGGGGCGGCGCTTGTGACGATGACGCTCTCCACTCCACCTTGGGAGGAGGATCGACCCACGCCTTGCAGCCCTTCGCCAGCAGGAACCACGCGAGCGCCACCAGCACGATGAGTGCCACGCGCCGCAGGTCGCGCCGTTCGTACAGGACCAGGCTCATTCAGGCAGCTTATCGAGCTCTACCCGCACGCGCTCCGCGATCCGCTTCACCGCATCGGGCCCGAAGTCGAACGTGAGGCCGCTGGCGCGGAAGAGCTCGGGGAGTGGGCGGCTGCCGCCCAGCGACAGGCCCTTGATGTACAGCTCCACCGCCGACTTCTCGCCCTTCTCGAGCGAGTGCAGCCACAGCTGCAGCGCACCGAGCCGGGCGATGCCGTACTCGATGTAGTAGAAGGGGTGGCTGAAGAGGTGCAGCTGACGCTGCCAGATCCAGCGGCGGTACTTCTCAAGGCCCGTCCAGTCGATTCGGCTGCCGAACCGCTCGTCGAGTCCGAGCCAGAACGTCGCCCGCTCCTCGCGGGTGTGCTTGGGGTTGCCGTACACCCACAGCTGGAACGCGTCGATCTGGGCAATCCACGGCAGCAGCAGCAGCGAGTGCTTGAGCTGCTCGCGGGCGGCGCGGGCCCAGTCTTCGTCGCTGGCATAGAACGAGCGCCAGTGCGGCATGCTCAGCAGCTCCATCGACATGCTCGCCACCTCGGCGAACTCGATGGGGCTGTGCCGGTACTCCACCAGCGGCTCCTCCTCGCACAGCATGCTGTGGAACGCGTGCCCCGCCTCGTGCACCATTGTCTCCACGTCCTTGTGCATGCCCGCCGCGTTCATGAAGATGAACGGCCGGCGCGTGCGGTCGCGCATGTACTGGTACCCGCCCGGGGCCTTGCCCTTGCGGCTGTCCAGGTCCAGGCACGCGCCGTCGCGGGCGCCGCGGGACTCCTCGCCCGTGCCCAGGCGCGCGAACATCTCGGCCAGGCGCGCGTCAAGCCGACGGAACGTCGCCAGCGACTTGTCCATCAGGTCCTTGCCGCCGTTGAAGGGCTTGAGCGGCCCGCGCCCCTTGGGGTCAACCCCGAAGTCCCACGGCCGCAGCGCGTCGAGCTTCAGATCGGCCGCGCGCTTCCTGTCGAACTCGCGGACGAGCGGCACGATCGCCTCCTCCACGCCCGCGTGGAACTGGCGGCACGCCTCGACCCCGTAGTCGAAGCGGTGCTTGCTCTTGAACGCGTAGCCGACGTAATCCTCAAAGCCCGCGTTCCGCCCGACCTTGGTCCGCAGCGCGACCATCTCCTCGTACACATCGTTGATGGCGGTGACGTCCTGGAAGCGGCGGTCCATGACCGTCCGCCATGCAGCCTCGCGCTTGGCGCGGTCGGGCAGCTCCTGGTACTTGGCCATTTGCGGGAGCGTCTTCTCCTCGCCCTCAAACTGCACCGACATGGCCCCGGCGATCTGGTCGTACTTCTGGCTGAGCTTGGCGAGCTCGGTCTCCAGCGGCACGTTCTCCTCGCGGAAAAGCTCGACGTCGGCCTGGGCCGCGCGGAGCAGCACGCCGTAGCGCCCGGCATCCAGTGGGAACTTCTTCGCGAGCTCCACCAAGCGCTTGTCGAGCTCAAAGAACAGCGGGGTGAGCCTGGGGGCGACGTTCTCGATGTACGACGCGTAGGCCTGCTGCGCCGCCTTGCCGTCGGTGTCGCAGCTCATGGAGATGTAGAGGTTGGCCCTGCCCTCGCTGCACGCGGCCGCGAGCTCGCTGCGGTCCAGCAGCCACGCCTCCAGCTCCTCTGCCGAGCGCACGGGCCGCTCGAGCAGGGCTTTGAACAGCGGCTCGAGGGCGTCAAAGCGGGTCGCGTCGAGGTCGGCCGGAACGAGTGTGGTGCTGATGGTGGGCATGAACGGATGGTAGCCGGAGGCAAAAACGAGAAAGGCCCGGCGGTGGTCCGCCGGGCCCTCAGTTTCAGTGGTCTCGATGGTGGTCAGCGCCTCAGCGGCGGGCCAGCTCGCGGATCAGCTTCTCCTGCTCCTTGACCCAGTCATCGAACTCGTCCATCAGCATGTTGAAGGCCATGAAGGAGAAGTTGGGGTTGTTCTTCACCATGCGCTGGATCTGCTCGAGGGCCTGGCGGGCCTTGCCCAGGAACTTGCCGCGGTCCTCGGGCGGAGACTGCGCCGCCATGTTGATGGCGGTGGTGTAGTCGACCTGGTACTTGCGGGTCAGGTCCTCGTCCTTCTTGACCTTCTTGCGCCACTCCATGTTGTTCTTTTCGGCAGCGCTGATCGGCCAGGGGAAGCCGCGGACGTTGTTGCCAACCCACTCGAGCTCGGTGTAGCCCATCGCCTTGGTGAGCTCCTCGAGGGTCTCGCAGGTGCCCTTGGAAAAGCCGCACTTGAGGGCGGTCTCGGAGTTGAAGGTGAGCACCTCGCCGATGGGATTGATGACCATCTCGCCGCTGGTGACGTCGCCGTACCAGTCGACCTTGCCGTTCTCGCGGACGGTGCAGGAGAGGGGCTGCTGGATCTGCATAGCGCGGGCGATGAGCGGGTGGTGGCCGCCGCGGGCGGAGATCTTCTCCATCCGGTGCAGGACCTCCTCGAGGCCGCGGCCCTTGGTGGCGTTGAGGGCCCCCGAGTACTGCGTCGCAGCGCCGTAGTTGCCCTGGCGGGTGAAGTAGATGTCTTCCATGCAGTGGGAGGTCATGGCCGCGGCCGAGATGGCCGAGTCGATCCAGGCAACGGTCCGCCACCGCTTCTTGTACTCGTTATGGATAACGTCGGAGAGCTTCTGCACCTCAAGGGTGAGGCCGCCGCCGGAGTGGACGCGGAGCACCACGATGCCGGTGCCGTCGGTGCCCAGTTCCTTCTCGAGGATGGGGATCATCTGCTCGAGCTGGTGGGCGGTCATGTAGATGCCCACCATGTGGCCGTTCTCTTCATCGCCCAGCGTGATCACCGCGGCCTTGGGGGCGCCGGTGTTCTTCTTCGGCGCGGGCGCGGCGGTGGTGGCGGCAGCGCCCGTCGTGCCGGCAACCGGGCCGCGCTCGACGGAGGCGACCTCATCGGCGGAGAAGAACTCCTCGCGCTCGATGCCGCCGATGGTGGTCTTGATCCAGATGTGGCCGGACTCCTCGCGGGCGATGGTGCCCTCGACGGTCTTGCCACTCTTCAGGACGACTTTGTCGGCCAGGCCGGTCGTCGCGAGCACCGCGACACAGACGAGCATGGCCAGCGATCGGAGCAGGGACGTGATTCGGGTCAACATGGGTTTGTACCTCTTGCGTTACCGCTTGTCTGCGAGTTGACGGAGCTTGATCTGGTCGATGCCGATCATGATCTCGGACACAGGCGGGATGCCGTTCTCGCCGAGCCACTGCTCGAGACCCTCGCCCCACTTCTGCATCAGGGCCTTGATCTCCTCGAGCTTGCGGATTTGCAGGCCGCGGGCGCGGGTGCGCTCCTGATAGTCGCCCTGCACCTGGATTTCCTGGTACTCCTCGAACAGGGTCACGATCCGCTTCTTGGCGTTCGCCACGCCGTCGACCCATTCCTTCTGGATCTGCTTGGCCCGCCCGGGGATGAGGACACCGGTGCGCTCAAGGCCCATGGCGTGGAGCAGCTCGTCGCGGGTGTCGACTGTGCCCCTGGACAGGCCGACCAGCTTGGCCGTCTCGGCGTTCATCGTGAGCACGTCGTTGCCGGTCCAGCGCACGCGCTCACTGAGGGAGTCGAAGTTGCCGCCCATGCCGTCATCAGTGAGCAGGACCTCGCCCGGGGCCTGTGGGTAACCCTCGAAGAGCTCCACCTTGCCATCACGGACGCGGTAGCTCATCACGAACTCGGAGCGGCCCATGGCCCGAATGATCATGGGGTTGTAGCCGCCCTTGATCGCCCAGCCCTCGGCGTGACGCAGGAACGCGGAGCGGAGCTTCTCACGAACCACCTCGTCGCCGGTGTTGCCGTAGAGCTGGCTGAGGTTGCCGATGCCGCCCATGCGGGCCTCGCTCGAGAAGTAGATTTCGGGAGCGCACAGGGGCACGAACGCCGCGCCGGCCATCGCCTGCTTCACCCAGAACACGATGCGCGGCGGCTTGTGGTTGTACTCGGTGGGCAGCTCATTGACGAGCACGGGCAGGATCTTCTCGGCGCGGAAAATGCCCTGGAAGTCGGAGTCCTGGTCGTTGGCCTTGTCGGCGTTGATCACCCCGTCCTTGTCGTTCCAGTCGGCGTCGAGCTCAAAGACGATGACCTCGGCGTTGTTTCGCTTCGCGTCCCGGATGGCGTTGCGGATCGGGGTCTCCGAGATCTCCTGCCCGAACTCGCCCTTGAGCTCGACCCAGTAGATGCCCGTCTTGCCGTCGCGGCTTTCCGCGGCCTTGTCGCTGCCGCCGCTGCTCTTGAGCGTCGGGGCGGCGGTGTTGGACGGGGCCGCCGGAGCATCGCCGGTGGTCTTTGCCACGCCACGCTTGATCGTCAGGATGTCCGACATCGGGTACTCGGTCTCGGCCTCGATGCCGGCGATAAGCCCCTTGAAGCGGATGGCAGAGGCCGTCTCCGACACGATCTTGCCCTCAAGCGTGCGGCCGTTCTTGAAGATGATGATGTCCTGCGTGGACGCCGTCTCCTTCGCGCTGCTCTCGGTCTGCGAAAGTGCCGCGGTCGGAACGGTGCAGAGGCCGATCACCGCCGCCAACGCGGAGGTCGCGACCTTGTTCTTCCAAGCTCTGTTCTTCATGGGTGCCACCTCAATCAGGTCTTCGGAGCCCTTGGCCAAGCCGCGGGCCGCCGCAAGAGAACACTGTCCCTAACAAAATACCGGTCCAAGCATACCACGCAGGCAGCGGGGAACGGGCCCCGGGGGCGAACGCCCTCCTCCTCAGACGCGCATCCCGCGGGCCAGTTCCAGCGCCGCGTCACGATTCTGGACCCGCCCCTCAAGCTGCGCGTCGTACACCCCGTCGAGGATCACCTTGAACCGGGGGCCGGGGGTGAGGCCCATGGCGGTGAGGTCGTCGCCGGAGACATACGGATCCGGTTTCAGCCCGCCGTGGGTCTGGGCAAGTTCGCCGACCCGGGCCTCCACCCGAGCGGCTGTGGACGGGTCCTTAGCCCGCAGCACACTGGTGGCCTCCCAGAACCACGCCGAGGCCGCGAGCCGCTTCTGGCGGGCGACTGGCAGGCTGTCCCATTCGCGTTCGAGGGTGGGAAGGGTTGCCAGAATGAAGGCAAACTGATCCCGAACGTCGTTGCTCAGGGTAAGGGTGTTGCGGAACTGTTGCACCAGGGGGAGGGGGGCGAGGCCCACCACCCCCAAATCGAGTGCCCACGCGGCCAGGGCGGTCGCAAAGCCGACCTCCGCGGGGAGATTCGACAGCGTGCGCCAGCTTCTCGGACCTTGAGCCCCCGACTGGAGGAACACCGGCCGCTCCAGACCCAAGGAGTGGATGAGGGCCGCGCCCTGGGCGCGGCTGGGGTGCTCGGCGATCCGGCGGACTTCCTCGCCGATGCGTTCGCGGCTGACGCCCTGAAGGTCCGACGCGTGCCGGGTGATGGCGGCGGCGGTGGGGGGGTCGATGGTGAGGCCGAGCTTGGCGGCAAGGCGGGCAGCGCGGAGGGCCCGAAGGTGGTCCTCGGCCAGCCGCTGGTCGGGATCGCCCACGGCCCGGAGCACCCGCCGCTCCAGATCGGCGATGCCGCCGACAAAGTCGATGACCCGCCCGTGGGCGGCGACGGGGACGATGGCCGCGCCGGGGGCGTGCTCGATGGGTGGCGAGGGGTGGTCGGCGAGGATGGGGTCGAGGAAGAGGGCGTTGACGGTGTAGTCGCGCCGGTGGGCGTCCTGGAGGGGGTCGCTGAAGGTGACAGTGTTGGGGCGGCGGCGGTCGGTGTACTCGCCGTCGGAGCGGAAGGTGGCGACCTCGATGACCTCGCTGTCGATGCGGACGAGCATGACGCCGAAGGAGGCGCCGACCTCGGCGGTGCGGGGGAAGAGGGCGGCGATGCGGTCGGGGCTGGCGTCGGTGGCGACGTCGTAGTCGGTGGGGGTGAGGCCGAGCAGCTCGTCACGGACGCAGCCGCCGGCGAAGTAGGCGATGTGCCCGGCGCCGGTGAGGGTGCGGACGATGTGCTCGGCGGCCTTGCGGGCGGAGAGGTGGTGTGAGGGTCTTCCCACGTGCTGAGTCTAAGAGGGAAGAGCTACCGCGGAGTTGCGCGGAGAGGGCGGAGTGGCGCGGAGTTTGGAATCAGGGTGTGGAAACTCAGCGCAACTTCGCCTGCTTCGCGCAACTCCGCGGCTACTGCCTTGGGTGGGAGCTGCAGGCGGGCTGGTGGGGCACGGCCGCGCGTGCCTCGTCGAGAAACTCGACGCCGCGGCGCAGGTGCGGGATGACGATCGATCCACCGACGATGAGGGCGACGTCGAAGGTCTCCCAGAGCTCCTCGTCGGTCGCGCCGGCCTTCACGCACTGGTCGATGTGGTAGGCGATGCAGTCGTCGCAGCGGAGGACCATCGAGGCCACCAGGCCGAGCAGCTCCTTGGTCTTCGCTGAGAGCGCGCCGTCCTCGTAGGTCTTGCCGTCGAGAGAGAAGAATCGCTTGGTGACCAGCGTGCCACCCATCCGCGGCGAACCGTCGGCGTTGGTGCCGCGCTGGTCATCCTCGCCGAGGATGCGGCAGTTCATCTTGGAGCGGTACTGCTGGAACTGTTCGTAGCGTGACATGATGGATGATATGTGCCACGATCATGTCCTCATGATCGTGCTCCATGAGCCCAGGACACGATCATGCAGAGCCATGATCGTGGCACATCACTTCGGCGGCGCATCCAGCACCAGCGTCACCGGACCCTCGCTCAGCAGCAGCTTGCCGTCGATGACCATCGTCGCGTGGGGGTTCTCGTAGAGGCGCACGCGCTCTGTGTTCAGGAGCTTGCCCGTCGGGTGAGCGAACATGAACACGCGGGAGACGATGCCGGTGCCGCTGGCGGGCTCGCGCTGGTTGTTCTCCACCGCCACGAACATCGACTCGGTGGCGACGGGCGTCTGCAGCGAGCCCTGGCCATCGAGGGCGTCGGCGCCCACGAGCTCGCCCTTGTCGTTGAACACCAGCAGGCCGTTGGTGCTGGCCACCGCGAGCGTCTTGCCCATGACCGTGCCGCTGACTGGGAACACGATGCGCCCGCGGCTGTCGAGGGGGCGGCCCGCGTGCGCCCCGTCTTTGAGCGACACGTGCCACAGGTTGACGTCGCCGTCAAGCACGAACAGCGCGTCGCCCACCACCCAGCCCGCGAACGAGTTTGCGCCAGGCGCGCCGGAGGTGAACCACGCCACCTTGCCGCTCTGCGGGGTGAAGCGGAGCAGGCCGTTCGCTGTCGCGAGGACTACGTCGGCGCCCACCGCCCGCATCCAGCGTGCGTGATCCCCGAGCTGATCGGGGCCGAGGCGCGAGACCTCCTTGCCGGTGCGCTTGTCGAGGGCGATGACGCCCGCAACCGACGTGCGCCCGGACTTGCTGCCCACCGTGCCGCCGATCACGACATGGTCGCCCGCCTGCTCGATCTCGTACACGCGGCTCAGCCCCAGCGTGCTGGTCCACAGCGGGTTGCCATTAGTGAGGTCAAAGGCGCCCGCCCGACCGCGCCGCTGCACCAGCACCAGGGTGCTGCCGTCGGCGGTCACGACCAGGTCGTTGGGACGCACGGGCCCGTCGAGCGGCGTGTTGACGCGGTCGTCCGCACCGTTCGCACCGCCGTCAAAGAACGCGGCGAACTCCTTCGTGCGCCACTGAGGCTTGCCGTCGATGGTCGAGATGCTCTCGATCGCTCCGCCGCTCTGGCTGGGCCAGAAAAGCAGCGTGCTGTCGGGCGTCACCCGGACGACGATCGGGCGCATTGAGTACGGCTTGCTCCACAGCTGGCGGAGCTTGCCGTCCTCCGCGGCCACGGCCCACATCGATACGCTCTTGCCGTTCTCGTCATCCATCACCACGCAGTCACCCGACACGCCGGGCGCGTGGCGGACGATCGGCTCCAGCGGCACCCAGGTCTCGATGACCTGCACTGTGCGGGAGAGGTTCTGGCCGATCACGGGCCGGCCGCTGCGGGTGGCGAGACGCGCGCGGAGCTCCGCCGCGATCTGCGCGGGCGCGGCGGTGGTGCCGTTCCAATCGATGGCGAGGTCCTTCATGTCGCGGTCCAGCCGCAGCATGAGGCGGAACGCGGGCTCGATGTCCGCCGGGCCCGTCGAGCGTGCGAGCAGCGAGCCGGTGAGACGTCCCAGCATCTCGCCCGTGGACTGCCGGCCGATGGCGGCACCCAGCTCAGCGGCCGCGAGGCCCGAGCCGGCGGCGAGCTTGGACTGCTGCTGCATGTTGGCCGCGGCGTAGGCGGCGCTGGCGCGGTTCCACGCCTCGGGGGCGACGGCCGCGACGGGGTACGCGCGGGCGAGCTCGGCCAGCCGCTCGGGGTTGCTTGCGTCGGCCTCGGCGAGCAGGCGCGCGGCCTCCTCATCGAAGGCCGCGTAGGGCGCGGGGCCCACACGCTTCACCAGCGCGACGAGGCGATCAGTGGCCTCCGTACGCGCGTTGCTGAAAGAGGTCGCCCGCTGCTGGTTGTGCAGGCGCGAGCCGCTGTCGAGCTCGACCGCGACAAGGCCGGTGTCGGTGAGGATCCGCTGGTAGGCCTCCACGGCCGCGGCGTTGTCGCTCTGCTTCTCCGCGAGCCACGCCTTCTCCAGCAGCATGGCCACCTGCTGCTGCGGGGCCTCGGCGGTGCGCTCCAGGCGGTCCATCAGCTGCGCGAGCAGCGCGGCGTCGTTGATGGGCTGGGCCGCGCCGACGGCGACGACCTGGCCGGGGTTCGTCCACGCACCGCGGCTGGCCCGCACCATCTCCAGGAGCATGGAGTACAGGCGGGTGCGCTGGCGGGCAGACTCGCCGTCGCCGGCGCGGGCGTCGAGCACGGTGAGCGCGCGGTCGGCGAGCTCGGGCACGCGCTCGGCGCGCCCTGTGCGGGCCGCGAGCTCCACATAGGTGAGCAGCGGCTGCGGCTGGTTGGGCTGGGCGGCCACGCGCTGCGTCAGGATCGTCTCGGCCTCTTCCCACGAGAGGAAGGTGTGCAGGCGCGTCGCGTCGGCGGACACCAGGTGCGTGCCCTGCTCATCGCCCACCACCAGGAGGTTGCCCGAGCACTCGAACGCGGCGGTCATCTCCTTGCGGAGGTTGTTGGGGTCGACGAGGGCCGCGCCGGTTTCCATGGGGACCAGGGCGTAGGGCCCGGCGGCGCACACGCGCCCGACGACGGAATCGCGGGCGTTGGGCGACACGAGTTGTGCCTTGCCGCTCTCGAGGTCCGCGCCCTTGATGAACGCGATGCGGCTGCCGTTGACGGCCGCGACGTGCTCGCCGACCTTCACGAGGTACCGCGGGTCGCCAAGCGTCGAGCCCTCGCGCTGGGCCAGCAGCTTGCCGTCATTGAGCCCCACGCGCACGACCCGCCCCTTGGGGAACTCGACGGCCATGAGGGCGTCGCCGTCCACCACGGGGATGTGCATCTCCTGCGGAGGGGCGCTCTCGCGACCCCCACCGAACTGGAGCATGCTGGTAAACGAGTTCGGGGGCATTGAGCGCAGCCACACCGGGCGGCCACTGGCGGCCTCGTAGGCGAACATCACGCCGATCTCGTCGCAGCGGTAAACGACGCCGTTGTGCAGCATCGCGCCGTCGGGCCGGCCGGCGGTCCGCCCCATGAAGCCGGGGCTCTGCACCGTGCCCACCAGGCGCACCCACTTGAGGCCGCCGGTGTAGAGGTTCACGCCCACAAGGTGCAGGCGGGTGTCGCGGCGCACCACGCCCGTCGAGCGCATGGCGACCACGATCGTGTCGGCCTCGATTACCGGCGGGCCGTACACCGCGCCGCCGGCGAGCTTCTCCGAGAGCGTCGCCGGATCGATCGACCACAGCGTGCGCCCGGTGGCGCTGTCGATGGCGTGCATGCGGCGGTCGCCGCGCCGCCCGCGACCCTCGGCGATGCCCGTCACGCCCACGGCGATGCCGTTGCTGACGCACACGGTGGCCGCGTCTTCCTTCTGGGTCGCGCCGGGCTGGATGAACAGCCCGAGGTCCTCCTCAACCGCGCGGGGGCTGATGCTCGCGGGGCCGGTGTTGACCTGCCACAGCTCGCCAAGGGTCGCCGCGTCCCACGCGCTGATGCGGCGCCCGTCGTTCACGTACACCACGCCTGCCTTAAGCGTCGGGATGATCCAGGGCGAGGCGCCGACCCGGTTCAGGTACGCGGGCGCATCGGGGCTGCGCTCGACCTCGAGGCGCTCGAGGTCAAGCCCCACCGACTGCAACGGGCGCGCGGGGACGTTGTCGAACTTCGGCGCGATCTGCGTGACCAGCGGCGACACGCCCCTTGCGGCGGCCTCCGTGGGAATCTTCGCCGGCGGCAGCATCGCCTCGCCGTTGAGCCCCGCGTCCTTGCTCCAGCGGGCGGCCCACGCGCGGACATCCTCGCGCGGCAGGTACGACGCGATCATCCCCGCCAGACGCGCGGCATCGGCGCCCCGGGCCTTGTCGGCGCGGTCGGGGTGCTGCTCCAGCTGCGAGAGCATCAGGCGTGCCGACTCAAATCGGGCCGCCTCCAGCTCCACCTGCGCCAGCCGCAGCACGGCCTCAAACCCGGACGGGGTCAGCATCCGCGACTCTTCCAGCTCGGTCAGGCGGTTCTGCTCCAGCAGCTGGCGGGCGGCGGGCTCCTGCTCCAGCCGATAGCGGTTCAGCAGGTCGGGGCTGGCGATCAATAAAGAGTGGATGTGGGCGCGGACGGGCACGAACAGGTCCGGCTGGTCGAGAGACTGCACGACCTGCCCGCCCTCGGTTTCGAGGGTCTTCTGAAGGACGCGGAGGGCCTCGGGCATGTTGCCAGCCTGGCTGAGCTCGCTGACGCGGATGAGGGCGTCACGTGTGCCCACGCCTTCATCGGGGAAGACGCTGCGGCCGCGCTGGGCGAGCGCGGGAGTAGTGGCCACGCCGGCGGTGAGGACCATGAGGAGTGCAAGGGCAATGGGTCGGGCGATCGGACGCATCCATCCTCCGATTGCGGGCAGCCTCAGGGTACATCATCGACCCGGAAGGCCCGTGGAATCACTGACCGGTGAGGGTTGCCCAGCCGTTACTGCCGGAACGGCAACCTCTTAAGACACTTTCTTCCGCTTGAGCGTTCCAGTTGCACCGCCGATCACCAATGCTGATGAACGTGGACGCGCCAAGCACCAGGTTCTGGCAGCCGCTGAGCGAGGCATTTACGCCGCGCACGCGATCGCAGCGGGTGACCCTGCTGCTGTTCGCCACGGTGCTGATGGGGCTGGCCGACCTCGCGCTCACGCTGACGTTCCTCACTTCCGTCGGAATGATCGAGGCCAACCCGGTCGCCCGGGCCGTGATGCAGCTCAACCACCCCGGCTACGTGGTGCTGTGGAAGCTGGCGACGATGCTGGTGGGCATCGGGCTGCTGTTCTGGGCCCGGCGGTACCGCGGGGCCGAAGTCGGCACGTGGGTGTGCTTCGTCGCGATGGCGGCCCTGAGTTACCACTGGCTCACGTACGCCGAGGTCACGGCGACCGAACCAGATTACGCGGTGATGGCCGCTGTGGACGACCCGCGGTGGATCAGCATTACACCCTAACTCTGGGTGTGACCCGGGCTTGACGCTGCCAAGGGCAGGCGATGGCCGGCGCGGTTACACTCGCGCCCTCCATGCTCAAGACTACCGCCGCGCGTCGCCTGTTGTTCGCCCTCACCCTCCCCCTTTGCGGCAGCCTGGTCGGCTGCTCCAGCCAGCCCGCCCCCACGCTCAAGGTAGTGGGCGCGGAGGTCACCGAGCGCACCCAGGATGGGCTTGTGGTGCTGTTCACGGTGGAGGCCGAGAACGCGTCGGGTCAGGAAGTGCCCCTGCGCGACGTCGAGTACACCGTCTCACTCCATGGCAAGCCCCTGTTCAGCGGCACCCGCTCCGCCCAGGCCACCGTTCGCCGCTACGGCGTGCAGGACTTCCAGCTCCCTGCGGCCATTCCCGCCGCGCACGCCCAGCAGCTCAGCGGCATGGTGCCGTACACGATCGAGGGCACGGTGACGTACGTCGTGCCGGGGGTGCTGGCGAAGGCCATGTTTGATATGGATGTGATCCGGCCGGAGACGGGGTTTGCGGGGCGGGGAGTGGTCGAGGTCAAGTGAGGGTTTGCGGGACGATCCTCAGCAGTGACCACCTCCTAGGACACGGAAAAATGCTTCGATGTCCTGATCGGTGCCCGTGTCGCGATCACCATTGAAGTCGGCCGAGCCGCATGTCGGGCAGCAGTGACCGCCGAGGCAGGTGAAGAATGCCTCGATGTCCTGGTCGGTCCCGGCGTCGCCGTCGTTGTCGAAGTCGGCGGAACACGGGAGCACGGTGACGCTTGCCTCGAGCGGTGGGAGGGTGGCGCACGCGTTAGAAACCGTGCACTGAATGGTGAACCTCGCGAAGCCGCCGGGGGCGCGGACGCCGCGAAGGGTGAGGTTGGGGCTTGACGCGCCGGTGATCTCTCGCGCCATCGGAGCGTCGATCATGTCGGTGAGTAGCGTGCTGCCGAAGCGCCATTGATACGACAGCGGCTCGATGCTTTCGGCGCCCACACTAAGCGTCACATCAGCGCCGGCGTTGACCGTCACCGACGCGGGGCGGACGAGCAGGCGCGGCGGCGCGGGGCTGGAGGCGAGCACGATTGTGTCGCCTCGCACGACCGTTCCCTGGCCGCCGAACATGAGCATCCGCCCGCGGAGTGAGTCGTACGCCATGGGCGCCCCATAGCGGTACAGCGATGAGTGGGCCTGGCGTTGGTACCAGAACCAACCGTTCCACTCCATCACGCTGGAGTAGGTTGCTAAGGGCGATCCGCCGCCGTGCATGACGACGGCACGCCGAACCGGGTCGTATGCGAAGCCAGCGTTGGCCCGGCCGAGCGAACCACCAAGTTCAAGGCGCTGGATGAATGGTACCCAGTCATGACCATCCCACTCCCATGTCTCGTCAGGCGGCCCGTACACCGAAGCGGGTGACAGGAATAGGACGAGCCGTTGTCGCCCGGTGTCAAATGACATCCGTGCCGAAGATGCCGCGCGCGGACCATCAGCCAATCGCGACCAGCTTTCACCACTCCACAGCCATTGCTCTGCCGAGGGTTGTCCCGCCACCTGACCGCCGTAGAGCAGAACTCCTTGGCGTGCGGGATCGAAGGTCATGGCGTGCCCGGACCGCGGCGATGGCCCGACGACAGCACGGAGGGCCCACGCGTCACCGTCCCACTCCCAGGTCTCTGGCGAGAGTGACTGGGCTCCCCCTCCAAACATGACTACGCGTTGGCGGATCGGGTCATAGGCCATCACAGCGCGGGTACGCCCCGACGGCCCTGCGCCTTCGTATTGACGCCAGGTTTCTCCGTTCCACAGCCAGGTATCACCGAGAGGTGAGGTCCAGGAGTTCGTCTGATACCCGCCGAAGAGGACCATCTCGTCACGCGCAGCGTCGTATGCCATCGCGTGGTCCTGACGGTTGCTGGGTGCGACGGGACCCCGCTTCGTCCACTGCTGTCCGTCCCATTCCCAGGTGTCGTTGAAGTCGCCGTAAGACTTCGTCGGAGCCAGTGTCCCGCCCATAAGCATGATGCGATTCGTGATGGGGTTATGGACCATCCCCGCACCGGCACGGCCGGGCGGGCCCGGCACCTGCAGCCGGGACCAGCCCGTGCCGTCCCAGGCCCACGTGTCATCGGGCATCACAGTGGGGTTGGTGCCTGCCATTCCGCCGAAGAGGATCAGGCGTTGAGTCGACGGGTCGTACGCCGCGGAAGCCATCACCCGCGGCGATGGACCTTGCACCTGGCGCTGCGTCCAGGCCTCGCCATCCCACTCCCACGTATCGCTGAGGTAAATGACCACTCCAGCATAGCGGTACCCGCCGAAGAGAACGACACGCTGGCGGGCCGCGTCGTAAGCGAGCGTCGCGCCCCAGCGGTCACCGGGGCCGACGGTGGTGCGCAGCGTCCATGAAAGCCCATCCCACTCCCACGTCTGCCCGACGCCGGAGCCGCTGAAGTACACGACGCGGCCCCTTGCCACGTCGAAGGTCATCGAGGGCTCGACGTTCCACGGAGGGCTCGCGACCTGGGCAGACGTCCACGTCGCGCCGTTCCAGAGCAGGGTTCGCGAACCGGACGCGGCGCGGGCCACGCAGACAAGCTGCTGGCGTGCCGCGTCGTAAGCGTGCTTGAACTGCCCGCGCCACGGCACCGGCGTCGAGAGCGGCGCACCTGGAACCCAGTATTGCCCGTTCCACTGCCACAAGCACATCTGCTCGTTGCTGCCGGGGGCGAGCTCGAACAGACCGACCTTGTTCTGTGTGGTGTCCAGAAATATCGGCGCGGCGGTGTTACGGGGCTGCTCGGGCAGTGCCACGGTCCACTCGCCGCATTGGGCCACGCTCCGCGCGCATGTGAGCGCGATGACCAGCAGCGGCAACCAGCGGTTGAGCATGAGCGTGCTCCGTTCTGTGCGCGGCGAAGCAAAGGAATGACGGGATGCCGCGGAAGCGTCTACAGGGGAACAGACTTGCGGGTTGCGGCCATTCTCATTGTGAACGAAGACCGAACCTGTGTGCAGCTTACACCGTGATCAACGGATCCTGATCCACCTCACTGATGATCGTCGGCAGCCCGGGCGCGAGGCGCTGCATGTGCTGGGCCAGGCGGGGGAGGTAGCCGCGTTCGGTGCTGGTGTGGTTGCCCAGGATCACGGCCATGCCGGCGTTGAGGGCGCCCAGCACCTCGTGGTGCTTCATCTCGCCGGTGACGAAGACCTCACAGCCTTCGTCCCGCGCCAGGCGCGAGAGCGACGCGCCCGAGCCGGGCACCACGCCGATGCGGGTGACGGGCCGGTCCTCGGCGGGCAAGGCGTAGCGCATGCGCTCGCGCTTGAGGAAGTGCTTGAGCCGCTGGGTGAGCTCCGCGACGGTGGTGGGGCGGTCGAGCACCAGGCGGCGGCCCGCGCCGGCGTTGCGGCGGGGCTGGGGCATCAGCTCGTACACGTCGATCGCGGGCTCTTCATATGGATGGAAGCGCCGCAGTAGCTCGGTGATCAGCGGCAGGGCCGCCTTGCCCGCGACCATCTCCAGGCGCACTTCGTCCACGCGCTCGACGTGCCCGGGTTCGCCTACTGCGGGGCGGGTGCCGGGGCCGGGGAGGAAGGTGCCCGTTCCGCGGGTCTCGAAGGAGCAGAGCTGGTACGCCCCGATGTTGCCCGCGCCGCCGCTCGCCAGGGCGTTGCGGATGCGCTCGACATCCGGGGGCTGCATGAAGGTGACGATCTTGACCTGCTGCATGGCGGGCAGCTTGGCGTGGGGGGTGAGGGCGCGGACGTCGCCCTTGATGCGGCCCGGCTCGCCCCCGGAGAGGCCCTCGCAGAGCCAGTCGGTGATCCCGCCGTGCACGGCGTCAAGGGCCGTGTGCGGGGAGTACACCGCGATGCCGGCTTCGATCGCCCGCAGGATGATCCGCTGGCGGGGCGTGGCGTCGGTCACGCGGGCCAGGGGCTCAAAGATCGGCGGGTGGTAGGCGATGATCGCCTTGCTGCCCGCGCCGATCGCCTCGGCCAGCACGGGCTCGGTCAGGTCAATGGTCAGCAGGACGGGCCCCGTTAGCTCGCGCTCGCCGTCGCCCACCAGCAGGCCCACGCGGTCCCACTCCTCGGCGTACTCCAGGGGTGCGATCTGGCCCATGAGCCTGACGAGGTCGTTGACGCGCATGGCGGAGGGTAGTGCTTCGGGGTTGCCCCGGGCGGGGTGGAAGCGAAGTCAACGCGGCGGGCGTGGTCTGGCCGATAGAGCGGTGGGGCCGGAGGCTCCGTTGGTCTCGCCAGGAGGGCGCAGGTGGTCCGCTGGACATTGACAGCCTCGGGGCTTTTGCTGCTCGCGGGTGTGCTCGCGGGGTGTGAGGCCGCGCCTGCCCGCCAGTCTGACGCCGCGTTGCCCAAGACTGGTGACCAGGGCCCCAATACATCGCTGGAAGCGCTCGCCGAGGGCTCGGGGGGGACGCCGATCCTGAACGTTCCTGACCCGCACGCGCCGCCGCGGGGCGATCTGGCGCGGGAGGCGGAGTTGGCCGCGATCAACCTGGAGAAGCTGCTGGCTTCGGGCGTGCTGGACCGGGCGCGTCAGGGCGACGCGAGCAGCGGCACGCCGACAAGCGAGCCGGAGGCCTACGCCTTCGAGCCGCCGGAGGAGTTCGTGGGTCCGATCGCCGAGGTGGTGCCCCCGCCGGAGCCCGAGCCCGAGCCGTTCGACCAGACACTGGACCTAGCCCAGCGGATCGCGAAGCTGCTGCGCGAGCCCGGCGAAGGGCGGCGAAAGATCCCTGACGCCGTGGCCCTGGGGCCCATCGAGGCGCTGGAGCCGGGGATCCTCGCGGATCTGGAGGACCCGGACAACCGCATCGGCCCGAAGCTGAGCACGGAGGATCGCGAGGCGCTGATCGGCGCGCGGGACGCGATCCTGGCCAACCCCGCCGGAGCGAACGAGGCGCTGGTGAAGGCCCTGTCGAAGCTGGCCCCGCCGCCAACGTTGAAGATCGCGCGGGCCGCGTTGTGCTCGCGGGTCACCGGCTTTGGGCACTACGACCCGCTGCCCACGAGCACGTTCGTGTTTGGACGGCCGATCCGGGTGATCGTGTATGTCGAACTCGACGGCTTCACCGCCCGCCCCGCGCGCGAGGGTGATGTGGCGCTCTCCGGGGCTTCGCTCGGCGAGCTGGTCACCGTGGACCTGTCGCAGGCGCTTTCCCTCTACGCCGACCCCAGCGGCCTGCTCTCCTGGCATCGCCCGGCGCGGGCAGTGGTAGAGACCAGCCGTAACAAGCGGCGCGACTTCTACGTCATCCAGCAGATCGAGCTGCCCGCGACACTCAGCATTGGGCGGTACAACCTGAAAGTGACCGTCAAGGACCGCACCAGCGGCAGCGAGGCCGAGGCCGTGCTGCCGATCTCGGTCGTGGCGGACCGGAGTGCGCAGCGGTGACGGCGGGGCTTTGATAAGACCCATAGGACTCATACGACCTATGGGACTTATGGGAGAGATGCGAGCCCTCATCCTCTACAACCCTCACTCCGGTCGCGGGCGCGGCCAGCGCACCGCCGAGTCCGTCGCGGCCATGCTGCGCAGCACCGGGGGCACGCCCACGCTGTTGGGGACGGCCAAGGAGCCGCCCGACGCATTCCACGCCCGCCTCCGCGCGGCCCTCGCGGGCCAGAACCTGCTCATCGTCGCTGGCGGGGATGGCACGCTGCACCACACGCTCCCATCCGTGGTCGGCTCGGGCGTGCCGCTCTACCACCTGGCGATGGGCACCGAGAACCTCTTCGCCCGCCAGTTCGCGATGGACGGCTCGCCGGCGACCTTGGAACGAGCGGTCAAGGCGTGGCGGACGCTCGACATCGATGTCGCGACCCTCACCCTCGATGGCGACTCCCCGCGCCCCTTCGTCCTCATGTGCAGCATCGGCCCCGACGCCGGGGTGATCCGAAGGCTTGATGCCGCCAGGAGTGGCCCCATCAGCCACCTGTCCTACGTCCGGCCGATCGTGGCCGAGCTGCTCGCGCCCTCACTGCCCCGCCTCACGGTGGAGGTCGACGGGAGGAAGGTGATTGATGATCAGCCGGGCATGTGCGTCGTCGCCAACAGCCGCCATTACGCCATGCGGATCGACCCGGCCCTGAATGCCTCCATGACCGATGGCCTTCTTGACGTCGTGTTCTTCCCCAGCGCCGGTCGGGTTTCGCTCGCGGCGTGGATGCTCAAGTCCCGCTTCCGCAAGCACCTGGGGAAGCCGCTCACGTACGTTTCCGCTGGCAAGGTCCGCATCACCGCGCCCAATCACCGAGGCCCCGCCCCTGCCTATCAGGTGGACGGCGAGTGCGGGCGGCACACCTTCCCCAAGGGGGTCGAGCTGAACATCGACGTCGTACCAAAGGCTCTGAAGCTGCTGGCGCCCTGAACGGCCCTCGGCGGGGCACGCCCACCCCGTACCATCACCTATGACCATCTCGGTTGAGGTTTTCGACGCTACCCGCCGCCTGCCCGAGCCGGCCCTGCACTGGATCGCCCAGCACGCGGAAAAAGGCATGCGGCACCTGGGGTGCGTCGGAGAGGTCCGCGTCCGGGTGGTGGACGACGCCGAGATGGCCCAGGCTCACGAGGAGTTCGCGGGGGTCTCCGGGACGACCGACGTCCTCACCTTCGACCTCACCGACCCGGACCTGGGGCCACCCCCGGCCATGGTCCTGGAACACGCCCGTTTGGAATCTACACCCAATCCGTACGAGATTGATACGGATATCCTGGTCTGTCTGGACGAAGCTGCCCGCCAATCCGGGGGGGCAGCACCGGGTGGAAACCCTCCCCCGGGGGTGCAGAGGGAACTACTGTTGTACGTCCTGCACGGGATCCTTCACTGCCTCGGGATGGACGATCACGAGGAGCAGGCCTTTGAGGCCATGCACAGGGTGGAGGACGGCGTGCTCGCCGCGATCGGGGTCGGGCCAGTTTTTCGGCCCGGGAGCCCTGGCGGCGGTTCTGGAGCCTGACGGGTGAACGCATCAGCCTGGATTGGAATCGCAACCCTCGCCCTGCTGGCGGGCGCGGTGCTGTCCACCCTGGTGCAGTCGCTGCGGGACCTCTCCCGCACCGCCCTCGAAGAAATCGCCGCGATTCGCAACCGCCCGGCCCGCACCGCGCGGGTGAAGGCCATCCTCGAGGACCTCGAGGGTCACGCCGCGGCGATTGCCCTGCCGCGCATCATTGCCAACCTGGTCCTGGTGGTGGCGCTGGTGATGTACGTGGTGATCATCCGCACGCCCGCGGATGACCCCAACCCGGGCATCACCTGGGTGGACGCCGTGATTGGCATCGGCATCGCCTCGGTGCTGCTGTGGGTGTTCGGCGTTGCTATCCCCACGAGCATCGCCAAGCACGCGGGTGAGGGCACGGTCTACTCCTGGTCGCTGGTGCTGCGGACGACGTACCTGCTGTGCAAGCCGATCACCGCCCTGGCCCGAGGGATCGACGAGGTCATCCGCCGCCTGACCGGGCGCTCGGCCAAGAACGACATGGACGCGCTGGAAGAAGAGCTTCTGTCGGTGGTCGAGGAGGCCCAGGACGAGGGCGGCATCGACGAGGCCGAGAAGCAGATGATCGAGGGCGTGGTGCAGTTCCGCAACCGCACGGTGGCGCAGGTGATGACGCCCCGCACCGAGATCGAGGCCATGGAGCTGACCAACGATCTGGGCAAGGTCACGGCCCTGGTCCGCGAGGTGGGGCACAGCCGCATCCCGGTGTACGAGGAGAGCATCGACCGCATCGTCGGGATCTTTTACGTGAAGGACCTGATGAAGTGGCTGGCGGGCGACGCGCGCGTAGGCGGCAAGACCTTCGACCTCAAGCGCCTGCTGCGGCCCGCGTTCTTCGTGCCCGAGACCAAGACCGTCCGCGAACTGCTGCCCGAGCTGCTCAAGAAGCGCGTCCACATCGCGATGGTGGCCGACGAGTACGGCGGCACGGCCGGGCTGGTCACGATGGAGGACATCATCGAGGAGGTCTTCGGTGACATCCAGGATGAGTACGAGGCGCCCGAGGAAGAGGTGCCCGAGGTAAAGGTGGACATCGCGGCCAAGACCGCGGAGATCGACGCCCGCGCGTACATCGACGACGTGAACGACCGGATCGAGCCGCTGGGCATCGAGCTGCCCACCAGCGATGAGTACGACACCGTGGGCGGGTTCGTGACGGTGACGCTGGGGCGGATCCCCGCGGCGGGCGAGAGCTTCACGCACGAGCGGGTGATGGTGCAGGTGCTGGAGGCCCAGCCCATGCGCGTCACGCGGGTGCGCGTGCAGCGGTCAGAGCCTGTGGAAGAGGCGGTGGAAGCGCGGGGCGAGGAGCAGGACGCGCGGGCGTAGCGAGTCGCGGTGGGTGCGTCGCCGCCAATCCGGGACTTCGCCCAGAGCGGCTCAGTCCCGGCGTCGTTTCAGGCCGCCGCGGCGTTGACCTGGATGAACTTCATGCCGCACTCGTGGTGCTTGTCGCCCTGCTCGCGGCAGCGCACGACCTCGCCCTCGAGCGGGCGCTTCTGCCATCCCGCGGCCTGGACATACACGCGCACGGCCTGGCCGGGGCGCAGCGGCGTTGGTGAAATGAACCCCAGGCCCGAGCGCGAGATGCTGTGCGCTGTCACGGCAAAGCCGGGGAGCTCGCACACCGCGTCGCCCTCGGTCACCAGCGCGTGCAGCTTGGCGCGGCAGTGGAACGTGGTGCGCGGGTGGCGGCGCAGGTCGTGGCCAGTGGGCTGCGGCGCGTCCTTGGCGGCGGGAGCAACGAGCCGCGACCACGCGGCCATCACCTCCGCGTCGTACTTGGTGCCGGCCTCCTTCTCCATGATCGCCATCGCCTCGCCGACGCCCATCGTGTGTTTCTTGAAGGGGCGGAACGCCGTCATGGCGTCGAAGGAGTCGACGACGGCGCAGATGCGGCTGTAGAGGTGGATCTTCTCGGCGGTCAGCGCGTGCGGGTAGCCCGTGCCGTCCATGCGCTCGTGGTGCTCGAGCGTGACGCGGAGGATCTTCTCGTCCAGCCCGTCGAACTTCTTCAGGTATTCGTACCCCGCCTGCGGGTGGGCGCGGATGATCTGCCACTCATCGTCGGTGAGCCGGCCGGACTTGTTGAGCACTTCCTCGGGCACGCCGATTTTGCCCATGTCGTGCACGAGGCCGGCCCGGCAGATGAGGTTCAGCTCGTCCTGGTCGGTGATGCCCAGCTCCACCGCGAGGGGCACCATCCACGTCGCGACGTTGACCATGTGCGTCGCGGTGTAGAAGTCATGGTGGGAGGCGGCGAAGAGGTGCTCGAAAGCTGCGGGGTTCTTGAGGGCGAACGTCGTTACGCCGCGGGAGAGCTGCTCGAGCTTGGGCGAGTTGGCGAGCGTCTCGGGGTCGGCGAGCAGCTCGTTCATCAGCTCGATGCTGGTCTCGTAGATGATCGTCGCTGCCTCGGGCGCGGCGCCGCTCGCGGCGACCTGGTCGAGCTTCTCGGCCACCTGCTTGCGGAAGCGGGACTGGTCAGCGATGCGGAGGTAGATGAAGCGCAGCCCGTGCTCGATCAGACGCTGGTGGTGGAACTCGGTGAAGCGGATGTCGCCGGAGCAGTAGAGCCGGTAGCCCTCGATGGCGGGGCCGCTGCCGAGGTTGAGGGTCTCGGGGCGGATGCGGATGTACGTGTCCATGCCGCGCAGCGATTCCACGGGCAGGTGCTCGAGGGAGACGGGGAGAAACCCTGCGCGGCTTGACGTTCCGGCCTTGATGTCCGCGGTGTGGGTCATTGCAGAGGACTCGGGTGTGTTTTTCGACCAGCGGAGGGGCGCGCTTGAGGCGGTGATCAGGACAAAGGGCGTGCAGGGCCCGAGAACATCCGGAGTTTGATGTCCTGCTCAACAACCACGTGCCGCGGACCGACGTTCGATAGGTGAACTCGCCGCGCCCCAGGAAAAGCTCACGTGAGCAGCCGCAGCGCCCAAAGCTGGAGCGGGCGCCCAGGGTGCCGTTCGAGCACCGCGTCGCGGTCACGGTCGAGCACCCCGGGTCCACGACCGTGACCTTCGAGGTGCAGGGGCGGGACATCTCCCGCACAGGCATGCGGGTGCAGCACGGGAACTACGTGTACCCCGGCTCGCCGACCACGGTGTCTTTTCTGCGGGGCAAGGGCGTGCTGTTCGCGGTGCCCGGGCGCGTGGTGCGGTGCGAGTACGTGGGGTCTAAGCAGCACGATGTGGGCATCGCGTTTGAGAACCCGATGGGCTCGCGCGAGCTGTCGCTGCTCAACCCCTGAACCCGTCACAGACCTCAGCGGAAGCGGCGGACGCAGAGCGTGTTGTTCTGCCCGCCGAAGCCGAAGCTGTTGGAGAGGCAGACGTCGACGCCGCCGAGGGGCCGCAGGTCGCGGGCGCTGTTGGGCACGTAATCGAGGTCGCACTCGGGGTCGGGCGTGTGCAGGTTGAGCGTGGGAGGCACCCAGCCGGACTGGATGGCCATGACGCAGGTCATCAGTTCCACTGCGCCCGCCGCCTGGATGAGGTGGCCCAGCATGCTCTTGACGCTGCTGAAGGGCACCTGCTTCGCAAGGTTGCCGAAGACGCCCTTCACCGCCACGGTCTCGATTTTGTCGTTCTCCTGCGTGCCGGTGCCGTGGGCGGAGATGTAGTGCACGCGCGGGCGGCCGTTCTCGCCGGGCTCACGCGGGTCGATGCCGGCCTGGCGGCAGGCCTGGCTCATGGCGGCGATGGCGCCCTTGCCGTCGGGCTGGATGTCGGTAATGCGGAAGGCGTCGGCGGAGCTGCCGAAGCCCGCGATCTCCGCGAGCGGCGTCGCGCCGCGGGCCTTGGCGGATTCGAGCGACTCGAGCACGAGCACGCCAGCGCCCTCGCCCATGACGAAGCCGTCACGCGAGACGTCGAAGGGGCGCGAGGCGTGGGCCGGGTCGTCGCGCCGTGTCGACATCGCTGTCAGGCGGATGAAGCCGGTCATGCCCAGCGGGTGGATCATCGAGTGGCTGCCGCCAGCGAACATGAGGTCGGCGTCGCCGCGACGGATGATCTCGAAGGCCTCGCCGATGGCCTGCGTGCTGGCGGCGCAGGCGGTCATGCAGTTGAAGGAGGGCCCCATGCAGCCGAACTGCCGGGCCATGTGCGACAGCACCTGATGAGGCTCCTGCTCCAGCTCGTTGATGGGGTCCAGACGCGAGAGCGCCGCCTTCTCCCACTCGCCGTCGTTCACCGCGCGTTTGGTGGCGTCCCAGCCGGCGATGTTGACGTAGGCGAAGGTGTCAAAGTCCATCGGCCCTTCGCCAGCGCCCATGTAGATGCCCATGCGCGAGGGCTCGAAGGCGCCCTTCGTGAGGCCCGCCTGCTGCCAGGCCATGCTCGCGGCGGCGAGGGCGAACTGCGAGTTGAGCCCTGCCTTGGCCAGGCGCGGGGTCGTGGGGACGTAGCGCGACAGGTCGAAGTTCTTCACCTCGGCGGCGAAGTTTGTGGCGAAGCTGGATGCGTCGTAGCGGGTGATGGGGCCGATGCCGCAATCGGCGCGGAGGAGCCGCTGCCATACCTCTTCCAGCCCCGAGCCCAGGGGGGTGACCCAGCCCATGCCCGTGATGACGACCCGCCGCTGGCTCATGGTGCTCCCGAGATCAAGAACAGAAAACCGCACCGGCCCCGGGCCTCAGAGCGGGGGGACGGTGCGGGCACAGTTTAGTCACAGTGCGGCGGGGACTTACTGGTTCTCGAAGTCGTGGATCTGGCCGCTGGGACCCGCATCGGAGTCCACTTCGCCGTCGTGCTGACTCGTGACCCCCCGATCGAGGTTGATCTTCTCGATGTTGAGCACGCGGACCAGGCCGTCGGTCAGGCGCTTGTCAGCGAAGTTGATAATGAGCCCGAGGTCGAGGTTCGCGGCCTTGAGCTGCGCGCGGAGGCGCAGGCGGTCGGGCGTGTCGACCTCGCGCGGCTCGGCCATCACGGTTACCAGGAACAGGCCATCGACGAACAGCCCGCAGGTGACCTCGCCGACCTTCTGTCCACGGTAGGTGACGGGGAAGGTTTGACGGGGCTTGTAGTGAAGGCCGATGTTGTCGAGCTCGAGGCGCAGGGCCTCAAGGTAGATGTCGGCGGGGTAGCCGGGGCCAAGGGCCTTGTGCACCTCGATGGAGCAGCCGATGACCTTGCGAGAGGCCTCGGTGATCTTGGGGTCAAGGTCGGAGAGGGGGATGCCGCGGCGTTCGCCGCCGTTGCCGCCCCCGTTCGAGCCGCGGTCGTTGTAGTTGCGGTCGTTCTGGCCCCCATAGCCTCGACCACCACGACCGCCGCTCCGCCCCCCCCGGTTACGCCCGTCATCTCTGTAGTCGTTCGGCACGCAAAAACTCCGCTGAAAAGAACCTCTTTGTGTAGAGGTGTTGGTTGGATCAGTTAGCAGACTTGAGCACCAGGGCCGCGTTCTGGCCGCCCTGTGCGCTGGAACAAACGAGAATAGCCCGCAGGCGGGCCGCGCGGGCCGCCTTGGAACCGACGAAGTTATCAGATAAGACACCGCCGGTCTCAAATCGGGCGGGCAGACGCTGCTCCTTCACACAAAGAGCCCCCACGGCCGCGAGAATCGAGCCGTTCCCGGCGGCGCAGTCGCCCAGGGCCGGGGTGAGGGTGACGAGTTCGACGGTGTTGAGGTGCTCGCCAAATACCTGACGCAACGCGCCGGCTTCTCCGGCGTCAACGCTCGCAATTCCACAGCCTTGGGGGATTATGGCATCAATATCCTCGGCTTTGAGTTGTGCATCCCTGAGCGCGTTGCGGATGGCATGAGCCAGCCCTTCGTTCACGCCCTGCGGCTCGTCCGAAGGGATCGAGTGGGCGGCGCCGAATCCGGCGACCTCGGCGTAGACCTTGGCCCCGCGCTTCGTCGCGGCGGTGGCCTCCTCGAGCACGAGCAGGCCGCCGGCCTCGCCCGGGATGGTGCCGGCGCCCTCCGCCTCATAGGGGCGGACCGTGGGGGAGCCATCGGTGGGGCGGAGGCGGTTCCAGAGCGTCATCTTGGCCATGCCCATCAGGTTGAGCTTGGACTCGGCCCCGCCGGAAAAGCAGAGGTCCGCGGCGCCGCGCTCGATGACGCGGCAGGACTCGCCGATGGAGAGAAGGCCGCTGGCCTCGGCGCAGGTGATGGTGTTGCTCGGGCCCTCAGTGCCGTGGATGATGGTGACGTGGCACGCGAGCATGTTGGGCAGGTACTTGAGCATCCAGAGGGGCTGGAGGTTGTCCATGCCGCCGCCGCCCTCGGGCGGGATGGTGCCCCAGCGCTTGAGGGTGAGGCCGTTGGTTTTGTCGAGCTGCTCGGGGGTGGCGGCGGGGTCGCGGGCTGTGACCATGGCCGCGGAGATTTCCTGCGTCTCGGAGCAGATCAGGCCGGCCCCGATGTGGCAGCCGACGCGCTCGGGCGGGTAGGTGAGTTGGCGCGAGGGGTCGGACTCGAGGGTGGCCTTGGTGACCAGGCCGGCGTCGTCGACCGCGAGCTTGGCGGCGCCGACGGCGAGCTCGGTGTCCCGGACCATGACCTTGACCGCCTTGCGGTAGCTCTTGGGCACGTAGTCCTTGGCGGAAAAATCTTTGACCTCCGCGGCGAGCTTGCAGGGAAAACCGGACGGGTCAAAGCGGGTGATGGGGCCGATGCCGGAGCGGCCGGCGCAAAGACCCTCCCACAAAGCGGATACGCCAACGCCCAGGCCCGTGACGGCGCCGATACCGGTGATGAAGACTCTTTTGTGCATGGAAGGCAAGTCTAACGGACCCCTGCTGCCGGTCTATGAAGCCGCCGGTATAGGTGTAGTAGCGCGAATCCCCCCCGAGTTCCGACAAGGAGCCAGACCATGGATGCACGCCCGAACCGAGCGTACCCCCACAAGTGGATGTACCGACTAGCAGTTGCGGCGGTGGCAGTTTTTTTGATCCTGACGCCAAAAACCTCGCTGGGACAGGATCGGGAGGACGTGGAGCGGGAGGCGGGGCCGCCGACGCTGCCGGCCACGGCCGCGGGGAATCAGCTGATGTGGGTGCTGAAGGTCGTCAATGGGCAGGAGATTGGCGACCTCAAAGACCACTTTTCCGATCGGTTCATCCAGACGCGGGGGGACGACACCAAGGTGCTGCTGGAGGGGCTGCGGCAGGAGGTGTTCGAGGGCGGCAAGGTCATCGTCAACAAGGTGCTCGACGGCGAGCGGGAGAACGACATCTCAGCGGAGGTCACGAGCAAGGAGTCCTGGCGGTACCTGCACGTGTTCCTGATGGTGGATGAGAAGGACGGCAAGATCCGGGGGCTGCGGTTCGCGCCGGCGGGGGGCGTGGGGCGCAACGTGGGGAACTGGAAGCAGTTCGACAACGCGATGAACCGCGTGCCCGAGGGGGTGTCGTTCGGGGCGTACGAGCTGGTGCCGGTGAACCCCAACGTCGAGGGCAGCCCGCTGACCATGCGGGTGCTGGCGGAGAACGGGGCGGACCGGCGGCTGAATGTGGGGGCGACGGGGTACCTGTATGTCGTGGGGGCCGCAGCGGAGGAGGTCGCGGGCAAGCGGATGGGCTGGGACGACAAGGTGGCCCTCAAGCCCGAGTGGAATAGCCTGCCGCCGGGGGAGATGCGCGCGATGGAGGGGGAGCATGCGCTGCGCGAGTTCGTGCTGCGGGTGATGGACGACAGCGACAACACGGCTGCGGACCACCTGCTGCACCATGTCGGGCGTGACAAGGTCGAGGCGTACCTGGCCAAGATGCATCTGGCGGCGGAACGGAATCAGCCATTCCTGAGCAGTCGGGAGGTTTTTGCGCTCAAGACCGGGAAGGACAAGGAGATGCTGGCGAAGTTCGGCGTGGCGGGGGTGGAGGAGCGGCGGGGGATGCTGGCGAAGGTGGCCGCGCTGCCGCTGACGGAGGACGCGGCGGAGGAGTGGACGGACCCAACGGAGATCGAGCGGGTCGGGTGGTTCGCGAGCGCGACGGAGTGCTGCCGCGTGATGATGGACCTGCACCGGCTGACGCAGAAGGAAGGCATGGAGCCGCTATCGGAGGCGCTGGAGTCAAACCGGGGGGTGAAGCTGAGCCAGGAGTTATGGCCACGGGCCTGGTACAAGGGCGGGGACGAGCCGGGCGTGCTGAACATGACGTGGCTGTTGGAGCGGGACGACGGGCGGCTGTTCGTGATGTCGATCGGGTGGAACAACCCCAAAGGCGAGGTGAAGGAGGCGCGCCTGCTGGACCTGGCGCTGGCGGCGATCCGGCTGCTGGGCGAGGAGGGGCGGAAGAGAGAGCCGGCTCCTGCGCCGCGGCCCAAGGTTGATCCGAACGCGGCGAACTGACGGGATTTGATCATCGGTGCGCGGGGCTGCCGATACAGGGGGCGTGATCCGCACCCCCCAGTCGCAGCGCGCGCCGTACCTGGTTGATCCGGGGTGGTTGTTCCTGCTGGCGGGGCTGGCGCTGCTGGCGGCGACGGTGCTGATCCCGGCAGCGGATGATCTGGCGGCGACCAAGTTCCAGCGCGAGCGGGCGCTGGCGATCGAGAAGCACCGGCTGGAGCGGCTGGCGCGGTACGAGGAGTACCTCGCGGCCCTGGACAACAAGGACCCGTCGCTGGTGCTGTCGCTGGCGGCGAGCCAGTTGAATGAGATCCCTGAGGACCGGGCCCCGATCCCGGGGCAGCGGGGGGCGCTGGGGGCGATGGCGGACGCGTCGGTGTTCCCGAGCCTGGAGCCGCCGGCTTTGAAACTGCCGGAGCGGGTGCAGGACGACTCGATCCTGGAACGGTGGACCAACGGCGAGCGGTCGCGCTTGTGGCTGATCGTGGCGGGGGCCGCGTGCGTGTTGGTGGGGCTGCTGCCGGCGAGCGGGGGGTGGGGGCACCCGGCGCGGAAGCACCCTTATCTGGAGTAGTTGGGGGAGACACGATCATGAGGACATGATCGTGGCACTACGCTTCGGAGTGGCCCAGACGTTCCCGAGGTCCCGCCGGCTGACGCACGACAACGAGTACGCGGCGGTGTACGGCGCGCGGGTGAAGCGGACGCTGGGGCCGCTGACGATGTTCACTTTGCCCAACGCGTTGCCGCACCCGCGGTTAGGGCTGTCGATCCGCAAGTTCGGGCTGGCGACGACGCGGAATCGGCTGAAGCGGCACCTGCGGGAGGCGTTTCGGCTGGCGCAGGGGGAGCTGCCGCGGCATGAGGGCGGTAGCTATGACCTGGTGGTGACGGCGCGGGACCATGAGGAGCTGCCGCTGGAGGAGTACCGGCGGCTGCTGGTGGATCTGGGGGGGAGTTTGGATCGCGAGTGGCGGCGGAGGCGGGGGTGATGGGCTGTCCCGGGTGTCAGAAGGAAGCGTCGCCCCCGGGAGTCGATCTGCCCGGGCGTGCGAGCGTGTGGTCGATCCCGTTTGAGCTGCTGATCCGGCTGTACCAGATCACGCTCTCGCGGTTCCTTGGCCGGC
>Ga0196963_10000460_pt1 | contig 37680 bp, 32 predicted proteins | sample S1_5metaG_FD_148600 | JGI IMG/M metagenome (GOLD analysis project Ga0196963, IMG submission 148600) | Soil microbial communities from Anza Borrego desert, Southern California, United States - S1_5 | ecosystem: Environmental > Terrestrial > Soil > Desert | place: USA: California | collected... | reverse complement strand
CAGCACTAGGTTCAGTCTGAATCCCATATTGAACAATTACAGTCTCTATAATGCCCAGGTTTTTCTGGTCATCCTCAAGCATATTTTGTAGGCGCTTGCGAATATCTTCATAAGGGCAGGCATCAATTAGCTTTTGATCGTTAGAGATAATTAAATTTTGAAATTCTCTTAGATCTGCTAATCTTTCGCCTATCGCCATCCGCTTTGTATCGTCTAGTGTTGAAACCACGTTTAGTTCTCCTCTATGAAAACAATTTGATCAATATCCTCTTCACGACAGAGGTAAGGTAGCTAGCTAAATACAATCGCCCTAAATATCCCTTTTGAAACTCAAGGAAGAGTTGTTCACGCCTCGCTAGTTAAAGTTAAGCAAACACAATTTCCTTCTGGTGGAAATTGCGCGTGTCATCTTACCCAAAAAAGGTATAAGAAGAAACGAGTAATAGCCGCATGAGATTATGTTTTCAAGTTACAAAAAGCTTGAAAATCTACCTTAATTTTGCAGGCGATCAAGTTTGAGTTCACCTAACTCTAGTTAGATGTTTCGGCTTAGCTGACACATTGTTTTTCTAATCTAAATTGGCTCGCTTAGGCAGCAATGTGAGCAGTATGGATGCATAATCACATAGCAAGAACAGGACTTACGCAATTAGGAACGTTAAAAACTGAAGAATTGCTTGTAAAGTCAGGGTTTTACTGAGTCCCCAATCCGGTCACTGGGGTCACTGAGCTTGTCGAAGTGAGCCTGTCGAAGCGTCAATCCCTAGTCCCTAAAACCTAATACTTTTGTAAAAATGCGTAAGTCCTAAAGAATACAGATAGGGGCGATCGCTTGGCAGCAAACTAGCGCGATCGCCTTCCCTATGCAATTTAAGCGTTCCGCCCAACACCGGTAGGAAAAATTTCTTACTTTTCCCCTGTATCAATTAGCGTGTGTTGCTGCGTGCTTCGGAGTTCTCGTCGCGGCGTCCGAGTAGGGTGCGAGCAGCCGCCATAACTTCGGGTGCTGCGAGTACTAAGGATGCAAACGAGCAAAGTGAGGCAACTTGGCAATATTCGCAAAATGCTTTGTTCTCGCTCCACTCCTCACGAGCTAGTTCAACATTAGTCACCGCATCAATGAGAATCTTGATGCCCATTGCAATTGGGATGAGCGGGTTGGTTCTAGCGCGATCCAGACCCCCAGCAGCCGCCAACCAAGCAGTGATGGCATAAGTAAACACCATTATCGGCCCATCAGGAGAGTTAAATCGGCTGTAAGCATAGTTAGATGCGTCAACGCGGTCTGCGTCAAAAATCTTTTGTCCCGGCGGATCAGGTAGGTGACTAATAATCCCAGTTTGGTAGAGGCTGACGAGTTGTCCCATCGAACCTCCCAGCATAGACAAACCGATAATTGCTCGCCGTCTGCTCATGTGAGGGTTCTTTCCCTGACGCAGCTCCTCACTTAGTTGTCTTGCATCCATAAAGCGCAATCCTCTATAACGTATGCGTTGACGGTCACATCAGCCATGCACGGGGCATTTCACCGAAGATGGATAGGATACGCAGTATGCATCCAATTCGACGACACGATCTACACTTCGCGATCGCCCTGCCCTGAGAGCGGATAGATTCCCCATCATTTTTATGGATTCAGTTTGAGGCGTACCACTTACCCAAGAGGTACTTATACCGCATTGGATTTGGGAGGATATAGTATTCAAAAATACACACGAGCTTAATATTGTTTGCTTTTTCTAATTACCTTTGACGACAACTCGGTATCAACGTTTATTTGAGCTAGGTCGGACTGTATATGTAACTGACTGTGAATTTCCTTAGTAAATATAAATACAAAAATTATAAAAAATAAACAAGATTTGCTCGTGAAGCGTAAAGCCTGATGGGTTGAAGTTTCTTCGCTATTGTGTAACTGCGAACACTTAATAAATTAATTTATTTCTATTTCAAAATGGGGTTTTAAAATCTCAGAAAATTTGACTACTTTATTGACTCAGGCATAAAATCCGAATATTGGATTAGTATAGCTAATACCAATTCATTAAGCTTTTGGTACACATTTAGTGCAAAGGTGTACGGATTTGATGGTGGCAAGTCGGTTAAAGGATACAAGCGCCATCTGCTGGGTGTAGGGTTAATCGCAGCTAATACTCAAGGGGTTTTTGGCGAATTATCACTTGTAGCAATACAAAACCCTGATTCCCCCGTACAGATACTCATTAATATTGCAATTTAGTAATAATCTACAATTTGTTATTTAATTATGGGAACTTTAAAGTCAGTAGGAAGAAAGTAGTAAACTGTAATCAAGTTAGAGCAGTATTTTTGGTGAATTTTAATACTCAAAATAAATTTAAACTTACCGAAAAAATTTTAATTAAAAATTAAGGAATCTTAAATATGAGCTTCAAGCAACGACCGAGGCACCTTGTCCAGAACTTGAATGAAGCATCCTTAAAATCTTCTATTAAATTAGAGAGCGTAGAATTTCAGCCTGAGCAAACAAGACGGTATCAAACAGAGGCAAAACGACAGGTGACAGCTACGCTTAAGGAAGGCTTATCATCCATTTATTTCAGCTTAGATTCGAGCGGCAGTGTGTTGGCTGTCAATGAATCAGGAGTAGCGAGTCTAGGATATACGCCTGAGACAATAAGACAGCAGCCAGTTTTTAATTGGTTTCATCCAGAAGATCAGATCAGGCTGCAAACAGCATTTACAAATTTTGTCCAAAATCCTGCTGAGGAAATCCAGGGAGATTTTCGCTTACTTAGTAAGGATGGCAACCTTTTTCTCGTTAAAGTAACGGCTCAAGTCCTCCAAGGAGCAGATTCCCATCCTAGTTGGCTATTAATTTGCGATCGCCTTGCCAAATCTCAAAGGGTTGAAGCCGATCTAGAAGAGCGCCAGCAGTCTGATTACACCTTGGAAACTGCCTTACCTGTCGGCATCTTTCATACCGATAGCGAAGGATACTGTTTATCAGTGAATGAGCGCTGGAGCGAAATCACGGGGATTTCAGGTGCAGAGGCTCAGGGAGAAGGCTGGGTAAAAGCCTTACATCCAAGCGATCGCCAACGAGTTTTCACACAATGGCAGCAAGCAAGGCAAGAGAATTTGTCGTTTCAATCCGAGTATCGCTTTCTCCATCCCAACGGCAAAGTAACTTGGGTATTAGGTCAAGCGATCATTCAATGGAGTGATATCGGAGAGGTAACGGGTTATATTGGCACCCTGACTGACATTACGATGGTCAAGCAGGGAGAGGAGGATCTGAGGCGATCGCAGCAGCAGTATCAATCTCTCATTAACGCCGTGGATGGCATTGTTTGGGAAGTCGATCCTCACACGCTGCAATTTTCCTTTGTTAGCTACAAAACAGAGCAGCTACTGGGTTATCCAGTTGAACGTTGGCTAACAGAACCCAGCTTTTGGGTAGAACATATCCATCCAGATGACCGAGACTGGGTGGTGAAAGTTTGTCAGCAAGCCACTCAAACCAAACAGGATCAAGACTTTGAATACCGCATGATTGCTGCCGATGGTCGGACTGTGTGGCTGCGAGATATGGTGACGGTTGTGATGGAAAACCACCAACCTGTCAAACTTCAAGGCGTAATGCTAGAGATCACCCGCCGCAAGCAGATGGAAGTCGCCCTACAGCAACAAGCAGAACGGGAAAAACTCATCAGTGTGATTGCCCAACGCATCCGTCAGTCTTTGAACTTGCAGGAAACTCTCAAAACAACGGTTGCTGAAGTCCGGCAATGTCTGCAAACGGATCGAGTGATTATTTACCGCTGTCATCCGAATGGGAGTGGGGTAGTCATCGTCGAGTCAGTGGGTTCTGCTTGGCAACCAATTTCGGGAACCGTGATTCATGACCGCTATTTTGCCGAAACCTATGTTCAGCTATACCAACAAGGACGAGTACAAGCCGTTGATGATATCTATACCGCAGGATTAACCCAGTGTCACATCGACTTACTGGCTCAGTTTCAGGTAAGAGCCAATTTAGTCGTCCCCATTGTTCATGAAGGGAAATTATGGGGGTTACTGGTTGCTCAGCAGTGTAGCAAACCCCGACAATGGCAGCCGTTGGAAATCGATTTGCTCAAGCAATTAGCAACTCAAGCCGCGATCGCCATCCACCAGTCGCAGTTGTATGAACAAGCCCAAGCAGAAATCTCTCGACGGCGATGGGCAGAAACCATTTTGCGACAGCAAGCGGAATGGGAACAGCTGATGGCAACCATTACCCAGCGTATTCGCCAATCTCTCAATGTCGTCAATATTCTTAATACCACCGTCGCGGAAGTCCGGCGCTTCCTCAAGGTTGATCGGGTTTTGATTTATCGCCTTTACCAAGACGGTACAGGGAGCGTTTTAACTGAAGCGGTGGGATCTAATTGGCAGTCTCTCAAAGGAAAAGCCTTTCCTCCAGAAGTTTTTCCCCCAGCTTGTCAACAGCAGTATAGCGAAGGACGAACCTTTGCCATACCCGACATCAATCAAGCGAAGATGTCGCCTTGTCTGCTTGAGTTGATGCAGCAGTTCGGCGTCAAAGCCAAATTTGTCGTGCCCATTGTGCAAGGTGAAACCCTATGGGGACTGCTGATTGCTCATCACTGTAGTGAACCGCGCCCCTGGCAGTTTTTAGAAATTGATTTTCTCAAGCAACTGGCAACCCAAGTAGGCATTGCTCTGCAACATTCAGAACTTTATCACCAAGTAAAACGGCTGAATACTAACTTGGAGCAGCAAGTGCGATCGCGTACCTTACAGTTACAGCAGATGCTTGAGTTTGAGGCGCTACTCAAACGTATTACGGATAAAGTCCGAGATAGCCTGGATGAAAGCCAAATTTTGCAGACGGCTGTGCAGGAACTGACAATTGGGTTGGGAGTTTCTCAGTGCGATACGGTTTTGTATAGCCTTGACCAAAGCAGTTTCGCCAACTTTTATGAGTATCCAGCTTTAAGCTCATCGGATCAAAGTCCGATTCTGGAAATCATTAATGACTTTGGCATTGACCATCAGCTGCTGAAAACTCAGTATCTCCAGTTTTGTGTCAGTTTTCCTCACTGGACACCAACCAGGATGGGTTGTACTATCCTCGCCTGTCCCATTTTTGATGATCAGGGGATTCTCGGCGAGTTGTGGTTATTTGCCCAACAGGAACATATCTTTGATGAGCGAGAAGTGCGGTTAGTGCAGCAGGTCGCGAATCAATGTGCGATCGCCATTCGCCAAGCTCGTCTCTATCAAGCGGCTCAAACGCAAGTCAAGGAACTGGAAAAGCTCAATCGTCTCAAAGATGATTTCCTCAACACAGTTTCTCATGAATTACGCACCCCCATGGCTAATATCAAAATGGCAATCCAGATGCTAGAAATTACCCTAGAGCAGGAGGGTGCTCTTTATACAAATAATAGCAAGGGCGATCGCTACTTTCACATTTTGAATGACGAGTGTCAACGGGAAATCAACTTAATCAACGATCTCCTCGATTTGTCTCGCCTCGATGCAGGAACTGAACCTTTGATGCTGACAACGATTAACCCGCAAATCTGGATTCATAGCATCATAGAGCCTTTTATCGAGCGTGCCAAAACCCAGCAGCAATTGTTACAGCTCGATATTCCGCCTGAACTTCCGCCCTTAACTACGGATCTCTCCCATTTAGAGCGAATTTTAACGGAACTGCTGAACAACGCCTGCAAGTACACGCCACCCAACGAAAAAATTACCGTCATGGCCCATGCTACGCCCCAGGTGGTGCAATTAAGTGTGAGCAATTCTGGAGTAGAAATTCCCCAGTCGGAACTTTCTCACATTTTTGACAAATTCTACCGTATTCCCAATAGTGATCCCTGGAAGCACGGCGGTACAGGTTTGGGATTAGCGCTCGTCAAAAAACTAGTAGAACATTTAGAATCTACGATCCACGTAGAAAGTACGCAAGGTCAAACAACCTTTACCGTAGAATTCCCTAGGAAGGTCGCCTAAGACCTCTGTACAATTAAAAATTGAATATCGACGGGAGGAAGGGATTGTTGATTTAATGTGAAAGCAAGTCTCTCCTTTGAGGTAAGTTTTTATAATCCTAAAAAGCTTGACTCATAAACATTTCAAGCATATCTGTATAGCAATAGAAGCTAAGCTTAGGATATCTATAAATTTAGTAGAGATGTTCCGTCGGAACGTCTCTACCAGAGATTCATGTCCTCACCTAGGGGTCTGCTGCTATATATATGCAAAACCAACAGATTTTTCAATACTTCTCTATTCTCTAACTTTTTCTTAAGCCTCAGAACTAATTCAGCATTTAAACCTAACATACTAGATATAAAGACAAACTAAAAAAACAGTATTCTCTAAAGTTACAAACTCTTGAAAAAATAGCAGAATTCACCTCTTTCCAAATGCTAAATAGTCTCCCAAAAAGCACAGATTTTCTCTCTTATACCATAGCTACCCTTGCCGTAGCGATCGCCTTGCTGCTGATGTTATTACTGAACCAGTTTATAGATGTAGCAGCGAGTCCTTTTCTTTTATTTTTTGCAACCATTATAGTTAGTACATTTTTGGGTAGTTTTAGCTCAGGTGTTTTTGCCACAGCTTTATCTGCTTTAGTCATTGCTTACTGGTTTTTACCACCTTTAAATTCTTTTGATATGAGTTGGGGAGAAGCCCCACAATTTAGTCTTTTCTTGTTAGAGGGAGTTTTTTTAAACTGGTTAATTTCCAGTTTTATCTCAACAAAACAGTCACAAGGAGCGATCACGCAAGCTAATGAACCAGAAAACCACCCTCTAACCCAAAATAATAATCTCTTAGAAGTGGTCATTGAAGGAACAACAGACGCTATCTTTGTCAAAGATATTCAAGGTCGTTATTTATTGATTAATTCAGCGGGCGCTAACTATATTGGTAAGCCTGTTAAAGAAATTGTTGGCAAGAAAGATATAGAGTTATTTACACAAGAAACTGCCAGTAAAATCCTAGAAGACGACCAGAGAATTTTTAGAAATAAACAGTCTGAAACCTACGAAGAGATCATTGCTACCGATAAATTTACCCATACTTATTTAACAACGAAAGCTCCTTTCTATAACGCCCAAAAAAATATCATTGGTGTTGTAGGAGTCTCGCAAAACATTTCTACTACCAAGCAGCTAGAACAAGAGCTAAGGGCACGTTGCCGTCAGCAAGAAGCGATCGCCCAATTGGGACAAATAGCGCTTTCGGGCATTGACTTAGATGTGTTGATGCAGGAAACTGCTACAGTAATTACGCAAACGCTAGAAGTTGAATATTGCAAGATTTTAGAACTCCTCCCCGAAGGAAAGGCCTTTTTATTAAGAGGAGGGGTTGGTTGGGAATCAGGCTTAGTAGGACGAGCTACCGTTGGCACGGAATTAGCTTCACAGTCAGGTTATACATTGCTGTCTCAACATCCAATCATTGTTGAAGATCTGCGGACTGAAACTCGCTTTAATGGTACTGGATTGCTACACAATCACGGTGTAGTCAGTGGCATGAGCGTGATTATTACCGGTCAGAATCAACCTTGGGGGGTGTTAGGTGTCCATACAACTCAACACCGAAAATTTACCCAAGATGATATTAACTTCTTTCAAGCCGCTGCCAATTTGCTGGCAGAAGCGATCGCCCGCAAACGAGTGGAAGAAGCACTGCGGCAAAGTGAAGTCCGTTCTAGACGCTTGATTGACTCCAATATTATCGGCGTGATTTTTGGTGATTTGGACGGTAACCTAACAGATGCTAATGATGCCTTTCTGCAAATGGTGGGTTACACACGAGCCGATTTGTATTCAGGAAAACTCAGTTGGAAAGACATAACCCCCCCAGAATATCTGCCCTTGGATGTGATTGGGGTTGAGCAGGCAAGGAATTTTGGCAGTTGTACTCCTTATGAGAAGGAATATATTCGTGCTGATGGTAGCTGTGTGCCAATTGCCTTAGGTTACAGCCGTTTATATCCAGAGGGTAACGAAACCGTTGGTTTTGTTTTAGATATTAGCCAACGCAGACGCGCAGAAGTAGAAAAAACTGAGCTTTTAGCCAGCGAACAAGCAGCGAGGGCGACAGCAGAGGCTGCAAACCGCATGAAAGATGAGTTTTTGGCGATTGTCTCCCACGAATTGCGATCGCCTTTGAACGCGATTATGGGTTGGGCGCAAATGCTGCGATCGCGAAACTTACCGGAAACGATGCTGCCTAAAGCCCTAGAAACCATTGAGCGCAATGCTAGGTTACAAGTTCAATTAATTGAAGATCTGCTGGATGTCTCTCGGATTATTCGCGGCAAGTTACGCCTCAATCTGTACCCCATCACGCTGATTTCACTAATTGAGGCAGCACTAGATACGGCTCGCCCTGGGGCTGAGGCTAAAGAGATTCGTCTACTCTCTATACTGGATGCTACGGTAGGTAAAGTTTTAGGAGATTCAGAGCGTTTACAGCAGGTGGTTTGGAACCTACTATCTAATGCCATTAAGTTCACGCCCGAAGGTGGACAAGTAGAAGTGATGCTGCAATCTGTGAACTCCCACGTTGAGATTATAGTTAGTGATACAGGGATTGGCATTAAACCTGAGTTTCTTCCCTTTGTGTTTGAACGTTTCCGCCAAGCCGATGGTACTAGCACAAGGTCATACAGTGGGTTAGGGCTTGGTTTAGCGATCGTGCGTCATTTAGTAGAACTGCATGGCGGTACTGTGCATGTCGAGAGTCTAGGAGAAGAAAAGGGAACAACCTTCACCGTGAAGTTGCCCCTTTGCAAGCAAGAAGGCGGAATGATGTACGATGACGCCAGTGACAGCCTGAACGAGGGGATTTATGCTTCCTCGTTGGTATCTCATGACTCCCTTCAAGGTTTGCAAGTCCTTGTCTTAGATGATGAGGCAGATGCTAGAGAGTTTTTTGCGACGGTTTTGCAAGAGTGGGGTGCCCAAGTTAAGGCAACGGCTTCAGTCCGCGAAGCGCTAGAAATGATCACCAGTTGGAAGCCTGATATTCTCGTCAGCGATATTGGTATGCCGGAAGAGGATGGTTATTCCTTTATTCGCAAAGTGCGATCGCTACCGCTAGAACAGGGGGGACAAATCCCTGCGATCGCCCTAACTGCCTATGCTAGAAGTGAAGATCGTCAACGGGCACTTTCTGAAGGCTTTCACAACCATTTAGCTAAACCCGTTGAACCTGCTAAATTAGCTGCTGCTGTGGCTAAGTTGGCTCAAGTTAACTGTGATCTCTCTTAATTTTCACCTTCTTACTAGGACAAACCGAAGCAGCGTTAATTTGCATATTTCACTTTCGCTTGCTTGCTGCTGTTTATAAGCTACGCAAACCGTTTTCCCCTGTTCTCAAGAGCCTCATAAATGGCGTAGCTAGTGGTTGTCGTCATAGATTTCCTGTGAAAATCTGTTCGGCTGTTAGTTGTAAATGCGGAAATGTCGTTGATTGAATGACATCACCGCCTGTAAATTCTATGCTTTCGTACCACTTATCAATTAAAGTTAAAACGGTTATTTTGCTTTCTAAAGGATCAACTATCCAGTATTCGGGAATATTTAAAACGCTATATTCTGCTTGTTTTGCGCCGTAGTCGGTGCGTTTGGTAGATTCGCTGACAACTTCGACAATTAATAAGGGGGGTGGTTCGTTTAGAGTTATAACGGCTTCGCGGTTTTGCAGATTGCGCCATTGTTCTAAGGGTAAAACGACGACATCGGGAATGCGAACACTGTCCCATCTACCGCCGCGAGGGGATTGAATACAGATGACCATTTGTTTAGACACCCATGCTTGTTGGGTGCTTTGGATTTCGGCACAAAATTGGCTATTAAGAAAGTCTGTTACTTCTCCGTGTTTTCCTGTTCCTAAACTCATGGGAATGAGTTCTCCGTTAACCAGTTCATAGCGGGTATCTGTTCCGTCGTTGTAGTGGAGATATTCGGCTAGGGTTAGGCGGTTGGTGGTTGTAGCCATGGCGGGTTTAAGGTTGCTGGGAGAGTTCTAGCATCTGTGTCGATAAAATTAAACTGTGCGATCGCCTGTGACACTCAAGCGTAACTACGCACCCCACTCTGAGTCAGCTTTTCCAGTTAAGCGGGAGCGCCTAGAGTCCTTCAAATTGTGATTTAAACGTTTCCGCACGCGATCGCCCCAACAAGGGATCACAGCTTGTCCCTGAGAAAAGACCTCTCAAGCTGTAGTTCATCCAACAGCTAAACAGATCTAGCTGAGAAGTTGCTAGATCAAGAAATTTATTTGTCACAGACGAAAAAGGGCGAACGATGGGAATCGAACCCACGAATGGTGGAACCACAATCCACTGCCTTAACCACTTGGCTACGCTCGCCATTGCCTTAGATACTATAACATTTTGCTGATAGCTTTATCTAGTGTTAACAGAGAGATAACCAAAAAATCTGCTGTTAACCCGGAACTTAGGCAGCAGCAGGCGTAGTCTTAGCCCAAAGTAAAGGAACAGAATATAATGAAGGGTTTTCATCTGGTTACAGCCGTTGGGGGGGTTGCCTTAGTAGGCGTAGGGGTCGTAATGGCGATCACCAATCCAAACCAAGAGATTTATGAAGAGTATGCCGTCGCGCAGATCACAGAATATGTGCAAGAAAATCTCTGTCCTAAAGCGCCTAACGTGTTTGGTCAATCTTTCCAAAATCAGTGTCTGTCAATAGTAGAGGCGAATCAGGGTGAAATCCAGCGAGTCATCACCAAAGGGACACAACGGCAAAACTTTATTCTGTTTAGTATTTATCAAACCGATTTGTCGGCTAAGACCGTTATACCCTTTTTACCTGCCAGTGTTCTGCCTGCCTATCATTTTGAATCGGTAGGTGCGTTTAACAATTTCTATACTTACAGAGCGAAAAAGCAGTAAAAACAGTATATCTAAAGGGTGATGATATTGGGCTGCTTACTCTCCTATGAGCTACTGTGTGACACCCGGATGTCTGATGGCTCAAAATCCAGACCCAGCTAAATTTTGTTTAAGCTGTGGCTCTGCAATTTTGCTCAAAAATCGGTATCGTCCCCTGCAACCAATTGGTCAGGGTGGATTTGGGAAAACTTTCCTCGGCGCTGATGAAGACATCCCTTCTAAACCTAGGTGTGTGATCAAACAACTCTACCTGACAAATGCAAGCAGTTTGGTCGTCAGAAAAGCTGCGGAACTGTTTCATCAAGAAGCTGTTCGCTTAGAGGAACTGGGGCAACATGCTCAAATTCCCACACTCTTGGCGCACTTTGAACAACAAAAGCAACTGTACTTAGTGCAAGAGTTGATTGAGGGACAAACGCTAGAGCGAGAATTGCAGCAACAGGGAGTATTTACAGAAGATCAGATTTGGAAACTGTTGCAAGATTTGCTACCTGTCCTCAAGTTCGTTCACGATCGCCAGGTGATTCATCGAGACATCAAACCCCCCAATATTATGCGACGCCGCCATGATCGCAAATTGATTTTGATCGATTTTGGGGTGGCAAAGCTGTTAACTGACACAGCGTTAATGTGTACGGGAACGGCGGTAGGAACGGTTGAGTATATGGCTCCTGAACAAACGCGAGGTAAAGCGTTACCTGCCAGCGATCTCTACAGTTTAGGGGTCACCTGCCTTTACTTATTAACTGGCGTTTCTCCCTTGGATTTATTTGATATTGTTGAGAACCAATGGGCTTGGCAGAAGTTTTTGCCCAATGGTACAAAGGTAAGCGATCGCTTGACTCGCATCTTACAAAAATTACTACATCCAGCTTTGAGCCAGCGTTACCAATCCGTTGGCGAAGTTTTGCAAGCATTGAAACCTGCCTCCCTAGCAACCGCTTCTATCAAGCGATCGCCTCCGCAAAAATCGCCTCACTTTTTCAGCAATCTATGGCGACAACCTAGCGTCAAACCGGAAGCCAATGCTTTCCTTTCCGCGACTGGCGTTAACTATACATTGCTACAACAATTCTTAGCCGCCGGGAAATGGCACGCAGCGGATGAGGAAACTTGGAATGTCATGTGTCACGCACTTGGTAAGCCATTAGGCAGTTATCTTCACAGTGGAGATTTAGATAACTTTCCCTGCGAAGATTTGAGCAACATTGATCAACTGTGGCTGAAATACAGTGGCGGACATTTCGGCTTGAGTGTGCAAACGCAAATCTACGAGGACATGGAGAGAGAATATAGTCGTTTTTGCGATCGCGTCGGTTGGCCAACCTATAATCCCTCTCTGCCAGACTCAGGCTTGAACTTTAGTCTCCAAGCACCTTTGGGGCATCTGCCATCCCGCAGGGCGATCGGCGGATATTCTTGGTGGCGTCATGCTGAACATCTGGCGGCTCGGTTAAACCAGTGTCATTGTGCAACTTAACCACTAAATATTAGAGAATTAACCTTAGTTCTTCGAGTTCTACATCTTTGTTAGATTCAACAAACATCACAGAGCATATTCCAACAAAGGAACTCAGAGAACTATTTCAATCACAGATTGCTGATTTTTGCTCTGAAGATACCTTAGAACAACTGATTCAGTTGAGCCATCAGATTATTCATAAAGCTGTACTCCAACCCCGACATACCTGGTCTAAGCCGATATGGGTACTGCAAGGTGAAACACAGATTTACATCGTTCACGAAACTGGAATTGAGGAGCCGATCGCCAAAGTCAAGACTCAGCATCCTCAAGAAACAGCAGAACAAGTTATTCGAAATATTAGTCAAGAACAGGTGAGAGTTGTCCCTCGTCGGTACAAAGGCAGTAATGAACACTTACCGTAACTTCCTTGGTTCCCTGTCCAACAGTGCATGAACCTGTATTGAAGCCATCAATCTGATACCCAGGACGATTGCCGTCTCCACCAGAACAAACCATGTATGGATTTCCATTGCCAGACCAAGTGCCTATTTGCACAGGCTTGAGAGGCGGAAGACCAGAACGCGACTTTTTGCAAGTTTCTGTACATCCATCACCCGGTGCAGCTTTAATCCAGTAAGTTGCCATGTTTAGCTCCGTATCATAAATTTATGAACTCGAAGTCTAGCTTGACGCTAGACACTTGTAGACACGTTCCATAACACCACCAAATGAGACAGCACATTGTAGTCAATTAGGATTGGCATTACCCACCCTTACGTCAACCAAGCATAAATCACGAATAATTTAGTGATCCAGACCACGGCAAATTGCCATTATAGTCTGACGCCACGTGTGTTCCCTCTACAGTGCTTCCCGTGCTGGAGATGACCCCATGATAAAAAATCTTTGCACCGTTTGATGCTTTGGTTCTCTCAACAAACATCCTGTTTCCGGCAAAAACAATTAACATGTCATCGCCGTAGTAATGCTCCCACCTTTGCTCATCTTACCCTATACTAATGCTTTACTTTCAGGAATTTGATTAGCTGTAGCCCCCAGCCCCTAATCCCCAATCCTCAGATTTACACAGGCAACAGAAATCGCCAAACTTTACCCAACGGTACAGAACGTTGCTCGTGAACAAAGACTAAAGGCAGAAGGGCAGCCAGTCGCAATACTGCTGAGAGAGCAAACAATCCTGGTAAACCACCGATATGACCTAGCGTTGCTAGGAAGCTGCCAACGGTGATTCCCATTGCCCCAGCGACACCGGGAATTGCTGCCGCGATCGCAAAGTAAATTGACTGATTGCGTAGCGGAGCTACCGACATTAAAAGATTACCACTGCAAAGGTCGATAGCTGCCCAAGTTCCGCTTCCCAGAATATGCAACAAAGGGAACCAAAACCAAAGGAAAATCGGTTGGGTTCCCGCTTCTAGCCACAAAAGAGGCGTTAGCGAGACTAAAACTCCCACCCCGATCATCAGTGGGCGATTTCCCACACGATCCGCTAGTCTTCCCCAGAAAATGAGCATTAGTAAGTTGGCACCCGCGCCTAAGCTGCCATAAATCGTGACGACGCTGACATCTATATTTAAGTCATCCAGCAGGTACACATTAAAAAACGGAGCGCTGACATTAACAGCAAAACTCCATAGACCAGAGTAAAGCAAAAACTTTAAAAAATTGGCATTTTTGAGGAAGCTAAAATCGGCTGCCCAACCCAACGGTTCCGGTGTCTCTGCCTCCGTGTGTTGTACGTTCTGCGGGTTCACATCGCTCATGAAGTTCTGGCAAATCAGACTGATTAGCCCTAGCACAATTCCCACCAGCAAGATTGCACTATAACCTTGCAATCTACCACTGGGCCACCTTGATACCACTAACGCCAGCAGTGGTACACCGATGAGATTCGTTAAGCTCAAAGCACTATTGCGAAAACCAAAATATCGTCCCCGCAATCGCTGAGGGACTAATACCGCAATCCAGCTAAAAAAGGAAGCACGACCCAATGCTTCCAGGATATTCGCTACCCAGATAATTGCCAGTGTCAACTGCACCAGCCGCTGGTTAGGCATATAAGATGAGCCTACTAACCAAATTGCTGGTACTAGAATCAGCCATAGCAGCCGCGATAAACCGAAGATCCAGAAGGAATACCAGTGGCGGCTCTTCATTCGGTCGGCGATATAGGCTCCTACTGGTTGCAACAGATTTGTCAGCTGAGGAATAGAGGCAAGCATCCCAATTTCTACCGGGCCAGCACCTAGATCCAGCAAGAACTTACTGAGTAACGCGCCGCCAATGACGCTGTAAAAAACTGTGGCAAAGACACCTTCAAGCGTTAAAGCTTTAAGGCTTGACCGAATTTCTGCCTTGGGAAGTTTTTGGGGTTGAGTAGGAACAATGATTGTTTCTACTAAGGTCTGATCTGCTTGGATTTCCTGAAGGTAGAGAGGAATCGTTTCTACAAAGCTGTTATCTTCTACGTGCTGGTGCATTCTGGCTAGCCAATTTTTAAATCTTTTATGGGGGTTTGATAGCTGCTTTAATCTCAGTGAAATCCACAGACAGGCTTTTACAGAAGGCTCTGCTCAACTTCTGTATCGTCAATTTATTATTCCCTACTGAGGGTAAGGAATAAACGCTATAAACACGAAGTATTCTGAACTGATAGGAATTGGGGTAACTCCTTCAGAACTTTGTGCGATCGCCAGGTCAAAGGTAGATTGGGTCTTGAGCAGGCGATCGCACTTTTATATATAAAGATTGAGGACAAAACCTTGAGATGCAAGAATCTGAAGCTCTCAAAGTTAAGTAGGTAGTTTAGCTTATGGCGGTAAACCTTCCTGAAAAGGTTTCACTCGTCCAGCTGAGTTTAAGTTTCGCTTGAACCTAATTCTCCTAAGTAAGCTATCAATATAATTCTAAAGGATGAACAAAGATTAACAGATCAAATATTAGAACCAATTCAAGCAGCCTCAATCTGCCAAGTGGCTTATAAATTGGGTTTAATCTGATGGTTTCTTGCCAATTTGGTATCCATGAAAACACTAGCCATTAATGCTATTTTGTCAATCCTTCTAGAGGCTAATTTAGAATTAAATTAACATACCTAGACTCACCTCTACCTACTTACTCTCCCGGCTAATGGGTATATCAATTTGAAACTCTGCCCCCTCTCCGGGTGCTGATATACACGTCAACTGTCCACCATGCTTATCAACAACAATTTGATAGCTAATTGATAATCCTAAACCAGTCCCTTCGCCTACTGGTTTCGTCGTAAAAAATGGATCAAATAGCTGTGTTTTCACACTCTCTGTCATCCCTAGACCATTATCTTTAATGCTGATTCTGACCCAATCAGAATTTAAAACTTGAGTGCTGATTTTAATCCGGTTCGGATAGCTTTGAATTTGTTCGGAATAGGGTTCCTTGTTCGATTGATGGAGTGCATCAATAGCATTACTGAGAATATTCATAAAGACTTGATTCAGTTGCCCTGCATAACATTCAACCAGGGGTAGGTTACCATAGTCTTTCACAATCTCAATTTGAGGAAAATCAGGTTTCTCTTTCAACGCATTCTGTAAGATCAACAAAGTGCTATCGATTCCCTCATGAATATCAACAGGTTTCATCTCTGCTTCATCCAGTCGAGAGAAATTCCGTAAGGTCAGCACAATCTCACGAATGCGATCAGTGCCTACTTTCATAGAGGATAAGGTTTTGGGCAAATCCTCAATGATAAAGTCGAGATCAATCCTTTCAATTAGGTCTTGAACTTCTGGATCGCTGTGGGTATACCCCTGCTGGTAAAGCTTGACCAAATCCAGTAATTCTTCAGTATAGTCACCGACGTAGGTGAGGTTGCCATAAATAAAGTTAACAGGGTTATTAATTTCATGAGCAACTCCAGCCACTAACTGACCAATACTAGACATTTTCTCAGTTTGAATTAATTGACTTTGTGTTTGTTTAAGTTCTTGTAAGGCTTGTTCTAGTTGATGGGTTTGCTGACGTAATTGTGCTTCTGATTCCCGTAAGGTTTCTTCTGCCTGCTTCCGTACCGTGATATCTTGTGTGACTTTGACGAAGCCACGTAGCTGTTTACGCCTATCTCGTAAAGTTGTAAAGCTCACATTTGCCCAGAACCGTGAGCCATCCTTACGAATCCGCCAACCCTCTGCTTCAAATCGACCTTCGGCTGCGGTTATTTGCAACTCATCTTCAGGCTTGCCAGATTGAAGATCTTCTAAGGGATAAAAGCGGGAGAAATGCTGTCCAATAATCTCTTTAGTGCGATAACCCTGAATCCGTTTCGCGCCTGCATTCCAACTAACGATATGTCCTTCAGGATCTAGCATGATGATGGCATAGTCCTTCACGCTGCTGACTAACAAGCGGAAGCGCTCTTCACTCGCTTGTAAAGCGGCTTGTGCCTGCTGGCGTTCGGTAATGTCGCGCAGGATAACAATATATTCCTGAAGTTCCTCTTGCGATCGCCCCGAAAGGGTGACTTCAATAATGCGTATACTTTGATCGTCTCGGTAGAACTTCTGTTCACTCTGCCTAGACCATTGATCTGGTTCACCGACTAACCCAGGTAGTAGCTGATTGAGGCGACATCCCAGTAAATCCGACTGCTTGAGTTGGAAGAGTTCCTCAGCGGCTGGGTTTGCTTGCTCAATGATTCCCGTGGCATCCAACACCAGTACGCTATCAATCGCGGTATCGAGTGCAGTAATAAACAGTCTCTCAGCCTGTTTTCGAGCCTCAGCAATGGCGGCAACTTGGGGTAAACTTGTCCAGCAAGCGATCGCCACTCCGACAAAGGCGATCGTGATTAGCAGCACAATCAGCAGGTTGTCATTGGCATTCCCAGAAACTGTATCTAATGTGCCTCGAATCACCCAAACGATGGCAGCGGTGCTACAGATTAAGAAGATCAAAACTCCCACTTGCAGCGCCAGAAAATCTTTGATAGTCCGGCTTTGGGCTTGCCGACGCTCAATCCACCAGGCTGGATGAAACGGGGGAAACTCTAGGCGACGAATGACTGCATCCACTGCCATAATTCCGGCGGGAAATGCCAGCCCGATGAGTAGATTTTGCCAGTCCCAAGCTAAGCCGCCAACGACTAAAACAGTCGCTTCCACCAGGAAAAAGGCAAGCGACCACCAAGACCAGCGTACCTCGGCGCGATCGCGACCTACCCACAACCCTAGATGAACCAGCATCATGGAGGCTAAGTAGGCAGTAGAGTCTACCAAGATTAAACTCGATACATCTCCCCAAGCTAAACCCACCAGACTGATGACAAAGCTGAGTAATAGGGCAGGCGTTAAGACTTCTCGTTGAGAAACGACGGTGAAGACAGGCGACAATTGTCCATCTAATGCCAACTGATACAAGACGCGAGGCGCGTTAGAAACTGCCGTAGCACAACCGAGAAGACAGCCAGAAACGAGGAGGAGTGTGACCAGCAGTGAAGCGGAGGAACCCCAAAAGGGCGTAGTTGCTGCCAGTAAGTTTAAAAACGTATCATCCTGTAATCCGGGGGTGGTGGCTAAACGCATCAGCACCCAGGAACCGCCTAAATAGACTAGCGGAATTAGCCAAGCCGCAAAACTGAGAAATCGCAAAGTCTCTTTGGGTTGTCTGCTATCGGCGACGAACGAGGACGCGGTTTCACAGGCATACGTCCCGTAGACGGCAAAGAAAAACCACTTACACCACTCAACCCAGGAAAAGCTAGACCAACTCGTCGGGAAAAAGCCGGGACTAGCGGGAGAGAAGGCTAACCAACCAATGCCTTGCAAACAAAAAAGCAGCAGAAATCCTACAGCAGGCAGAATGAAACATAAATGCAGAATTCCTAAAGCACGGGTACCACTAAAAGCGAGTGCAAAGGCAATCAGCGTAAATCCGATTTTGAGGGCGGTTTCAGGACAAGCAATCCCTAAGGGTTCTAGATTGGCTTTAATCAGGTTCGTGAGAATCAAGGCGCTAATGGGAAGAAATATTGCCCAACCAAAAAAATAGGCGATCGCTCCATAGCGGGCTAAAACGGGATAGTTTTTTAACAATCGCGCTGCATAGTTGGTCGTTCCCCCTGCCATCTCCGGCCAATATTCACCTAAGCGTCTCACTTGCAGGTTCAGCAATATCCCAACAATCGTTGCAGGTAGCCAAACGAAGATGGCTTGAGGGCCAAGCGCTGCGTGCATCGCGGGTGCAGCGCTAATCCATACCAAATGACCTGTAAAACCAAATCCCCACGTTTCCAATACGCTGAGACTACGCGGTAGATGCATTGCTGAACGCTGATGCAACTGCACCTGATTAGGGTTTGAGATAACTTTTTCAGTCATCAGCTCTTCAGCCATTGTCTGTTTCGCCTCTAAAATCCAACTGTTCACCATGTTTGTTCGCAATCATCGCAGCAGCAACTAGATCAGTCGAGTTTTCTGCTTTGCTGACTCAAGGGACTGTGTTGTCATAACTACAGACCAACAGTAAGCAAGATTAACTCCTTTGATAGAACTGCACATCAATCCAAGCTAGTTCTTAAGAACGAGGTATGCACAGCGCGGTTTCTTGAACATAGACAGCAGACAAGCCATATTGAAAATGAAAAGCAGGGTCTATGGAATCACAAGAAAATTATTCAACGGTGAATGCTCAAGCACCGGAAGACAAGAATTCTGAGCCAATCACTCAAGTACAACGGGACAGTGTCATCACCTCGGAAGATTTGCCACCAAAATCATTGCGGATTGGCGTTACTCTAACTGCTTTGGTGGCTCTCTTAGGGTTTGCTGCCCTTTACTTTGGCATCATTCACCCCTAAAGCATCGGTAGCAACAATGAACTACTTGGGCTTCCATTTTGTCTTTATCCTACCGCCGCTCCTGCTCTTAGTATGGGTTCAGCGACAACCCCTGGTGGGAATCGGAGGATTCAGGGCATGGCTAGGTGTGCCACTAATCGCCCTGCTGGCGTTGGTTTATACAACTCCCTGGGACAATTACTTGATTTGGCGCGATGTATGGCACTACGGCAGCGATCGCGTGATGGGAACTATTGGTTATGTACCGATTGAAGAGTACTTGTTCTTCATACTGCAACCCCTGTTGACGGGTTTCTGGTTTTACTGGCTGTTTCCTCGTACTCAGGAACCCGTTGAACCAGAGGAGGGCGTTAAGGTCAGAATCTTGGGGACGGGCTTATGGATCGTTCTCAGCCTAGCTGGAGCCTTGATGTTACAGGAGGATTCTACTGTCTACTTAGGGCTAATTTTGGTTTGGGCAGGGCCGATCCTAGCTCTACAGTGGCTAGTGGGTGGACAACTTCTCTGGGCAGCCAAATTCGCTTGGCTGATGGGAACTTTAATCCCGACGGTTTATCTATGGATCGCGGATCGGATTGCGATCGCATTAGAAATTTGGACGATTTCTGAAACCTACAGCACCGGAGTTAAGCTGTTAGGTTTGCCTATTGAGGAGGCTACGTTCTTTCTAGTCACGAACCTGTTAGTGGTTCAGGGACTTTTGTTGATTTTACTGTTAGGCAACAGGCGATCGCCTGTGCAAGCTTGATGGGTATATATTAAAGGCTTGGATGCTTCAAATGCTCTTCCTGAAGGAAGTTTCATGTTTCAACGTTCCCACTTTTTGGGGATGCACAGTTCCTGAATAAATGCGCTTTTAGAGAAAAAGGGTAGAACCAAAATGGTAATGATTGACAGTTTAAAACGAATTTCTAAAACCATTTGGGAAATTCCAGTTTCCTATAAAGAAGGAATGCGGGTTCCGGCGCGAATTTATGGAACCGAAAAGCTGATTCAGGAATTAGACGACGCCGTTTATGACCAAATAACCAACGTAGCGACGCTGCCAGGGATTACAAAGTACGCCTTATGTATGCCTGATGGACACTTCGGTTATGGGTTTCCCATTGGAGGTGTGGCGGCAATGGATGTAGAACAGGGAGGCGTGATTTCTCCGGGTGGCATCGGCTTTGATATCAACTGTGGGATGCGCTTGATGGTGACAAACCTTACTTATAAAGAAGTAAAACCCCACATCAAAAAGTTGGTAGATAAGCTTTATGAAAAGGTTCCGGCGGGGGTAGGCAGCACGGGTTTTGTCAAGCTGTCGCGGAATGACTTTCGCAAAGTGGTTGAGGAAGGCGCAGGTTGGTGCGTCCGCAACGGCTTTGGTTGGGAAGAAGATTTGGAACTGATGGAAGAAAACGGTTGCCTGAAGAGTGCAGATGCTAGCAAGATCAGTGAAAAGGCAATTGATCGCGGGTTTAACCAAATTGGCACGTTGGGATCTGGCAATCACTATTTAGAAATTCAAGTTGCCAAACGGGAAAACATTTTCGATCCAGAGTTAGCCAAAATTATGGGCATTACGATGCCAGATCAAGTGGTGGTAATGTTCCACTGTGGCAGTCGGGGATTTGGTCATCAGGTGGCAACCGACTATTTGCAAGTTTTTTTAAAGGTGATGGAGAGTAAGTACGGCATCAAAATTCTCGATCGAGAACTTGCCTGTGCGCCTTTTAATTCGCCGGAAGGTCAAGCTTATTTTGCGGCGATGCAGTGCGGCATCAATATGTCATTTGCCAATCGTCAAGTGATTTTGCACCGTATCCGAGAGGTGTTTTCGCAAGTGTTTGGACGCTCTGCGGAAGACCTCGGTATGGAGATGGTTTATGATGTGGCGCATAATACCGCTAAGTTAGAGCGGCATACGGTTTATGGAAAAGAGCGATCGCTCTTAGTTCATCGTAAAGGCGCAACTCGTGCTTTTGGCCCTGGCATGGCAGATGTACCTGAACGATATCAGGAAATTGGTCAGCCCGTAATCATTGGCGGCAGTATGGAAACTGGCTCGTATTTGATGGTAGGAGTACCCACTGGCGATCAAACCTTCTTCAGCACCGCCCACGGTAGTGGCAGAACAATGAGTCGCACAAAGGCACGAAAAACCTGGCGAGGAGAAACTCTTCTAAAAGATATGCAAAGTAAGGGTATTTATGTCCGTAGTACCTCCATGTCAGGACTCGCAGAAGAAGCTGGGGCAGCATACAAAGATATTGATGATGTGATTGAGGCGGCTGAGTTAGCAGGAATTAGTAAAAAGGTGGTGCGGTTGACTCCCATTGGCAATATCAAGGGATGATTTCCTGCCTGTAATAGTAATTTCGATTTTTTACCGCAGATAGAGCGCGTAGCGCATGCCGTAGGCACGCAGATTAAGAATGGGATTGGATGATGAGGGTCATCTCTTAGCTAACTTCTGGTTTTGGCGGGAGTGCTAGCGATTCCAAATTCTGGCAAAAGCTAGGCTTTCCTTTTTTTAAGTCAGCTAACTTGTATTTGTAGAGGGTTCCTGCTTTCGCAAAAACTAAGTTACCCAAGAAATCCCAAGTAGCCCAATCAACTGTAGAATCCAGAATTCCAGGATAATATTCTAACTTAAACTCAAACGTGTATCCCTGTTGCAAATAGCCTCGGTAATACATCCTTAATCGCGGATGCTTTGGACTCGGCTGCCAATACCAGCCGTTGTCATTCTCGCATTTGATCATCAACTTTTTGGAATTCTCAACTCTTACATTTTTGCCATAGTTATCTCCACCTCTCGTCCATCCATCTCGCTCTAACCGAGGATACAGGACTCCTAAATCTTCTCCGCCAAACTGAGACTGTAATACTCCCAATTTAAAAGGAATACTCCCTTTTAGTTTTCCCCAACCATTTAGTAACAGTTCCTTTTCATCTTTCCAATAGCCTCCGCCAAACCAAGTGCCAATATTATCTGACTCTAAGTAAGTTCTTAGCCGAGGTAATAAACAAACTCCATTCCAGGTATTGCAATTAATATCCCCCATCGCTAAATAAACCATCCATTTTCCATCAAAAGAGATATCACATCTTTTGGGATATAACTTACCGTTAAACCAAGACCCATATTCTAAGTGATCATTTCTTGTATTCCAGCGAATGATATGGAAAACTTTTGATGGCTTGCGTCTGATTACAGCGACGTAGGGAGAACCTTTAGCTGGAAGGAGATGTATTCTCGCAGGAACTTCTTTAAACATCTTCATCAACAGGAGAATTTATGCAGGTACGAACACCACTGACAGTCATTACAGGACCATTAGGAAGCGGAAAAACAACGTTACTGCGTCATATTCTGGAAACTTTTCCTAAAAAGATTGCTATTCTGATGAACGAATTTGGGGAGATTGCCATCGACACCAAAATTGTTCAAGGTAAAAATGTGGAAATGGCAGATTTAGGTGGCGGCTGCGTATGCTGTTCACTCTTGGGTGAATTTGAAGCGGCAGTGAATGAAATTATTGATGCAGTTGATCCCGATAATATTGTAGTAGAGACAACTGGAGTTGCTGAACCCGATGCTCTGGTGTTTGATATTCAAGAAAGTTTATCCAGAGTACGCTTGGATGGGGTGATTACAGTAATTGATGCTGATTCTCTGGTGAAATATCCGCAAATTGGTCACACCAGCCGAATGCAAATTGAAGCCGCAGATACTTTAATTTTAAATAAGGTTGATTTGGTATCGGCAGGTGAGTTACAAGAAATCACAAAAAAGTTACAATCTTTAAATGAAGTTGCCTCGATTTTACCAACTAAGCGTTGTCAAGTAGATACAGATTTGCTGTTTGGTATTGGTCGAGAACGCATACAAGCGCCGCCTGATCATGTGCATCAACTTGAATTTGAATCGTTTAGCTATACTTCAAAAGCTGTTTTTAATCAACAATGTTTTGCCGAATTTGCTGATAGTCTAGGATCAGAAGTTTATCGTTCAAAAGGTTTTATTCAATTCGATGCAGGTATCTATTTATTTAATTTTGTCGCTGGGCGTTGGGATATGGAACCTTTTGAACAAGAAGCAACGCAGTTAGTATTTATCGGTAAAGCGGTAACTGCAAGAAAAGAAGAAATTTTAGGTCGTTTAAAGTTGTGTGAGCAATAGCCCTATGTCTTACGAGTTTCTAGAAGATATTGCCACTGCTGATATTGCGTTTCGTGCTTGGGGAAAGGATCTAGAGGAAGTTTTTAAATCAGCAGGGGATGCAACCATCAATGTGATGATAGATAACTTGGAGGCGATCGCACTCCAGGAGACGCGCACCTTCACCTTGGAAAATGACGCGCTGGATATGCTGCTGTTTAACTTTCTCCAAGAATTCATCTACTACAAAGACAGTGAGTTGCTTCTCCTGCGGGCGCAACAGGTTCAGATCGAAGAGAGAGACGGAAACTACCACCTAACGGCAGAGACAAGGGGAGAAAGACTAGATCGCGATCGACATGAAGAGCGAGTAGATGTTAAAGCGGTTACGTTACACCGTTTCCAATTGGAAAAAACGGATGACGGTTGGACAGCTATGGTAATTCTTGATATTTAGGCGAACATAACTCTAACAAACTGCGCCAAAGTTACCGACATATGTAACTTAGTCGTGCGATCGCCAGAAACCTGTGGGGGCGTCCCTGTAATTCTGGGACAGGGGTTTCTGTCTAGCGGATTGCTGCTCGGTACAAAATGGGGTTGAACGCATAGGAGATAGCTGCTCGAATTGGACAGAGGATGCAATGGAACGACAACTGCTGGCAGTGCGTCTTTATAAACATCATTGCAAGAGGAAATTTTTCCTATAATGCACAATTTTATAGAACCGCTGGGTAACTGGAATCCTCAACTGTTGCGAGAACTCAAAGGGCGTCTTAAACCTCGCAACATTCTGCTGGCAAGTGTTATCTCTGTGCTGGGTCAATTTGTAATATTCATGTATTTTCAAACCCGGCTGCCGAATTCTATTAACCGAATCGCGGATATCTACAATTACAATAAATATTGCACGGGCAAGCTCCTTCCTAATAGTAAGGAATCGCTATGTTTACTGGATGGATTGGGCAATTTGGTCATCAATTGGCAATTATGGTCACTAGACCGATTTATATCCCTGAGCATTATTGGCATCTTAATCCTGTTACTAGCAGGAACCTATTTGTTAACTAGTGATTTGGCTACCGAACAACGTCGCGGCACTCTCAATTTTATCGCCTCGTCCCTCACTCTACTGCGGGTATTTTGACGGGAAAACTGCTGGGGGTTCCGATTTTGATTTATCTGGTAGCCGTCGTTGCACTTCCTTTCCATTTGTGGGCTGGACTCGCCGCCAAAATTGCTTTGGGACAAATTTTGAGTTTCTATGGGGTTCTCGTTGGTAGCTGTATTTTCTTTTACAGTGCTGCGTTGCTATATGGCATTGTCAGTTCTTGGCTGGGCGGTTTTCAAGGTTGGTTAGGCAGTGCTACAGTTCTGGCTTTACTAATGCTAACTAAGGGAATAAGTACGACCAGTTACTATAATTCAACGACTTGGCTGAAGCTGCTTAACCCCTTTTGCTTAATCCCACGCTTGTCTGCCAGTTCTTTTAATGAATCCTTTGCCACAGGGTTAGAAGGTTTTAAGTGGTTTAACTTACCATTGGGTAATAATGTTTTCACTGCCGTCGGCTTTGTGCTGTTGAATTACGGCATTTTGACTTGGTTTATTTGGCAGACTTGGCAGCGTTGCTTTCGTGAACCCAATGCCACTATATTAAGCAAGCAGCAGAGTTATTTGTTAACTGCTTGCTTTACAGTTTTGACTCTAGGATGTGCCAATTACACACCCGCAGAAAATCGTAGCGTTTACGCTGCGCCGCTGTTAGAAAACCTCTTGGCGCTATCGTTGTTGAATCTGTTGCTATACCTCTGTTTAATTGCTGCTGTGACGCCTCATCGCCAAACTCTACAGGATTGGGTAAGCGCTCGAGCCAAGAGGGCTTCTAATAACAAGAGATTCGCTGATAGCTCGTTGGTAAAGGATTTAATTTGGGGTGAAAAAAGTCCAGCGGTAGTAGCGATTGCGCTGAATGTAGTGATTGTGATTATCCCCTTGGCTTTATTTATTTTACTGTCCCCTGCACAATCAGCTACTGGTATAAATGCTGCTGTAAAAGTAAATGAGAGCAGAACTTGGGCGTTGTCTGGTCTTACTTTAGTGGCTAGCTTAATCCTAATTTACGCAAGCATAGCCCAACTGCGATTATTCATGCGAACTCAGCACCGGACACTATGAGCAGTGGGAATGCTAGGGGCACTAATTGTATTGCCACCAACCATTTTTGCGGTACTGAGAATTCTCCATTTCGATCCCTTGGCAGTACTGTCACTGTCTATTGTCTCTCCTTTCGCTCTCTTACTAGGCTCGGAGAAAATTTTTCTGCTAATTCCAGGTCTGGGACTAATACTGGTATTGTTGAACCTGCAACTGGCGTGTCAGTTGCGGCAAGCAGGCAAGCAAATCAAAGGCTTCAGCCACGTCACGTCGTAGTGAGAAACGCGCGATCGCCATCAGCAACGAGTAGACGTGAAAGCCGTTACCCTACACCGTTTCCAGCTAGAACAAACTGATGACGGTTGGACTGCAATGGTGATTCTGGATATTTAAAGCATCAAGAATGCAGATTAGCTTCACCAATTCCTAAAATCTCTCTAAAAGCTTCTCATTCGACTGTTTAACTTTAGATACCCAACCTTTGTATAACTGCACAATTTCTGAATAGGAAACTGTACTTTCAGAGATTAGCTGAAACATTGAAAGTGGAAAGCGGTGAGGGAATAGTTTGTGCAGAGTCTTAGCAAGCTGTTCCCTTAAGATAAATTCGATGAACAATTTTGTCGAAGAGGGAAAAGCATTGTCACCTAGCTCTACTAAAGCCCAGGCATCCGGCTGACGACGTATCGTATACTGTTCTGTCACTGTTGCCAGATTATCGGCATACTCGTCTAAAAGGTTGTCGAACACAACCACGTCTTCAAGGGCTGCATTGCAACCTTGACCGATAGAAGGGGATACAGCATGGGCTGCATCTCCAATAATCACCACACTGTCGCCGTAGTGGTAGCGGTTACACCGAACAGTTGATACCCTTGAGGGTGCCCTGTTGAGGAAAGCTTCAGCCTCTGATTCTGGCATTAACTGGCTCACCTCTGGAAAGTTGTCCTGAAACAATTTGCTCACCTCTTCAGTGGTAGACAGATCAACAATCTTATTTTTCTGATGCGGAAAGTGGATAACACCACTCAAACCTCCGTCTTGTTGATACAGCAGAAACAAGACGGTGTTATCGTCTAATCTCCAAGAGTGAAGACTATCGAGTTTTAGATCGATACCTGACTTTTCTTCAGGAGGGGGCAAGAAAATGGATTTGTAGTCAGAAGGAGTGTACTTCTGTTCACACTCAAGCTGTCCTGTATGCATTAGTTGCTCTCTCACTGCTGAATATGCCCCATCTGCACCGATTAACAGGTCATAATTAACCGTGAGGTCTGTTTCTCTTCCAACGGGGATGCTTTCGGCAACCTTTTGAAACTTGACTGTCTTCGCCTCAAAGTCTACTTCTGCACATCTATAGTTGAAGTGAATATTGACTCGGCTGTTGTCGTAGTTTTCGCTCAGCTTTGCTAATAAAGCTATTACCAAACTGGTGCGGTCAAGAGCAAACAGAGGCATTCTTCTCGGCGTGAACCTCGTCTTACCGTTTTTTCCGTGAAAAGTGGCTCCTGCAATTTCTACGCAGATTGCCTTGACTGCTTCCTCAAGACCTTCTATCTTCCTCAGAGCGCTCATTCCCCTTTCACTTAGGGTAATGGGATAGGTTCTAGATTTTGAGAATGAGACAATTCGGGGGTCATTACGACGTTCATAAATGTCGATTTGGTAAGAGTCGCCACGACGCAATAGGTAGTGAGCTAAAAGGACTCCACTAGGGCCAGCACCTATAATGACAACTTTCTTGGTCATTTTTCTGACTTTCTTCAAACCTAGTTAATCAACCACTGTTCACAGACTAATATGATTTCTTTTAAATGAGGGGGCGATCGCCATCAGCAACGAGTAGACGTGAAAACTATTACTCTGCAACAACCTAACGACGTAGTTAGTATTTAGTTAGCTTTCCTTTAAGGTGATATTGTCTGTAACTACAAACTACAATTCAGTTGCCCTACCTAGTTAAGATACAAGCAGACAGTCATGCCAAGGGAGTCGTCATGGTACAGTACAACCCGTTGCAATATCTTCCTAGTGCTGAAGACCTGCCAGACTCTGACGAGACCCCTGTGGATAATGAACTGCAAATCCTCATCCCCATTTTGCTGAGAGGCATTTTAGCGCTGCTGTGGACAGACCGCCGGGATTGGTTTTTTGGGGTCAATATGGGGGTTTACTATGAAGCTGACAAAGCGGCAATTGTACCCGATGCCTTTCTCAGTTTAGGAGTAGAACGGTTCAAGCCCAATGGTAAGCTGCGACTCAGTTATGTCCTATGGCAGGAGAACAATATCGTACCGCAGTGGGCGTTGGAAGTAGTTTCTAAAACTCCTGGCAGCGAGTATGACGACAAGATGACCAAATATGCCCAACTTGGGGTACTGTACTACGTCATCTACAATCCTGACTATTACAGGCGCGACCAGCACGACCCGTTTGAGGTATATCGCCTAGAGAATGGGGTCTACGTGCGTCAGACTGGAAACCCAGTTTGGATGCCCGAAATCGAGTTAGGGATTGGCTGCGCGGTGGGCATTCATGAAGGATACACCAGAGAATGGCTCTATTGGTACGATCGCCAGGGGAATCGCTTCCCTGCTCCGACTAATGTAATAGAGCAGGAGCGACAACGAGCTAATCTAGCTGAGCAAAGGGCTGAACTAGCTGAGCAGCAGCTTAAGCAGGAACGGCAACTCAGAGAGGAATTACTGAACAGGTTGCGAGAACAAGGAATCAACCTCGACGATTTTTAGGGGCTGTTTTGTTGCCTGGTTAAGATACAAACAGAAAATTTACCCAAATGGGAATTGACCCTGATACGATTTAGAAATGCGATCGCTTCGCACTGGGCTACACGCGATCGCCTTTTCCCTCTATTACTATTTACAACAGTGGTCGGAGAAATACTTGCGTCACATAATAAGCATTTCCCTGCCGCCAGATGCCGATGCCAGTTTCGGTAAACGTAGGGTATAAAATATTCTCTCGATGTCTTGGACTCTTCATCCAACCTTTGACGGCTGGCTCTACAGGTTCACGAATATTGACGCTCTTAAATAGATTTTCACCGACTACCCAGTAAATAACTCCAGCAGAATGCACTCGTTGACCTACTTTGTCCCCTGCTGGGCTAGTGTGGTCAAAGAAGTTTTTAACCGCCATTTGCCGACTGTACTCACGCGCCACCTGCACTAACTTTTCATTTTTCCGCAGTGGTTTCAAATTATTTTCTTGACGAATTTCGTTGATGCGTTGATGGATAGCGACTTCCATCTTGGCAAGGGCTGGTGTAGGAGCACTTAATTGGCTTTTAGGCGGTTGATTCGAGAATAAATCCTTGCTCAACAGGCGTTGAAGCAACCCTGGAGAAATCTCTTGGTAAGCCAAGAGCAAGGCAACGGTGGTACCCACCATCCAGAAAAGCCTGACTATCTGTTGGCGTATTCTACTCATTTTTCACTGATTAATCACTTAAATTCAATTTAATTTATTTGTGAATAAATGATTTTCTGTTTCCTGATTCAATGTGAAATAAAAAAGGTTTAAAAACTGAGTGAAGGTTTCTGCTTTACTGGAATTTCCAACCAGAATTCTGCTCCTTCCCCTACCTCAGAGATGCACTCTAATCTTCCATCATGCTTATTAACAATAATCTGATAAGTAATCGATAATCCTAGTCCGGTTCCTTCACCTACAGGTTTAGTGGTGAAAAATGGGTCAAATAATCGCGACTTAACTGCTTCATTAATTCCCAAACCGTTATCTTTGATACTAATTCCAATCCGATTATTATCTAGAATTTGAGTGGAAATTGTAATCGTACTCGGTTGTTTCAGCTTCGCTTCTAAGGAACGATTTTTATCATGACTGCGGAGAGAATCAATTGCATTACTAATAAGATGCATAAATGCCTGATTGAGTTGTCCGGCATAACACTCAATTTCGGGTAAATTCTCATAATTTTTTATGATTTTAATGGCAGGATAGTCAGAAGTTGCTTTCAGACGATTTTGCAAAATCAATAAAGTGCTGTCAATCCCTTCGTGAATGTTGACTGGCTTCATTTCCGATTCGTCTAACCGAGAGAAGTTACGCAAGGTTAAGACAATCTGACGAATGCGTTCAGAACCAACTTTCATGGAAGATAAAATTTTAGGCAAATCCTCAAGCAAAAAATTGAGATCGATTTCTTGAATATATTCTTCTACTACGGGAACAGTATTAGGATAGTGCTGCTGATATAGATCAATTAAAGTGAGTAAATTATTCGAGTATTCATTGACATAATTCAGGTTTCCATGAATGAAATTAACTGGGTTATTAATTTCGTGGGCAACTCCAGCAACTAACTGTCCTAAACTAGACATTTTTTCAGTTTGAATCAACTGAGTTTGGGTTCTTCTCAATTCTTTAATTGCTTGTTCTAGCTGTTGCGCTTGTTGGCGTGATCGCGCTTCCGATTGTTGTAAGGTAATTTGCTCTTGCTTACGAGCCGTAATATCGCGCAGAATCACAATATATTCAAAGACATTGCGGTTAGAACGCTGTGAAATAGTCGCTTCAATCATGTAGGAAGGGCTATCAGTATGTTCCTGCCTTAAAATCTGTTCACTGGTATGGGGCCACTTGTCTGGTGTATCAGCTAGCCCAGAAATTAGTTTCTGCAACGGATATCCCACCAGTTTATCGGTTTTCATTTGAAACAGGCTTTGCGCGGCTGGGTTCGTCTGACAAATCACCCCCCTTTCGTCCACGACTAGAATTGTATCGGGAACCGTATCTAAGGCAGTGATAAACAGATTTTCCGCTTGTTCCCGTGCCTCAGCAATGGCAGTGACTTGCGGTAAGCTAGTCCAGCAGGCGATCGCGATCGCCACAAAGGTGATCGTCATCAGCAACACGACTAAGAGGTTACTGCTGGCATCGGTTGAGATACGGGTAAACTTGTCGCGAATCAACCAGGCGATCGCCGTCGTGCTAGAAACTAAGAGCATCAGGATAATCACCTGAAACGCGACAAAATCTTTAACTTGATGGGAAGACCGCTGACGATAACGTTCAATCCACCAACTTGGATGCAACGGTGCAAACCTAATCCGGCGGATCGCCGCATCTCCCGCTAAAATTGCTAAAGGCAAAACCAGCCCCATCAATAAATCTTGCCAGTTCCAAGCCCAGCCGCCGACAAAGAGGATAACGGTCTCAACGACACAGAAACCAAGCGACCACCAAGGCAAAAGCACCTCCTGTCTTCTGCGCCGTAACCACAATCCCCAATGGAAGGCGATGAAAGAGGCTAGCCAACCGACTCCCGTCACCATAGCAATTCGGGGCACATTTCCCCAGACCAGACAGACAAGACTCAACAGAAACGTTAATACCAGGCTAGGCCCCAAAACCCCTTGACGCGAGGAAACTGCAAACACAGGCGCGAGGTGTCCATCTCGCGCGAGTTGGTACAAAATGCGAGGACAATTAGAGGCTGCCGTGGCACAACTGAGGAGACAGCCAGAAACGATTAAAAATGTCACCAGAAAGGCAGCAGACTGACCCCAAAAGGGTTTAGCGGTCGCTAATAAATTTAAAAACGTATCATCTTTTAACCCTGGTTCGGTTGCCAGTCGCATCAATACCCAGGAACCGCCTAAATAAACAGGCGGAATCAGCCAAGCGGTAAAGGGTAGGCAGCGTAAGGTTTCATCAGGTCGTTGACTATCGGCAACAAACGAGGATGCGGTTTCACAGGCGTAAACTGCATAGGCGGCAATAATAAACCACTTCGCCCATAGTGCAAAGTTAAAGCTAGGCCAACTAGGAGGAAAAAAGCCAGGACTAGCGGGTGAGAAGGCTAACCAACCCATGCCTTGAATACAAAAGGCGAGTAAGAGACCCACCGCTGGAACCACAAAAAATACATGTAAGATGCCTAGCGCACGGGTACCACTAAAGGCAACGATAAACGCTATCCCCGTGAACCCAATTCTCAGCAGTGTCTCCGGGCAATCCAGCCCGACAGCATTGAGATTTACTTTAATTAAATCTGTCAGGATAATTGCGCTGACTGGTAGAACTGCAACCCAGCTAATAAAGTAGCCGATCGCGCCATAACGGGCGATTCCTGGATAATGCTTTAATAGCCGAGTCATGTAGTTAGGGGTTCCCCCAGACATCTCAGGCGATCGCATCCCCAGACGCTGCACTTGTAAATTGATCAGCATCCCCACAATCGCTCCCGGCAACCAAACGCAGATGGCTTGCGGCCCAAGTTCAGCATGGGCACCAGGGGCAGCCCCCGTCCACAACAGCAAGCCTGTAAGACCAAAACCCCAAGTTTCTAAAGAACTTAAGCTACGTGGCAGGCGCGTAGCTAAGGACTGATTCCACGTCTGGTAATTCTTTCTAAACATAAGATTGAGCAATTCTCGACTTTGTATTCAACTCCATTGCTTCCCCGCTTCACCCCTATAACATCAAGAGAGAACAGACTAGTTAAGAGTAAGCAAGTTTACTTAAAATTTGAGGCGGTCTTTCCCAGATCGCCTTCACCTAGGATTGCCAGATCAAACCCTGATTTGTTTTGTATTTGTAGATGCAGTCAATAGCTAAATTATTCTGGTAGACGGTTGCATATTATTGTTGATTGTGCATCCTTAGTAGGAGTTTGTAAAAGTTATTGAGAAAATCTTTATAGAATCACGCCACTTTAGAGATACTGTGGGGAATTGGTGAAAAAATATAACGATCAATTTCATGTTGCTGGGTATTCCCACTCTGCCCTTGGCGTTTCTATTTACTTCTCCTGGCCCCATTCTGTGGAGAATCGGGCCGCTGACTATCCGTTGGTACGGCTTGTTAATTGCCTCTGCTGTATTAATTGGAGTCAGCCTTTCGAGGTACTTAGCTAAACGCCGTCACATCAATCCAGATCTATTAGGTGACTTGGCGATCTGGTTAGTCGTGGCAGCGATTCCTAGTGCCCGACTTTATTACGTTCTGTTTCAGTGGCAAGAATACGCCCAAAATCCTATTGATGCCTTTGCCATCTGGAAAGGAGGTATTGCCATTCACGGAGCAATTCTGGGCGGTATTGTGGCGTCATTGATTTTTGCCCGCATCCAGAAAGTTTCGTTTTGGCAGTTAGCAGACTTAGTAGCACCCTCTGTAATTCTGGGTCAGGCGATCGGACGTTGGGGAAATTTCTTCAATTCTGAAGCGTTTGGGGGGCCTACCAATTTACCCTGGAAACTCTACATTCCGCAAAATTATCGTCCCCCTGATTACATTAATCTTGAGTACTTCCATCCGACTTTTCTCTATGAGTCGATTTGGAACTTATTGGTGTTTGCGCTACTTATAACTCTCTTCTTCCGGGATGTACAGGGAAAGTCGCGCCTGAAAGTCGGAACCTTGTTTTTGATTTACATGGTGGCTTATAGTGCAGGGCGCTTCTGGATTGAAGGCTTACGCACGGATAGCTTGATGCTGCTAGGATTCCTACGCATGGCTCAAATTGTGAGTTTAATCGGTATTACTTTGGGCTGTGCTGGTTTGATCTGGCTGTATCTGTTCAATCGTCCTTTGCCAGATGTCGTTTCCGCAGCTCATCAGGAGAGTGATGCTAGCCAACTGCCGCCTTCTGATTCTGAGAATCCCTGAAGCTGGAGAAAAAAATAAAGCTCTAGAGGATTAACTCTAGAGCTATAAACCAGGGTGCATCTACCACTCCTTTACTTCTTAACCCTCAAGGCTGCATCCGGAACATATTTGGCAGACAAGGGAGACAATAGTTTTACCAGTCCCCAATCCTTATCTCAATCCAAAATGGTATTAGCTGCCCAATCTAGCGATAAAGAATCGCTGCCCTCCTTAGCCCCAGCCGTTTATATTGTGGGTGCTGGCCCAGGTGATCCGGATTTATTGACGGTTAAGGCGCAAAAACTCTTGGCTCAAGCAGACGTGATTCTGTTTGCAGATTCTTTAGTCCCTATACAAATTTTGCAAGGTGTCCGGCGGGATGCTGAAATTATCCGCACGGGTAATAAGACGCTGGAAGAGATTTTGCCAATCATGATCGAACGGGTGCGATCGCACAAATCTGTAATTCGTCTGCATTCGGGTGATCCAACTCTCTATGGTGCGGTGCATGAGCAAATGCAAGCGTTGGCAGAAGCGGAGATTCCGTTTGAAGTCATCCCTGGTATCAGTGCCTTCCAAGCCGCCGCTGCAAAACTCAAAGTTGAGCTAACCGTACCTGGACTGGTGCAAACGATTATTCTCACTCGCATCAGCGGTCGTACAGAAGTCCCGGCTGCTGAAGAGTTAGCCTCTTTAGCAGCGCATCAGGCGAGTTTGTGTCTTTACCTGAGTGCGCGTCATGTGGAGGATGCCCAAGAGAAACTGATGCAACATTACCCTAAAGAAACTTCTGTTGCCATTTGCTTTCGGGTAGGTTGGCCGGATGAGAAGATTCGAGTAGTGCCTTTGCACCAAATGGCTGAGGTGACGGAAAAGGAAAAGTTAATTCGCACAACACTTTATATAATTAGCCCTGCGTTAGGTGAAGTTAAGAAGGTGCGATCGCGTCTTTATCATCCTGAACACAGTCATCTGTTTCGTCACGAATAGGACATTAGCCTTAGCACATACGAAGTCAAACCTAACCTTCATCTCTCCTGACTCGCCACAACAATCACTGCCATGGTGGAATTGTCTCCATTTTGTGTTTTAAGGAGAATCAACCATAGTTGCGATGAATCATCAGGATGAGTGCGATGAGTTGGGGTTAGGTAGCACTCGCAACCGATATCGTTATCCCCCTTACCCACCCTTAGCCCTGAATCAACTGCTTAATGTCTGCGATCGCTTGGATTATATTCTTACTCTTTTTTCCTGCCAGCCTGGGCATATTGAGACAGATTATTGCGGGAAATGAATTAAGTCATCAATTACTCGCTCTAGGATTATTGCTATTTTCCCTAGAACAAGCTCGGATGGCTGTCGTTGATTTGCAACAAGTGGGTGAAGCCAAAAAGCAAGTTCAGGATTCTCGACTAGATAGTTTCTACACAATAACAGTTAGTACGATTATTATAGAAATTTTAGGATTTTATACCGCAGCAGTTTGGCTAGGATGGGGAATTATCCTCGTATTACTGAGCCAGGTTTGGTTTAACCTATTTGCAGGGATTCAAATTCAACTATCTCCAGAGATAGTCATCCAATCTTGCGGCATTCCTCAAAGGTCTTTAGTTTTAATCGGTGACGTATTAGGATTGATTTTAATTGCGCTCTGGATGATGAGAATTGCTCCTCTAGAGATAGTTTTAGGACTTTGGGCAATGGCTATAGTATATGGAGGTGTTAAATATATTTATTCTGAATAATCAAGTAAATTCATTGTTAATATTTTTCTTCATCTTGAAACGTTCAATTTTTACACCTTTGCGTTCGACTATTTCTGCTTCAATTATATAGAAACCCATTTTTAAGAAAAAGTGTTTCGAGATCCGGCTTGCTTCTGTATGTAAATGTTTTAAACCTTGTTTTATGGCTTGTGCTTCTAAGCGCTGATAAATTTTCGTAGCATAGCCGAATCTAGAAAAGTGGCTGGCAGTATACAAAAAAGCAATATGATCCAAAGGATTTAATTGTCCAAAAGCTACTAATTGACGATCATGCTGCGCCACAATTGTTAAGCCTTTGCTGAGTAACTGCCGAAATTCCTCAATGTCTTCTGGATATGAAGACCAAACTTCTATCTGCTTGGCATCATAAGCGCTTGAACCGATGCCAATTACAGCATCACGATAGATGGCTGCTAGGGTTTCTGCATCTTGAAGTTGATACTCTCGAAGCAACACTGGCTTTTGGTGTTAGCTGACTGTTTAAGGATTTAATTTTAGCTTATTGCAGATTTACAGCTAAGCCTATAAGCAAGTTACATTTTAATTAAAATGAAGATCCTAGGTAAGCTAGGTTGATCGCCTGTTGTCGCACCATGGGACAGTTCGTAATCCAGTGGTGATAAGGCTTTGATGGTTTTTCTCTTTAGGATGGCGATCGCTCTCTATATTTTACAAATAATTAGGATGACCTACTCATTTCTTTGTCAGGCTGAATTTTTGGAAAAAGTGTTTAAGAGTCAATGATTGAAACAATTATTTTCTTGCTCATCATTGGACTAATTGTTATTGGAATCTTACTCTATCCTGTTTTAATCAGACAACGGCGCAACCAGATTAAAAATCGTTATTTTCCACCGCTTTGGAAAGCTATTATTGAGAATAATCTTCCCATTTACCTCTGCCTTTCTCCGGCTGAAAGAAGAAGGCTGCATGGACACATACAAGTATTTTTAGCGGAAAAGCAATTCATTGGCTGTGGAGGATTGTACGTAACCGAGGAAATGAAGCTGATTATTGCGGCTGTTGCCTGTTTGCTTCTGCTAAATGAGCGAGATCAATACTTCCCTAAACTTCGTTCTATTCTAATTTATCCCAGCGCTTATCTAGTTAATGAAACTACTTCAGTGGGAAATTACGTTGTTGAAGAAAGGCGTGTCGCTAGGTTGGGGGAATCTTGGACAAATGACCAATTGGTATTGTCTTGGGAACAGGTGAAGCGAGATACCAGCAACTGGCGTGATGGACATAACGTTATTCTGCATGAATTTGCCCATCAGTTAGATCAAGAAGATGGTAAAGCTGAGGGAGTGCCTATTTTGCTGCGAAACTCAGACTATGCAATTTGGGCGAAGGTGATGACAGAAGCTTATCAACAACTCTGCAATGATGTGGAACGAGGTGGAAAGACGGTGATAGATAGTTATGGCGCAACGAATCCCGCAGAGTTTTTTGCAGTCGCTACTGAGACTTTTTTTGAAAAACCGCACCAGTTACAGAAGCAGCATCCAGCAGTTTATGAGCAGCTGCAACGATATTATCAATTAGATCCTCTGCAATGGCTTTAGCTCTGTAGATATATAGAATCCATTTGGGATCTTTGAGAATGGGTTCTATAAGCTCTTCATAGTGCTGTCGCCCATCATCCACATCAAGGCAAGTTCGTGGAGTTTGTAGATCACGGGAAGAAGCCAATTCTGGTAACATCAAACCCGATCAAAATACAATAGCGAGCACCCTGCTGACTCCACAGAGTACTAGAACTTATATTTCACTTGGCGGCTTCAACATTCGCCAAATTTCGGTATCGATTTGTGCCAAGTAGTCTGGTTCCAATTCACCGAGTTTGCGAACAATTCTTTTAGGGTCAATCGCTCTTAACTGAAAAATCATTGCAATGGAAGGCTGAGTCAACCCATTTGTTCTTGAGGGTTCGATTTTAACTGTAAATTGAAACCGTAATGCGCCTAGAGAAGATGTGACTGGAACTACAATGAGCATTGGAGAAATTGCTATATCAGTTTGCACTGCAATCGCCGGACGAGTTCCCTTTTCCTCTCGCTGATCGGATTCAGGTAAAGCAATCAGCAAAATGTCTCCTCGTGCCATCTAAGATGCCTCATGAAGCAGAAGATCTTCCATCTTTAGCCAATCTTCATCAGAGGCGGTTTCCCACGCCAAAAATTCGTCTACCAGAGCCTCGTCCTCGCCAACCTTTATATTCAGAGATATAGCTAGAAGGGTAACAATTTCACTATTCACGGAGTGACCATGCACTTCTGCCAGTTGTGCAATTGCTCGATAAAGTTCGTTTGGTAATACTATTTGAGTGGCATAACTCTTAGCAGTGTTCATAAAGAACTTAAAACTCAACTAATTTTTATTATGGCTTACCTCTATCCAGGTGGGGCAAGTTATTCATATTCATCAGTCAGATTTATCTAGAATTGTGAACTACTTTTGACAGTGCGATCGCCCATGCCTTAATAACCGCCCCATGCCCTTAACTTGTCACTCAGCGTAAACCTTATTGCTTATTAATGTGAATCAACTCCGTTAAAATGTTTTCTAAGCTACCGTTGACCTGAATCTTATCTATCTTCTCTGCAATCCGTTCTAGAATTTCCAACTCCTTGAGACGCAAAGCAACCGGGTTATCTTCCATTACTTTTGCAGTATTCAACATACTGCGAGTTGCCGCAGTTTCTTCACGGCGAC
>Ga0196963_10000459_pt1 | contig 37684 bp, 60 predicted proteins | sample S1_5metaG_FD_148600 | JGI IMG/M metagenome (GOLD analysis project Ga0196963, IMG submission 148600) | Soil microbial communities from Anza Borrego desert, Southern California, United States - S1_5 | ecosystem: Environmental > Terrestrial > Soil > Desert | place: USA: California | collected... | reverse complement strand
TCCCGTCGCTTCGCTGTTGCCAGCTCCTGGTCACTCCGCAAATCGCTCGCTGCGTTCCTTCGTCATCTGCATATTCCCAAAACTTGTGCTTAATTGTTCGCATCTAGGAACCACTCCCTTTCTTGTCGGAGTCGCTATCGGAGGGGGCTTTCTGAATCACCCAAACATCGTAGGTCCCCGATAGCTCGCTGGTCTTAATAAAGAATGGATTCTCCCACCTTATATGACGCTGAACGAGCGCCTTCACCTCAGGTACCTCGCGCACGTCAAAGAGATTCGACAAGCTTCCATCATCGAGAATTGTAAATGTGGACTGAAACTCATCTGAGAGAGCTTCAACTTTTTCTTGGAATGTTTTCATTTATCCGCCACATTTCCGCCAGCCAGCGCGTCGCGAATTGCCTTACAGACTGGGTCGTGACCACTCATCATTGGGTTTCCAATACCTACTGGGCACCAACAACTGCCCGTCTGAACGGACTTCAAACTATCCCAGAGAATTTGATTCTCTTTACTTAGCCGCGCATTCTTAGCCTCAAGCTCCGCGATGCGTTCGACCAGATGCTTGCGCTGTTCGTACAGGCGCTCAGTCTCAGTACCCTGGACAAGTCTCTTGATTTGGTCCGTGAGCCGTTTCAATTTTGCGCTTCTCACACCCGCACCCCGCTGTATGTATTTTCAATACAATCGTATGGTTTTTCCATACAACCTGTGTATCGGACGCCGATATATCGACGGTCGATAGAGATGGTCATGCGCCACCAGTTAGGACCAGTAAGAAACAACTTAATGCTTCACGGACAGTTGGCTTCCAGTGTCCACCTGGAATCACCCATCCGCCCTCGAAGGTGGTTTCTTCATTTAGGTCGTAATCGAGTAGGAGCTTCTGCCAGCCGTCACCCTCGACAGCAAAGTGTCCATTGTCGTCATAGAGAACACTTGGACAATGTCCCATCGAAGTTAGCGATTCGAGAATGAACTCCATAGGGAGAGAGTCCTGACATTCCTGGATGCATTGTATGATCTCTTTGTCCTTTGAGTAATCTTCAGATGTGTTTCGCCGTGATAAAAGCTCCGCGATACGCGCCTTCGCCTCTGATATCACTTTGATATCACCGGGCGCGTCTACTTTTGGTTCGGGAAATTCTTCGTTCCAGTAGCCGGGGTCGCGAGTGATGGTCATGGCTTCACCTTTTTCCTTTTCTTGCTCCTTGCAGGAACGCGATTCCGAAACAAAACACCGCGACCGACAAGACGACGTAAAAACTCATATGCAGTTAGCGTTTTCATCGTATGGCTCATTTCCCAAGATCTGCATGACCGGGATCTGCTCCCGGATGCGCGCGATCTCCGCTTGAAGTCGATTCACCAAATCCTTCAGTGCCTCGTTCTCGATTCTCAGAGTGACTACTTCGTCCGCTCTGTCCTGTGACTGTCTTGTATGCATCGTTCTCTTCTCCTTCTACTCTCACCTGAATAAAGCCCTTCTTAGGCGCTGCTTTGACCCACCGATAATCGGGCATCCCGATATTCTCGAATCGGTCATTCACTAAAACTTTTGCCCTAACTAAACCGTCAACGATCGCTTTGAATCCGCTCACAAGCCCATCAGGATCGGGCGCGCTTGCTGAGTGTCGGGTGAGCGTCAGCTTCGCCTTTTGAAGCGGTGCTCGTGGCAGCTTCGCGCGGCTAATGCAGATTACAGCAGCTATCCAAGCGTCACGCTCGCGCCGGATGATTGCCCAATGAGATTTACGCCCCGAAGGATTCGTCATGCGTGGCAATCCTGGAATCGTAAACTCAAGTAAGTAGCTCATGCGCTTCTCAGACTTTCCTGAATCACGCGCGCGCATTGATGACAGTGCTTGATCTGGCGAGTGCTCTTAGAAACTTCCTTACCGCATCGCTGGCAGACGATTGTGCGACACTTCAAACATTTCCCTGATCCATGAGTCGTCCACTCGTCGCAATCCGTCCGGTTGTTTGGATTTGAACAACGGTCATAACTTGCGCTTGGCCTTGGTTTCATCGCTTTGCTCCGATCGCGGTTAAAAACGAATCAGTATCGGCAATGCCTTTTTCTTTTTTATACTTCCTCAGTAGATCAAGAACGGTGATCCTGTAGTGCTCGCCTTCAAGTTTGGCTAACGTGTAGTCTTGCCGTTCAATCGAACGAGAGAGCGCGCGATCGAAGCGATCAATAGCGTTTGACCACGCATTGTTGTGATGCTTGTCAGCCCAAGTAATAGCTCCCGGCAGGTACTCGGTTTTAATTTCAGCTTCGATCGATCGAATGATTTCTGAAAATCCCAGGCTCATACAACCGCTCCTTCGACATAAAGTACGCCCTGAATTGCTTTCAGCACGAGCCGTGATCCGACCGCGCGGCCCTTGCGCCGCATTTTTGCGATCTTGATTTCACGATCACCTAGATCGGCGTAGCGGCCGTCGATCAAGTCTTCGCCAGCGCGATTAAATAAAAGCACGTTATGCGCCTCTTGAACGGCGGTGCTTGAGCCTTTGATATCGAACTCAGATTCAACCCGACCTGACTCGTTTTTCTTCGGGTGCATGACCATGATCACGTGTACAGGCACCTGCTTGCAGAAAATGATTAACTCGTGGATCACCCGATCCATCTCGATAATCTGATCAGCAGCACGCGTGACTTCGAGAAAGAAGTTTAAGTTATCGATGATCGCAAGCTGACACTTTCGGTATTTCACATGCCAGGCGATGTCGCTCATAAGCGCTTCAACCGAGAAACGATTCTCGTAAAGCGAAAGGCTCAAAATGTCGGATTGAAACAAGTCGCCGTACTTTGCGTGAAACGCTTTGAGCCGTTCCACGTTCACTGGTTCACCGGTGTTCCAGTCTTCGCCAGCGAGTGCCGACATAACTCGCTTACTGAAATCAGTGTGACCGGTTTCAACGCTTGCAACGAAGTGATGCACTCGTTGAATCAGGAACGACTTTGAGAGATTCGCGTTGAGCGTAGTCTTTCCGATTCCAGTAGCTCCGCAAAGGATTGTGAACTCGTACGGCCGGAATCCACCGATGATCTTATTGAGCTTCGGAAACCCCTCAATTGGCGTCGATGGGTACGGCATAAGCAGCTCTTTAGCGGCGTCTGCGTACGTTTCGCGAATCGTCTGCGCATGCGCATCGCCCTTGATGAATTTATCTAGGTTCATAGTTCACTCATCGCTTTCTCGATTAAGGCGAGCTTTGGATTACTGAGCCGTCTTTCGGCGATCCTGATGTGGGTGTCGGGCCGCAGGAGATAGTCGAACGTCGCGCGCCACTTTCGTTCGTTCCTGCCTTGGAAGAATGGATCGCTGGCGATGGTGCGAACGATGTCAGCCCAATACTCAGGGTCTCCGTTTTCTTCGATTCGCTTCCTGGCAGCAGCGAGTCGTGAAGGAGTGAGCTTGATACATTCGCTCAAGATTCCTCGGTTCTGATTCCAGATCTCTCGAAGCCGTTCGGGCGCGAACGCGCACGTGCTGTCTGTATTGTTTGTTTGTTTGTTTGTATTGGACGGATCCGGCCGGATCCGTTCGTCCCCGGCCGGGAACGTAACGTCCGCGGCCGCCGCCGTGTTTGAAACCGTAATGAATTGAGATTGCAGCAATTTCTCGATCGCAGAATCAACAACCCTTGATGAAAGCCCTGCGACTCGCTGCGCATGCGCATAGTTGACTTGAAACCCCTCGCCACTCTTTGATTTCTGACAAAGAAGATAGAGAAGCACTGCCCAATCAGCTGGCTCTAGATTGTAAAATTTTGGATCTTCAAAGATGGAATGATCCATCCGAAACCAATGCGGACGAGTGATGTCTTTACGTGCGTTGAACTTATCCCAGCTGGGAATTGTTATTGTAACTTCGTTGAATTTCCCCATCCCCAAAACCCCCATACCCGCGTCCCAACAGCTCAGCGGGGGTTAAAAAACTTGCTCTAAGCGGATCTTTTCGCGCGCGGCGACTTCACACTTTTTTCACACCTTCGTGAGCCTCTTTTGATCAAAGCGCGGAAAAGGAATGGGATGCCGTCTTTCCAGACAACTGCAGGTAAAACGTCAAATTCCTCGGGGATTCGGTAAGAATTTGCGCGAAGCCTTAATGGACGTGTCGAGTCGTCCAACGTTACAGTTTTCTGTTTTCGGCCCCTAACGGGATAAGGTTTCCGGCCAAAACTAACCTCCCCCTCCCGCCTAACTTCCTGATTCTTAGACATTTTACGCTCCGTATTTTTGACGCTGATTTTACGTTTCATAGACTTCACACTTTTTTCACACCCGGCTGAATCTTAATTGCTTGAGCAACGATTGCTGTTTGGTTCGCAGTTGAATGCAGATAGGTGCGCTGAAGAGTCGCGATCGAAACTCCCGCGTATTCACTCACGAGCTGCACTTCAATTCTTTGGACCAGGAGAGCCTTAGATAGGGCTGTGTGCCTGAGATCGTGCCACCGAGCGCGTCCGGTGATTTCGGCTAGCGACTTGGCCCGCCTCCAGGCTTCCTGATTCTCATTCACTGGCTTGCTCTTGTTCCTGGGGCTTGGAAAGACGTAGGGCGATTTCTTTGTTTTGAATCTCCGAGTGAGTCTGGCGTGAGCTTCGTCCGACATGACAAACGTGCGACCCTTGCCTGTTGCAGTGCCGGTCTTTACGTCTTCATCGCGCAAGGTGATCGTGCGCTCGATCAGGTTCACCCGGTCCCAAGTGAGATGAAGTGCCTCACGAAGGCGCATGAAGCACTCGTAACAAAGAACAAACTGATCACGCAGATCTTCACCCATGTGATCCCAAAGGGCTTGAATCTCGGCGTCTGTATAGACACGGAAAACCGGTGCACGCTTTCCATCGACATCAGGAAACTTCAAAAGATGCGAGGTGTACTTCTGGTTGTAGGCGTATCGCATGAGGATATTGAGATGTTTTTTCAGATCCCAATAGCTGGAGCGCTTCTTGTTCTTCGCTCTGAGTCTTCTAACCGTATCAATCCAGGTGGTCTGCGTGACTTGGTTCACGTCCCAAGGACCCAGCTCGCGCTTTAGCTCTTTGAAATAGTCCTGATGTTTTCTTTGAGTGCGCGCACGCTTAGTGGGAGTCACCGTCATTAGAATCTCATCAATGACAGATGCGACCGTTCTGCCTTTACGTCGAGAGAGGGCTTCGCTGGGGTTATTTCCGAGATACTTTGCAAGATGATCCGCGATCATCCTGGCTGCCGTTGACTTGGCCTTGCCGATCTTAACTTCACGAGTGCTCTCAAAGAGATCAGGGATACGGTAACGCTTAAATGTCTTTCGGACGTAGTAGCGCTTAGAATCCGTATGCAGAAGCAGATCCGAATCCTTCACTTTGATGAAGGTTCTTTCCTTGGGTGCAGGTTCCGCGAGTTTAAGCTTAGGACGCATCTTTTACCGACCAAATCACGGGCCGTTTCTGCGCCCATTCAAAGAACATTTTCTTTGGGTAGTATCGTTCGCGTCCAATCTCGACATAAGGCGGGTGCTCGGTACCGCGGCTGATCCGTCCAGCGAGCGTGGATTGCTTCAAACGCATGATTTTGCAAACCTCCTGCTCTGTGAAGTACTCAGCCGCGATTAAGTTTTCCATCCCCGCCCCTAATTCTTAAAAAGGAAGATCGCTGGTATCTTCGGTCTTCTTTTCGCGCTTATCACCTTCGGTGATGTACATAATGAAGTCAGGGTGATTGTCGGCCTTTTTGTACCCATTAGGGAAAACCAGAAGCTTGGCTTTGTTGAAGTAGCCGCTAAAATACACTCCGTTTTTTCCTTCGTTTTTCCAAAGCCCGCCCATTTCGATCATCGGTTTCTTTTCGTTGCTCATACTTGTCCTCCCCAAGTCATCATTTGATCCATTTCTTCTTCGCTCCACTCCACGTACGGCTCGGAGTGTTCGAGCAGTTCACGCACCCAGGGCTTAAGAGCGACTTGCGCCTCAAAAGCTCCGCGCACTGAATCGTAGAGAAATTTCTTAAGCAGTGCGGGGTCAATATCTTGAATGAGCTTTCCTTTGATTCCAGGTGGGCCGTTTTTCACCCAAAGGCCATCGCGTTGAACGCCGTCGCCTTCCATAGGCGCTTCGGGGCGCACGTAGTTGTTGCCAACCACGGGTGCTGCAGCTTCCGCCTGATCCATTTCCTCGCGCGTGTAAACGCCGCCTAGATCATCTGGAAAAGCCATGCGAAGGGCAGCCGCTTCGGCTACCTTCTTAATCATGGTTTCTGGCATCTTGGCCCACGCTGATTTTCCAGTGCTGTACTCAGCGAGGGATACTTCCTCGCGCGCCGGGTGCTGCCAGTCTGAGCGATGGACTTCCGCCCATGCGCCGATGCATTTACCCTTATCGTCGCGGATCACTCCCCGGCTGATTCCTGAGATCTTGCCTGTTTTTGCTGCTTTCGCTCGGAATCCCTCGATCCCAACGATGATTGTGCCAGGTGAGTTCCCATATTTAACGAAATGGATCTGACCCGGTTTCAGTGGATCAAGGCCCATAATCCGGCAACGATAGAGAAACAGCTTCAACTCATCGTTCGTAGCATTTTTGGCTACCGTATCTTTAATAAGCTGAAGCTGGTCAGGAGACCATTGGTCGACTTCGTTATTGCCCTTATTGATCGTTGTAACTGAGTTACTCATGCGCCTTCCTCGTAGTCGTCATCACGGATTGTGATCACATTGTTTCCAGGTACACAGGTGATGTGTGCCCATCCCTCCCCGATCATCAAAACTTCATCCGTTGGAATGATTGGATGGCAGCAGTACCAACAGAAAGCACTCGTCATAGTCCGCGGTTCTCCTTCGCGTTCTCAGTGTTAAACTCGTCGATCACTTCGCAGCGGGATTGAAGGATGTAGAGCAGCTCCTGCCCTTCGTGATCTCCAGCCAGGTAGCCAACAAGAGCCTCATAGAAGCGTTTGTCATCCAGAAGAGCCTGGGCCATCGAGTCGGCATCTGACTCAGAAAGCGGCCCAAAGAAACGAAGGGGCTTAAGGTCGGTTTTCATTTAAGATCTCCTTTTGAATTCCCGATGCTTCTGTATGCAGAATGGAGATATTGAGAGAATCGGCTTCCAAGCCGCTGGAGCCTGTACGTCCATCGCACACCTATTCGCTGTTCTAGATGCGAAGGGTTTGTATTCTCTTCAAGAAGCGATTGAGTATTTTGAGAGTTGGCAGAAATTGACGAGCACACTTCCGAATCCGAATGCTTCAGCGCATTTTGACTCAATCGTGGAAGCCTTGCGCATGCTTCATAAGCAGAAGACTGCTGGTAAACCGACTCTTCACGTTGTTCCGGATCGAGGCCCATCTTCCGGCAAGTAGTCTTGAAGTGATCAACTAATCTTGTGTACAAAACGTACCTCTCCATTCCCTATTTGCAGCCGTAATTTCTGGCTGGCACAGTGAAGTCGAAAAGATCTGGGCAATATGTGCGGATATAATTGGAAAGATTTCTCTTACCGTCGCGAAGGCATTTTCCGAGGTATTCAGACATGGTTTCGAGAAAAACTTGATTATTAGGGAGCACGATTAGGACGAAGTGATCTTTTTTACGGTCGGGCGTCACTGCGTTTGCGTACCAACAAGTGCGTGAATGCTTGCGCGCCGGCTTCACTTCAAAAAAGAACTGCGCATTGTCTTTCCATGCAATGATGTCTGGACCTGCGCTTTTGGTAAGCTGAATCTGCCTATAGCCAATAGATTCGATGTATTTGGCTGCTACTTGCTCCGCTTGTTTTCCCTTCTCATAGGAAGGCATTCCACGCTTGCCCATACACATCTCCCTGCTCGTCAAATTATTTTGACAAGCCTCGTCTAAATCGTTAGTTGCCGCTCATCGGTTCTATGAACCGTATTTAAAAATTCGGATGCCCTAGGCTGATCTTTTTTGATCATCCCTTGGGAGAAGAAGCGCATTAACTTCAACTCCCATAATCTCGGCCAGGGCTTTCAAAGTTGCGTACTTAGGGACTCTGCCGGCAAGCATCCGTCCCACGGTCGCGTCACCCACATGCAGCCTGTCTGCAAGGTAGCCGTGTTTACGTCTATCCTTTGCCAGCCATGCCCTGACCATTTCGCCGTTTAATCTAAAGCAGTCGTTCATCCTGAAACCGACTCTATCACGATGTGACGTGCATGCAAGACATTTTTATCACTTCGTAGTGTGTCGCAGACGGCCATAGCCGTTTAGGATGGAAGCTGTGAAGGATATCGAGTCTGTATTCGCTCATAACTTGCGGGAACTACGGGGGAAACTTACCCAGGAGCAAGTCTGTGAGGGGGCTGGGATTCCTTATCCGACCTATCAGCGAATGGAGTCCGGCAAGATTCCCCAGGAACACAACCTAAAGGCCATAGCGCGCTTCTACGGAGTGCCTGAAACCCGTCTGTTCCTTGATCCAGACCTTTTGCCTAAAACCATTGGGGCTTCTGAATTACGGGCAATCTCTTCGCAATTAGACGTATTGAAGGCCCAGGTTAGTGCTGCTCTTGCGCGCGATCTTGAAGAAGCAAAGTCTACCCAACCCTTTAACGAAGGCTTCGTTCAATTACGTGCTGCCGAGTCTGAAGTGCATAAGCTTCCTACGCCGGCTGAGCGGATCGCAAGACTAACATCTGGTCTAGATCCTCATCAGCTTCATTCGCTTGAAAACGCGATTCACAAAATGCGCGAGAAAAATCGATCTAAGAAGAAAAAGCAGGGAAAAACAGGATAATCCTGGAAACGGACTTGAAAAATGTTTGATGTGAGCTGGGAAGAATGTCAGTGGTTTTTAATCGGCGTTCTTTTTTTGAGAATGCATCTGGATTCAAAACAGATGGATCAATTAAAATCGAACCTTGAAAAACTTCAACGCGAGTCTCGTCCTGTATTGCAGGAGTATTATGCCGACCCTGCACGAAGCAGTGGTCTTAAAGAAGTAGCCCGCCTAACTGACACCACTTAATTTAAACTTATATCTAATATTGTTGCGTTGCGTCATACACAAGTAGATGCTTAAGGGATGAAAATAATCACGTTGTTGGTTTTGGTTTCCGCGTCCGCATTCGCTACCGAGAGCTACACTCGGGGCTATCAGCGAAAGGATGGAACCTATGTTCAAGGTCACTACAAAACCAATCCCGACAATACGGTAAACAACAACTATGGAACGCGCGGAAACGTGAATCCCCACACCGGATCTTACGGAACGCAGCCACGTAATGAAGCGCAGCCTCAAGGCGCGTACAATTCTGGAAACGGAATGGGAAATTCTTACGGTAACTCATATGGCAATAGCCAAGGTCGCCGCCGATAAATTCTGGCGAGCAGATAACTAAAAAGGGAGCCACGTCAAAACGAGGCTCCCCGGAGTCATTAGAAATACTTCACAAGTTCGATCAAGTTCAGTATGAATTTGATCAGTACTAGCAAAGTCTTAATGACTCGCAGTATGATGAGTAACATCAGGTGTTACCTCATACTTTCTCGGCCTCTACCACTTGACCGGTAGGGGCCATTTTCTTTCTATCGATACAAAGCTCGCGAGGTGCGGTTCGCCTTGACCTAAGCCCTGTGCGGACTCGATAGAGAGCCTTTTACGGCTCGCGCACCCTACCGAGCCTGGCTTGCCGCTGTCAAAGCCTCATCCTAGGCGCGGGTCTTGAAAGATCGCGCGCATGACTAATAATACTCTCTATTTCGTTTCATTCGATACTACGGATAACGCAGCTCGTACCTCGATTGCCACGGGCATTCAGAGGTTGGGGCAGGTTCTTAGTTATGCTGGCGGTTGGCTGATTTGGTCGGATCAAGACATGGCAGCTCTGCATAGCCAGTTTGCAAATCTTGCTTCTGGCCAGTGCGTGGTGATTCCTGTGGATACAGCAAAGTTCACTCAGGCCGGTGTGCTCACCAGCCAGGCGCAGAGCTTTGCTTCTCAGAAGATCCGCGCAGCCTAACCGGCCTTACGGCTATTGCTCTCTGTATCGACAAAATCAAGCGCTCGCGCCTTGATCTGCTCGATACGGAGAGCAGCCCCCGGCGCTGTAAAGAGCAGCGCGATCATCGTATGAAACAGGCTTTCCTCTAACTCTTGTGTTCTGTCCATGCTGCGCCTTGCAAGCAATCCCTGTGCTAGGCAAATTCTACCACCATAAAAGTATTGGCAATTTCTTGTTGATAGTATTTAGTTGCCATTTTGGCAACTACACGTTATTTTCAATATGTGAACGACGCCCGCTTTATCAGCTTAACTGAAAAGAGATTTGAATCCTTCCACGCCAAGTGCAAGGAACTCGCAAAATCTGAACGCTCTTTTGCTAAGAATTTTTTGGTAGATCGGAAACACATTCTCAAGGGTGCTCTAGAAAAGAATCCAAAGCGAAGCGGGGTTCAGGACTCTGACATTGCTGCGATCATCATGCAGGGTAGGTTGATCATTGACGCCTGTGATTCGCGCAACCCTATCGAAATAGCAATTGAGGGTCGGCTCAATGATTTCAAATGGATCAATCGGAAATCATCTTCTCCTGAAGAGAAGAGCGAACCATTTGTTCAGGTTCGGATTGTCTTGAGAGATAAGAAACCAATTTTTGTTGTGACTGTTTACGTTTGGGACACGATCCAAAACCGTGAATTTATCGAGGTGAACCGTGAAATTTGGACGTAAGCTTAGAAACTATAATTTCTTAGCGACCCTCAAGGACGCGCACACCGATCGCGACTGTAAAGGTGAATTTACTTTTAATGTTTACAGGAACGTTCCTTCTCCTATCGGCGCCCTCGGCGATATCACTCTTCCTGCTGTTCCTATGTATGTATGCCCTGATTGTGAGGCAACCTACATTGATCCCTCATTCCGAGAGCGTGCAGAAAAAATTTGTGCAATCGCACTCATTACTTCCAAAGCTTTGCTTGGCGGAAATCAACTTAAGTTTCTTCGACAGTACTTTGATCTTTCGCAAGAGGACTTTGGCGGCAAAGTTGGCATAGATAAATTCACTGTTTCAAGAATTGAATCCGGTGCACGTCAAATGGACCCTTATAAGCAGGTGGTCCTTAAGATGAAGCTCGCAAAGATTGTCGGCTATGACGATCTCAATGAGCTACTTAAGATAGCTGACATTGATGACACTCGCATTGCAGAGATTAATCGCACACTCTTTCCTAGCGAAAAGGATCTGAAAAACTTCGGTTAGTTCTTTAGGAAAAGCTTAAGAATCGAAGCTAGGTCATATTCCATTCGCCGAATGCGCGCATGTCCGATCGGTAGCCGATACTCCTTCTCGATCGCGTGCAGTAGCTCATGAAAGAAGCTCGCAAATAGCTCCGAGTCGTTCTGCGCGCGCGACAAAAGGATGACCTTATTCCCGTCGTCGCAGCCACCGAGATCCCCTTCCTTAAGCTTATCCATCAAGACTACGTGATAGATGGATTTACCCACTGTAATGAGTTTCGGGTAATCCTTCGGCTTCGGCGGTTTCATACCTTGATGAGCTTTCCGCGAAACTGGATGTGATCGCGGTCATACACTTGAGCAATCTCAGGAAGCAGAAGCTTGCCATTGTGGAACGTGAGCACAATGAAACCTGATCGGTGATTTTTGGCGTTATCCTCATCGTAAGAAAACTGAGGGCCGCAAGGATCAGCAAGCGTTCCAGTATCCACACCATAGCGAGTGCCGTTATAATCAGTGAAGGGCGTCACTTTCAGTGAATGAAGATGACCGGTAACGATCGTCTTGCCAGAATTCAAAGTATTGTTATGAGTCGCGTGAACTCCGCCCTTCCAGCGATGCTTTACGACAACATCACTATTAATCCATAACGACATGCCAAAAGACCAATGCGGGAAATGCTCGCGAAGAGAAAATCCAGGTACGCCTTTGAACTGTGATGCATTTGCCGATAGGAAGTTTTCAAAACGCGCATCATGGTTTCCCATGTTGAAAACAAAGTCAGCGCTCTTTGCAGCAGCACGCTTTTCGTCTAAGCGTTCTTCAACTGCTTGAAGTTCTTCTTTTTGCGAGGGCTTCTCTTCCCATCCGTTTGGTGGATGACGGCTTGCTGCTGCCCCATCTACCGCGTCGCCGTTTTCAACGAGTAGATCGGGCTTAAGCTCTTTCGCAAGCTTGATGAATCCACGATGAGCAGTGGACACGATCCCCGGCCAATAATGAGCATCGCTTGAGATCATCGCCACCCCGTTTTTGATTTTTACAATTTGGCGCGCCGGATATTCTTCTGACTTCACTAGGCGAGTCGAAGCCTGGTGATACGGGCCGATGATCGTACCGTATTTGCCTTCAAGGTTCGCGCGCCTCACGTAGATATTTCTAACTGTGATTCCTAAAATCTTTGCAGTCTCGGCAGCGCCGTGTTTCCTGAACAGCTCAATAAATTCTTGGTCCGTACATGACGCTTTAGCCATAGAGTAATTATCCCGGTTGCCGCGCCTAGAGGCAAAAGTCAGACGTCGATTTATTACACAGTTTCTAAATTGGCGGGCCAGGCAAGGCTTGAACTTGCGCCTTCCCATCGCCACTAGTAGGCGATAGTCACTCTGCCACCTGAGTTACTGGCCCCTAAGCCCCTACGGTGTTACTTCGTCGGGGTAAACATTCTCTGATGCGCACACCAACCCGCTTTCGCGGAGATAGTCCACGCGGTTAGCATCAATAAATTCCACTTCACACTTGTCGCGCTTTTTCTTGCCGCAAATTCCTAAGAAACAATCTCGCTTGTAGGTGCAGCTTGTTCGGCAGTAACCCGCTCGCTCACCGCAAACTCGGTATACTTTCTTTGCAATGAGGCACGAGAATCCAAAATCCACCAGACGCGCGCGAGTCTCCGCGTCTTGAAGCTTGTATTCCTTAGTCTCATATTTGAGACATGCATTCTTGTCGTCGTACTGGACGCAAGCGCGGTTCGTAAGCCCGTCAAATCCAGGCCGCATGGTTAGGATTTGTTCTGCCATCGGATTTCTCGGATACATCGGCACCGATGAGCAGGCGATTAGGCTACTTGCTAGTAATGTACAGATTAATTTCATTAATCATGCTCTGAGCGTTGATGCCCTTTTCTTTAAGAAGCGTTTCAAGTTTCGCGTCGTCGCGATCCACGCCCTTTTGACGTTCAGCCAAAATCTCGCGAGAGAGTTCGTCGTTTCGGTCAATGTATTTACGAGCGTTATCAGTCGCGATCTTTTCCATGATGGGCTTAAGCGCGCCTAAGATTCCGCCAAGTAGTCCGTCCATAAACTCCCCTGCCCCCGACTCGAAGCCGTTTAAGCTCCGAGTCGGGTCGGTTTTGATTCGTTACTTACGTCCGAGTAACCCATCAGACTGAACGACCTGGGCCAAGAAGTCGGCACCCTTTTGAAGAACAACGCCAAGCTTAGAAATGAGCTTTGCAGCCAAATCCATCATCACTTGGATCTTCGAAACAATGGGAACCACCTTAGAGTTCGGCACGACTTTGCCAACCAACGCCAAGATGAAAACGATGACCATGAGCGCTTGGCCGAGATCGAGTCCGATGATTTTATCCAATACCGAGATAATGCTTTCCATTTGAGTGCCCCTCCTTTGGGCTATCTTCCAATCGCCCTGAGTTTGCGAAGGCGTTCAGAAACTTTCGTAACGTAATCTTGGTTTTCCCACTTACCGCCGGGGAGTCGGCGAGCTGATCCCGCATTGTAAGCAGCGATGATCGCTTCTTCGTTTTCGTACTTCTCAGAAAGGCGTGCGAGCTTCTTACAGCCCATACGAATGCCATTATCTGGCGTACAGAGCGCCGGGAGTTGATCCGTGAATCCAAGCTCACGAGCGACTGCACCCATCACCTGCAAGCATCCCCAGGAGGTTGCTTGATGGACGCGCTCGGTGGCTTCAGTGATGCCTAGGCTTTTTGCAAACTCTTTAGTGCGCCAGAAATATTTCCAATTTGGCTCAAAGCGCGTAGCAAGCGGATAGATCCCGCTTTCGATCGTCGCAATCGCGACAACCAAATCAGGATCGACGTTGAAATTTTCTGCGCACGATCGCAGTAATGCGATCAAATCGGCTTGGGTCAAAGACCCATCTTTTCTGAGCTGGGAAAAGAGCGGCGGGGTAAGCTCGCGATTCCATAGAGATCAAAACACTCGGAAATCGCTGTATATCTGGTAAAATTAAAGCATGTCTTCCTGGGAGAGTCTAATAACAACTGCTTTTCAGCCACCGATTCGAGACGGGCTACTTCTCGTGATCGGCCTACTTTTTTGGGCTAGTTACGAACGCCTTCGCCGTAAAAGCTAGTTTCCTTTCAGGAACTCGCTCTGTGCGTTTTCATAAGGCATAGGCTTTTCACTAGCCGGCGACCTTTCTTCCCTCTGATTTTCAGCAAACGCAGGAACGCCGCCACTCTTTTGAATCCGGCTTACAATATCGTGAATCAGTTGATTCATGGCCGTTGGGTTCTTTGCAGCTATCTTCGAGAGGTCAGGGCTTGCCTGAATAATCTTGGCCGCTGTGTTGTAAAGGTTTGCAGACGTTTGGTCACCGAAGGTGCGTATTGCCTTATTTGCGACACCTAACATTGCAGCGTTGCCAATCCCGCCAGATGCCATTCCACCTGCTGCCATTACGGAATCAGAAAGGCTCACGGTGCGATTCGACGCTTCCCCGGCGAGCTTCTTTTCAATGAACTCTTCGATCTTAGCCAAGTTGCTGTAACGCTTGTTTGCCTTTAGGAGAGCGTCTTTCGATCCACCTTGAGCAACTTTATTAATCGCATCATTCATGGCATCGCGGACGTAGGTGCGCATTTTATAGAGGGCTTCCATTCCAGGTTTCATTTCTGGAATTGGCTTATTCATGTTGATGCTTCTATCCAACCCTTGCCGAAGAGCTTGAGCTTCTGGGAGCGGGACATTACTTCCGTATGATGCGAGCGTTTCCAGGCGTTGCTCAGTTTGTTTCGCGGCAGATTCCATTCCTGGAATCTTTGCCATTCTCGCCATATCAGGATCTCGCGCGATCTTGTCCGCTAACTGCTTAGCATCAATCGTTGTTGACGAATTTCCACGAATGAGATCTCCGACGTTCTCGCCAGCTTCTTCTTTGAGCCGTCCAACTTTATCAGCGATTCCTTTTGTCGTAGACAATGGTCGCACGATCTTCTCTTCAAGAAGCATTCTGCCGATTTCATCAATCTGGCCGGTACGCTTCAATTCTTCCATGCCCTTCTTATTTGGAGCAATTGCTGCGCTGACAGCTTTCTCATTCGCCTTCTTTTCTAGGATCTTTCCAAGGCCGCCTTTTCCGCCGCCAGTTCCACGCCAAGGCTTTTCTATAGCGGTTCCAAGTGCCGCACCTAAGGCAGCAGCGATAGCACCTTCTTTTGCTCGATCACCCAATTGAACAGGATTGATTTCGCCCTCAACGTCGCCGGGATTTCTTGCGAATCCCATCGCTCCGCTAACTGCTGCAGTTCTTCCAACTTTTCCTAATGGCGACTTTCCAGCATTAATAAATGCGCGTGAAGGTCCGAACATGCTGACTGCGCCGCCGATCATCCCAGCACCAGACGAAACAGGGTTCTCTTCAAACTCTTCTTTAAGTCTTTTCGAGACTTCATCTCGGCTTTTCACATAGGAGGGTTCTTGTTCCTCAATAATGAAACCCTGGTGCTCAAGCTTCTTGTTAACCATGTCTGGATGATCAACCGGCAACATCAACCCGGCTGCAAGGGTTTTTGATGCCTTGTTAACGAGCATTTCAGTCCCGGCGGTCAATTGCGGCAAGTAACCGTATGACACAGTGTTTGCGTAGTGATCTAGAGCTGATCGCGCAGCAGAATGTTTAGGTTCATCAGAAACTTCGCGCGCGCGCTTTTCCTCAACCATGCGAATCATGTCTTCGCGTGAGGGTTTATTTTCTCTAGCCCGCTTAGCTTGAACAAGCGCGATCATTTCCTCTTTGGTTGGTTTAGCCATTACAGACCAAGCTCCTTAGCAAGTTCTTCCTCGCTCATTTCACGCGGATCTTTGAGATTGTTCGCCTGAGCGGAGGAAACCCCTGGAACGCCATCGCCTCTACCGGTTCCAGCTTTCGGGCCGCTATATCCAAGCTTCTCAGAAGTCGTGGCACCACGTTTACGGTACTCATGAAGCGCATCTGGATTTGCTCCGCGCTCCATATCTTCCATAGCGGACTTCAAAGCACGCTTGTATCGCTGCATTCCAGTGATCAACTCTTCCTCGGAGTTAAAAGCGCCGGCTGCAAATTCGCGCTTTAACCTCTCCATTTCAGGAGTCGTGACAGCCGCACCGGAACGATCTTTCAACTCCATGTTGAAGACCTTTTGAGCAGCGCCGTCCAACACCCTAGCCTCTGGGCTATAGAAACTGACCCGCCCAATTCCTGGCACCGACATACCAGGAAGATCGACCTCCTTTTCCTTGCCACCCACAATCGCTTTCTTAGATTTTGGATTATAAGAGTCTAAGTTAAAGCCAAGCTCAGATTCGATTTCGCCGATAGAGCGTGCAAGATTTTGCGAGCTGGACATATCGCCAGCCAGGTTGGTTACCTTCTTGTCGATTAACTCATTATGGCGCTCAGACGCTCTCGTGCCAGCAACTAACCTTGAACGGTCGTTTTCCATGACCTCTTTAAACAACGGGTGCTCCGTATGTTCTTGAATAGTTTCACCAGTTGCACCCAATAGGGATTTCGCTAACCTTGGGTTTGCGGCATTGAGTAACTTCCACTCTCTCAGGCTTTCGACTGATTTTGGATCTCGTAACTTGGCGATTTTTTCCTGCTTAGCTTCATACTCAGCATCTTCGCGCTTGGCTTTTTCTGCTTCGCGTACTTGCTTATATCGTTCATAGGTCTTGCGCTGACGGTCTTCCGGCGAAACCATCGAGTCCGCACTTCTGTGCATCAACTCACCCGCATTGTTATGCGGATTCATGCGGCCAAGAAAGAAATTACCGAAGTGTTGACCATTTCCGTTGATCTCAACAAAGTCAGCGAGATCCTTTTGAAGCTTCTTCTTGGCTTCAAAAGCGGCTTGTTCTTCCTTCAGTCTTTTTTCGTCAAATTCGTAGTCGCTCATATTATCCTCCGCCGCCCATTCCACCCATGCCGCCGCCACCGCCGCCGGCCATGCTCATGATCTTCATGAAGTTCGAGAAGTCTTGCTGGCGAGCAGCGCCCCTTGAAGCATTCTGTGCAGCATAGCCTTGAGCCATGCCAGTATTTGCGCCAGCTTGTCCGCCTGCTTTTGCCATCGCAGACTGGAAGCGCTGAGCTTGCAACTGATTGTTGTACTGTTGAGCATTATTTCTCTCGCCGACGTTCTGATTCGAGAGTCCTTGCTTCGTTTCAATGTTACGAAGACCGGCTTGGTTGCGGGTGTTCGTATTAGCCATATTGAAGCGGTTAAGAATATCAGCGTTTTGGCTGTTGACGTTTAAGTCTTGGTTACGAACGCCAGAAACTGCGTTTCCGTAGGCTTGCTGATAAAGAGCGCGCTGTTGAGCGGCGTTTGCAGCTTGAGCAAGACCTGCGTCTTGTGAACGACGTGCGCCTTCTTGGTTCGCGATCTCACGCATGGCCATTTCCATGCCCGATCCACTCACGCCACGAGCTGCGGCGTTCTGAAGGGCAGCTTCAGTACCTGCGCGCGCCTGTTGCGATCCAAGTTCGCGAGCTTTTGCATAAGCCGCTGCATCCACATCAGAAAGTCCTGTATCAGCCAAACCAGAAAGCTTCGCTAGGTGCGAGAGCTGAGCCGAGCGCAACATTGGATCTTCGGAGATCTGATTTGCTTGAGCAGACTCAGGATTCCAGTCGCCTAGGTATTGAAGTTCTTCCGGCGTGTAATCCTTGAAATCAGGAAGCGAGATCCGATTGAAAAGATCCTGGTTGGCAGCCAGTTGCTCCATCGTCTTTTCCTCGGAGTCATCAAACAGACCTCCGATCAGGCCACGCGTTGCTAGAAAGTTCTTACCATTCTTTTCTGATAGCATTCTGATTACCGCCCTAAGTATTTGTTACGGTCAAACTTCCATTGACCATGCTGAAATTCATTTTCGTCGTAGCCAAATCGCTCGGCATCGCTATTTGAAAGTGCATCCATCACAGCGTTGAAGCGTCCGCGATCCGGGCGAACGCCAGCGGCGTTATCGAGCGTCGGATCGTTTGGCTGCGTGTAGTTGAAGAAGCTTTCCAAGCCCGTCCAATTTTCTTCGCCTTGCGGAGTGCCGACAAGTTCAGGCGCTACTTCAGATGCCTTAATGAAATTTGGTCTGGTGTGCGGATCTTTCTGAGCTAGATGATCGCGCTTCTGTGCATTGAAAGCGTCGTAGACTTTATTTCGGCTCTTTGAGCCTTCGCCTTCAAGGTAAGCGCGAAGTGCGCTGCTATCGGCTTGATGTGCTCCGTAAGCATTCCTCACTGCCTGATCCGTATTAGCAACGCCGGTGTTGATCTCATTCACGAGGCCATCGTACTGACCGGTGAGATCTTGTCTGGCTTGATGAAGCTGCGAATCGTTTACATCGAGAGCCGATTGAAGCGAGAGCGCGCCTTGTCCGATTTGTCCGCCGGCCTTCTGACGATAGAGGTTGGCAAGCATCTGGTTAAAACGTTGATCACTCCCCTTGAGTCCTTCGCCGGCGTCTTGAGTCTTGGCACCCATTCCGTATTGGAACTGCGTTGGACCCGTGTAAGCAGCAAGCCCGCTTTTCAGAGTGTTGATGCCCTGGTTGTAAGCATCGCTTTGAACGGGCTGCACCGGAGCCTGACCTACTTGCTGGGTCTGAACTTCGGGCTTCTTAAAGTTATAGAGATTTGAGGATTGCTCGATGATTTGCGACGCTTGATCTTTAGCAGTCTTTGCGTTTGAAGCTTGGCCTTCAGCCTGAGACTTGGCTTGCGTTGATTCAGTCTGGAACTTTTGCTTTTCGTCGTTAAAGGTTTTGCCGATCTCGTCTTTGACCATCCCAGAGGATGACTGACCTTGGTTGGCGTTAAGATAAGCCTGGATGTTCGTCCAGCCGCCTTGTCCGCCTTGACCCACACCTGCAGTAGAAACGGGCGCGCCGCCTACGAAGCCGCCGCCGGCTGAGCCAAGCTGTTGCGGGGCTTGCTGCCCTTGTCCTTGCTGTTGGTTTTGTTCTTCTTCGTTAACAATGTACGCCATTGCTCGTCATCCCGTTTGAATTTGAAAAGTGCAGTTTGCTTCGGTTGCGGCACCGGCTGCGAATTGGACTGTTACGCTAATGTTACCATTAGAGAGGGTGTCCCAGCCAAAGCCGGTCACTACATTTCCCCCTGCGGAAACACAGAGAACTCCAATGACTTTGTTCCGCGACTGAGGATTGATTTCTTGAGCGACGTCGTGAGTAACCGTCAGGCTCACTTGCCTGCCTGCGAAGTTGTCTTTGAAAGTCAGGTTATTCCGCAACGAGAGAGCAACTTGATCAATGAACTGATTCAAAGGCTCAAGCATCGCATCCGCCCATTTAGGCACTTCGCCTGCACGCGATAGATCTTCGCGAAGGATACGCCTGATCGTTGAGAGAATCATTTACTGGTCCTCTCTGAGATCATCTCGAAAGTGACCGAAAAGCCCGTCACGCTAATCTTTTGGTTAGCGGCTTGATGGGTCACGCCTAAATTGAACAGACGGCAATACTGCTTATTCATCGGCACGTACGTCGGATAGCCGTACTGTTTGGAGACGCCTCCCCAGGGAAAAACGCCCCAAGGTGAGACACCCCAAGAGCTTGCCGAGATCGAGATCGTGACCGAATCCACGTTTGAATCCAGATCCGACGAAAAGGTTGCGACCATCTTGGTTGCTGAATCATTGCCGGTAATATTGTCGGTGAAGATCTCGGCCTGTCTCACATGCTTAAGAAGTCCCGGCTGTCCACCTGTCCAAGCATTCCATTTGACTGTGTAACCAACGTAAGGAAGGAGATCAGCCGCACCTGCGGCCCATGCAGCAGGCGGAGTGGAATCCATCACGGCAATCCAATTGGAGCCGCTTGCGCTGATCGAAGAAATCAAGATCGTTGTTCCAGCCTGTTTGATGGCCCATCCAGCAAGTGGAGTCACACCAGAGACCGAGAAGGTCACCGACGTACCTGAGATTGAAACAATCGTCGCCGCATACTCAGGATCGTTGTAATCCGTGTCTGCGAAATCTTTTCTCTCTCGGTAAACAAACGATGCGCCTGATTTTGTGAAATAGAGCTTATCGGTCGTTGGCTCAACGATCGCTGACGTGAAGCCAAAGCTCCAGCGAGTCCAAGCTTTCGTGAAGATGTTGTAAACGTAAGTCTGGTTAGGAGCGGTATCACCGCTTGCTGAGATCGTGGACAGCAAGTAGCTACGCTCAGACTCATAAGCGCAGCCGTAGGTGTAATCGTCGACGTTGCTATAAGTGATGAGCGGAAGAAGTGATGGCTCGATATCACGCGAGACGACTTGAACGCCGTTATCCGAGATTGCGACCACGCCTTGGTTAGAAAGCATGAAAACTTGGTTAGCGAGCACGACGATCGAGTTTGGAGCTTTACAGAAAACCGTGAGATCCAGCGGAACGACAGAGAAACTTGATGGCGTTTCGCCGGTTAGGCGATAGACGCCTTCTTCTTTGATGATGATCAAAGAGTCTCTAAGAGCGCGAATCCCTAGAATCTGTTTAGAGGCAGGCCCTACGGGAATGTAATTCAGAAGCGGCACATGCTCAGGCTGGGAGCTTTTCGAGTAATAGAGTCCATTTAACTGGACTTGATTCGAGCTAGTGCTTTGCGTGTTGGTTGCAGGGCTAACAGGCGGTGGCGGGAAGAACATCGCCGAGATTGCCGAATTGCTCGATTGAACCGTGAAAGCTGATCCGCCTACGGTTCTTTCTTCGATTAAGATCTGACCTGGGAGATCATCAGCGCCTGAAAGATAATAGGCATAAACCGACGTATTCGATGCGTATCGGTTAATGACGCGAACAAGAGAGCGAGCAGTCGATTCAATATCAGCAGCCGCAACGCCTGATGAGCCAACGATGACTTGTGGCGATCCACCGCCTGAAATGATTTCCGATGCGCCAAAATTATAAGTCGTTCCGGCAAGGGTGATCGTGTTGCCAGTCAACCCCGACGTTCCAACAAGCGTAAAATAAAGACGCTGCTTGGTGGAAGTGTTTGCGTACATCATATACGCGGACTTATAGAGAGCGAGATCCTTGCAGAGCGGCGGGCGCTCGTTAGCTTGTGCTATCCCCTCTTGGCTTGGCGATGTGTAGAGAGTAGCGCCAATGAGAGCGTCGGTAATGGAGTCAGTGAAGGTAAGGTATCCGTTGCTAATGTCGGAAGAAGTTGGGTTGACTTGGTAGACAAGCCCCATCTCGTCCCCCGCAGTGTCACTTGAAGAGTAAGCTTCCTGAGTGGTGCGATAGAACTGGATAACGTCGGAGGTTGTAACTTCGCTTGGAAGATACAAGGTAAGGATAACGTTTCTTGATCCGCCGGCTGTGTTGTAAACGTGAAGTCTTGTTGATGGGTAACCGTAAAGAACATTGTTATTTGCATCAGTCCTCTGAATCACGCAGCGATAAGCACACTGAGTGTTGTTCGCAAGAAACCCAGACGCGCCAGTCAGAGAATACGAAGGATCAAGCGATCGCGGCGCTCCAGCTTTACGAATGGTTCCAGACGCAGTTGAAAGAGAAGTCGCAACCTGAACGCCCAGAGTCGTCGTCAGATACAGATTCGAGATCGCCTCAGCAGAGCGCATCTTGAATCCGCTGGGTGCCGTGTAAGAGCCGTTAAAGTTTACGCCTGTTCCCGTTCCGTTTGAATCGTAAGTTAGAGTTGTGGAATTGAGCGCAACGATCCGGTTCGAGTAAACAGTCAGCTGCGAGCCAGCAGCCGAGAGTGCCATATAAGTTGCGTAACCACGGCGAGACTCCACCGTGTTCTCGCGACGAATCACGCAATCATCAGCCTGAACGAGCGCGCCCGGTGCAAGTGTGAGCGGATTATATTGGCTTGTTAACCCGGTACAGCGGGTGACTGTATCCTGCAGAGATCCAACATTCTGAGCTGGGAAGCTTGCGGATTCCCTACCGACAACTAAGACAGAATCGTATGGCTTTGGTAGCCTAGATTATTCAATATTCCGCCTCTTTTCACAACATGGTGCGGGTCCGCTTCAACGCGGTTAGCGATCATATTGAAGAATTGAGCGCGCATTTCCTGCGTTTTCACTTTAGCGGCTTGAAGCTTTTGAAGATCACCAAGCGCTTCCATGAGCCTCTCGCTAACAAGCTGGCAAAGGAGAGGATGCCCCTCTTGAGGAATCATCGGAATGTTGGCCCTCTTAGCAGGGCAGACGTAATCATTAGCTACCGGTAATACTGTGCCAGCGCCGTTATCAATCGCGGTGGATGCGACTTCAATCACGCTTGAGCTGATTCCTGTGATTGTCACGTCCTGTGCCCAAAGAAGAAACGGGCTTGTTGCCGAGAGAAGATCAATCTTTTGCCCGATAGCAAGTGTCGCAGAAAGATCAGTATCAACTGTTAAGCTTGTTGTTCCGCCAACAGACGAAACCGCTGTGATCTTTGCGCAAGAAGAGGTTGCAACGAGTTGATTCGGGCGCTGAAGCGTCCAGATCTCAAGAGATCCAGTCGAGCTGCTGGGGGTCGGAAATACGACGATCTCGTCACCCTGGATGATGTAAGCGCCTGGCTCGCCCGAAGTTCCACCCGATAAGCGGTAGTCTTCAACCGATGCGCGGTTGAGAGCCTTATAGTCTCCGCCCGAAGAAACGAAGTACACATCCTTAATGGAGTTGCCGATCGTGCGCTCAGGGATTGCATAGTTTGCGACAGATCCAATGAGCGAAACGCTGGATGGACGCAGAAAGAAATCTTCGCGCACCGTCAGCATATCCGGCACGAGTGCCAACTGCATTTCTTCATTCAGAAGCGTGATCAGATTCGCATCAGTAAACGTTGCTTGGCTCGAAGGCACAAGCGAACGAAGCTTGACGGAGCTGACCAGTTCCTCGGTGTTATAGAACATAACGCCCCTTTAGATTGATGTTACTTGCCAAGCTTCTTCTTAAGAGCGAGCTTTACCGGACACTCATCGCCGCACTTCTCACCGATTTCGTGATCGTGCTCAGCGGAGTCCAAGTCGTTCTTCTTCTCTTCAAGCCCTTCGATGATCAGTGGCTTCTCTTCTTTTTTGACTTCGAGCTTTGACTCAAGAGAAGGCTTCTCGCCTTCTTCTTTTTTCTCATCTGGCATCAAGTGAAGCTTCTCAATCAACATCTCAAGTAGTTTTTCTTTCATTTTTTCCCCTTGTCTAACAGAAGGTCAATTTTGCCTTCGATTCTCGATAATCTCGTATTCGTGTCAATAATCAGTTTCGATTGTTCCATCATGAAATCAGAATTTCTCTGCACTCTGGCTTCAGTTGAAGTAATCCGTTGATCGTTGCGAACGTAGTTAGCTTGCGCGTTTCCTTGAATTGATCCCACCCAAAGAACCATCAGAACCAGTGGGCTTACGAGAGTGATGACTAATCCAAACTTGATCGGAGTCGATTCGCTTAATGCTGCTAACGTTTCTTTTTTCATCGACTCAACTTCCTTCAACTACTTTCGTAAATGGCAATTAGAGTCAGTGCTAAGATCAGCCATCGTGGATCTAAGCACCTATGCATCTAATCGATCCTCTCGCATTCGTAGAATGCGCCCTCAAGATGCTCGCAATTCTTCATTACCTCTCTAGAGGTTCCGCACCCGCTAAGAATCAGTGCAACTAAGACTAAAGACACATTCATAAGTTTCATTAGTTAGTCTTCTTCAGCGAAATCCAGATCGCGTTGCTAGGCGCGTTCTCGCCAATTTTGAATTGATCTCCCGTTACCGCTGCGTCGATTCTCACGGTGTAAGAAGTCGTTGCTGTGAGGGACATATCCGCCGAGTAAGTCACGATATTGTAGCCAGAGCCGCCTACCGTGAAATCACGTGCTTCCCAATGAGTAGTCGTGCCGTCGTAAATACGAATTTCGGTGTTGTTGGGAGCGTCGGCAGACTTAATGACCGACGAAAAACGAATTTCATACTTTCCGGTCACTGGTGCAGTGAAAGTAATGCCCACTTTGTTCGACGGGAGGGAAACCGTTCCCATGTTGTCGTTGAAAATTTGCGTGAGCGTGGGTGTTGCGCTTGACGACGGGTCTGTGCCGTAGCTTGTGGCCGTGTACGTGTAGATATTTCCGGTGATTTTCCCGTAATAGTTGTAGCTTGTGACTGAAGCGCTTGGTGATGCCCAAGTTCCATCACCCCGCCAGAAAGTGGAAGACGATGCGGAGGTGCCGCTGTTTAGGTTTGTAACAGGCAGGTTGCCTGTAACTCCTGTCGCGAGGGAGATGTTAGTAACCGTGTTAGCAGTTCCGTCAATCGTCTTATTAGTCAGAGTCTGTGTCGTAGCAATGCCGCAAAGAGTGGCGTTGCTGTTTGGCATCGTAATAACGCGAGTCGTGCCAGTGGTAATACCCGAAAGCTGAAATACTACTTGCTTAGTAGTGTCTCCATCATCTTGAAGTGTGAACAGCGAGTCTTTAACTGTGAGTGTAGTTGTATTGTCGAGCGTCTTATTTTGGAGCGTTTCAGTTCCAGTTTTTGTCGCAAGCGCTGCAGTATCTGCGATGCCGTGAACTGAAGTGGTATCCGCTTCATGACTCGAAAGAGCGCTTGCTGCATCGGTCGCCACTTCTGAAACGGCTGCTTGAACATCGGTAGCGGCAATCGTTCCACCTGCAACAAAACTAATCGCAGACGCATCGTGCGCGTCGGCAGTATCAGCCAGGTGATCGCTGATTGCCGTTGCGTTTGTGGCAATATTGGTCGTGTGCGTATTGAGCTGAGTTTGAATTGCGCTCGTAACACCATTCACATACCCAAGCTCAGTTGCAGTTGTCGTAGCAGCAGTAATGTTTCCTGAGCCATCGGTTGCAAGAGCGCGCGAAGCAGTAAGGCTTGATGCGGCGGCAGTCGCCAGAGCTACGCCATCAAACAGAAGCTTGCCGTTTACGGCAGGGTCAGGCTTTAGGATCAAATTTCCAGAGTCAGCGTTATTGCGCCAAACGATCTGATCCGTGTTGGCAAATCGAATTGCGCCAGCGGTTGCGCCGGCAGCAGTTTGGCTTTTCAGATAAGCCGACTTCACGCCGTAGGTAGCGCCAAAATCCACTTCAGCAGTCAAAGTGAATGATCCGCCTGTCTTTTGAAGACAGTGCGAAGAGACAGCCTGAATCCAGGTTGTCACCTGCGTTCCCCAATTCGTCTCTTGAGTCGTGGGGATTGTGTACGTTGTTCCGTTTAACGTAACTGTAGCGCTCATGAGATACCCTTTGCGTGAGAAAGGGCGGAAGCGAACAAACGCCCCCGCCCTCTCAATTCACAGCCAATTAGCTGTTGACGATGCCCGTAACGAGGAAGTTCTTTCCTGGGGCTTCGCAGAACACAGCCTGGTTCGTGTACGAACGAACTTCGAATCCAGCCTTCGTAGGAAGGTGGAAGAAGATCTGATCGCCGTAGCCAGGGGTCTTCATGGTGACGTCGCATGCGCCAAGGCGCTTCCAGCTATCTTTCGACAAGCCGTAAGCGAAACCTTCGCGGCAGTAGAGCGACGGCTCGATCGTGATCTTGCCGTTCTGAGAGAACAGCTCGATCGACTTGGAACCGTTGTTCACAACAGCCTTCACGTCTTTGCCGGTGTGACGAACGAGAGCTGCTTGATCGCCAAGCAGGTTGTTCCAGGTCTTTGGGTTGACGATCAGCATGCAGTCGTCGTCCAAGCCCTTAGCCACAGCCTGAGCAACAGCAGCTCCGACTTTAGCTTGGGTGAGAGCAGCCGAGCCAGCAGCGTAGCTCGAAGACTTCCAGAGCGAGTACGTTGCAGCCGAGATCCCGAAGAGAGTTCCGGTGTTCGTCAGGATCTTGTGGATGCCCGACATTTCGTTAGCGTTAGCGCCAGCGAAGAACACGACGTCGTTAGCTGCAGTCATTGCAGGGGTAGAAGCGATCGTGATCTTGCGCTCATCGAGGTTAACAGCGGTGATAGCCACCGATGCAGATCCGCGGCGGGTCGTGAGATCCGAAGCGTAAATGTCGATCAGCATGCCTTCGCTGCCAGCCCAAAGTCCTGGGGCCCAATCAGCGGTAGCGAAAGTGATGACGTCAGAAGCGATCGAGCCGATCGCACCCAAGCCAACAGCTCCGTACATGAGTTGAGCTTCAAGGCGCTTGCGCATAGCCTTTTGCATGGATTCAAACAAAAGCTGAGTAGCGTCGACAAAGGCGTTACGGCCTTTAGCAGCGCGAGCGGCAGCTTCGTAGTCCATCTGAGCGCGAAGGAGGATTTGCGAACCGACGACGGTTGCATCCTTCATCACGCCTGCAGTTGCGTCGTTCAGCGTGAAAGCGCCAGACGAAGCGGCAGCATGGGTAAAGCCAGAGTCGTAAGCGAGAAGAACCGGCTGGTGGAAGCTGTTTCCGTTTTGCTTCTCTTTCGAGACAAACGGAATGTGCTTCTGGACCTTCACACCGTCAGGAATGACCTGAGCAATGTCGTCGCCGTAGACTTCTTTAAAAAGACCATTGAGAGTTGAAACTGTGTTTGGAGCATCAGCCACTGTATTTCCTAGTGCTGAGCTGGATTAAATTTTGCGGGAGTGTTTTTTAGATTCTGAAACGTGCTTGGCTAGAGCGCGCCGTTCATTGCTTATGAGATTCAATCCACTGCCTGAATTCTTTTTCAGACATTGGTTTCTTAGGAGTGTTTCGCGGTTTGGTTGCAGAGCCTTGCTCTGGCCTTCCACTCGAATTTGCAGTCGGGGCCGTTTTCTCGGTTACCCGCCGCACTTCGGCGTCGCGTAGTTCCTTCAGTTTCTTATCCCCGATAAGTGACCGGATACCCTCTGGGTCCAGTTGCGAAACAATTTCGCCGACAGTAGATAAGAAAGCTTCTTTAACTTTAAGCGCAGCTTGATCTGGCTGCAAGTCCTCCCCTCGCTTTTGCGAAGAGAGCATGGTTGCTGCCATCAATTGTCCAAAGTAGCGATGAGGCGGAAGACCGGATGATTCCCAAGCCTTAACGAAGGTTTCGTTAAACTTCTTGGACTCCGTTTCGTATTCTTCCTCTTGTTTCTTCTTTTCAGCCGCTTCTCTGGCCTCTTTTTCGGCCTTTTCTTGCTGCTCTTTCCAAGACTTAAGCTCCCGAAGCTCTTTTTGCTCAGGAGTCATCTCCATCATCTCGATCTTCTCGGCCAAGGTCGCCTCGGCAAACTCATACGGGTCAATCCCGAGTTGTTTCATGAATTCGCGTGGGTTTTCCTTAGCGAATTTCTGAAACTCTTGAGCTTGCTTCTTAACGTCAGCCACTTCACGGAACTTATTTTGAATTCCGCGCTCATAATCCTTGATCGCCTTAGCAACCGTCTTAGGTACCTTGCCTTTGACTTGCCCTAGTGCGATTTCCTCGTACTCTTCTTCGGTGAGTTCTTCAGACTTGGAGGCTTTGGGCTTAGCTTCTTTCGTCTTCGGTGCGGTTGCCTGTCCTTGGGTTTCATTTTCTTCTGTACCCTGAGTGTCCGCGCTATCGGCTGAAGTCTCAGGAGTTACGGAAGAAGTCGATTCGACGTTCTCCATTCGCAATCCTCCTTATGTGCGAGCTGGATCGTGTGCGGTTATTCTTCAATGTTAACTCTTGATAAACCCCGACTGTCTAAGACTGCCTGGAAGCTCACCGTTTGGTTCTCAATCGGTTGGGTATAGAGGTACAAAGACTCAACATCAGACGCCTCAAGCGCTAGTTTCATAGCTTCAGTGAGCGCTGTTGAGCAGCCGTAATGGGTCACTCCGCCAAAGATACTATTAGACAATGGAACCGAAAGATTTCCTGGGCCACCTAAGATCTCTTCGATCTCTGCCTGATCAGCTAGATTTGCAAACACAAAAGCCCGATAGATATACTGACTGTTCATACGATAGTTACCGCAAACTTCCTGGCGAGATAACGAGTGACCTTCGTTCGCTCAGCCTCACTCAAAACTCTTTGGTAGAGAATCGCTTCAGCAATATCGCCATTTGTGAAGTTCGCACCCTGGCCGCCTAGTCGCGCGGTACTTGAGGAAGTATTCGTTATAGATCCTGCTGAGAAGTTGGCTGACGACGACGTGGTAGCTCCGGCAGTTCCGTTTTGATAGAGCGTAGAACTTTGATTAGCAATGTCGTGCGAGTGGGAAATCACATAAGCGCTCGTTCCGTTGTAGCTTCGGGCAGGCGATGAGATCGTTACGCCAGCGTCAGCATCAAGAACACGGAAAGCAAATTGCTCAGTGGTCGAGCTTCGTCCGAGAAAGTAACGATTATTCGTATTGGCAGTAATGGACCAGTAAATAAACCTGGCCAGCGTCGACGCTGCTGATTTAGCTACTACGAAAACCGTGAAGCCAGTAGACCCATTCAGCAACGAAGCTACCATCGCGTCGCCAAGCAAAACGTCATCCGTGCCATCAAGCCGGAGAACTGGTCGTCCGTTAATCCCGTTCGTAATAAGTGTGGGGCGTGCTGCAAGAGTAGGCTGTGAGTATACATGCCCATGTTTTCGACAAACGACTTGATAAACAGGATCGTTATTCACAGCCAAGGTCGTTCCAGCATCAGAATAAACAAGCATGCTTGGATCAATCCAAAGTCCCATCCCTGAAACCTGGTCTGGCAAAAACGCTTGAATTTTCGTTGATGTTCGTCTTGATCCGATTTGCATGTTAATCCTGCAAATACTTGAATCGGAAAGTTAGATCCGAAGTGCTCGCGTAGGTGGGGGTACCGCGCACGATCACGGCAGCGTAGATATCTTGCCCAGATACTGGCTTATGAAGACCACCGATGTTTCTCACCGACGCAACAGCACCAGAACCAACCGTGATCCAGTCAGAAGTCGAGATCGTCGTATAACCCAAAACGTAGGCAGCAACGTTTGCAGCGGTGATCGCAAATACACCGTTATCGACCGACGTGATGACTGAGGTTGGGTCCGTATGAAAGAAAACGATATCCATCGCTGCTTTCTGAGTTCCCTTCTCGCAAATCGTAATTGCCTGAAGAAGCGACGTAGCTGAGCCGGCGCGAATTGCTTTCGTGATCGTCATCACACCGCCTAGTTGATCGCCCGATGCGTAGATCGAGGTTGAGATCGTTGGCGTTGCTGTAATCACTTCACTTTGAGTCTGAATGAGTCCTGACATTGAATCTTACCTTTCGTTACATTGCGCCTGGAACGCCAGGCATTGGTCCTTGTGGGAGTGGTGCCATCTCTGGCATGGGAATCGGTGGCGGAGCGTTTGGATCAACAGGCGGTGGCGGCGGCATGGGCGCGCCTTGCTCTGGCATCGGCATTGGAGGCGGGGCCATCGGAGGCTCGCCTGAGATTGCCGACCAAATGGGGAGCTGCGTTTCCTTAAGCTCGTTATGCTCCATAATGTGAGCAAGCGTCTCTTGAACGATCTTGAGCGCAGTCGGGTCGCCGAGAGCCACTTTCCTACGAAGCTCAGGGTCCGCGACGACCATCAAGTGCTGTTGAGCATGCAGAAGATGCGCATCGCCCACGATTGCCTTGACGGGCTTACCTTCCATAAGATCTTCATTCTCGGTACGGATCTGCGAGACAGTGGCCTCGATGCCTTCGATCAAAGGCTCAAGGTTTCCTGTCTCCATAACGGTGACGTACTCTTGCGGGGTTTTGATCATTCCCTTTTCAAGCAGGTTGTCTGCGATCTGAACGCGACCGGCAGTGGTCCTGGACATGGGATTACCTAGTTCCACGATCACACGGTTGATGTTCTTAAGCTTGTCGCCCGTGAAGGCCGTCATGTTGCCTTTATTGCCTTTGCCAGCCATTGCAACCATGCGCTCGGTCTTGGCGAAGTCTTTGAGGAGCGACAGGATGAACGATCCTGAGTCCTCAAGAAGCTCAGCCCAGGACTGCTGGAATCCAGAGGCGTACTGAACTGCCATGCTTTGCACGAGTCCAAGAGCGACACCGGATTTCAGCGACGATTCAGGATTGCCGCGCGCGACGCTATTTACGCCGGATAACGTTTCAGCGGTGCGCTCTAAGATTTCAAAGAACTTGAAGATCTCAGGCGGCGTTGATGTGAGCTGCAGAGGCTTTGGCTCGCCGGCTTGTTGGTTGTACTTGATGATGGCTAACGACTCGTTCAGCTGCTCATAGGAAATATTGCAGCCGTTTGGAACGAGTACCGACTGCACACCAAATGCGTTCTGGTTGCTAAAGATCGTGGACGCCAAGACGTTGATCGCCTCTTGGATCGCCATGAGATCAAACGCGTCGGTATAGCCTTCAGTCGTTCCGAAGATCTCTCCGGGAGTGATGCGGAAGATCGGAAGCTGCTGATACGGAATTGGGCCGTCGTATAAAACGGTATCGCCGTTACAAAACAGCATGTAGCGCCCGTTTGGCATGGCATCGGTTCGCTTGTGATAAAACTCATAAACCGGAACGTCGTTTGACTCGTCTAAATCTTGAAGCGTCGTCCAGCCGCGCCCGTCGATTTCACTCTTCGTCTGAAGCGACTCAATCTTTTCATTCTGTTCGGGGTAACGGGCAGCGAGGTTCCACTTGTTGCGAAAGCTTCTGATCGTGACGTGCTCGACTTTGTTCCAGTCCTCTTGCGACTGATCGACGTACACGTCAAAGGGGCTTGGGCAAGAAACGTCAACGTCGCCTTCGTAAACCACACGCTCAACGGGCTCACCGGATTCGTCGGATCTTTCTTCAACTGTGTAAGGGCGACCAAGAGAAGGTTCCCACACGATCTTCACAAAGCCCTTACCGAAGACCAGCGACTGCTCGGCAGCTTGCTTGAGATAGCGAGACAAGCGCTTCTCGCGCATGTAACTATCCAAAATGTTGTTGCCGAGTTTCGCTTGCTGAAGCGATTCAGAATCAGAATTAATCGCGCGAACATCAAACGTAGGTTTCTGGTTTGTCGTCATCACCAGAATGTGTTTGATGAGGTTTCGGTAGTGGTTGACGGTAACGAGCGATAGCTCGCCTTCTTTTCCGCCTTTTAGAATCTCAGTGCCGTGTGCGGTTGAGTTCTTGTAGTGGCGTCCAAAGTAGAGACGATAGGACTTGATCCACTTTTCGATGATGCCGCGATCCGAGAGGGAGTGACCCCAAGCGGAGAGCTTTTCGGTTAGCTCATGGGCAAGTTCTTCTTTGTCTCGTGCCGCAAAATACTTTTTACGATCGGCCAAGTCTTCCCCCGGTGCTCCCCAGCGGGCGGAATGCGCGTGAAAGCGCATCGGCGTCCTCTGAGCTGGCACCGGAAGGATTGATCCAGTGTGTTTGGGGGATGACCTCAGGTCCGTATTGCGGGAACGGGTTGAGGTGTTCGTTTACGTTTCTTGAAAGGTAGATCAGGGCATCAATCGCGTCAAGGTGCCCGGTTTTCTCGCCTCTTAAGAAATCAGTTCTGCGCTCGTTCCAGAGTCCAACCTTCAATTGGTAAAGCAGACTCTCGCAACGAGCTTTGATTTTAATCTTACCTTGCGTGAAGCGCAACCGAAGGGCTGTGATCGCGGCTAACTTGTCATCTTTGCGGGTGGGTAAGACCGCGTAGTTGCACATAGTCAGGAGATCATGGAGCTGCTGACGATCGTTATCGCCGACTCGAAAAGGCTCTTTCGCTAGTGTCCCCCAGAGGGCGGCTTCCTTAGCTTTGGCTTGATTAGCAATCTGCTCGGAATTTTCACCGCGAACGAGTAGTTCGTCTTCAATGATGAGAGTCTGCGCGGCGAAGTCGAAGTACCCGAAAAGGGCAGCGGTATGGTCATTGAACCCCAGATCAAGACCAACGTAAGGCGTGAAATACGCGGGCCGTCCGGTGTCATTGTCAATAACATGTCGATTCGGATCATACTCGGGGATGACTAACCTTTCTGGGTCTGCGACAGGCTCACATAAAAACTCTCTGCGCCAAGCAGGAGATTGTGGCCCACCGACTGCTGCACACATGGATGCTTTTTCCGCGTCCGATATGGTGTCTACATCGTTGATGGTTTTCTGAAGGAAGCGTCCGTCATTGATCGCGCGCGCTTTTTCTTCGTACCAGAAGTGTCCGAGATCATCGGGCGGGGTGGATAGCTCGTGCAAAGGGCCACCAGTTGTTAAGAGCTGCGGACGCAAGACTTCGTTCAAAATGTAGGAAGGCTCAGCCCATGAGCCTAGCTCGTCGGCGGTGATGCCGTTACTGAACGATCCCCTCGCCGACTCGCCCTTGTCCTCATTCACTCCAAGTAAGTAGAGTTTCGAGTCAAAGCGATTCGCATAGAAGGAGTCCGTTCTGTAGAACTTGAAGCGAAAAGCCGGCGGGCAAGTCTCTTGGAGAGCGTCCATTGCAGGCATGACAATTTTTCGCGCCTGATCTTTCCAAGGCTCACACCAGCGCCAAACCCAGCCTGGATTACGGATCAGATCTTCAAGGGCAACTACAAGATCAGTTGTCGTCTTGCCAAATCGCCGAGTGGTTTCGAGAAGCGGATAGCGATGCCCGCGCAAATGGTAATAGACCGGAAGCTGGTAATCATAGAGATACCAAGCGCCGATCACACCCATCTGCCAGAGTTGAGCTTTAGCTTCCTTCTCGTTCAACCGCCGCTTCTGACTGAGCTGTTACTTTGAGTGCGGCTAAACAAATGGCGTGCGGGGCTGTGCTTGCCCATACGTCTTCATGAAGTTCTTTTTCGTTAATTGTATCAAACTCTCTTATATAAACATGGCACCGCTCATGATCGCCCGGCGTTGACTCAGCATTCTGGTTAATCTCAACGTCCATCCCAAGGTCATTCAGCTTTTCAACTACTTTCCAAGCTGCTGCGATATCCGTACTTGGAGAAAAGTCGCGGCCCCACACACGTTTACTCGTGGCTTTGTCGTACCAGCAACTTGGCTCATACTGCTCGAATGTGCTCTTAGAAAATCGCCAACCTAAGATCTTCTCTGCGACTAATTCGTCTAACTCACGCCCCGGCTGCATCGGATGCCTCTTCGCCAAGTACTTCCCGAGCCATTTTACAGAGTAAGTAATTAGGGTCCGAGCAAGTCGCTACAAATTGCGCAAACTCCTTAAGCCTGTCCCGCTCGGCGATCGTCTCACGCGCAACTTCTTCAGCCGCGACCACGAGATCATGCTCGTGCGCTTGGATGGCTTCCACAATATAAGAGCCAATGCCTTCTGGATTCTTCATGCACTGTTGAAGAACGTCATATCCGCGCTCAACTGGAGTTTTCATCTTTTTACCTTCCTACTCACTTCAACAAACTGAATCCAATTGTCTCCACCAGGATATGCCGAGGCAGAAACAGAAACTGCTATCCCTAACTCGTCTGGATGTACCCAGAGTCGTCTACGTCCATCTTTTTTCAAGTGCCGGCATTGTTTAGGCAGCGCCCATCGGATGTGTGAATTACCTGGTGCTGTATCAACTCGCACCATGAGTTGACCGATATCAGTAATCTCACGAACTTCGCCAGTGAATCTAACGCATCCATCATAAAGAGCGACACGATCGCCTACGTTAAACTTACTCACTCTTCCCCCTGGCTTGCTTCACAAGCGCCACCACGTCTGCGATCTGCTTTGGAAGCTGCGACTGGCTTGCCGCCATGATCTCAATTTCTTCGTTACTCTTATCTCGCTGTCCTAGGATCTGCTTACCTAACCAGATCAGCATAGAAACGTTTCCCTTTTCTGCTGCCTTCCACTGCATGCGCCTGAGGGATGATTTGCCTGATTCTCTCCCCTTTTCTATGACGTCCGCGAATCGACGTTCAAGCGTGTCCACTGAACAACCTACGACTGCGCCGATTTCCTTCATCGTGCAGCCGATGGATGCGAGTCCTAGGACTACTTTTTCGTCAATCGGTAACGGGTTCGCCATAGAGTCCTTCTGAGTGAACAACGCCAACCTGTAAGAGCGTATCCCTCAACTGGGCAAGCTGCAGGATCGCGCGCGCTTCATCTTGAGTGACAGCAAAGGTCACATTCCATCCGCCATCAACAGTTGTCGTCGCCTTGCTGAAGATCGCTTGGAAAGTAATTCCATCGGTCGTGAATCCATCAGCCATAGAACGTAAGCCTTCCTTGAAGTTCAGGAAGAGAGACGCCGATATTCCTCATCTCGCAGCGCTCTACTTGCCGAATAAGACGCTTTTCTAGCTCACGTTTATTTGAACACTTCACGCAAAGCCCAACGGAAATAACACTATCCGCAATATTATCGCAGATACTGCAAATTATGGTGAGATCACTTCTCTTCTTGTTGAAGATCACAAATCCCCCGAATCATAGAGCGCAATGATGAGCAGGATCATCACTCCCACGCACGCGATGGTTAGGTGTTCCCAAAACATTACGCTGCCTCTGGAGGAGTCGGGTCTTCTGGGTGTGTCACTGGTGCATCACTTCCGATGAACGGATGAGGCTCGCCGTTGATGCGCTCATAGTGAGCTGCCATGTCGTCGATCTTCTTTTTAGCCTCGCCCCAAGAGTCGGCTTCAACGTCAATCGGTCCAATTCCATGCAGATACAGCGTGAATCGTCGTTTCATAGCTTCACCTTTCCTGGATGGGGATTGAAGCGGAAGCTTATGCTTCCTCATTTTCATCAGTAGCGTCGTGCGCTGAATGCCTAGAATCTTGCAAGCCTGGGACTTCACCCACCGCGCGCGCTCAAGCGCTTGAATTAGGTACTCTTTCTCAAGAGCATCCATGTGCGCGTGAAGATCAATGCCGGTTTCAGGAAGTTGAAGCATGCTTCTTCTCCCTTTTGACGACTTCAAAGCCCTGCTTGTTTAGGTTTCGGATAATCTCGACTGCCATAAACTCTCTGGGCTTGGTGACGTAGAGCCACGGCACACCAAGGATCTCGATGATCGCTTCAACGGCATTCATATCGATTACTTGATCGTTTAACGGATCCATAGCCGCTTGCCTTCTTGGGGAACGACAACGCCCTTGGCTTCCATCACCCATTGCATAGGCCCGCTCTGGTTGGTTTCAACGGGGCAGGTGAACGTGACTTTCGAAGCAAAGTGCCAAGTCTTCTCACCCGATAGAGTGGTTTCAACCACCACCCAAACGTCTGTATCGGGATTCGCTGCTCTTGTTTTATCCATCCACAGTTGAATTAAGTTCATCGCTTAAAGCTCCCAGCGAGAGAGACTGTCTCTACGCGCTCTGATAGCTCGGTAATGCGTTTGTGAAGTTCAGCTAGGTCATCGCCTCGTCTACGCTCCAAAAACGATTGGAAGGCAAATGCGGCGGTAATAGCGATGAATGCAAGTGCTGCAGGCAGAATCGGAGTGAGTGCAAGGAGCGCCGACGCTGTGATCATGAGCGCGCTTAGAAACTTTTGTTGAACCGTCATTCCTCGCATCCCCTTTGCAGGTTTATCGGGAAGGGGAAAGCTTCCAGCTCGAAAGCCCTCCCCACAACCCTAACCGCCCGGTTAAGATTCAAGGCCGCACCCCTGTCCCTTACGAAACAGACTGAGTGCGAATTGACAGTCGTTCACCCTTATTTAGCCCTATTTAGTTAGGGTTAATCTTAGTTCGCCATTTTCATGTTGAGAATGGGGCTGGATTCCCTTTCCATAACTCCTAGAGAGAGAAAAGGAGGGTTTGGGACATGGACAAGTACCAAATCAGACATGGAAAGCTAAAAGAGAACTTCACGGTTAGCGTCGACTCGCGTTTTAAGAGTCTCGTTGATCAAGCGAAGGCAAAGAACTTTGATTTCAACCAGTGGGCACGCGACCGCTTGTATTCCGGCATTGAAGAAGTCGCGGCTTACCTAGGTCTTGAATCAAAAGAGCAAACAGGATGACTGAAGTCGTGAAGTATACGAACGAGCAGATTATCATCGCGCGCTATCTCAAGATGGCGATGATCTTTGAAACGCTGAAAGATCCCCTCACGGAGCTTCTATCTCTAATCAACCTAAGCGCGGAGGAGCGTGAGCTTTTCCGTCAAACCGTGAAGGAGTTTGCAGATGGCACAAAAGAAAAAGACAGTGATGAAGAAAAAAGCGACGACGAAAAAGAAATCTACGCGCCCGTCTAAGCGCGCCTGATATATTAGGAGCGTTCCTCGAATGCTCCCATTTTTCGAGAATCTAAGGTTAGGTCTGCCACGGATGGCGGCCTAGCCTTTTTATTTATCCTCTTTGATAAATGGATAGCCGCACTTCGGGCAGTACCAGTGTTTGCGATCATCCCACCCAAACTTGCAGCGCTCATTCAAGCAGCGATAGCGAAACCAAGTCATATGTTTTTCAATAATCGCACAAGATCGTGCTCAGGATCGCCGATATAATCAGCGGCTATTTCATAAATCGGTTTTGGTAAGCTCTGCTTCCACTCAAGCGATGCGCGATTCATAAGACTACACGCAAGGTTACTCTCACGGTACACGATTACCATCGCTTGCGTTTGGATATGAGCATCTTGGTTGGATGCCGGCTCTCTCGCTGCACGCCTCACACAGAAAGCCCAAATCCATTTCTCCCAAGGCCAAACCCACATACCCGCACGCATCTTCGCCGTAATGTATGCACCCTGAAATCGAAAGACCCATTGCTTAGGCGGCAGGAACGGAAGCCAAGGACGCTCAACATTCCAGAAGCCAAACGAGAAACGCATTCGCCAGACCACACGGCGCGCGAACTCGGGCACCATGCAGACACCTAAGAAATCATCGATACTCGTATTCTGTTTTACATCTTCACGGCGCGAGAAGAGTCCCCAGCCCATCTCGTGATCAGCAATGCCGCGCTTATACATTTCGCTTCGAGTAAGTAGATACGCAATACCGGTCGTAGCAAGCACATTGAGATTTTTAAAAGGCTGAGTACTCATCACGTGCCCATGACTTGTAGGAAAAACATAAAGAGATGGCCCTAGGAGATTATTTCTAATTCCTCCAAGACCTGTCAGCTCTCTGTCGATCTCTTGCATTTCCTTCATGTGGAAATTCCTTCCGAGTCCAATAATGGATGTTACGTAAAGCTGTGCCCGTCAGCCCTCTGACTGAGTCACCGCTGCCACAAAATAGGACCACTGCCCTTTGCGGTCCTCTGTCTTCATGACCGGCACGTTTGACCCCTCGAAGCCCCACTCAGTCATCATGAGCGGTTCTCCGTGCGTGCCCTCCGGGTCAGAGATGGTTCCCATCGGAATGAGCTGCCATCGGTGTTCTCGGTAAAAAGTCGCGAATACATGCTTGTCAGTAGGCATCCATCGAATGTTCACGTACCACTCCCTTTCTTGTCGGAGTCGCAGACTGAGGGGGCTTTCGGCTTTTTCAGTTCTAGCCTCAGCATCCGGACGCACTTCTTACAGGTAACGCTATCGAAGGCGACAAGCACCGGGCCTGTCCCGTCGCTTCGCTGTTGCCAGCTCCTGGTCACTCCGCAAATCGCTCGCTGCGTTCCTTCGTCATCTGCATATTCCCAAAACTTGTGCTTAATTGTTCGCATCTAGGAACCACTCCCTTTCTTGTC
>Ga0196963_10000458_pt1 | contig 37691 bp, 30 predicted proteins | sample S1_5metaG_FD_148600 | JGI IMG/M metagenome (GOLD analysis project Ga0196963, IMG submission 148600) | Soil microbial communities from Anza Borrego desert, Southern California, United States - S1_5 | ecosystem: Environmental > Terrestrial > Soil > Desert | place: USA: California | collected... | reverse complement strand
GGGCGTGCGCGACGAGCCGTCGCTCGACCGCATCTGCGACTTCCACCACGCCGCGGAGGCGATGGCGGCGCCCTACGGCATCGCGCTGTTCACCGAGACCCACGTCGACCGCTACACCTACGACCCGCGGCGCCTGCTCGCCGTGCACGAGCGCCTGCTGGTCGAGAGCCGGGGCGCGTACGGCCTGCGCGTCGGCGCCGACTTCTCGCACTACGTCCACCAGCTCGGCAATCCGACCGGCGACAACTGGCAGGCGATCCGCGCCGGAGCGCTGCGCCTGGATCCGTTCGACGCCGGCAACATCGTCTCGACGCGCATCATCCAGGGCGGGCTGGTCGGCTACGGCCACCTGCGCTGCGCCGCGCCGAACGACCGCGGCCGCGATCGCGGCAGCATCCAGTACCCGCTGGTCGATCCCGCCGCGTACCATCGCCGCCCATGGCGCGGCGAGCTCGCCTGCGGCGGGACCTGGGACGAGTCGCGCACGCGCGCGTGGCGCGAGTACTACCGCCAGGCGTTCGCCTGGCACATCGCGCACCCGCAGCGCCCGGTGGCGCGCTTCTCGAGCGAGTTCATCGGCTGGAACGACCACTGCGACTACCGCATCGAGGGCTACTCGAACGCCTGGCAGAACTTCGCCGTCGTGGCGTGGGCGCAGGGCCTGAAGCGCGAGCTCGTCCAGGCGTCGGCGGGTGCGGCGCGAGCCGACGCGGGTTCGGGTTCGTAGCGCGTCGTCGGGACGGAGCGCGCCATCGCGACGGAAATGCGCGCGGCGGCACCCTCAGATGGCTTGCCAGCGCCGAGTCGCATGTAGCGTGGCACGCAGCCTGCACTCGTAGCTCAGCTGGATAGAGCACCGCCCTCCGAAGGCGGGGGTCGGAGGTTCGAATCCTCCCGAGTGCGCCATCACCACCAGTGTTTCTGACCGCGAACGGCCGGCGCCGCGTCGCCCTCCCGGGGCGGCCGCGGCGCCAACCTCTCCGCTCGGTCTAGCGCGCCTTGCGCGCGGTGGTGCCGCGCGTGCTCGCGGCCAGCGGGCCGCCCGGGCGCATGGCCGCGTAGATCAGTCCGCTGGCGGCGAGCATCGCCGTGGCGGCGGCGGCCGACTTGACCGGATGCTTCTTGCCCCACTTCACCAGATCGCGGGTCGCCGTGGCCACCTTCGCGCTCGCCTGCTTGAGGGCCTTCGGGCCGACCTGCGCCGCCGACGACAGGCCGTCCTTGAGCTGCGCGACACCGCTGGTGAAGCGCTCGCGGTTGACCGAGTTCATCACGGCGCTCGCCGAACCGGCGATCGCCGACAGCGTGTTGGCGACGCGTCCGCCGCGGGCGCCGCCGCGCTTCGCCGCCGCGCGCCGGGGCGTCTTCGCACGGCGCGGCGTCGATGCGCCGCCAGCGCGCGCGTTCGAGCGCTTCTTGCCACGGGTGCCGGTCGGGGAGCGCGTCGCTTTCGTCGTGGGCATGTCAGCCTCCAGATGGCGGACAGTGTGCCGGGTTAGTTTCAGACGCGCCAAGTTTCAGGGCGCTGTTGAACAGCGAGGCGCGGCCGCGTCACGCCACCAGATAGCGACGCACCCCGACGACCTGGCGCTGGAGCAGATCGTATTTCGGCTCCTTGAACCAGTAGTCGTTCGCGCCCAGCGCCAGGCACTCGGCCTTCTCCGCCGGGAGCGTCGACGAGGTCAGGATGATCACCGGCAGGTGCTTGAACGCCGCCTGCTGACGCAGCCACGCGAGGAAATCGCGTCCGCTCATCCGCGGCATGTTCAGATCGAGCAGGACCAGCCGGCAGCGTCGGCGGTCGACCGGGCTCATCGCCTCGAGCACGCGCACGGCCTCCTTGCCGTCGTAGGCGCAGACCACCTCGAGCGGGATCGCGGTGTCCTCGAGCGCCAGGCTGATGAGGTCGACGTCGCCCGGATTGTCGTCGACGATCAGGACGAGTGGGCGATCAGACATCGGGGGCCTCCGACAACGTGAACAGGAAGACGGTGCCGCCGCCCTGATTGGGTTCGAACCAGATGCGCCCGCCGTGGCGCTCGACGATCTTCTTGCACGACGCCAGTCCGATGCCGGTGCCGGGATACGCACCGACGCGGTGCAGGCGCTGGAACAGCGCGAACAGCTTCGAGCCATCCTGGGGATTGATGCCGATGCCGTTGTCGGCCACGGCGATCTCGACCGATCCGCCGACGCGACGCCCGCTGATGGTCACGTGCGGCGGCGCCGTCCCGCGGAACTTGAGGGCGTTCGAGACCAGGTTCTGCAGCAGGCGGACGATCTGGGTCTCGTCACCGACCACGCGCGGCAGCGGCCGCCGGCTGACTGTCGCGCCGGAGCGCTGCACCTCGAGATGGAGATTCTCCAGCGCGGCGCCGACCGCCTTGTCGGTGTCCACGGGTTCGCGCCGATCGCCGTCGCGGCCGATGCGGCTGTAGTCGAGCAGCGAGCGGATCATCTCGCCCATCCGGTCCGCGCCGTTGCTGGCGTAGGCGAAGTACTGGCGGCTGCGCTCGTCGAAGTGCGTGCCGACGCGGCGCTCGAGCAGCTGCAGGTACGACGAGATCATCCGCACCGGCTCCTGCAGGTCGTGCGCGGCGACGTACGCGAACTGCTCGAGCTCCTGGTTCGAGCGCTGCAGCTCGGCGGCGCGCGCCTCGATGGTCACCAGCATGTGGTTGAAGGCATCGGTCAGCACGCCGATCTCGTTGCGTCCCAGCGCGGGCGCGCGGATCGTGTAGTCGCGGCGCTCGGCGACGGTGCGCGCCGCGTCGGCGAGCGCGACGATCGGCGCCGAGATCGGGCGCTGCAGGTGCGTCGAGAGCACGAAGCCGAGCAGCAACGACACCAGGACCACGGCGATGCTCACGCCGGAGAAGAGCCATACCCGCTGGTACATGCCGCCGAGATCGACCTGGATCGCGATCGTGCCGATGCGCTTGTCGTCCAGCGTCACCGGGCTGAAGACCTCGAGGCCCGAGCGGCTGAAGCGGTGGCCGTCAGCCTCCGGCCGCGGGGACGGGGTGAACGGCGACGCCGCGCCGACGTAGTCCGCGAAGGGCTCGCCGGCGGCGTCGTAGACCCGCGCTCCTTCGACGCTCTCCTCGGCGCGCAGCGCCTTGAGCAGCGTCACGACCGCGTCCTTGTCGCCGAAGGCGAGCGCTGCCTGCGAGTTCGTGCCGATCAGGTCCGCCCAGACGAAGGCGTCGCGCACCAGCGACCGGCGGTAGTCGACGATCTCGAAGATCGCGAGCAGGACGATCGCGACCAGCAGCACGACCGAGCACGTCGCGAGGATCACCAGCGTCAGGCGCCGCCGGATCGGCAGGTCGTCGAGCCGGATCATCGGCCGTGGTCGGCGTCGACCAGCTTGGCGAGGTTGAGCAGCTGCGCGTTGATCTGCAGGCCGCCCGCCTTGGCGGCGGTCGGGTTGATGGCGAAGCGGATCTTGCGCTCGTCGATCAGGAAGTTCAGCACGCCGCCGCGACGCGCGAAGTCCTCCATGTCGCCGACGGTCAGGATCGGGCGGTCGCCCAGCGCCGCGATGACCTCGTCGATCCGCCGCTCCTCGGACGCGGCGACGAACACCAGGTGGCAGTCGGCGAGCGCGTGCGGATCGTCGGCCCGCTCGACCTCGATCGGGTGCTCGCGGACGGTCTCGCCCGCCACCGTCGCGTCGAGCGCGCCCGCGAACGGATCCTCACCCAGCACGCCGATGCGCAGCGGCGCGTCCGGCGACGCGAACGCCTCCGCCGGCCACTCGACGAATTGCGCGAAGTTGAGCAGGAACGCCGCCTTGACCGCGTACTCGCGCGACGCCTGGCTTTCGCTCGCCCCGGCGCCGGCCCCGACCCCGGCCGACGCCGCGGCGAGGACGAACGCCATCGCCAGCCAGTGGCGGCGCGCGGATCGACGGGCGATCAGAAGCGCCACTGGAACTTCCCGTAGACGCTGCGTTCGATCTCACGGCGCGTCGCCGGCGCGCCGAATTCGGCGTGCTGGTCGTGGAGCAGGTTCTGGCCGACCAGCGACAGCTCGAGCTCCGGCCACGGCAGCCAGCCGATGCGCGCGTTGGCCTCGTGGTACTCGGGCACCTCCTGGCTCTCGATCCGGCCGATGTAGCGGTACCAGACGTCGAACTGCCAGCGGGCCGCGAGATCGACCTGCGTTCCCGCGGTGAGCAGGTGCTCGGAATCGCGCGCCTCGCTGGTGCCATCGCCGGTCGCGGCAGATCCGGCCTGCCTGTCGAAGTCGAGGCGCAGCTCGGTGTAGCCGCCGCGCAGGCGCAGCCACTCGGTGGCTCGGCAATCCGCCGACAGCTCGGCGCCGTAGGAACGCGCGGTGAGGCCGTTGCCGATGATCTGCGGCGTGGCCGCGGGAGGCGCGGCCGGCTCGAGGCTGCGGATGTCGTCGTAGTCGTGGTAGAAGACCGTGAGCGACAGCGACAGCCATTCCATCGGCTGGAGGCGGTAGCCGACCTCGTACGCCCACAGCACCTCGGATTCGAAGTCGGGTCCGCCCGCGATCACGAAGGGAGCGGCGCCGGGCAGGTAGAACTCGGTATCGATGCGCGACGGCGTGCGCACGGCGCGCGACACCCCGCCCCAGACGGTGTGCTCGTCGTGCGGACGCCAGGCGAGGCGCACGCTCGGCTGGACCTCCCAGCCGGTATAGTCGTTGCGCTCGAACTTCGAGCCGATGGTCAGGTCGACGAGCTCCGGCACGACGGCGATCTCGTCCTGGGCGAAGGCGCTGATCAGATCGCGCTGGGTGTTGGCCGGCACGAACGCCAGCGCCGCCGAGTTGCCGATGTTGTCGTCCATCAGGCGATAGCCGAGTCCCCAGATCACCGCGTTGCGATCGCCGATCGGGAAGCGGTGCTGGAAGTCCAGGTCGTAGGTGTCGAGGTCCTGGACGAACAGGTTCGGGATGCGGCGATGCGTGCGGTCGTAGTACGCCTGCAGCTGCAGGTCGGAATCGTCGGCCAGGCGCTGCGTCCAGCGCGCCAGCGCGTCGCCGCCGGCGATGGTGACGTCGTCGTTGGTGTCGCGCTGCTCGATGTCGCCGCCGTAGGCGTCGCCCTGCAGGGTCAGATCGGTCGCCGGCGCGGGCCGCCAGTCGATGCGCGTGCCGCCCTGGCCGAAGCGCCAGTCGTCGTCGGCGCCGCTGCCGTCCGGCAGGACGCTGTCGTCGAACTGGCGGTATCTGCCGTAGACGCGATAGGCGACGTCCTCCCCGATCTTCCCGCCGTAGCGCGCGCCTCCGAGCGCCTCGAGCTCGTTGCCGGCGGCGCCTTCGACGAGCAGGCCCTGGGTGTCGGCGGCGTCCTTGCTGATGACGTTGATGACGCCGTTGACGGCGTTGGCGCCCCACAGCGTCGCGCCAGGACCGCTGATCACCTCGATGCGGTCGACATCGGGCAGGAACACCCCCTGCTGATCCCAGAACACGCCGGCGAACAGCGGCGTGTAGATCGTGCGCCCATCGACCATCACCAGCAGCTTGTTCGACGTGCTGCTGTTGAAGCCGCGCGCGCTGACCGCCCAGGCGCGCGAATCGATCTGCGCGACCTGGAGGTTGGGCGCCTGGCGCAGCGCCTGCGCCAGGGTCGTCGCGCCGGAACGCTCGATGTCCTCGCCGGTCACGACCTGGATCGACGACGCGGCCTGCAGCAGCGGCTCCTCCTCGCGCGAGACCGACATCACCTCGATGTCCATCAGGTCCTGGAGCGTGAGGCGCTTGTAGACGATGCCCTCGGTGTCCTCGGCGGCGACCGCTCCCGCGATCGCGAGCAGGATGGCGCTACGCCAGCGCACGCTGCGCGGCGCGACGGATGCGCGGATCAGGCGGCGGGTCGGTGACACGATGGCTCCGTCAGGATCTTCCATTCGAGCGAGGATGCCCGATCGCGGTGAATCGGCGCAGCCTCCTGCGAGGGGCGCCGCCGTGCAACACAATCCTCGCTGATCAGCCGGCCGCCGGCACTGTTCAACCTCGTGCTGTCGACCCGCCCAAGCGATCCGGACCTGTTAGAGTCACCGGCGTAAGCACGCCGAAAAAATGGATGAAGGCGGCGGGCTGGGACGGAATGGAGTGGCGGACGGAATGGATTGGATTGGCGACCGATTGGATTGGCGAGCGCCCTGAACTGGTGAAGGCGCGGTGATTCGACGCATAAGGCCCCGGCCGCAAGGCCGGGGCCATTTTCGTATGAGGCCATCATGAGCACGACGCTCGACGTGATCCGCATCATCCTGATCGAGGACTCGATCGCCGACGCGCAGCTCTTCCAGGAGGCGCTGCTCGAAGCCGGCCTGCCGGCGCGGGTGCGCGCGGCCAGCGATGCGCGCCGGGCCCTGACGCTGCTCGACGAGGTCGCGCGCCGCCCGGATACGATGCCTGATCTGATCGTCCTCGATCTCGATCTCGCCGGGGACGACGGACGCGACGTGCTCGCCGCGATCAAGCAGCATCCCGTGCTGCGCTCGATCCACACCATGCTCCTGAGCGGCGCCGACGACATGGCGCTGCGTACCGGTGCCGCGAAGGTCCTGCCCGACGAGTACGTCCTCAAGCCGGAGACCTGGCTTGGATGGCGCGGGCTCGGGGACAGCGTCCGCGCGCGCTTCCTCACCGCCGCGTCGGGCTGACGCCGACGTCGCAGCGACGTGAGCCGCGATACCGTAATAGGTTGCAGCTACAACCATCGTCGCAGTTCGCGGACGCAAGCTCTTGTAGGTCGAGGCTGGCGCCAAGGCTGCGGCCCTCCGTATCGGAACCTCCATGCCCAGCACCATCGCATCCGTCATCGCCGAGTCCGAGTCCAAGCTCCTGGACGACTGGCTGAAGCAGCTGCGCGAGACCGGCGGCGCCCGTGCCGACCTGATGCAGGACCAGGAGCTCCGCCAGCAGTGCGGCGACATCCTCCGCCTGCTGCGCACCGCGACCAACCAGGGCATGGATCCGCGCAGCGACCACTACGACCCCCTGCGCGCGAAGCTCGCCGAGATCTCGCGCAGCCGCGCCCAGCAGGGCTTCAGCCCGACGGCGACCGCAATGTTCGTGTTCTCGCTGAAGAAGCCGTTGACCGAGCAGCTGCGCGCGAAGCTGCGCGACGGCGCGGCTCTGGCCGACGAGAGCGCGGCGATGCACCAGCTGATCGACGACCTCGGCCTGTCGACCACCGAGACCTTCCAGAAGACCCGCGAGGAGCTGATCAACCGCCAGCAGCAGGACCTGCTCGAGTTGTCGACGCCGGTCGTGAAGCTGTGGGACGGCGTGCTGGCGCTGCCCGTCATCGGCACGCTCGACAGCGCGCGCACGCAGGTGGTGATGGAATCGCTGCTGCAGCAGATCGTCGCCACGGGCAGCGAGATCGCGATCATCGACATCACCGGCGTGCCGACCGTCGACACCCTGGTCGCGCAGCACCTGATCAAGACCGTGACCGCGGCGCGGCTGATGGGCGCCGACTGCATCATCAGCGGCATCCGCCCGCAGATCGCGCAGACCATCGTCCACCTCGGCGTGAACCTCGCCGACATCACGACCAAGGCGACCCTCGCGGATGCCTTCAAGGTCGCGCTGCAGCGCGCCGGGCTGAGCGTGACGCGCCGCGCGCAGGCGAACGCGGCGCCGATGCACGGCGGCCGGGCGGGCTGACCATGGAACGCATCCCGATCCTGCGCATGGGCCGGTTCCTGCTGGTGACCATCCAGGTCGACATGCACGACCGCCTGGCGCTCGCGCTGCAGGAGGACCTGACGTCGCGCCTGTCGACCACCGGCGCCCGCGGCGTGCTCATCGACATCTCATCGCTGACCATCGTCGACTCGTTCATCGGCCGCATGATCGCCAACATCTCCGGCATGGCCCGCATCATGGACGCCGAGACCGTCGTCGTCGGCATGCAGCCGGCGGTGGCCATCACCCTGGTCGAGCTGGGATTGTCGCTGCCGGGCGTTCGCACCGCGCTGGACGTCGAACGCGGCATGCATCTGCTCCAGCGCTCGGTGCCCGGTTTCGACGACGACATGGCCGCCGAGGGCGTGGTCGGCGCGGATGAAGCCTGAGGCCGGCGCGATGACGACGGTGCTCAAGCGCGACGTCCTGCCGCTCAAGAGCGAGCAGGACGTGGTGCTCGCGCGCCAGGCGGTGCGCAAGGTCGCCATCGAGCAGGGCTTCGGCATCGTCGACCAGACCAAGATCGTCACCGCGGCGAGCGAGCTGGGCCGCAACACCCTGATCCACGGCGGCGGCGGCGAGATGGTCATCGAGACGCTGCTCGACGGCGCGCGCCGCGGCGTCCGCGCGACCTTCACCGATCGCGGCAAGGGCATCGCCGACATCGCCAAGGCGCTCAAGGACGGGTTCACCACCGGCAGCGGCATGGGCCTCGGCCTCGGCGGTTCGAAGCGCCTCGTCGACCATTTCGAGATACGCTCCGCGCCAGGCGAGGGCACGTGCATCACGATCGCGCGCTGGAAATGATCGCGCCGATCGCGCCGCCCGCGCTGCTCGCCGTGCCCGACCTGGCGGCGGTCGGCGAAGCACGGCGCGCCGTGGCGTCGTTCGCCGAGAGCGTCGGCCTGGGCGCGGACGCGCTGGGCCGCCTCGCCCTGATCGCGACGGAAGCCGCCACCAATCTCGCCCGCCATGCCGGCGGCGGCTCGCTGCTGCTGCGCCGCATCGGCTCCGGGAGGGCGCGAGGCGTCGAGGTGGTGGCGGTGGATCGCGGCCGCGGCATGGAGGATGTCGGTCGCTGCCTGCGCGACGGGTTCTCGACGTCGGGCACGCGCGGCGAGGGCCTCGGCGCGATCTCGCGCCGGGCCGACCTGTTCGACATCTGGTCGCAGCCGGGCAAGGGCACGGTGGTGATGGCCCGCGTCGTCGAGTCCGCCGACGAGCCGGTCGAATCGCTGCCGACCGGCGCGGTGAACGTCGCGCTCGCGCACCAGCCGATCAGCGGCGACGCCTGGGCGGTCAATGAACGCCCCGACGCGGTCAGCCTGTGCCTGGTGGATGGTCTCGGCCACGGACCGCACGCCGCCGAGGCGGCGCACGAGGCGCTGCGCGTCTTCCGCGAGCAGGCAGGCGCGGCGCCCGAGGAGGCGTTGCGCGCGCTGCATCTGGCGCTCATGAAGAGCCGCGGCGCGGCCGCGTCGATCTGCCGCATCCCGCGCGATGACGGTCCGATCCGCTTCGCCGGCATCGGCAACGTCGCCGGCACCGTCGTCACGCGCGACGGGCGGCGCGGCATGCTCTGCCACAACGGCATCCTCGGCCACCAGGTGGGACGCATCGGCGCGAACGACTACGCCGCGGCGAGCGGCGATCTGATCGTCCTGCACTCGGACGGCCTGACGATGAACTGGGAGCTCTCCGCCTACCCGGGTCTCTCGCAGCGCCACCCGGCGATCGTCGCCGCGATCCTGTGGCGCGACCACGCCCGTGGCCGCGACGACGCGTGCGTCGTCGTCGTCCGGCGCGGGACTCCGGGATGAACCCACGCCATCCGCTGGCGAACGTCGAGGTCCGGCGCGAGCAGGACGTCGTCACCGCGCGTGCCCGGGCGCGGCAGGTCGCCGAGATCCTCGGCTTCGCCAACCAGGACCAGGTGCGCATCGGCACGGCCGTGTCGGAGCTGGCGCGCAACGCCTTCCGCTACGCGGGCGGCGGCAGCGTCCATTTCGGCCTCGATCCCGAGGGCGATCCGGCGCTGGTGATCCGCGTCAGCGATCACGGCCCGGGCATAGCCGATCTCGCGCGCGTGCTGGACGGGCACTACGTGTCGCGCACCGGGATGGGCATCGGCCTGACCGGAACGCGGCGCCTCATGGACCGGTTCCTGATCGACAGCGCGCCCGGCCGCGGCACCGACGTGACGATCGCCAAGCTCCTGCCGCGCGGCACGGCCGTCGATGCCGACTACGTCGCGCGCGTCGGCGCAGCGCTGGCGGGACTGCCGCCGGGCGATCCGATCAGCGAGCTCGCGCGGCAGAACCGCGACCTGATCGTCACCCTGGCGGAGCTGCGCTCGCGCGAGGACGACCTGTCGCGCATCAACCGCGAGCTCACCGACACCAACCGCGGCGTGCTCGCGCTGCACGCCGAGCTCGAGCAGCGCGCCGAGGAGCTCAAGCGCGCGGTCGAGGTCAAGTCGCGGTTCTTCTCGTTCATGTCGCACGAGTTCCGGACGCCGGTCAACTCGATCCTGGCGCTCGCGCGGCTGCTCGCCGACCGCGTCGACGGCGACCTGACCAGCGAGCAGGAGAAGCAGGTCGGATTCATCCGTTCGTCGGCGACGGATCTGGCGACGCTGGTCAACGACCTGCTCGACATCGCCAAGGTCGAAGCCGGGCGGATCACCCTCCGCCCGGTGCGCTTCGCGATCGACGAGCTGTTCGGCGGCCTGAAAGGCGTGCTCCGGCCGCTCATCCCGGCGGACCGCACGGTGGCGCTGATCTTCGAGGAGGTCGAGGCGCTGCCCGAGCTCGAGACCGACGAGGCCAAGGTGGCGCAGATCCTGCGCAACCTCATCGGCAACGCGCTGAAGTTCACCGAGGCGGGCGAGGTGCGCGTGCGCGCGCGGCGCGACGGCGAGATGATCGTCATCGAGGTCAGCGACACCGGGATCGGCATCGCGCCCGAGCAGCTCGAAGCGGTCTTCCGGGATTTCGCCCAGGTCGAGAACCGGCTGAGCCTGGTCGCCAAGGGCACCGGTCTCGGCCTGTCGCTGTCGCGCAAGCTCGCGGCGCTGCTCGGGGGAACGCTCGCGGCGACCAGCGTGCCGGAGCGCGGCTCGACGTTCACGCTGCGCCTGCCGATGCGCATCGCCGGAACGCCGGTCGACGGCGAAGCGACGATCCAGGGGCCGATCGAGACCGTCGACGCGGCGATGGCCAAGGTGCTGATCATCGACGACGATCCGGCGTGGCGGTACGTGCTGCGCGGTCTGATGAGCGGCGCCGGGATCCAGGTCTACGAGGCGGGCGACGGCGCGGACGGCCTCGACGTCGCGCGCGTCATCCGCCCGCAGGCGATCCTGCTCGACCTCGCCATGCCGATCATGGATGGCTTCGAGACCTACGCGAACCTGCGCGAGGACCGCGAGCTGGCGACGACGCCGGTGATCGTGTGCTCGTCGCGCGTGCTCAGCCCGACCGAACGCGAGCGCCTGACGGGCGCGGTCGCGCTCCTGGACAAGACCACGCGGGGCCGCGATGCCGATCTGCTGCGCCTGGCCGATGCGCTGGCCCGCGCGGGCGTGCGCATCGCAGCCGAGGGCGTGGCATGAGCGATCCGCGGCGGATCCTGGTCGTCGACGACAACGAGGCATCGCGCTACGCGATGGCGCGGATGCTGGCGCGCGAGGGCTACACCGTCGACCAGGCGGCGACCGGCGAGGAGGCGCTCGAGCGCGCTGGCGGCCCGCAGCGTCCGGACCTCGTCGTGCTCGATGTCCAGCTCCCCGGCATCAGCGGCATCGACGTCTGCCGTCGCCTGAAATCCGAGCCGGTGGCGTTGTCCGTGATGGTCCTGCAGACCTCGGCGGCGATGACGCGCTCGCAGGACCGCGCCTACGGCCTCGACAACGGCGCCGACGGTTACCTCGTGCAGCCTATCGACCCCATCGAGCTCCTGGCGACCGTGCGGTCGCTGCTGCGCATCCGCGAGATGGAGGAGAAGCTGCTGCGCTCGAACCACGAGCTCGAGCTCTTCGCCCACGCCGCCGCGCACGACCTGCGCGAACCGCTGCGCATGATCGCGAACTACGTCCAGCTCATCGCCCGTCGCTACGGCGAGGGCTTCGACGAGAAGGGCAGGAGCTGGTTCGGCTTCGTCTCGGACGGCACGGTGCGCATGGCGCGGCTGATCGACATGCTGCTGGCCTTCGCCTCGGTGGATCGCGGCGCCCTGAAGCGCGCCGACGTCGCGGCCGTCGACCTGGTGAAGGATGCGATGGACAACGTCGAGGTCCCGCTGGCGGAATCGGGTGGCCGCGTCGAACACGGGGACCTGCCGCGCATCGCCGTCGATCGCGCGCAGATCACCCAGGTGTTCCAGAACCTCATGGCCAACGCGATCAAGTTCCGGCGCGAGGTGGCGCCCGAGGTGGTCATCTCGGCGCGCGACCGCGGCGACGACTGGCTGTTCGCGATCGCCGACAACGGCATCGGCATCAAGCCGGAGCACCGCGAGAAGGCCTTCGGCCTGTTCCAGCGCCTGCACGCCGACACCTCGATCAAGGGCACCGGCCTCGGGCTCGCGTTGTGCCGGAAGATCGTCGAGCGCCACGGCGGCCGGATCTGGCTCGAATCCGAGTTCGGCCGCGGCTCGACCTTCTTTTTCACCATGCCCAAGGCCGCGGCGACCATCGCCGGCGACAAGGACGACGCGGTCGCCTGATCCGCTGCGATCAGGTCGCCGCGTGCGGTCGGCGCAGGCCTTCGGCCGGCTGCGACGACAGGCTCGGATCGCGGCGCATGCCGATGAAGCCGCGGATCAGGTCCATGAGACCCCAGTACTGCGACCAGTTCCCCGGCTTGACCAGGTATTCATCCGGCACGAACGGGTGCCCGTGCTCGGGATCGGTCTCGAAGCGCTGCGCGCCGGTGAGCAGGATCGCCGGAACGTGCATGAGCAGCGGGTGCCGCTTGATCGCGGTCAGCACCTCGCGCCCGGAGGCGCCCGGCAGGTCGAGGTCGAAGACGATGACGTCCGGGACGTCGCGGACGTCGACCTGGGCGATGCGCTCGATGGCGGTCGAGCCGTCGGTCATGACATCGATCACGGCTTCCAGCCCGGCGTCGTGCGCGGCCTCGCGGAACAGGCCGACGTCGCCGGCGTTGTCCTCGATCAGCCAGATCGTCGTCTGCGACTGCTGGCTGGTGGCCATGCGTGGAATCCTCGTGCCGACCGTTCGGGCGCGCGTCGTATCAGTTCTCGACATGATGGGGCTGTATTGCCCGTGTCGCGTCGGGCATCCATCGCATTGAACAGCGGCGCCGCGCGAGGCGCGACGTACAGGCTCGAAGGACGCCGGCTTGGGAGCGCGAGGCGGGGCCCACGCTGCGACCATGCCGACAATGATGATCGCCGTGGTCGACGACGATCATCGCTACCTGGTCCAGTTCGCGCGGATGTGCCAGTACTCGGTGCCCGGAGCCACGGTCGTCGGGTTCACCACGGTCGAGGATTTCGATCGCCACCTCGACGCGCTCGACCAGTGCATCATCGTGCTCGATCTGGTGCTCGCCGGCGACAGCGGGTTGCGCGTGCTCGCCGAGGTGAGGCGTCGCCGGCCGACGCTGCCGGTCATCATGATCTCGGCGCACGTGACCGACGAGGCCCGCTACGCCGCTCGTCGCCTCGGGGCCGCCGGTTTCGAGGACAAGCCGCGCGACGCCGACGGCATGCGCGCGCTGTGCAACTCGGTCGCGCGCTTCAGCCGTTCGGTGGATGCTGCCGGGTTGCTGTCGCAGGGCTGACGACGTCCCCGCCGCGCCGACCGCGTCGCGAGCGCGTCCGGCAACGCCGCCGCCATCACATGTCCCATCCGAACGACACGCGGCCGTACTGCTCCCAGCGTTCGCCATCCGGCTTCTCCCAGGTGATCGTCGCGTGGACGATCGAGAGCGCGAAGACGACCTGGCCGACCCGGCCATGGATCGCGGCGTAGCCGCGCGCCGACCAGTGATCGTGGTCGACGCGATGCGAATCGCGGAACGTGTTGCCATCGAACTGGATCAGGTTGCCGATCAGCGAGCCATCGACTCCCGCAGCGAGGTAGAGCGCGCTGGCGCGGCCGCCGTGCTGCCGTGGCAGCGAGAGCGGACCGACCGTCTCCTGGCCGAAGAACGGCGGCGGGACGAAGTAGTCCTTGGCGACGTGGTGCCCCCAGCGCACGCCGATGCCGACGGTCGCGAGGCTCTGCAGATTCCCGGCCGCGACGCTGCCGCTGAGGATGGCGTCGCCATCCCCCGCGGGGCCGGCGTCGACATCGCCGATGCGCCAGCGGTGGTCGTACTGCGCGTTCAGGATCGGTTCGTTGCCGATCTGGTGGTGCCAACCGCGCGGCGTGTTGCTGCCCAGGGCGCGGTGCAGCGCGCGCTGCGCGGGTCCGGCCATCGAGGCCGGCCCAGCGACGCCCGCGGTGATGGTCAGCGCGTCGAGGCGCGACGCGTCCTGGGCAGCCGCCGTCGCGCTGGCCGCCAGCACCCCGACATACGGCTGATCATCGACCAGCAATCGCTCGGCGGTGATGTCCTCCGGCGTGAACATGCGCAGCGCGAGGCTGTAGGAGACGAAGCGCTCGCGCCCGGGGCGATCGAGCGGCGGCAGCCCGTCCAGCGCCCGCGCGATCGCCCTGCCGGGCGCCGGCGTCATGGCGTAGGACGGGGCGTAGCGCGAGACGTAGCCGATCTGCACGCCGCCCGTGTAGCCGTCGTCGCTGCCCGCGATGATGTCGTTGTCGTGCGTGAGGTAGACCACGCCGCGCGCATCGTCCTGCGCGGAAGCCAGCGAGATCGCGCACGCGGCGAGGATGGGAACGCGCCAACGCATGGGCGGCGCATCATGGCGATGCGCGATGCTCGCACGGCGGCACGACAGGGCGGACACGAACAGCAGCGCGCGCGATGCGGACGCGACCGGCAGCGCGGCCGACGCGACGCGACGTGCAGGGATCCCGCGCGCGATCGTGCGCGCGCTCTCGATCCGGTTACGGCAGGGAAATGCGCCGACGGACCTGTCGCACGATCGTCTCCGCCGCGATGCTCCTGCTCGCGGTCGTCATCCGCTCGGGCGCGGCGGAGGCCGCGAACGAGGACGCGGCCAGGGAGCGGCTGACCTGGCCGGTGGGGCGGCACAGCGTGCTGACGCTGAGCCCGGACGTCCCGGTCGTCTATCCGCGTTACATCGCCGATCCGCGGCGTCCGCAAAACAGCGTCGGACTGATGAACACTCCGGGGAGCGACATCCCCGAGGCCGGCGACTCGCGCGTCTCGCTCAACCTCGGCGGGCGCGTCCCGCTCGCACGCATCGAGGAGGTCGACGGCGCGCAGCGCTGGCAGCTCTACCTCGAAGGCGGCTACTTCGGCCAGTTCGACAAGACGGAGAGCCTGGACGAGATCGGCTGGGACGGATGGTATGCGGGCCATCTCGCGTTCGATCCAGGTTCTCCGTTGCGCTTCAAGATCGCCTTGCGCCACCTGTCCGCCCATCTCGGCGACGAGATCGTGCAGCGCACCGGACGCCTGCGCGCCGACTACACGCGCCACGACTTCACCGCCGCGGTCGCCTGGGCCAGGCCTCGGTGGATGGTCTACGCGGAGGGCGGCACCACGGTCGTCGAGGATTTCCCCGAGCAGGAGCCGGGCGTGGCGCAGATCGGCGCCCAGGTCAGCGGCGGCACGCCGTGGTGGCGCGGGGCCGTCGGCTGGTACGCGGCGATCGACGCGCAGTCCTTCCAGGAGAACGACTGGGATCCAGGGGTGGCGGCCGAGGTCGGGCTCAACGTACCGATCCCCAAGAGCGAGCACGTCTACCGGATCGGCCTCCAGGGCTATCGCGGGCGCGCCATCCTCGGCGAATACAACCGCATCAACGAGAGCTACGTCGCGTTCGTGATCGGATTCGATCTCTAGCGTGCGTTGAACCCGGTGCGGCGCCGGCCACCATCGTCCGGGTGCAGCCCGAACGACCCCGTCCCCCTGCCGTGCTGCTGCCGCGCGCCGTTGGCCCGGCGTTGTCCGTCGCCGGTCTGGCGCGGCGGCGGACGCCGACGCGGCGACTGCACACCGCGCTCGCCATCCTGCTGGTCGCGGCGGCGATCGTCGCGCTGCCGCCGCTCGCCCCGGCGGCGGACTGGCAGCGCACCTTCGGCGTGACGTTCGTCGCGCTGCTGCTCGCGGCGCTGCCGTACGTGCTGCTCGGGTCGCTGCTGTCGGGCGTCATCGCCGTGCTGCTGCCGGACGCGTTCCTGGCGCGCTGGTCGCGTCGGCTCGGGCCGTTCGCGGTGCCGGGCACCGTGCTGCTGGCCCCGCTCTTCCCGGTCTGCGAATGCGGGTCGGTCAGCGTCGCGCGCGCGCTGATGCGCAAGGGCCTGCCGCCGGCGCAGGCAGTGGCCTACCTGCTGGCGGCGCCGCTGGTCAATCCGACCGTCGCCCTGGCGACGGCGACGGCGCTCGGCGCGGACATGGCGGTGGCGCGCTGCATCGGCGGAGCGGTGATCGCCACCGGCGTCGGACTGGCGACGCTGCTCATCGCGCCGGCGCGCTGGCTGCGTCCGGTCGGCGCCGATGCGTGCGCCGACGATCACGACCACGGCGACGATCACGGCCATGCGCACGCGGCGCCGTCGTGGCGCCAGCGCGGCCGCCAGCTGATCGACCACGTCGCCGACGACTTCGCCGAGATGAGCCTGTTCCTGCTGGTCGGCGTCGCGCTGGCGGCGGCGATCAAGGCGTCGGCGCTCGGCGACGGGTTCGCCGACGCCAGCGCCGGCGAGCTCAGCGGCCCGCCGACGCTGATGGCGACCGCGTTCATCATGTCGCTGTGCGCCGAGGCCGACGCCTTCGTCGCCGCGTCGTTCACCGCCGCCTCGCCGGCCGCGATCCTCGCCTTCCTGATCTTCGGGCCGATGGTCGATCTCAAGCTCCTGCTGATGTACCGGCTGGCGTTCCGCTCGTGGTACGTCGCGGCGCTCGCGCTGGTCATCGCCCTCGCGACCCTGGCCCTGGTCCCCCTGCTGACGCGGTGGCTGGCATGAAGCGGGCGCTGCCGTTCGCGCTGTGGGCCGCGTTCGTCGGCATCGTCCTGCTGCGCGACGAGGCCAGGCTGTACGTCGCCGACTCCTTCGATTGGAAGCTGATCGCCTCCGTGGCGGTGCTCGCCGTGCTCGCGCTCATCGCCGTCCTGCGCGCGCGGGGCGCCGCGCCGGCGGCGCGCTGGCCCGAGCTGCTCGCGCACGCGACGCCGATCCTGGTGCTGGTGGTCGCCGCCGGCGGGCTGCCACCGCCGCCGCCGATGGCGGCGTCCTTCGGCTCGACGCCGCGCGGCGCGACGCACACGCCGCGCCCGTTCACCGGCATGCCCGGCAAGCGCGTGCCGGTGATCGTCGACGGCCATCGCCGCGTCGGCGTCGCCGAGCTGGCGTGGTTCGACCGCGACAAGCTCGGCGACGCGGTCGAGGTCACCGGCATCTACCGCAGCCGCGGTCCCGCGGTCACCGACTCCGAGCTGGGAGCGATGCCGGCCCATCTGCTGGTCCGCCACGTCGTGACCTGCTGCGCCGCCGACGCGCAGGCGGTGACCATCGTCCTCGACCTCGCCGGCCGCACGCCGCCCCCGGATGGCGCGTGGCTGCGCGTGCGGGGCAGGATCGCGACGCCGGCGGCGGTCGAGAGCTGGGAGGTCTGCCAGGTGCGCGTCGATGAGCTGACCGCGATCGATGCACCGGTCGACCCGTACGATTGGATGGCACCTTCTTATTGAGCGCATACGTGGCCCGTCGCACGGCGGGCGGCGACGGCGCGTCGAGGGCTCGGGCAGGTAGCTCGACGCTGCTCGCGGAATCGCTCTAGGTTGCACACCAATGCCACGCGACATCGACTTGGTCGTCCTCTCCGACATCCACCTGGGGACGAGGTCGTGCCGCGCGGACGACCTCGAACGTTATCTGGCGTCGATCGCGCCGCGCCGCCTGGTGCTCAATGGCGACATCGTCGACGTGCGCGAATGGGGCAAGGGCTGGTGGCCCGCCGCCCACACCCGCGTCGTCGAGCGCTTCCTCGCGCTGGCCGACGCCGGCTGCGAGGTGCACTACGTCACCGGCAACCACGACGCGCTGCTGCGCCTGATGACGGATCGGCGCATCGCCGGGCTGCGGCTGGTCGATCAGCTGGAACTCGAGCTCGGCGGCCGGCGCACGCTGTTCACGCACGGCGACCGCATCGAGCACGCGCTGCCGATCAACCGGCTGCTGCGGCGCGTCGCCTGCACGGGCTACAACGCGCTGCGCGGCATCGACCGCGCGGTGAACACGGCGATCCGACCGTTGACCGATCGCCGCATCGGGCTGCTGCGCGCGACCAAGGTGCTCGGACGCGCGCACATCGACCGCTACGACCTGGCCTGCGCCCGCTCCGGCGCCGAACGCGGCTACGACTCGATCGTCGTCGGCCACATCCACCGCCCGCGCGTCGCCGAGCTCGACGTCGGCGGCCGGTCGATGCTGTACGTCAATTCAGGCGACTGGGTCGGCCACGCCTCGGCGCTCGAGCACGACGAGCGCACCGGCTGGCGCGTCGTGCACGCGGATCGCGAGCCCGACGGCGTGCCCGTGACGCTGGACCGCCCCGCGATGGGGTGAGCGGTCGCGGACGCTGGAACCGGCGGCGCGCCAGCCCGTCCAAGGGGCATGGAGCCTGCCATGCGCGCCCTCGTCCCCACCCTGTTCGCCGCCGTTCTCGCCGCCCAGGACATCGGTCCGCAGGCCATCGCCCCGGGAGGTTGCGAGCGGCCGGTCCACGATTGCGCCCAGGCGGTCGCCGGGATGGCCGGTGACCAGCGCGTGGCCGAGGCCTTCCGCGCGCGCGGCCTGGACGTGCTGTCGTTGACCTGGGAGGACACCGGCCGCTGGAAGGGGTCCAGCGTCGGACCGAACATCAGCGACCTGACCATCCAGGTCCTCGGCCGGCCAGCTGCGCACCACGGCTGGTGCATGCCGGTGGTGCGCTACCCGAACTTCGCCGACACCACCTGCGACGTGCCCATCGACCGGCTGAAGCTGCTGGTCGGCAACGAGCGCGGCTCGGCGCTGCGCGCGATCGACCTGCGCACCTACCTGCGCGACTTCGCGGCGCACCAGCACGCGCCGACCGGGTTCCTGACCGGCGCGCTGGTCGGCGACCGCGACGACGTCGTGCTGGCGTCGGCGCAGGCGTGCTTCCTGCCGGTCGAACCCGGCGCGACCACGACCTTCGCGCCCGTGCTGTTCAATTACCAGAGCACCGCGGGCTCGCCGGCGGTGCTGACCATCGTCGCCACGCCGGAAGGCACCTCGGCGCAGGTCATCACCAACGACGGCGTGGCCGCGAGCGGCGTCTGGCGCGGCCAGCGCCTGTTCCACAACCGCGCGGGTCGACGCGCGCCGCTGACGGCGCAGCGTTTCAGCGACCACCGCGCGCGGCAGGACGCCGATGGCACGCCGGTCGCCCAGGACGCGGCGACGCGCGACGGCCTGTCGCTGGTCCTGGTCATCCAGGTGCCGCTGGTGGTGCCGGAGCCGCCGATCCGCGCGCTCGAAGGCGCTTGTCCCGCCGCGGCCGACCTGAAGTGCGAGATGGCGGCGGTGGCGGGCGGGCGCGCTGGCGTCGAGACCGCCGTCATCGCCTCCGGCCCGACCGAAGGCCCGTGGCTCGGCCTGGCGGGATGCACGATCCAGCGCGACTTCCGATTCCCGATCCGCGCCACGGTGCAGTTCTACCAGGCGACCGATCAGGCGACGGTCGGCGATGCCGACGTCCAGCGCGTCGCGGCGGCGATCGAGCGCATCTACCTCGACGCCGACGCGGTCGGCAGCCTGGTCGTCGACGGCGCATCGGGCCGCGCCACCGAACACCAGGTCGTGCCGGCACCCTGGCCGCAGCCGTGGTGGCGGACGCCGTGCGAGACTTATGCCGCGCGGCATGGCGAACCGTGGCAGGACGCGGTCGCACGGGTCCGCGCACGGCTCGGCGCCGATTGGCAGCCGGCGGACGCGCGCGAACTCGCCAACGCGCTGGAGCTGGCCCGCCGCTGACGATGGGGTGCATGCACCAGGGCGGGGCGCGGGGTACGATTGCCGGTCGGCAACGCCGCCGGTCCGTGGCGGTACAAACGACTGCACACGGTCACATCGACCGTCGCATCACGTTCAGACCGCAGCCCCGGAGCCCCCATGCGCAACGCCAGCCCGCTCGCCCTGTCCGCCGCCCTCGCCTGCGCCGCCATCGGCGGCGTCGCGCAGGCGGCCGACATCTGGGTCGAGGGCGAGGCCGCCGCGTCGGCCCAGGTCACGCGCCACCCGTGGTGGTACGACCAGGTCAAGAAGGACCAGCTGTCCGGCGGCGAGTTCATCTCGAACTGGAACGAGACCCAGGACGGCACCGTCGGCTACGACATCACCGTCGCCGAGGCCGGTACCTACGGCTTCTGGGTCCGCGCCAACAACACCACGACCAAGCTGTCCTGGCGCATCGGTGGCGGCGAGTGGAAGGCGGTCGACTTCGGCAACGCCAGCGACCAGCTCAACATCGCCGGCGACGACAAGCCGGACCTGCGCTTCATCTCGTGGGTCGATCTCGGCAAGGTCGAGCTCAAGGCGGGCAAGCAGCGCGTCGAGTTCCGCATGCACAGCGACAACAACCGCCACGGCATGATCGACTGCTTCACGTTCTCGACCACCGCGTTCGTTCCCAAGGGCACGCGCAAGCCAGGCGAGAAGGGCCCGGTCGCGATATCGACCGAGGGCCGCTGGGCCTTCGATCCGGAGCCGGACACCTTCAGCGCCGACGCGCTGCTCGACCTGCGTTCGCTCAACGAGAAGCACGCCGGCGAGCACGGCTTCATCGGCCGCGACGCCAAGGGCGACTTCGTGCGCGGCGACGGCCAGCCGATCCGCTTCTGGGCGATGCACAGCGACATCTGGCAGAGCGGCAACCTCGACGCGATGAAGCAGAACGCGCGCTTCCTCGCCAAGCGCGGCGTCAACCTCGTGCGCTACCACGGCACGGTCGTCAACCGCGAGGGCGCGATCGACGAGGTCAGCCAGGTCGAGATCGACAAGCTCTGGGCCTACGTCGCGGCGATGAAGGCCGAAGGCATCTACGTCCTGGTCTCGCCCTACTACCCGCACGCCGTCGGCCTCGACGACGCGCGCAAGCAGCGCTGGGGCATCACGACCGCGTCCGGCAACATCACCGGGCTGGTCTACTTCGACCCGACCGTGCAGGCGGCGTACAAGAAGTGGGTGCGCGCCGTCTTCGAGCCCAAGAACCCGCACACCGGCGTCGCGCTCAAGGACGAGCCCTCGGTCGCCGTCATCCAGATGCAGAACGAGGATTCGCTGCTCTTCTGGACGATGAGCGACATCGCCAACCACGACCTGCTGCGCGCCGCGTTCGGCACGTGGGCGGCGAAGAAGCACGGTTCGGCGCAGGCGGCGCTCGACGCGTGGAAGCAGGCCGTCGACGGCGATGACGCCGCCGCGGGCCGGCTCGGCCTGGTGCACATCTGGGACCTGACCTCCGACGGCGTGAAGCAGAAGGGAGCCACGGCGCGCGTGAGCGCGCAGGCCCAGTTCCTGAGCGAATGCATGTACGACTGGCACGCCGAGGTCGGTCGTTTCCTCAAGGAGGACATCGGCGCGAAGCAGCTGGTGAACGCCGGCAACTGGCGGACCGCCGACCCGGTGACGCTCGGCGATCTCGAGCGCTACGCTTACTCGGCGAACGACGTCCAGGGCATGAACCGCTACACCGGCAGCTACCACGCCGGGCAGCACAACGGATGGGCGGTCGTCGCCGGCGACACCTATGCGCACTACACCGCGCTGAAGGAGCCGACCAGCATCCCGGTCGGCATCAAGCAGCCGGTCGGCATGCCGTTCATCATCCCCGAGTCGAGCTGGGTGCCGCCGACCATGCACCAGAGCGAGGCGCCCTTCCTGATCGCCGCCTACTCGAGCCTGGGCGGCGTCGACGCCTACCTGTGGTTCGCCTCCGGCGACACCACCTGGACCGACGCGAAATCGGCCAACGGCTACCTCGACTCGGTCGGCAAATGGATCGCGGCGACGCCGGAGCTGCTCGGGAACTTCCCCGCCGCGGCGGTGCTCTACCGCAAGGGCTACCTCAAGCCGGGCGACGCGGTGGTGCACGAGGAGCGCGCGCTGGAGGACATGTGGGCGCTGACGATCCCGGTGATCAGCGAGGAAGGCGCGTTCGATCCGAACCGCGACGCCGGCTCGTTCGGCACGAAGACGACCATCAGCCAGGAGGTCAGCAGGCTCGCCTACATGGCCGGGCGCGTCGAGGTCGTGCTCGGCGGCGATCCGGCGAAGACCACCGTCCATCCGAAGCTCGGCGAGCTGATCGACGAGAAGGCCAAGGTCGTCAAGGCCGTCACGGGCGAGATCGCGCTGGATTACGGTACCGGCATCTGCCGCATCGACGCGCCGAAGGCGCAGGGCGTCAGCGGCTTCCTCAAGGAGGCGTCGGCGACGACCGCGCTGAAGGACCTGGTCGTCGAATCAGGCAACGACTACGCCACCGTGCTGGCGGTCGCCCTGGACGACCAGCCGCTGGCGTCGTCGACGTCGGTGCTGGTGCAGATGGGCACCCATTGCCGTCCGACCGGCTGGGCCGAGACCGCGATCGAGATCACCGACGGCGGCCGCACCTTCCCGGGCTTCCGCATCGATGCCCATGGCAAGGGCCCGTGGCAGATCGTGCGCAACGACGCGACGATCACCCTCAAGAACGCCGGCATCACCGAGGTCGTCGCGCTGGACATGAACGGCCTCGCCACCGGCCCGGTGAAGTTCGACAAGGTCGCCGGCGGCGTGAAGTTCCGCATGCCCGAGGACGCGAAGTACGTCATCGCGCGCTGAGGCGGGCGGATCCGGCGCGCGGGGCGCGTGTTCGGGGGCCGCGGGCCCCCGGCTTGTGGCCGCCCGCGCCGGGTCACCATTGCGCGCCAACAGGAACCCTATGCGCAACGCCCTCGTGCTCTGCCTGCTCACCCTCGCCGGCGTCGGTTGCCGCCAGGGTCCGCCCGACTCCGCCTACAGCTTCCACAAGGACCACATCAGCCAGGAGCAGCTGCTCCAGGACGAGCGGACCATGGAAGGCACGCGCGGCGTCACCCGCGTCACCACCACCCACCACCACGACGGCGCCGCGACGCTCGAGGTCGTCGTCGAGGAGGAGGACCGCATGGCGGTGCAGCAGAAGCTGTCGGCGATGGGCTACGTGCGCGGCAAGCACTGACGAGACAGGCGTCGGCCCGGGGCACCCGCTCCGGGCCGCGCCGTCCGGCGCCGCGCGAGTGCTCCGATCCGCGACCGGGATGCTGGACGAAATTGGCGTCCCAGGCGGCTGATGCCGCGCGGCGTCGCCGTCGTATGCTCGACGCATCATGACCACGCCGCTCGACCTGCTCGCCGCGCCCGCGCTCGACACCCGCCTGGCGGCGCTGCGCGACCTCGCGCGCGGGACCACGCTGCCCGCGCGCACGGGCACCAACACCCACGTCCACACCAACCACTCGTTCAGCGTCTTCCGCTCGCCGTGCGAAGCGGTGTGGAAGGCGATCGAGGCCGGCGTCGAAGTCTTCGGCATCAACGACCACTTCACGGTCGCCGGCCACGACGAGTTCGCGCGCGCCTGCGCCGCGGTGGGGCTGCCGGCGACGTTCTCCATCGAGGCCATCGGCATGGACCGCGCCGCCGAGCAGGCGAAGACGCTGATGAACGACCCGGGCAACCCCGGGCGCGTCTACCTCTGCGGCAAGGGCGTGACCACGCGCGACGACGCGCAGGCCGCGAGGACCCTCGCCGCGCTGCGCGCCGCGCAGATCGACCGCAACCGCCAGCTGATCGCCAAGCTCGACGAACGCTTCCGCGCGCTGACCGGCCAGCCGGGGCCGACCTGGGAGCGCGTCGCCGAGCAGGCGCCGCAGGGCAACACCACCGAGCGGCACGTCGCCAAGGCGTGCCTGCGCCGCCTGCAGGAGATCGGGGGCGACGCCTTCGCCGCGGTCGTCGGCGCGACGCCGACGGGCGACGACGCCGCGCAGCAGAACCTGATCCGCGGCAGCCTGCTCAAGTCCGGCAAGCCGTGCTACGTGCCCGAGGATCCCTCGTCGTTCCCCGATGTCGCCGGGGCGCGCGCCCTGTTCCTCCAGCTCGGCGCGATCCCGACCTATCCGGTGCTCGGCAATCCGATCACCGATGGCGAGAAGGACGTCGTCGCGCTGTGCGACCGGTTGGCGGCGTGGGGCATCCACGCGCTCGAGCTCATCCCGGCGCGCAACACCGACGATCGCGTCGCCGCCGTCATCGCCGAGGCCCGGCGGCGCGGCTGGCCAGTGTTCGACGGGACCGAGCACAACACCCCGACCATGGACCCCCTGCTGACGCGATGGGGCATGGACGAGCGCTTCCGCCCGACCCTGCGCGACGGCGCCCTGCTTGTGCTCGGCCACCAGGCCCGCGTCGCCCGCGGCGAGCCGGGTTACGTCGATCGCGCGGGGCGGCTCGTCGCCGGCGGCTACCGGGCCTGCCTCGACGAGGGGCGTCGCGTGCACGCCGCGAGCGCCGCCCGGGCCGCCGGCTGATCAACAGCCGGCGCCGCCGCCAGGTAGCTGCTGACAGGTGTCGAGCCGTTCGGCACCATCGCCCCCTGCTGCCGCCAGCGCCGGCAGCGCCGCCCCCGCCATGCGCCGTTGTCGGGCACGGACCGCGCTGACGACCGATCATGAACCACCCCCAGTCCTTCTCGGTCGGCTTCGGCTTCGACCTGCGCTTCACGGAGGACGTGTTCGCGCCCGAGAACGACGCCCTGCTCGAGGTGCTGCGCGGCACCACGCCCGGCAAGGCCGGCACCGACCGGCCGTCGCGCTGCCTGGTCTACGTCGACGACGGCTGCCTGCGCGGCGACCCGTCCCTGCCGGCGCGCATCCTGCGCTGGTTCTCGCTGCACGATCCGAAGCAGGTGCAGCTGGCGGCGGCGCCCGAGGTGGTGAGCGGCGGCGAGATCGCCAAGCGCGACTTCTCGCTCGTCGAGCGCGTCGGCCGCACCGCCTTCGATCGCGGCATCTGCCGCCACTCGTACATCATCGTCGTCGGCGGCGGCGCGGTGCTCGACGCGGTCGGCTTCGCCGCCGCGCTGATCCATCGCGGCGTGCGCTGCGTGCGCATCCCGACGACCACGCTGGCGCAGTGCGACGCCGGGCTGGGCGTCAAGAACGGCATCAACGCCTACGGCGCCAAGAACTTCTTCGGCACGTTCCAGGCGCCGTACGCGATCATCAACGACGCGCGCTTCCTGCATCACCTCGACGACCGGTCGTGGCGCGCCGGCGCGGCCGAGGCCTTCAAGGTCGCGATCATCAAGGACCGCGCGTTCCTCACCGACCTGGTCGCCACGGCGCCGCTGATCGCCAAGCGCGATCCGCCGGCGATGCGCGCGCTCATCCAGCGCTGCGCGCTGCTCCACCTCGACCACATCACCCAGGGCGGCGACGCGTTCGAGCGCGGCTCGTCGCGGCCGCTCGACTTCGGCCACTGGTCGGCGCATCGGCTCGAGGTGCTGTCGCAGCACCGCCTGCAGCACGGCGAGGCGGTCGCGATCGGCGTGGCCATCGACCTGTTCTACGCGGTCGGCATCGGCCGCCTGACCCGCGACGAGGCGCTGCCGATCGTCGATGCGCTCGCCGCGTGCGGCTTCCGCCTGTGGGACGAGTGCCTGGATCTGCGCGAGGCCGACGGCACGCGCACCGTCCTCGCCGGGCTGACGCAGTTCCGCGAGCACCTCGGCGGCGAGCTCACCCTGGCGATGCCCGACGGGCTCGGCGCGCGCCGGGACATCCACGAGTTCGACCCGGAGGTCTTCGAGCGCGCGCTCAAGGCCCTGCGCCAGAGCCGCGCCGCGGCATCCGGCGTCCATCCCGCCCAGCGCCGCGCCTGACGCGTCGCCGATCCGGCCGATCCCACACGTTTCGCGATTGTGACCGGGGCCGACGCGGCACCATGCGCCGCGCCCGGAGCCGCCATGCCCCTCGCCTTCGCGCGCGTCCTGACGCTCGTCCTTGCGGTCATCGCCGCGACCGCCGCCGAGCCGGTCGCCGCGCCGACCTTCAGCGAGCAGGTCGACGCATCGCTGGTGAAGTTCGAGAAGTCGATCGCCAAGGAGGTCCTGCCGATCCAGCGCCTGCTCGACAAGTGGCGCAACGACCGCCGGCGCGCGGCGCTGAACGAGGTCGCCGCACTCCTGAAGAAGACCGAGGGCGGCGACAAGGTGTACCTGGCCTGGGCGGTGCTCGGCGCGAATCCCAAGCACAAGGCCGCGCGCGAGGTGTTCACCAAGCTCGGCGTCGCCGTGCCGATCGACGCGAAGGGCCAGCCGGTCGCCGGCGCCAAGGTCCCCGCGTGCAGCGACCGCGCGCTGATCGACAAGGTCGCGAACCTCGCGGCGCCGCCGTTCGACGCGGTCGCGCGCCAGGTCGACGACGACACGCCCGGCGTGAAACCCTACGTCAAACGCCAGAAGGCCGCGCTCGACCAGCTCAAGGACGAGCTGCTGACGCTGGCGCGATCGGCCGGCGATCCGCAGTCGGTGGCCTCGCTGCACACCATGCTCGCCTTCTACCATCCGCGCGCGCCCGAGGTCGCGCAGTACTGGCAGTCGCAGTCGAAGCCGATCCCGCGCAACCGCACGTGGTTCAACCCGATCGACCGCTACCTGCTCGACCACGGCCTCGCCGGCATCGACTGCCTGCGCTCGAAATCCCAGGAGGGCCGTTCGTTCGGCGGCGATGGAACCAAGGCGGTGTCGCTCGCCGGCCAGGCGTCGTGGCGCTTCCTCGAGTACCTCGGCAACTGCCGCGTCGAAGCGGTGATCTCGGCGCAGGGCGGCCAGCGGCCGAGCTTCATGATCGCGGACGACGATGGCCACGGTGCCTCGGTGACCGTCGACGGCAGGAAGCTGGTCGTCGGACACGCGGGCGGCGACTCGAGCCCGCTCGCCGAATTCCACCTCGAGCAGGATTTCGCGGCCGTGCCGCTGCCGCTCGCGCTCGAGGTGCGCGGTCGGTCGGTGCGCGTCGCGGTCTCCGGCCTGACGGTCGGAAGCTGCGAGCTGCCCAAGGCGTACGCCTACATCCAGGTGCGCGTCGACGGTGCCGGCGCCCAGGCGCAGCAGCTGCGCCTGCGCTTCCTGGCCGACCTGCCCGAGGCGCCGCTCGACGAGGATCCGGCGGTCGCGGCGAAGGAGCCGGAGCCCGCGCCGAGCGAGCCGTGGCGCGACGAACGCGGCCGCCAGCTCGAGCAGACGGTCACCTTCGTGTTCGCCGACCAGTCCTTCGACGAGGTCGCCGCGGTGCTCTCGCAGGTCAGCGGCGTGCCGTTCACCCTCGACGCCAAGGCCGAGGCGCTGAAGGACCTGCCCGTCAGCCTGAACGGCAGCGACATCAGGCTGCAGACCGCCCTGGAATGGCTGACGCGCCTGACCGACATCGAGTTCGTTCAGACCGATGCCGGCATTACCTGTACATGGAACGGCTAGCCCTGCGAAGCGGCGTCGCGACCCGCCACACCGGTAGCGGAGGCGCCACAGCGGATGCTGCGCGGCCGAGGCCGGTGGGGGAAACTCCGCCAGCGACGATTCGCGTGAAACGTGCGTAAAAGCGGGCACGCGGCAGCCGGGCCGCGTCCGGAGGTGGCTGTGGCCCATGCCTGGTTCAACCACGACGACCGTGTCGGTCGCCTGGACGAGATCGGCAACCGTCACTGCGTTTTCCACGACTACGGCGAGTGCCCGAGCCTGCGCCCGGGCCAGGTGCCGACGACCGCGGCGATCGGCCGCCGGCCGAAGCCACGGGTCATCGACCTGAGCTTCGCCGAGGCCGAGGTCATGCTGCTGGGCGAAGGCTGGATGCCGCGGCCGATGCGCGCGCCGGCGATGCGCTGACGGGCGGGGCCGCGGCGCGCCCGCGACCGACGTGCAGACCACGGACATAGGGAGTCGATAGCACGCCGCGGCGTCGCTACGATGAGCCTCGTGCAGATCATCGACGAGGTCATCTCCGGCGGCGGCGAGATGGGCGCTCTGATGCGCAGGCACGACTGGGCCTCCTCGGTCCTCGGCCCGCTCGAGCATTGGCCGACGAGCCTGCGTTCCGCGCTCAGCATCTGCCTGTCCACGCCCTACCCGATCGCGATCTACTGGGGCGAGCGGCTGGCGCTGCTCTACAACGACGCGTGGAGCCCGATCCTCGGCCAGAAGCATCCGCAGGCGCTCGCCCGCGCCGCGCACGAGGTGTGGCCTGAAATCTGGGACGTGATCGGTCCGCAGTTCGAGCGGCTGCTCGCCACCGGCATCAGCACGCGCGAGCAGGACCAGCTCCTGCCGATGCACCGCCACGGCTACGTCGAGGAATGCTACTTCGACTATTCGTTCGGCGCCATCCGTGGCGAGGCAGGCCAGGTCGCGGGCGTGTTCAACGCCGTGATCGAGACGACCTACCGCGTGATCAACGAGCGCCGCACCGCGTTCCTGCGCGATCTCGCGCAGCGCGCCATCCAGGCGGCATCGGACCAGGAGGTATGCCGCATCGCCGCCGAGGCCATGGCGCACGACCCACAGGATCTGCCCTTCGCGCTCGTCTATCTGCGCGACGAGGGCACCGGAGATCACCTCGTCGCGGCGAGCTGTGGGCTGGACGGCCCCGTCGTCGACGCCATCCGGCGTCAGGCGGCGGATGTGGTCGGGCCGTGGCCGTTCGCGGCGACGCAGGCATCCGGCGTCGTCACGCTCGTCGATCGGTTGCCGCCGCCGCTGCGACCCGGCCACCTCGGCCCGTGGCCGGAGAGCGCGCACGCCGCCGCCGTGACGTCGCTCGGCGTCCCCGGCCAGGGACTGGTCGGCTGGCTGGTCAGCGGCGTCAGCGCGCGGCGAGCGCTGGATGACGCCTACCGCGCCTTCGTCGCGACCACCGCCGACCACATCGCCAAGGCCATCGGCAACGCCCGCGCCTACGAGCAGGCCCGGCGGCGCGCCGAGGCGCTCACCGAGCTCGACCGCGCCAAGACCGAGTTCTTCTCGAACGTCAGCCACGAGTTCCGGACGCCGCTGACGCTGATGCTCGGACCCATCGACGACAGCCTGCGCGACCGCATCGAACCGCTGCCCCCGCGGCAGCGCGAGCGCCAGGAGCTGATCCAGCGCAACGGCATGCGCCTGCTGCGCCTGGTCAACACCCTGCTCGACTTCTCGCGCATCGAAGCCGGTCGCGCGCGCGCGACGTTCGCGCCCGCCGACCTCGCCGCGCTCACCGCCGACCTGGCGAGCGCCTTCCGTTCGACGGTCGAATCAGCGGGGCTCGACCTGGTCATCGACTGCCCGCCGCTGCCCGAACCGGTGCACGTCGATCGCGACCTGTGGGAGAAGATCGTCCTCAACCTGCTGTCGAACGCGTTCAAGCACACCTTCGCCGGATCGATCGCCGTGCGCCTGCGCGCGGCATCGGGCCAGGTCGAGCTGCGCGTCGCGGATACCGGCGTCGGCATCGCGCCCGACCAGATCCCACGCCTGTTCGAGCGCTTCCATCGCGTGCACGGCGCCCGGTCGCGCAGCCACGAGGGATCGGGCATCGGCCTGGCCCTGGTCCAGGAGCTCGTCCGGCTGCACGGCGGCGCCGTCCGGGTCGATAGCCAGGTCGATCGCGGCTCGACCTTCCTCGTCACGGTGCCCCTCGGCACCGCGCATCTGCCCGCCGACCATGTCGCCGCGGCGCCCGCGCAGCCATCGCGGATGCCCCAGCCGGTGAGCGCGTTCGTCGGCGAAGCGGGCCGCTGGCGGTCCGACGACCACACCGCGGCGGCGCACGCCGTACACGGGGGCGAAGGCCGCATCATCCTCGCCGACGACAACGCCGACATGCGCGACTACGTGCGGCGCCTGCTCCAGGCGCGGTGGGCGGTCGAGGCGGTCGCCGACGGCGCGGCCGCGCTCGCCGCGGCGAGACGCGAGCCGGCCGACCTGATCCTCAGCGACGTCATGATGCCCGGGCTGGACGGCTTCGGGCTGCTGCGCGCGGTGCGCGCCGATCCGCGGCTGCGCGAGACGCCGGTCGTGCTGCTCTCGGCTCGCGCCGGCGAGGAGGCGGGCATCGAGGGCCGCGAGGCCGGCGCCGACGACTACCTGACCAAGCCCTTCACCGCGCACGAGCTGATCGCGCGCGTCGCCGTCCAGATCCGCCAGCGGCGCGAGCGCGACGAGGTGACCCGCGAGCTGCGTAGCACCCTCGCGCGGCTGTCCCTGGCGCAGCTCACCGCCAACGTCGGCGTCTGGGAACTCGATCCGTCCGTCCCGGCCGTCACGCTGTCTCCCGAAGCCGCCGACCTGTTCGGCTTCCGGCGTGACCTGACGCCGGACGAGGCGCTGCGCGAGTCGTTCCGGCGCATCCACGCCGACGACGCGCCGACGGTCCAGGCGAAGCTCGACGAGGCGGTCGCCACCGGCGACCTCGTGACCATCGACTACCGCTTCCGGCATCCCGATCTCGGCGAGCGCTGGCTGATGTCGCGCGCGCGGCAGATCCGCCCAGCGGGCGAGCCGCCGCTGCTGATCGGCGTCACGGTCGACGTGACCGAGCGCATGCGCGCCGAGGTCGTCCTGCGCGAGAGCGAGGAACGCTTCCGGCAGATGGCGGACACCGCCCCGGTGATGGTCTGGGTCACCGAGGGCGACGGCCGCTGCACGTACCTCAACCGCGGCTGGTACGAGTTCACCGGGCAGACCGTCAAGGCCGGCCTCGGCTCCGGCTGGCTCGACGCCGTCCATCCGGACGACCGCGCGGAGTCAGAGCGGATCTTCCGCGAGGCCAACGAGCGCCGCCGGGCGTTCCGCACCGAGTACCGCCTGCGACGCCACGACGGCGTCTACCGCTGGGCGATCAATTCGGCGGCGCCGCGTCTGGGTCCCGCCGGCGAGCACCTCGGCTACATCGGCTCGGTGCTCGACATCACCGAGCGCCGGGACATGGAGGAGACGCTGCGCCACGAGAAGGAGCGCTGGCGGGTGCTCGCCGAGGCCATGCCGCACCTGGTATGGACCTGCGACGCCACCGGCTACTGCGACTACGTCAGCCAGCAGTGGATCGACTTCACCGGCGTCCCGGCGGAGACGCAGTACGGCTCGGGCTGGATCCAGCAGGTGCATCCGCAGGATCGCCCCCGCCTGATGCAGGCCTGGACCACGGCGGTCGCCTCCGCGTCCCTGTTCGACATCGAGTTCCGCATCCGGCGGCACGACGGCGCGTACCGCTGGTTCAAGACCCGGGCGGTGCCGAGCCGCGACGCCGACGGCGGGATCCTGCGCTGGTACGGTTCGAACACCGATATCCAGGAGCTGAAGCAGGCGCAGGTGAGCGCGTTGGAGTCCGAGCGTCGCCTCGCCCTCGCCATCGAGGGTTCGGGGATCGCGACCTGGGACATCGACCTGATGACCGGCACGGCCGTGTGGTCGCCGTCGCATTTCGCGCTGCTCGGCTATCCGCCGACCGTGGCGCCGACCCGCGAGGCGTGGCGATCGCGCGTGCACCCCGACGACCTGCGGCGCGTCGAGGACGCGATGCTCGAAGCGGGGCGCTCGAACACGCGCTTCCAGGCCGAGTACCGCATCGTCCGCGCCGACGACCAGCGCGTGCGCTGGCTGACGTCGTTGGGGATCGTGGTCGCCGAGCACGGCGTGCCGGCGCGATTCATCGGCGTGCTGGCGGACGTCACCGACCGCAAGGAGACCGAGCTGACGCTCGCGGCGCAGGCCGACGAGCTGAGGCGCTCGAACGCCGAGCTCGAGCAGTTCGCGTACGTCTCGTCGCACGACCTCAAGGAGCCGCTGCGCATGGTCACGCAGTACATGGACCTGCTCCAGCGCCGCTACGCCGCGACGCTGCCCGAGCAGGCCCGGAAGTTCGTCGACCAGGCGATGCATGGCGCGACGCGCATGCAGCAGCTGATCGAGGATCTGCTCAACTACTCGCGCGCCGGCCGCGCCCTCGACCGGATGGAGCCGATCGACGTCGCCGAGACCGTGCACGAGGTCTGCGGCATCCTCGCCGTCGAGATCGAGCGCAGCCGCGCGCAGATCGCCATCGGCCCGCTGCCCCGCCTGGCGTTCGAGCGCTCGAAGCTCGCGCAGCTCTTCCAGAACCTGATCTCGAACGCCATCAAGTTCCGGGCGAAGGACCGCGCTCCGCATGTGCGGGTCGACGCGCAGCGCCGAGACGGCTTCTGGGAATTCGGCGTCGCCGACGACGGCATCGGCATCGACCCGGCCAACGCGCAGCGCATCTTCGACGTCTTCCAGCGCCTGCACAGCCGCAGCGACTACGCCGGATCGGGCATCGGCCTCGCCATCTGCAAGCGCATCGTCGAGCAGCACGGCGGGCGGATCTGGGTCGAGTCGGTTCCCGGGAAAGGTTCGCGCTTCCGCTTCACCCTCCCGGCGGCCCTCGAGCGTGACGCGGCGGTCATCGACGACGTGTCCGGGACCCGGACCGTGCCCGTTGCGGATCCGGATGGCGAGACACAGACTGCGCATTCGGGAGCGGAACCATGACCATCACACCGACCCCTGCACCGCGGTGTTCCACCGGTATCGAAGGCCTGGACCTGATCCTCGGCGGCGGCTACCCGCTCCACCGCTTCTACCTCATCCAGGGCGACCCGGGCGTCGGCAAGACCACGCTCGCGCTGCAGTTCCTGCGCGGTGGCGCGGCATGCGGCGAGCGCGGGTTGTACATCACCCTGTCCGAGACCCGCGCCGAGCTGCTCGGCGTCGCGCAGTCCCATGGGTGGGACCTGAACGGGTTCGAGATCCTCGACCTCTCGACGATCGAGCAGCAGCTGCTCGACGAGCAGCAGAACACCGTCTTCCCGGCCGCGGAGGTCGAGCTGAACCAGACCATCGGCAGCATCCTCGAGCGCGTCGAGGCCGCGCGGCCGACGCGCATCGTCTTCGATTCGATGTCCGAGATGCGCCTGCTGGCGCAGAGCTCGTTGCGCTTCCGCCGCCAGATGCTGGCGCTCAAGCAGCACTTCATCGACCGCAGCTGCTCGGTGCTGTTCCTCGACGACAACACCAGCGGCGAATCCGACCGCAACATGCAGAGCCTGGTGCACGGCGTCATCCAGCTCGAGCAGATGACGCCCGAGTACGGCAACGAGCGCCGGCGGCTGCGCGTCGTCAAGATGCGCGGCGCGCCCTTCGCCGGCGGCTGGCACGACTACGCCATCGAGACCGGCGGCATGCGCATCTTCCCCCGCCTGGTCGCGGCCCAGCACCACCGCCGCTTCGCGGACGCGCCGCTGTCGACCGGCAACCCGCGCCTCGACAGCATGGTGGCGGGCGGCCTCGATCGCGGCACCAGCACGCTGTTCATCGGCCCCGCCGGCACCGGCAAGTCGAGCTTCGCCGCGCTGATCGCCACCGCGGCCGCCGAGCGCGGCGAGAAGGCGGCGATCTGGACGTTCGACGAGAGCCTCAAGACCATGCTCAAGCGCATGCGCGCCATCGCGGTGCCGCTGGCGAAGCACATCGATGCCGGCCGCATCCACCTCCAGCAGATCGACCCGGCCGAGCTCTCGCCGGGTCAGTTCGCGCACCTCGTTCGCGAATCAGTGGAGGTCAAGGGCGCCAGCGTCGTGGTCATCGACAGCCTCAACGGGTACCTGACCGCCATGGCGGAAAGCCGGCAGCTCGCGCTCCAGCTGCACGAGCTGCTCGCCTACCTCTCGCAGCTGGGCGTCGTCACCGTCCTGACCCTCGCCCAGCACGGCATGGTCGGCGCCATGCAGACCCCGATCGACGTCACCTACATCGCCGACACGGTCTTCCTGCTGCGCTACTTCGAGCACGCCGGCCAGGTCAAGCGCGCGATCTCGGCGGTGAAGAAGCGCTCCGGCGGCCATGAGCGCGAGATCCGCGAGTACCGGATCGGGGACACGGGCATCGATCTCGGCGAACCGCTGCGCGAATTCCACGGCGTGCTGACCGGCGTCCCGACCTTCCATGGCGATCGCGACGCGATGCTCCGCGACGCGGCCGGGCGCGATGCCAAGCCCTGATGCCGGCAGCGCGGCCGATCACGTCCTGGTCGTCGCGCCGATCGGCCGCGACGCGGCGCTCATCGCCGCGGCGCTGGGCCGCGCGGGGATCACCGCCCATGCCCTCGCCGACGCCCGCGCGCTGACGGCGACGCTCGGGGTGCTGTCTCCGGACGCTCCCGGCGTCGCGATCATCTCCGAGGAGGCGCTCACCGCGGCCGCGCTCCCCGGCCTGGTCGAGGTGCTGCTGCGCCAACCGGTGTGGTGCGAGCTGCCGATCATCCTCCTGGCGTTGCCGGAGGGATCCGAGCGACACCGCGTCGCGCTCATCGAGCAGCTCGGCCCTGCCGGCTCGGTGACCGTGGTCGATCGGCCGGTGCGCATCGCCACGCTGATCAGCGCCGTGCGCGTCGCGCTGCGCTCGCGCGCGCGGCAGTACGAGGCCCGCGACCTGCTGGTGCGCCACGAGCGGCTGGCCGACGAGCTGCGCCTCAAGGCGGCCGAGCTCGAGCGCTCGAACGCCGATCTCGAGCAGTTCGCCTACATCGCCTCGCACGACCTGCAGGAGCCCCTGCGCATGATCTCGAGCTACCTCGAGCTGCTGAGCCGGCGCTACGAGGCGACCTTCGACGAGCAGGCGCGGGTCTTCTTCCAGCACGCCATCGACGGCGCGACGCGCATGTCCGGGATGATCCGTTCGATCCTGCAGTTCTCACGGCTCGGATCCCGGATCGCGATGGGGGACATCGCCGTCGCCGATGCGGTCGCCGACGCGCTCGAGAACCTGGGGCCGAAGATCGCCGCCGCCGGGGCGTCCATCATCGTCGGCGACCTGCCGCGCGCCCATTCCGACCGCACGCTGCTCGCGCAGGTGCTGCAGAACCTGATCGCGAACGGCATCGCCTTCGCGCGCGGGGCGCCGGTGATCCGCATCTCCGCCGAGCAGGTCGACGGGACGACGGTGTTCCACGTCGCCGACGAGGGCATCGGTTTCCCGACCGATGTCGGCGAGCGCGCCTTCCAGCTCTTCCAGCGCTTCCACGCGGACCGCAGCATCCCCGGCACCGGCATCGGCCTGGCGACGTGCCGGAAGATCGTCGAGCTGCACGGCGGCCGCATCTGGGTGACGTCGACGCCCGGCGAGGGTTCGGTGTTCTCGTTCACCCTCGCGGCTCCGCCGCCGGGCTGAACGGCGCGATCAGCGCCGGCGGCGACGGCGGCGCAGCCGCGGCCGCACGCGCGGGCCGACGGCGCTGTCGTCCTTGGCGCGCTTGCGCACGTCCTCGATCAGCTTGATCACGTCCTGGGCGTGGGCCGGGCGCTCGGTCGGGTCCTTCTCCATCAGGTCGTAGACCAGCTCGACGAACGGCTCGGACAGCGTCGGCACCAGCTCGTGCAGGTCGGGCAGCTCGGTGTTGAGGTGCGCGGCGATGACCTGCCGGCTCGAGCCGCTGAACGGCGGGCTGCCGGCGACGACGTGCCAGGCGGTGGCGCCGAGGGCGTAGAGGTCGGCGCGGCCGTCGATCGCGCCGCCGCGCGCCTGCTCCGGCGCGCAGTAGTGCGGGCTGCCGAAGGTGCGCTCCTGCCGAGCCTGGCCGTCGTCGGCGATCGCCGCGGCGATGCCGAGGTCGGCCAACTTGTACGAGCCCTCGTCGTTGACGAGGATGTTGTCCGGCTTGACGTCGCGGTGGACGAGGCGCTGGCTCTCGGCGTAGGCCAGCGCCTTGGCGATGTCGCTGAGCATCGCCAGCGCCTGGTCCTCGGGCACCGGACCGTTGCCCTTGAGGTGATCGGCCATGCTGGCGCGCATCAGCTCCATGATCAGCAGGTGGCGGCCCTCGGCTTCGCAGACGTCGTGGACCTGGACGAGGTTGGGATGGTTGAGCCGGCCCGCGCGGCGCGCCTCGGTCAGGAACGACTGGACCTTCTCGGGCTCCTTCTCGTACTCCTCGGCCAGCAGCTTGACCGCGACCGGGCGGTTGAGCGCGACCTGCAGGCCGCGGTAGACCACGCCGTAGCGGCCGCGGCCGAGCACCGCCAGCAGATCGAACCCGGCGAGGCGCTTGCCGACCAGCGGATCGGTCTCGACCGGGCGGTGGTCGATCTCGACGCGGATCCTGGTGCCGCCGATGCGCACCTGGTCGCCGTGCACGAGGGTCGCCTTGGTGATCTTCTTCTCGTTCAGCCAGGTGCCGTTGCGGCTGCCGAGATCCTCGACCACGAAGCGGCCCTCGACCCGGTTGATCACGCAGTGGGCGCGGCTGACCTGGCTGTCGGGCACGGCGAGCTGGGCGAGGTCGCTGTCGCGGCCGAGCACGCACGGGAACGTGGTCGCCGCCAGGTCGACGATGCGGACCTGGCCTTCTCCGGTGCGGACGTGCAGCTTGGAATTCATGGCGGCGCACGCCGACCGTAGTCGAGGGCATGTGGTTGTCGATTCCCCGCTTGGGCCACGGCGCCGCCCGACATGTCGCCGGCGCCTGACCTTTCATCGTCAGGCTCGCGCCTATCGTGTCGGCGAGCCGCGCGCGGACGCCGCGGCACGGGAACGATCCATGAAGTACGACGCGTGGTTCCGCGATGCCGAGACCGGCACCGGCCGGTGGGAGCTGGACGAGATCATCTACCGCAGCCCGACCGGCGGGCTGCTCGAGGTGGCGCACGACATCGAGGCCCTGCGCGGCCGCTCGCCGGCGGCGTGGATCCGGCTGTGGGACTCGCGCTACAAGCGCACGCAATGGCCGTTCTCGTCCGGCGTCTGGGGCAAGAAGGAGATGGTCCTGCCCGGCATCCCCGACGAGGACATCGTCAGCCTCGACGAGGGCGGCACGAACCTGTTCTGGGCCGAGCGCTTCGGCAAGGAGATCGGCGTCCCCGAGCTGTGGGTCAAGCAGTGCGGCGTCAGCCACACCGGCTCCTTCAAGGACCTCGGCATGACCGTGCTGGTCAGCCAGGTCAACCACATGATCAAGAGCGGCAAGCACAAGATCATGGGCGTGGCCTGCGCCTCGACCGGCGACACCTCGGCGGCGCTCGCCGCGTACTGCGCCGCCGCCGGCATCACCAGCGTCGTGCTGCTGCCGCGCGGCAAGATCTCGCCGGCGCAGCTGATCCAGCCGATCGCCAACAACGCGCTGACGCTGGCGCTCGACACCGACTTCGACGGCTGCATGCGCCTGGTCCAGCAGCTGACCGAGGACAAGAAGCTGTACCTCGCCAACTCGATGAACTCGCTGCGCATCGAGGGGCAGAAGACGATCGCCATCGAGATGTGCCAGCAGTTCGACTGGGAGGTGCCGGACTGGATCTTCATTCCCGGCGGCAACCTCGGCAACGTCAGCGCGCTCTACAAGGGCTTCGAGGAGCTGCAGGCGCTCGGCATCACCACGCGCATGCCGACCATCGTCTGCTGCCAGGCCGAGGCCGCGAACCCGCTGTACGTCGCGTACAAGAACGGCTGGCGCGAGTTCCACGCCATCACCGCGCGCGAGACCCAGGCCAGCGCGATCCGCATCGGCGATCCGGTCAGCCGCGGCAAGGCGATCAAGGCGCTGATGCGCCACAACGGCAAGGTCGAGCAGGCCAACGAGCAGGAGCTGGCCGACGCCAACGCGCGCGCCGACCGCACCGGCCTGTTCAACTGCCCGCACACCGGCGTCGCGCTGGCGTGCATGCTCAAGTTCATCGCGCGCGGCGAGGTGCCCCGCAACGCGCGGATCGTCGTGGTATCGACCGCGCACGGGCTCAAGTTCGCCGAGTCCAAGGCCGCGTATCACACCGGCACCCTCGCCGGTATCCGCCCGACCTACGCGAACCC
>Ga0196963_10000457_pt1 | contig 37775 bp, 67 predicted proteins | sample S1_5metaG_FD_148600 | JGI IMG/M metagenome (GOLD analysis project Ga0196963, IMG submission 148600) | Soil microbial communities from Anza Borrego desert, Southern California, United States - S1_5 | ecosystem: Environmental > Terrestrial > Soil > Desert | place: USA: California | collected... | reverse complement strand
GCCAAGTCCGATGGCCACGAGCCCGAGATAAATCAACTGCGGCAGTATCGACTTCATTTTAGTCCTTTCGGATTACTTTTTAGTCCATGCTCCAACTCATCCAGCCGAGCCAGCGCCTCGTTCACGTCATAGGGCACCTCTGCTGGGTCCGCCCACCTAGCCCACTCGCGCGCGGCCACCGCCACGGCTTCGAGACGAGCTAGGCGTTCCTCATGCGCGCAAAGGCTGCACGGGCGCCCATACCCTACGTAGTCGCTGTGTTGCTCGCATAGGGTGACCTTGCTCCAGTCCAGGGGCGCCCCCACCGGGCACTCTGCAGTTTCCTTGTCGCGGAAAAACTTGCGGACTACCTCGTCCTGGTCGAGCAGGTGCCATCCGTTCGGCGCGCATACCGCGCAGTAGATGAGTCGCTTCTGGATGTGCTCGGGTATCTCGTCACTCATTTGCGCTTACCCGAGCCCTTCGCCGCCTTCGCCTTGCGCCGTCGCACAGGCTCGCTCACCTTGCAGATTTGGCACTCTGGCTGCTCGCGCATCTCCTGGAAGCGCACCCACCGCCCGTCGCGCCCCTCCTTGTCCCAGCCAAGCACGTCCCACCGGCCCTGCTTGGCGTTCCATGCGAGCGTAATCTCATTCAGCTTCCGCGGCATCACCCCTCCTCTCGCTCGTCCGCGCAAATCCTGCGCAGCACCTCATCGGCCCACTCGTGTTTCTTGTCGCCAGGACTTGCTGGGCCGGCGTCAGCTATGCGCCGGAGCGTCTTCTCAAACTCCCAGCAGCAGGACAGCCTGCTCTCGTCCTCGCGCCGAAACAGCTCCAACTCATCGAGCGCGCGCAGCAGCTCCTGGGCGAAGTCCCTAGCCATCGTAATGGCGCCACGGCCCATCCCAAGGAAATGGTCGCGCTTCGCTTCTCCGGGAAGCATCTCGCAACCCTCGTCATAGTCCTGCACCCATTTGGCGGCGAGTTCGCGCAACGTCTTGTCAGGACTCATCGCCGACCTCCTCATCACCGAGTCGGCGCATCTCGTTCGCCCTGGCAAGCATGCCGTACTGCTCAAAGTTCGCGACGGCATCCGCCCGCGCCTGCTCGTACCCCGCGAGCCATCCCCGCCAGTGCGCGCCCCACTCGGGCGAGGACGCGCCGTACTCGTGAGTCTTTGAGTCTTCGTTCGTTGCCAACTCAGCCAGCTTCATCTTGCGCGTCGGTCGAGTCACGCGCGCACCCGCACGAGCCAAATGTCATACGGGCCATCGCCCATGCGGCCAGTCTTGACGAACTCCACTTCCCGCGCGCCCAAGTGCTTCTTGACCAACTCCTCCACGCGCGGACGCTCGTCCTCGTGAAACAGGTTGGCCAAGGTGCCGTCCGGGTAGCGTGTAAACGTGGATTGGAACTCGTCCGATAGTGCCTCTAGTTTCGGGTCCGTCATCCTTCACCTCTCGCGCGGATTCGCGCCGTCGTGCCAATGGGCCACCGGGCCTTCTCGTACTCCTCCACAAGCTGAGCCAGCCACTTGAGGTGCCGCCCGTCTGGTGAGTCAGCCGGGGGGTCTCCCTGGACCAATTCTTCCACTCGCGCCAGCAGCGCAGCGTGGAGCCTGTCGCCTGGCTCGACCGCTTGCGCGAGCGCCGCCTCGTACCCAGCGAGCCATCCCCGCCAGTGCGCGCCCCACTCAGGCGATGTGGCGGCGTACTCGTGCGCCCGTGAGTCCTCATTCGTTGCTAGCTCGGCCCGTTCCCGACGAGTCACGCGCGCACCCGTCGCCAGAACTCGCGGTCACGCCAACGCCACTCACATAGCGCCACCGGAGGCAGGAAACCCCACATGGCATGCTCTTGCCAAATCCACTTGTTGAGGTTGAGCGATACCTCGCCGTCGCGGCGTACTTTGAGGTGCCAATAGAGCAGTCTGACGTTCAGAACGGAATCACTCATCCTTCACCTCTCGCGCGGATTCGCGCCGTCTCACAGTTGCAGGACGACCACTCGGGGTCGCGCTTGCCGATGAACATAAAATCCCAGTCTGGACATAGGTGCGCGCCCACGTAGCTTGAGCGAATCTCCCGCCACAGCGACCGTTCGGCATCGGCAACCGCTTGCGCGAGCGCCGTCGTGATGGCCTCAACCTGTTCGGACAGGTCACCCCAGCCAAAGTACTTGCCGAGCGCGACGGCCGTCTCCCGATGCGAACTCATCGGCTCGGCTCCTTGGCGTCGTCCTCGGTGAAAATCATGTCGAGCAGGTACATCAGCGTCTCGCCATTGTCCCCGTCACCCCCGGTCTTCCAGTCGAAGAACCCGTTGAGATACTTCCAGTCGTACGCATCCAGCTTCTTCATGAGCGCCACCGAACGTGGATGATGCGATATGCCCTGCTCCCATCGCTGAGTTGGTGTCAGCACTTCATGCTCCATCGGTGCCACCCTTCGGTTCGTTGCCAATCATCGTCTCGCATCGGGCGAGCGCCGAGCACAGGTCGCAGGGCCGGTCCTCAGACATCCACTCGTCGCACACGCATCCGCTCACAAGAGTCGTCCTCATCTCATCGACGAGCGCGAGCAGGCGCCGCACGTCTGCAATAGCCGCGGGCCACTCAACCGACTCGGCAAACGGATACGGCATGTACTCGGCGTCGGCGCGACGGCGGCACTCGTGCAAGAATTGGTCGAGCTGAGTCATTTGTTGCGCTCCTTCAGGATGATTTCGCACCAGCGTTTGAGCCGCCGGATGTCCTTGTACGGCACCTCACCCAGCCAAACGCGGGCGTCCCCGATGCAGATGTCGCCATGGATAAACGGTGGTGCGAATCGTTTTCGGTCGCCGCGGGGCCAGTTGCCCAAGTAGAGGACGGCCTTGTCACGAGCGCCCTTCAGCTCGATGTGTTTCACTTGCCATCTCCTTCGCCCTTGCCCGGGCTCGCCAACTCAGTGCGAGCGCGGCACTCGCCGAGGTAGCGGTCGAGCGCGCTCATTTGCGCTCTCGAATCTGCCGCAGCTTGAAGTAGCGCATAAGGAGCCGATGGACCTCGCTCTCTAGCTCGTCACGATGCTTCTTCGCCTCTTGTCGTCGCAGATAGCTCACGGTCTTCATGCGCACGCCAATCTCAACCTCCTGAACGTTTCCATCCACATCCTGCCCAACCCACTTGAATGCCTGTTTCATTTCGCCTTCTCTTTCTTCACATCATCGGCCAGCACTTCGCGAACTCGAACGGCCTCTGCCGGCGGCTCGTCCAAACTGGGTCTGTAGTCTCGTGGCATAACAAGCCACCCGCCCGTGCGCGGTGAACGCGCCAGCATCCACTCGCGCGCGACGGGCTTCGCCTTGGGCCGGAGGCGACGGAGCTGGCGCCGATGCAGCCGCCACTGCAAACCCTTCGCGTCACTCACGACGAACATGTCGTTACCGAGGAGCCCGAACACTGTGACCCGGTCGCCTTCCATCAGGCGCACGGCACTGTCTCGATGAGCGTAACCATAGGCATGCGCGATATCGCAAGCCCGGAGCGGGCGCTTCGGCGAGGGGGTCATGGGCGTGCCCTCCGGAACTCGACGACCCATACCCAGGGGTTGTCGATCCACGACTGAAGGCCGTAGAGCCGCTCCCAGGTGCTGGCGAAGTCCACGCGCGGAGGTGACTTGCAGAACTCCGTGTCGATCCCGCAACCCTCGGCGCGCGCGTCCTCCTCGCTGATCTCCTGCAGTCGCTCCACGCGGACGCCGGTGACTTCGAGGGTAAGGCGCGAGGCCCAGCGGGGCATGTGAATCGAGGGCTGCCATGTGATGTCCTGGGGCTGCGGGTCGTCGGCTCGGTACAACACCGGTCGCTCCTCGGGGGCGATCTCGCTGTGGTCCTTGAACGTCTCGCGGACCCAGAGCCGGTCGCCGGGCGCGCCGAAGGGGCAGTAGTTCGCGAGCGCGAATGCAGGACCCGCGGGGCCCGGGAAGAGTCCGTCCTCCGGCATCTTCGGCCACTCCAGGCACCAGCCGGGATCGCCGTCGCCCGTTGCCTCGTAACCCTGGTAGACATCCGGCTGCGGCTTCACCGGCCGCCGCGTCTGCGTCTTCGTCCCCGCTAGGATCGCGCGGACCATCTCGCCGCTGAATAGGATTGGCCGCTCGGTCATGCCCCAACCCACCTTTTCGCCTCATCCCGATACACGCACGGGTGCGGCCCCGGGCAGGTGCAGGCTCCCGTCGCTGCTGGCTCGTTGGGCTCAGCGAACGCCATCCGTTTGCGCAGGATGCTGTTCTCGCGCCTGACGTCAGCCAGTTCCTGCTCGAACCTCTTCGCCTTCGACCCGTAGAGCTCCACCAGGCGCCTGAGATACGCGGACTCGGCCCTCAGCTCGCGCTCGCGATCGGACTCGGGCGTTTCCCGAAACGTGGTTCTATCCAGACTCAACACGATTCCCCCCTCTCCGCCGTCCGCACCCGCTCGGTGACGACGACCTCGACGCGTGACTCGCCTTTTTTACACTTCATCTGTGTAACATCCCATCTCTCCAGAACTTTATGATCATCGTCAGCGAGGACGCCGCACTCGACGAGCCCGTCGACGAGCGGCTTCATCGACCCGACGGCGCCGTCCCAATCCAGGAAGCGCCAATGGAAGCGCGTGAGCTTGATGTCGGCGCACGTCAGCGGCACTGGGGGGCGGCGTCCGATCGTTGAGGTGAACACATTCAGCTTCACGCTCTTGAAGTACGCGTTCCTCGGTTTGTAGTGATCCCGCATGTAGTCGTTCAGGCTGCGGAGGACGCCGTGGTAGGTGAATTCGAGGCGGTAGGTCATCCGGCGCCCCGTTTCGCGTTCGCAAGCGCACGCTCGATCGTTGCCCGGGACTTCACGCGCCGAGCTTGTTCGATGCACGCGGCGACCTCGGCGACGAATTCCTCGTCAGAGAGCTCGCGATCACCCCACCGCTTCCAGGCGAGAGCCCAGCGCCCGGGATCGGCTCGCTGAGCAACGAACGCGCCGGCCTCAAGCCCTTCGCAGGGGTCGCCGAAGCGGTCGCGCACGCCGAGCGCCGTCAGCATCTTCTCGACACGATCCAGGATGAGCGAAGCGCTCATACGAACCCCGCCTCGGCATAAACCGTCTCGTTCACGTTGAAGACGATCGTGCTCCCGACGTACCGCCCACGGCGTCGCATCTTGTTCAGCGTCAGCTCGCGATCGAACTTCCCGCGTTTCCCGGAGTCGACGTCTTCCTTGCGCGGGCGGTTGAACAGAAAAATGTTGTGCGCTTCCTGGACGGCCGTCGATGAACCCTTGATATCCCACTCGCTTTCCACGCGACCGCTCTGGTTACGCTTGTTCGCGTGCATCACCATGACGATGTGAACATCCAGCTGCTTGCAGAGCATGACGAGCTCGTGGGTGACGCGGTCCATCTCGATGACGGAGTCTTCGTTGCGCGTGACCTCCATGAAGAAGTTCAGGTTATCGATGAACGCGATCTTGCAGCCGTGGAGCTCCACCACGGTCCTGAGATCGTGAATCAGCTGCTCGACGGGGATGCGGTTCTCGTACAGAGAGAACTCAATCAGCCCGCTCTCCAGGAATCGGTCGGCGCGCATGTGCAGGCGGGCGAGGACGTCGGGGTGGGTCGGCTCGCCGGTGTTGACGTCGTACCCGGCGAACACCGAGAAGACGCGTTTCATGTAGTCGGTGTGCCCGGTCTCGACGCTCATCACGAAGTGTTTGATCCCGCCGCGCAGGAGCTGCGCGCTCATGTTCGCGAGGAACGTCGTCTTGCCTGTGCCCGTCGGCCCGCAGAAGATCGTGTACTCCCGGACGCGGAACCCTCCGGTCATCCGGTTCCACTCTTTCCACTCCGGGAGCTTCATCGAGGGCATCTCGGTGGCGAGCTCGGAGTACGCGTCAGCCAGCACCTGGCTCATGTTGAGCAGGCGCGGCTCCTGGAGCTCCGCCGGAGGGCGGCGAGGGTCACGCGGCGGCATCGGGGCCTCCGTCCGAGCTGCGCTTCAGGTCCGAGTGGAGCGCGACATGCGCCGCCGCCACGCCACCCGTTTCGGGGTCGGCCCAATCGCGCCACTCGCCCGCGAAGGTCGAGAAGAGTTTGACGAACCCGTTCGCGACGGTCTTGCTGCGCGAGTAGTTTGAAATCGCTTCGAGGAGGAGTGAGAGGTCTTCGGGGGTTCGGATCTCCTTGCGGAGAATTGCCATCCCCCGCGTCTTCCCCTCCTTGCGGGGATACTGCTTGTACGCCGCCTCTATCTCCGACTCCGTTGGTCTCCTCTCCTCGCTAGCCTCTTCGGAATCTGTGCTTGTCTGTCTGTCTGTCTGTCTGTCTGTAGGGCCCGTGTGCGTACCGGGCGCGGCCGTGGACGTAACGTGCGCGGGAAGTATTTGAAGTATCTGGAGTTCTGCCAGTTTTTCGATCGCCGAACGCACCTCGTTAGGTTTCAGTCGACGGATTCGCTCCGCATGCTCCAAATAGACGACTACATCGTCGCTGTATTTCTTCGACGCGAGGCAAAGGATGTAGAGGAACGCGACCATCTCGGCGTGCGAGAAGTCGAGGAACTGGGGGTCGTCCAGCAGCCCGTGGTCCAGGCGGAACCAGCTCGACGCCTTGACGTCCTTGCGCGGGTTGAAGTTGCGGAAGTTCAGGAGGCGGACCGCGATCGTTCCCTGTTTAACCTTCGACACCCATCACGCCCCCGGTTGCGATACTGCGTTGACTCGGCGCGCACACGGATACCGTCCCGGGGTATCCAGGCAGCCTACGAAAACCTACGAACGAGGGTGCGGGGAATCGGCGAAATTCCGCAAAAACTCGCGGAGCGCCGAGCCTGTGTAAAAACCCTGTCTTGGTGAGTGAATTAGTGAGAATCGCGCGGGAAAACCGTGGCGACCCCGGAGGGAATCGAACCCCCGACCTGATGCTTAGAAGAAAACTGAGACTCTCTCGAATATGCGGAAATTCCGCTATTGAAAAATTCCAGCCTACAAGTCGCCTACGAATCGAGGCCGCGTTAGAGGCGCCCATCAGCCGGCCACCTTTCGCATGACGCTCGCCTCGGCGACCGCGTACTTCTTCTCAATCATCTCCGCGGACGTGTCGCAGTACTTCCCGATGAAGGTGGACGCGAGGCCGGCCTTGAGGCGGTTGGTGATGAACGTGTCCCGGAGGTTGTAGATCGTCCACGTCTCACCGAGGTTCGCCATCGCCCGGTTCCACTGCGCGTTGTAATGCCGCATCGGCTCCGAGGGGTTGTGCGCCGAGGGGAATATCGGGCCGCCGTCCACGTACTCGGGCGTCCGGCGCTTCCGCATGAGACTAGCCAACGCTAGGGCGACCTTCGAGTTCATGGGGATGGTTCTGGCTCGCCCGGTCTTGGTGATCTCTCCCGGGATCGCGATCGTGTTCTCGCGCCAGTCGATCATGGAGAATCGGTACTGACACGCCTCCGAGGGTCTGGGCCCCTGGTGGTACATGATGAACGCGAGCAGCTTCACGTTCCCGCTGAGCTCCCCCTGGAGCCGAGCGAAATCCTTCGCGGTGAGGTAGCGCGGAGGCGCGGCAGGCGCGTCGAACGATCCGAGCTCGGGGACCGTCCGGATCATCCCCTCGGAGTGCGCGCGGTGCAGGCACTCCAGGAGCGCCTTCCGGGTGTTGTAGAGCTTCGTGCGCGCGCCCTTCTTCCGCTCAGCTTGGTCATACTCCTGCCAAACGCTCGGCGTGATCTGGCTCGGGTGCAGGTGCCCGAATGCCGGCACTACATGATTTTCGAGCTGGTGCCGGGCGCTGCGGTAGGTGTTCGCGCGCTTTCCTTCCTTCAGCGAGAGGATGGCGCGCGCGAGGTCGCGGATCAGGATTCGGCGCCCCGAGGGGAGGTGCCCGCCGAGCCAGGTGTTGAACGCCTCCAATCCGATGGCGTAGGCCCTCGCCGCGTTTGCCTCGGTCGCCGGGATGCCCGTGCTCTTGGTGAACTCCCCGCGCTTCGCTGACGAGTATTTCCGGAATACCCAGTTCGGCGACCAGTCGAGATTGTGGAGCTCGGGATAGCGCTTCGACTTCATCCCGTCGCCTTCTTCGACCAGTACTGATCCGAGTCGAGGAACGTGTTGCGCTCCAACCACTTCAGGAGCAGGTCCTCGCGGTATCGTACGGCGCCGCCGACCTTGGTAAAGGGGAGCGGATCGCGATGGGTTGAGGAGCGCATCTTCTGCAGCGTGCTCACGGACAGCCCGAACCACTCCGCGACCTCGATCTCGGAGAAGAGACGATACTTCGGCGTCATCGCAGCCCCCTCCCATGGGAAAGACGCGCGCAGAGGTTCGGAGTCCCCGCGCGCGCCCCCCGAAGGGCGAGGTAAGTGACGTTTAGGCTCGCCCCGTGGTTCATCGGTCTCAGCCCGCCTTCGACGCCGTCGTCCCCGCGCCGGTCACGACAGAGGTCGGGACGCGGGAGAGGGCCTCGTTCAGGTTCAGCATCTTCAGCGCCGTCTCCAGCGAGCCGATCGCCAGGATAACGGCGGTCGTCTGCGTCGACGCGCGGAGGCTGCCGATCGTGTTGTTGATCGTCACGACGGCGTTCGGGATCACGTCGGTCGCTGTCGAGGAGTCATTCAGGGTCATGGGTGTCTGCCTTCGGTTGGTACTACGTTGCCGGCGATCGGCACCGGCGCCGTACTGCTAAAACTTGTTTCGCGCCGTGAGCCCAAGCACGCGGCGATAGCCCTCGGTTGCCGCCCTCGCGCCTTCGATGTCGTCGAGGAGCATGTAGGTCATCACGCGGTCCTTGTACGCCTGCGCCAGCTGCGCCGACTCATAGAGTCCGGCCGCGTACTGGCGCTCGCGCTCAGAAAGGTCGCCATCCTTGGCTCTCGTCGCTGCTTCATTGGTGACGTGCCTTAGTTCATCCATGGCAACACCCGACTAGAACGGCGCCTGCTCGGCGCCGGTCGCAACGTCAGACAGGTTTACGGCGCGCTCGCGCGGACGGATGTCGCGCAACGGAACCTCGGAGACCGCCTTGATCTGCTCGGGCGTCAACTGCTTCGCCGCGGGCATCAGGCTGTACTCGGTCTCCATGCCACTGCCCTTCTTGGTCAACTTGATCAGCGTCGAGTCGAGGTCGTACCCCTCCGCGTGGAGTTCCTTCAGCGGCTGATAGATGCTGCTGCCACCCTCGAAGATCTTCGCCGTCCAGCTCGCGCCCTCCTGAACGATGATGTTCATGCGGAAGCGCTGTTTCGGTCTCTCGCCCGCCTCGCAGACGTCGCACGACGGGCCCGCGCAGAGCTTCATGGTCTTTCCGAACCCATGCTGCTTGAACACCACGGGGTCACCGCGGAAGACCCCGAGGAGCGTCCCATTATCAAACTTGGCAAACAGCCCGCCTTCGCTCGACTGCGCCACATCCATCTCTGGAAAACGTCCCATACTCAGCTCGCTTCCTCCGCCGTTTCGACGGTTTCATCCTGGTTCAACATCGCCCGCCGCTGAGGGCAGACCTCGGAGACAGGGCAGTACTCGGAACATCGTTGGGACTCGCCCGGGCGCTTCTCGACCCTCAGGGTCTTGTCCGACTGCGCGTGGACGCGCGCCTCGTTCTCGGTGTCGTAGAGCCGCACGGCGCGCTTCTTCCCCTTCGCCATGACCGCGTACTTGGTCGGGCGCTCCCAACGCTCCTCCGGCGAGCAATCGACCCGCTCACCTCGGCGCGCTGCCTGATGAGCTGCGATGCGGGCGCGAATGTAGGCTTGGGTTTTCTCCCGCGGCCAGATCGGGATGATGTGCTTCGCGATCGGCTTCTTCGGGTAGTCCAGCGACTCGCGCGCGTACTTCTTCCCGTGATCTCGGAGGATGCCGACGATCTCCAGCTGGTTCACGGCGAGCCCGTTCTGAATCAGAATCTCGCGAAGGATGTTGAGCTGGCTAACCCACTCGGGCTTGGGTTCGCGCCCCGCGATGAAGCCCCAAGCAGTAGTCAGCTTAAAGTCGCTTAGTACGCCGCTGCGCAGTTCGAGCGTGTCCATCTGCCCCGAGACGCGCACGCCGTCGAATACGGCGACGTATCTTTTCTCAGCCAGTGTGTTCACGCGCACGCGCTCGTTCGCGCGCTCCAGCACGACGTGGATGGCCTGACCCATGAGGCGCCACAAACCGTCTTCCACGTCCTCCTCGATCTCGTCCGCGTGTTTCAGGGCCAGAGCCCTGAGCTGCGCCGGCGAGATGAGCTCCGTCACCGAGAAATCGGAGTCGCCCTTGGTGTACGGGTCGCTCTCCATCGCGCGCATCAGGGCTTCGGGGTAGTTGGATTTATTGCTTATGCGCATGCGTTTGCTTCCGAGCGATAGCCATGGGCGATCTTGCTGATGAGCGAGCGGTCTACGGAGAACTCGCCGGCGATATGTCCCTGTGGAATCCCGGCCGCGAGCATCTTTCTGACTTCGCGAACCTGCTCGGCGGAGAGTTTGCGTGAGTGGTTGTGGGTGGCGAGCAACACCGGGAGATGCGTCCACTTCTGTCCCGAAACGACGAGGTGGATAAGCGACTGAGAAACCTCGGCCAGCTCGGCCAGCTCGCGCTGCGTATGTTCGCCCCTCGCCCACATGAGGCGGATTTCCATCACCTTCTCATCCGTCAGCTTGGAAAGGCCGTTCAGTTCCCCTTTCGGGGCCTTCGGGTTCGCGCGGCCCTTTCGAAACATGTCGCGGCTGTTGTCGGTCGCGGTGCCGAGGAAGAGGTGGCTGGGGCGCACGCACGGCGGGTTGTCGCAGTGATGGCAAACCAGCATGTCGCCCGGGTCGTTGCCAACCAGAAGCGCCCACGCAACCCGCGGCGCGAGTAGGTTGCGCTCACGGGCCTTGAAGAATCCGTAGCCCTTCTGCGTGCGGTTGCCGCGCCACTCCCAACATCCGTTTTCGGCGGCCTCGAACTTTGCGAGAAATCGGTCCCTGTCAGCGACAGAAAAGGAGGGGAGCGGTTTCGGCGCGCTCACGCCCCACCTCCCGCCGCCGACGCAGGCTCGATGACAACGCTCTCGCAGGGATCGCCGTACTCCACGCAGTGCGAGCAGATGGAACCGCACTCGGAACACTCGCCTTCGTCGTGAGACAGTTCGACAGCCAGGCGGTCGGAGCAATGAGGACACGTCCAGTAAGACCAATCGCCGATACTCATCGCCGACCCCCTCTCCGCAGCTCGAATCGACGCGCGAGCCGAGGGCCGACCCACGTCGGGGTGTTTTCCCAAGTCGGCGTCCCATACAGCCCGAGGAGCTCGCGCTCCCGTTCGCGGCAGTCCCCGCAGAGGCCGTCCCTGACGCCGGCGAGGCGTTGAAGGCACATTCCGCACTCCCGGCCGAACCGAGCTTCCCAGGCGACGGCCGCGCTATAGGAGCGGTCGAGCGCCGTCGGGAAGGTGACCTCCCCGTCTAACTTTGCGATATTCAACGACTTCTTGAACATTCGACCTCCTGAGTTAAGGGCGCACGGGTGCGAGCGCTAAAATTGCGCGGTAATGCATCGCATGCTAAAGAGCGCGGTCAGCCGGTAGCTGAGGCGACTTCCTCGGCGATGAGCGACTCCAGGGGCAGCCCGAGAACGTCGGCGGCCCGGAAGGCGTTGCGCTCATCAATCCGCCGGCTGGCGAGGATGTTGGCGACCGTGCTCATCGAGAAGTCCGAGGCCGCGGCGAACCGCTCCTTGCTCATGTCGAGCTCCAGGAGCCGCCGCCGCACCTTGGTTCCGTTCAGTCTGAGTCGCGCTCGGGTTCCATTCATGGCTGAGACGAATATAACCAATAGTGGAACTTGCTGCAACTTAATTCTATCAATGGTTATATATGGCTAACGCGCTAAAGACATTGGCAAAAAACGTCCAATGGCGCCGAGGACGGAAGGGTCTGAGCCAAAAGATGCTCGCCGAGGCGATCGGCGTGACCATCCAGACGATTTCCAACATCGAGAACGCCGTGAAGGGCGTGGACTTCAAGACCATCAGCGCGCTGGCGGCGGCGCTCGATTGCGAGGAGACGGACTTATTCTCCGACGCCGAAAGTGAGATCCAAGCGAGGGTCCGCAAAGCCCGCGAGAAGGTGTTGGAACTCGAAGCCGAGCGACTCGACGTCCTCAATGCCATGGACGACGAAATGTGGGTTTGCTCGAAGGTTGATCGAGAGACCGAAAAACATGCCGAGCTGCGGGCCGAGCGGGACTACCTGGACCGCCGCATCCCCGAGGCGCGGGAGCGCGTGAAGGAACTTGAGTCGGTGTACGAGCGGTACCTCGCTGAGCGGATTGCCGGCACCCTGGAGGCGCGGGGCGAGGACTCGATCGTTGCCGCCACCAAGCGGACCGACCCCGCCCCCTCCCTCCTCGCCCAGCTCACCGATCCCGCGGAACGCGCGGTCGTCGCGGACTTCCTGCGCAAGCTCGTCGCAAAACGCGCAGCGAGGAAGAAGGGCGGCGCCGAGGACGCGGGGTAGGGCAATTTTTGTCACCCCTGGCCAAATTATTGCCGGTTGCTGCGCCTCCTCCGATCGGAAAACTTAACGATTCCGACTAGACTCTCGTGGTACATATTTCGCAGCCATCCTTTTGGTACCAATTGTTGGTACCGATAGGAAGTACAGCGAGGCAACCATGAGTTACCGTCCCAATCTCCAAGGCCGAACCGAGGACATCCTGGAGCAGTTCATCTCCCGCGGGATTTACCGCACCAAGGGCGAGGCGATCACCGCCGCCCTGGAACTGCTGCTCGAACGCCGAATGGAAGATGAGTCCCGCGAGGAGAGCGAGGAGATCCCGGCCTCTGTCGTCGACCTTCAGCTCGCGGCGCAGGGCGACTGATTCGTGGCCAACCTCTGGGGCGTCTACTGGGTGAACCAAGCGCGCGAGCGCGCGAACTCGGACCCTAAACAGCCGCTCGACCCATCGAAGGACCGCCGCATGTACGTGGTAGTCGCTCCGCCCATGCACCGAAGAGAGGCTACCTGCTGTCCGATTCAGAACAACGCCGGCGGATCCATTCGCCTGACCGAGGTGGATCTGGTGAACGGCTACGGGCGATTCATCACCAAAGACAGCAAGATCATCTGTCACCAGGTCTTCACGTTTCCCATTGCGACGCTCTCGCCCAGCGCGCTCGTCGGATCGCTCTCGCTTGCGGAGCAGGACAAGGTGAAGACCGCTCTCCGCGAGTTCTTCCGCATTTAGTCGGCAACGGGCGCCGGGTGAAGGTGCTCAAACCCAAGCTTGGCGACGGGCACCAACCGCAGCGCCGCGCGCCGGCGCAGGCTGTCCACCTCGCGCGCCTTGGCCAACGAGATCTCCGTCTCAATCGCAGCATCGACGAACTCAGCGCCGAGCTCCAGCAGCAGCTCCCGGGAGGATTGAAGGAATTGGGGATCGGTGTACGTCACGGTCATTCTCCAGTGCCCCACCGTCTCGGTTGGGGTGCGTCGTCATGTTGTCTCGCGGCCCTCTGGCCACTTGCTTAGGGAGTTCCCTTCGCCTGCCCGCTGAGTAGCGAATCGCCCGCGAGCGAGCAACAAATCTATTCTGAAGACGATTCACAGGATGAAACAGCTTCAGTTTGGATGCGGCGAATCCGACTAGACGTGCATGAAAAAGTTACTGATCTTGCTCGCCCTTGTGGCCGCAGCTGGCTGTTCTCACGGCCCGACCCGGCTCAGCTGCAATCAGCTCTGCGCGTGGCAAGACCTCGCTTGCGAGCGCGCCGAGGTCATCGGGCTTCATTTCCCGTTTAAGAACGCAGCCGGCGGCGTGATGGATAACGACCGCTACACCTACCAATGCATCCAGCCCTCGCCAGAGGCGGCCCCAAAGATCGCCGGATGGAAGGAACAGGCGCTGCGGATGATCGGGCTCACGAAGTAGTCGGGCGCGCGCCAAATTCCACCCCGGCCCGGCATCTGGGAGCATGGAGTCGCAGCTACCCACATCGTGTAACCACAACTTCGTTCGGGAGTTCCAGCGCTACTCGGGGCTCGGCGCGCACGTCGTTTTCCAGTGCATGGAGTGCGACGCCTACCTCCGCCCGATCTGGCTGACCTGGACGCCCCCGGGTGTCGCCCCGAGGCCCGAGTCCGATCGGGTTACGCCCTCTTCGCCTCGGCCCGGCGGATCGCCGCGCGGATGAGTTCCCGGAGCTGTCGCCCGAACTTCCCTCCGCTGACGTCCTGAAGCCGATCGTACCGAGCCTTATCGTCCTCGTTCAGCCACGTCGTCACGGTCCCAGCCTTGAGGCACGGGGTCGGCGGCGGCGCCGAAAGGTCAAAGTCGTCCACCATCGCATCCAGCGATATCTCTCTCATCCTTTTACTATAGCGAGCGTTTAATCCGAGGAAAGCTATACCGTCGCTATTCCTTTCCTATAGTCGGTCGACGCGTAACGTGGATCGTATGGGTACCCCAGGCTCTCCAGGCATCGCACTCCAAGGGGTGCTGGTTAAGGCAGCGACCACGATCGACGGTGGGTGGCGCATCACCTTTGACGTCTCAGCTGACGAGGGACGGGCGGTGCTCCAGTTGTCCGCTCTGCGTGGCGCGCTCCTGCAGCTTGGCATCGTAGCGATCGACGGGCTGGAGCCCGACCTCTCTGATTTGGAGGGGCTGTGAGCAAGGGGCGCCCGGCGAAGGAGATCAGCCGCGAGCAGCTTGAGAAGCTGGCTGCGCTTCCTTTGCGCGCAACTGACATCGCCAGCGTGCTCGGCGTCTCAGTCGACACCCTCTCACGGAGAATATCCGAGTGGTTTGGGGTCACTTGTGCGGAGTACTTGGACCAAAAGAGAGCGTCTCTTCGCTTCTCGTTGATGGCAAAGCAGTACAGCGTGGCGATGGGCGGGAACGTGACCATGCTCATCTGGCTCGGAAAACAGTACCTCGACCAGCGCGATAAGAACTCCACCGAGCTCTCGGGCCCCGATGGCAGGCCGATCGAGACCAAGGGCTCTCCCTCGGAGCTCTCCGACGCCGAGCTCGACGAGAGAATCCGAGTTCTTCAAGCAAGGTTGGCCAGCCCCAAGGGGGAGACGAGTGCGTGAGCGCGTAAGGGACATGCTGATCGAGGCATTCCTCAAGCAGGCTCTCTTTATCGCGATGCTCGTCGTCCTCTCCGCATGTCTGCCGCGCGGGAGCGTCGAGCAATCACTGCAAAGGCTCTGCGCCGCCATCGAGACGCCGAAAGGAGCGCCCGGTGTTGGACCTTAACGACCCAGCGGACGCGCGCGTCTATCTCGCGACGCAGGTCTCGATGGACGACGGGCAACCGGTCCTCGAAGAGGGATCGACCGACGAGGATGCGGTCCGCCTGGCGCAGAGAATTTTCCTGTATGCGTCCACACTGAGACCAGTCGGACCGAAAGGCGTCCCGCATTGACCCGAACGGACCGCCTGGAGCACGTCGCCCTGCTCGAAGAGAAGTCGCGCCGGCTCGTCGCCGAAACGATCGACTGCTCCGCGTTCTCCCGGGAGCAGGCGAACGACGCGTACCGCGAGATCATCGCGGACGAGAACACCGCCGCACAGCGCCGGCTGTGTCGGACCGACCTGTTCTTCCTGCTCACGGTTGCGCTTAAACGGAAGGACGTCGATCGGGATTGGCTCTACGCGCGCTGTCGGGAGGTCCAGGGCTCGCCGGACGGTCATCTCGATCTCTGGGCCCGCGAGCACTACAAGTCGACGATCATCACTTTCGCGAAATCCATCCAGGACCTGCTCGTCGATCCCGATAACGTCTCGATCGGCATTTTCAGTCACACGCGCCCCAACGCCAAGGGCTTCCTAGAGCAGATCAAGCGCGAGCTCGAAACGAACGAGTACCTGAAGGGACTCTTCCCCGACGTGCTCTACGCCAATCCTAGGACGGAAGCGCCGAAGTGGGCGCTCGATAGCGGGATCGTAGTGAAGAGGAAAACCAATCCCAAGGAAGCCAGTGTCGAGGCCTGGGGCCTGGTCGATGGCCAGCCGACGGGGAAGCACTTCACCCTCCTGGTCTACGATGACGTCGTCACCCTAGAGAGCGTCTCGACGCCGGATCAGATCAAGAAGGTGACGGCGGCGCTGGAAATGTCCTACAACCTCGGCGCCGACGGCGGGCGAAGGCGATTCATCGGCACGAGGTATCACCTAAACGACACCTACCGGACCGTGATCGAGCGCGGGACGGTCGCGCCCCGAATCCATAAGGCCACGGATAACGGGCTGTCTCCCCCGGAAGGACGGTCTGTTTTCCTTTCCGACGAGTCCCTGCTCCGGAAACGCCGGGACATGGGCCCGTACACCTTCGGCTCGCAGATGCTTCAGGACCCAGTCGCGGATAAGGCGATGTCCTTCCGCGAAGAGTGGCTGAAGTATTACGAGACGATCGGCGACGTCTCGAAGTGGAACGTCTACGTCCTCGTCGACCCAGCCAGCGCCAAAAAGGCGAGCTCGGACTACACGGTCATGGAGGTCGTCGGGCTGGCCCCAGATGGAAACTACTACCTCATCGACGCCGTCCGCGATCGGATGAACCTGACCCAGCGGACGAACAAGCTATTCGAGCTCGTCATCCAACACTCGCCCCGAGCCGTTGGTTATGAGCGCTACGGGATGCAAGCCGACATTGAGCATGTGCGTGGGGAGATGGAGCGCCGGAACTACCGCTTCGAGATCACGGAGCTCGGCGGCGCCATGGCCAAAACGGATCGCATCAAGAGGCTGGTGCCCGTTTACGAACAGGGGCGATTCTACTCCCCTCGCCGGCTCGCGTTCGTCGACGCCGAGGGGAATACGCGCGATTACGTCCAGGCGTTCAATACGGACGAGTATCTCGCTTTCCCCGTCTGTGTTCACGACGACATGCTCGACTGCCGCGCCCGCATCCTGGACCCGACCCTCGGAGCCGTCTTCCCGAAGCCGGCGCCTAAGTCCGCGCCCCGGGCGACCTACTCGGGCGGCGCCGACTCCTGGATGGGCTGAGCCCCGAGCTCTAGCGCCTCCCGACCGCCTTCAGCGCGGCGAGACAGATGGCGTGCGGGGCGTGATCCAGGCCGAACCACTCCTGATGGCCCTCCTTCTCGCCGAGAGACGAAAACGTCGCCCCCAGCGAGCGGTCTGACTCGGAGAACCGGAACGCAAAGCTCCAGTCCCGCGCGGCCATCGCCTCAACGACGGCCCACGCCGCCGAGATATCCGTACTAAACGGCGGAAGAATCTGCTCATCCCGCCTGCGCTGTTCGGCGCGCCTCGATGCCTCGATCCCCGTCTTAGGCGGCCCCAGGAACTCGTCGCGCTCCTGAAGGAACGCATCGAGCTTGGTCGGGGGGATCTCTAGATTCGACCAACGGAGTTTCGCGCCCATGACCCTCTCCGCGACGAGCGCATCGAGCTCTCGCCCGGGTTTCAGATCGTTGGTGTCCATCGACGTACCTCCTCGCGCGTTACTATTCCTATTCTATACCTAGCCTATAGCTAGCCTATAGTCGCTCGCCCTTCAGCATTGAAACGTGGCAGACGACTACAGTAACGAATCTCCGGCCGACGGCGAACCCGCCGCGGACGTCGAGAAACCTGCGGCCGAGAAGACCGACGACGAGATTCTCGCTGAGGCGCTCGCGCGCTTTGACTTGGCCCAGACGGCCGAGACCGAGATCCGGAAGCTCGCGCTCGACGACCTCGAATTCCGCTTCGGCAAGCAGTGGCCCGAGGCAGTCGTCTCCGAGCGTCAGTCCGACGGCCGGCCCTGTCTCGTCATCAACCGCATCCCGCAGTTCATCCAGCAGATCACGAACGATCAGCGGCAGAATCGCCCGTCGATCAAGGTTCACCCGGTCGACGATCGCGCGGACGTCGAGACGGCGAAGGTCATCCAGGGCCTGATCCGGCATATCGAGTACGATTCCAGTGCGGATGCGGCTTATGATACGGCCTTCGATGCGGCTGCGACCGGTGGCTTCGGGTACTTCCGGATCGTCACCGACTACGTCTCGCCAACGAGCTTCGATCAGAAGCTCCTGATCAAACGCATCCGCAATCCCTTCTCCGTGTTCTTCGACCCCCATTCCCAGGAGTCGGACGGGTCGGACGCCAACTTTGCGTTCGTCATCGAGGAGCTCTCACGCGACGAGTACAAGGCGCGCTATCCGAAGTCGGACCTCGCTAACGCCGAGTGGGAGGCGACCGGGAACGCGCCGCCGAACTGGATCAAGGAGAGCAGCGCGCGCGTTGCGGAATACTTCTACAAGGACACCCGCGAGGAGGAGCTCGCGCTTCTCGACAGCGGTGAGGTCGTCCTTGCCTCCGAGCTCGACGAGCTCATGCAGGCCAGCGCCGCGGCGGGGGTCCTCCCGCAAGTGGTGCGTACGCGGAAGGCGCTGGTCCCCTTCGTTCGCTGGTGCAAGCTGAACGGCACCGAGATCTTAGAGAAGCGGGAATGGCCCGGGAAGTACATCCCGATCATCCCCGTTTACGGCACGGAAGGGTACATCGACGGAAAGCGCATCCTCGAAGGGGTCGTCCGAAACGCGAAGGACTCGCAGCGGATGTACAACTACTGGGCCTCCGCCGAGACCGAGGCGATCGCGCTCGCCCCCCGGACGCCGTTTATCATCGCCGCGGGGCAGGTCGAGGGCTTCGAGGCGGAGTGGAAATCCGCGAACCGCCGAAACCATGCCTACCTGACCTATAAGCCTCTCGCGACGAACGGGATGGCCGTCCCGCCGCCGCAGCGCAATTCCTTCGAGCCCGCGGTCCAGGCGATCACCCAGGCGCGCATGCTGGCCTCGGATGACCTGAAAGCCACCACGGGCATTTACGACGCCGCGCTCGGGAACAAGTCGAACGAGTCCTCGGGCGTCGCCATTCAGCGCCGGAACATGCAGGCGCAGACCTCGAATTTCCATTTCATCGATAACCTGACGCGCTCGCTGAAGCACGCCGGGCGCGTGCTGATCGACCTCATCCCGCACATTTACGACACGGCTCGGGCGGAGCGGATCATCGGCGAGGAAGGCGACGAAGAGGTCGTCAAGCTCAACGCTCCGACCCAGCGGAAGGGGAAGGACGTCCTCTACGCGCTCGACGCCGGAGTTTACGACGTCACGGTCGACGTCGGGCCGTCCTTCGCCTCGAAGCGCCAAGAGGCCGTGGCGTCGATGATGGAAGTGACCAAGGCGTATCCCCCGCTCGCTCAGTTCGCCGGGGACCTCATGGTCAAGAACATGGACTGGCCCGGCGCAGCCGAGATCGCGGACCGCCTGAAGAAGACCCTCCCTCCGGGCCTGGCCGACGACCCCGAGAAGAAGGGGAAGGCGCTCCCGCCCGAAGCTCAAGCTCAGATGCAGCAGATGAGCCAGATGATCGAGCAGCTCACGGGCAAGCTCAACGAGGCGAGCGACACGATCCAGCAGAAGCGGATCGAGCTCGAATCCAAGGAGCGGATCGAGTTCAAGAAGCTCGAAGTCCAATTGGAAATCGCCCGGGCTCAGCTCGACGCGAAGGACTCGCTCGCGCTCCTCAACGCGGAGATCGGATCGATCGAGCAGCGCCTCTCGCTCCTGAACTCCCACGTCCCCATCGCGGACGTCACCCAAGATGAACCCCAGCCGGAACCGATGGCGCCCATGGGTGCTGATGTCGGGCTCGGCGGGGGCGACCCTACCGGCGGGGAATCACCGGGCTCACCCATGGGAATGCCCAATGACGAACCACCTGCCCCTTTCTGACAGCGCCGGCGATCAGCCGCTCAACCCCGTAGGCTCTCCGCACGAACTCAGCGAAGTTCCGTTCTCTGAGTACGAGAAGATCCGCCGAGGCGAGGCGCCCGCTCCCGTCGTTACGAAGACCGAGGCAGTCGCAAAGCAGTCCGCGCCCGCGAGCGCCAAGCCCGCCGGGCAGAAAGATTCATCCACGGATTCGGACCCCGAGGAGACCGAAGGCAAGGAAGGGAAGAAGGACGATTCCGACGCGGAAGACGAGTCGAAAGACGAGCTGGAAGCGAAGGAAGGCGAAGAGGAGCGGCCGAAGAAGAAGGGCGGGTTTCAGCGTCGCATCGACAAGCTGAACGCGCGCTATTCCGCGGCCCAGGCCGAGATCGAGCATTGGAAGACGGTGGCGCTGAAGTCTGGCGCCGACGACTCCCGGAAGCCCGAGCCGAAGGCCGACCTCTCGAAGTCCGTGCAGCCGGATGGGAAGCCCGTCGCCGATAACTTCGAATCACACGCGGAGTACGTCGAGGCGCTGACCGACTGGAAGCTTGAGCAGCGTTTGAAAGCCAGGGACGCCGAGGAGCAGCGCCGTTCGCTCGAAGCCGAGCAGCAGCGCGCGCAACGCGAGCATTTCGAGCGAGTTCAGACGTTCGCCAAGCAGCACGACGACTTCGAAGAGGCCCTAAGCGACGTGGACGACATTCCCGTCTCCGCGGCGTTTCAGGAGCTCATCGTCACGTCCGACCAGGGGCCCGCGCTCATGTACGAGCTGGCGAAGAACCGGAAGGAGTACGAGCGCATCGCTCAGCTCTCTCCGCTCGCTTGCGCTCGCGAGCTCGGGAAGATCGAAACCCGCATCGCCGCCCGCGCCTCGGAAGCGTCCGCGAAGAAGCCCGAACCAAAAACAACCAAGGCGCCGAAGCCGATCGAGCCCGTCGGCGGGAGCAAGGGAACGGTCCAGAAGTCGCTGGACGACCCCGACCTCTCGTTCGCCGAGTACGAGCGGATGCGTCGCGAACAAATGAAGCGCCGACGGGGCTGAGTCCCCGAAACGCGACTTCTCTAATGGAGTAGAGAACAAATGGCTAACAGTCTTCTTACCCCCACCGTCATCGCCAAAGAGGCGCTGATGCAGTTCAAGAACAACCTCTCGTTCTCGAAGAACGTCGATTCTTCGTACTCGAAGGACTTCGCCAAGAAGGGCGCGAAGATCGGCACGAGCGAGAAGATCCGCAAGCCGAACCGCTTCACCGTCACCGACGGCGCGACGTACAGCGCTCAGGACGTGACCGAGGACAGCGCGACGCTGACGATCGACACGCAGAAGCACGTCGGGTTCGAGTTCCTCTCGAAGGACCTCACCATGTCCGTCGACTACTTCTCCGAGCGCTACCTGAAGCCCGCGGCCCTCGCGCTGGCGAACAAGGTCGACGTCGATGGGCTGACCCTGGCTGCCAAGCAGGTTTACAATGCGATTGGTACGGCTGCGACGACCCCGTCCGCGCTCCTGACCTACCTCGAAGCGCAGCAGAAGATCGCGGAAAGCGCTGGGCCGCAGGACGAGAACTACTCGTTCCACATCAACCCCGCGGCTTCGACCAAGATCGTCGACGCGCTGAAGGGCCTGTTCCACTCCGGCGGCGAGATCGAGAAGCAGTACAAGCGCGGCCTCATGGGCGTGGCCGCTGGCGGCGAGTGGTACCGCTGCCAGAACGTGTACTCGCACACCTCGGGCGCTCGGGGCGGCACGCCGCTGATGAACGGCGCTACCGCCGCTGGCGCGACCTCGCTCGTCACGGACGGTTGGTCGAACTCGATCACGGGCGTCGTGAAGGCCGGTGACGTGTTCACGATCGCGAACGTCTACAAGGTGAACCCGATCACCAAGGCGTCCACGGGCGTGCTGCAGCAGTTCGTCGTCACGGCCGATGCCAACTCCGACGGCTCCGGCAACGCGACGATCTCGATCTCCCCGGCGATCTACGCCTCGACGAGCCTTCAGAACGTCGATGCCGCTCCGGCGGATAACGCGGCGATCTCCTTCGTCGCGGTCTCCTCGATCGGCGCCTCCGCGCTGACGGTGAGCAACATCCTGATGCACAAGGATGCCTTCGCTCTCGCCGTCGTCCCGCTGGAGAAGCCCGAGGGCGTGCACTTCTCGGCCGTCGAGACCGACCCGGAGACGGGCCTCTCGATCCGCATCGTGCGCGATTACGACTTCGACGCGGACAAGTTCAAGTGCCGCCTCGACGTCATGTACGGCTGGAAGGAACTGCGCCCGGAGTGGGCGTGCAAGATCCTCGGCTAAGCCACTAGCCACGAAGGGATGGGGCGCTCGGGCCGATGGCTCGGGCGTCCCGCCCTGACCCCGTTTTATCCGATCTCTGAAGCGCTGGAGGAACCCGATGGCCTATCCCAAGTGGAAGTATCACGCGACGAAGCCCGCGGTGATCGTCGCCGACCAGGCCGCCGAAAAGGCGCTCGGCGAGGGCTGGGGCGAGTCTCCCGCCGAGTTCGAGAAGAAGGCTGCCGCACCCTCCCCGTCGGCGCCCGCCTCGAAGAAGAATCTTAAGGCCAAGGACGGAGGCAGCGAGAAGTGACGGCCCGGGAGCTCGTCGCCGCATCCCTGCGACTGATCGGCGTCAAGGCGGCGGGCGAAAGCCTGGAAGCGTCGGAGGCCACGGACGGCCTCGCCGCGCTAAACCGCCTGCTGGGTTCCTGGAGCACCGAGGGGCTCCTGGTCCACGCGCGGACCCGCGACTCGTTTACCCTGACCTCGGGCGACGGCTCGTACACGTTCGGCTCTAGCGGCGATCTCAACTCCACCCGGCCGACGGAGATCCTCGAAGCCTTCATCCGGGACGAGTCCGTTTCGCCCGCGATCGACTACCCACCCCTTAAGATGCTCTCGCTCGAAGAGTGGTCCCGCGTCTCCCAGAAGGAGTCCGAGGGCGGAATCCCACGGAACCTCTACGATGACGGTGGCTATCCCCTCCGGACGCTCTATCTTCACCCAGAGCCGACCGGATCCAAAAAGCTCGTGGTGCATTCCCGGAAGCCGCTGACGGAGCTCGCGACGATCGACACGAGCGTCTCTCTCCCTCCCGGGTACGACCGCGCGCTCGTCTATAACCTCGCGCTCGACCTTTCGCCCGAGTACGGGAAGACCCCGCCGGACTCCGTCGTCCTCATCGCGCAGGAGACCAAGGGGAACCTCAAGAACCGGAACCACTCGGCGCCCGTCCTTCGCTGCGACAGCGCGCTCCTGCCCTCGGGCGGGTTTGACATGGACACGGGGGAGAGCCGGTGAGGTTCCCCGGGTTCATCGGACCCAGCTACACGCTTCAGTCGGTGAACGTGGACTGCCAACGCAGCCTCAACCTCTTCCCCGAGGTCAACGAACTCGGCACCGGGAAAGAGGGGGAGGTCGCCGCGCTCGTCCCGACCCCTGGGAAGCGCCTGCTGCTCACCCTGACCGGAACGCCCACGCGCGGAGGCTGGAGAGCATCCAACGGCGAGTTCTTCGTCGTCGGTGGCGACAAGCTGTATCGCGTCTCTAGCGCTTGGGTTGCCACGGAACTCGGCACGCTCCTCACCTCCAGCGGCCCGGTGTCGATCGCGGACAACGGCGAGCACGTCGTCGTGGTCGATGGCACGTACGGCTACAGCTGGACCATCGACACCTCGGCCTTCGCTCAGATCACGGACCCGGACTTTCCCGGTGCGGACGTCGTCACCTTTCAGGACGGGTATTTCATCTTCAACAAGATCAATACCCAACAGTTCTTCATCTCGGACCTGAACGGGATCGGGTTCGACGCGCTCGACATCGCCTCGGCCGAAGGCTCACCGGATCTCCTCAAGTCCGTCTCCTCGCTGAACCAACAGCTCTATCTCTTCGGCAGCCAGTCGCTCGAAGTCTGGTACAACTCCGGTGACGCGGACTTCCCCTTCCAACGCATCAGCGGGGCGGTCATCGACGTCGGGTGCGTCGCCGAGCACTCCGTCGCGAAGCTCCTCGACAGCCTCTTCTGGCTCGGGGGGGATGACACGGGGAACGGCGTCGTCTACCGCACCCAGGGCAACAAAGCGCAGAGGGTGTCCACTCCCGCTATCGAAGCGGTCATCCGGGGCTTGGACGCGGATGACATCGCCGATGCGCGCGCGTGGGCGTACCAGCAGGGGGGGCACCACTTCTACTGCCTCAACATCCCCGGTGCCGCATCCACCTGGTGTTTTGATGCGTCCACGAATCTCTGGCACGAGCGCGCGTATAACAACCTCTGGAGCCTGGAGCGCGACCGCGCGGACTGGCACGCCGTCGCCCATGGGTTGAACGTCGTCGGGGACTACGAGGACGGGCGGATCTACGCGCTCGATCCCGAGTACTACACGGACGGCGGAACCTCGATCGTCCGCGAGAGGACGTCGCCGCACGTCTCGAAAGGCCTGAACCGTCTCTTTCATTCTCGGTTTCAGCTCGACATGGAGACCGGGGTTGGGATCGACGGAAGCGGGCAAGGGTCCGATCCTCAGGTGATGCTCCAGTACTCGGACGACGGCGGGAGCTCGTGGTCCACCGAGCGCTGGACCGGCTGCGGGGCGATCGGCGCGCGCAAGACCCGGGTCATCTGGAACCGCCTCGGCTCGTCCCGCGATCGTGTTTACCGCATCCGGATCGCTGACCCAGTCAAGACGGTGCTCATCGGTGCGGAGCTCGCGGTCGAAGAGGGGGTCGCCTAATGCCAGCCCTCTTCCCGCCCCTGCCTCAGAGCGCGCCGCTCTCCGGTCCCGACGGCCTGGTGACGGCACGCTGGTCGGCGTGGCTCCGCGAGCTCGTCACCCGGAAAGCCGAGTTGGACTCGTGTACTCCTGCGGCCGATCTCGTCTCCACGGTCGTCGCGGCGGCTGATGCGACGGCGATGAAGTTCCCGCTCGGCGCGAACCAGGTGGTTCATTTCGTCTTCGACCTCCAGACGACGTGCAACAACACCGGCGGGATCAAGTACGCGCTGACGGTTCCGAGTGGCGCCGTGTTCCGAGCCATCGCCCACGGCTCGAACTCGTCGGGTGGGACGATCAAGCTGGAGGTCATGACCAACTCCGGCGCGCTGAACACGACCGGGTTCAACAACTACAATGGCTCGGCGTGGACCCGGATCTTCGGCAAGGTCACGAACGGGAGCACGCCCGGGTACCTTCAGCTTCAGTTCGCCGCGGGGACGGCGGGGCAGACGGCGACGATTCTCGATGAGAGCGTCGGGACGGCGAGGGTCCTGCCATGAGCGGCGAGATCGCGGCGATCCCTCTCTTCGACGAGCTCCCGACGGCCCCGTCGCCGAGCAAGGCGGAGATGCGCGAGCGCATCCTTGCGATCGAGTCGGCGATGCTCGCGATGCCGGAGCATCAGATCGAGTTCGAGGTCCGGCACCACTTCGCCCCGGGCGTCTACATGCGCGAGCTGCACATTCCGAAAGGCGCGACGCTGACGGGGAAGATCCACAAGACGGAGCACATGAACATCCTGAGCCAAGGTGAGTTGGCCGTGTGGACCGAAGACGGGATGAAGGTGCTGCGCGCGTCGACCGTCATCAAGTCTCAGCCAGGCACCAAGCGCGTGGGTCATGCCTTGGAAGACACGGTTTGGATCACCGTCCATCACAACCCCGATGACTCGCAGGACTTGGCGGTCATCGAGGAGCGCGTAATCGCAAAGACGTTCGCGGAGGCGATCGAGTTCGCCGAGCGCAAGTCCATCACCCAGGGAGGGGAGTAACTATGTCGTGGGTTGCCGTGGGAGTCGCCGGCGCTGCGGTCGTCGGGGGAGTGGTTCAGAGCAACGCCGCGGGCGCTGCTGCCGATAATGCGACGGCCGCTGGCCGGGACGCGAACCAGCTCCAGTGGAACATGTACCAGCAGCAGCGCATGGATCAGCGCCCCTGGCAGGACGCGGGGAATCTCGCGCTCTACGGCTCCGGCGGGATGATCCGGCGAAAGAACGGCGGCGCAGGCCCCGGTCCCGGAGCGAACCGCGCCGTCAAAGAGAACTGGATCAAGAGCCACCTAGAGAAGCTCCGCGCGGAGCAGTCGGCGAGCGCTAACCCCTTCGACCGGATGCGGGGCAAGGGTCAGAGCTACCAGGATTGGGAACGCATCGGTGAAGACGCGTGGGCGAACCAGGGCATGGCCGAGTCCTCCGCCGCGCTCGGTGCGTCGGCTGACGAGTACGAGGTCGACCCCGAACTCACCCGCAGCTTCACGATGTCCGACTTCCAAGAAGATCCCGGGTACCAGTTCCGGATGGCCGAAGGGCAGAAGGCGCTCGAAAGGTCCGCTGCGGCTCGGGGCGGGCTCCAGAGCGGTGGGACGATGAAGGCGATCGCCAAGTACGGGCAGGACTTCGCGTCGAACGAGTACGGGAACGCCTACAACCGCTTCAACAACGACCGCTCGCAGCGCTTCAACCGCCTCTCCTCGATCGCGGGGCTCGGGCAGCAGGCGAACTCTCAGATGGGCGCCGCTGGACAGAATTACGCGAACCAGGCGGGGCAAATCGGCTGGGGCGTGGCGAAGGCTCAGGGCGATGCGGGAATGGCGCAGGCGAACGCGTGGGGGCAGGTCGCGCAGGCCCCGACCAACTACCTCATGATGAGCAACCTCGCGAAGCAGAACGGGTGGCGCAACTCGCCCTCCGGTCCTGGTCGCGCTAACCCCGACGAGTACATGAGCTGATTATGGCGTACGACTCACCGAACTTCGGGATTCTGAAGCAGCGCGAACAGACTGACCCCATGGAAACGATGGGGCAGTACATGCGCCTCTCCGATCTCGCGCAGCAGGGGAAGGCGAGCCGAGACAAGCTCGCGCGCGAACAGGGTGTGCGCGATGCCTACGCTCAGTCTCGCGGCGCCGACGGGCAACTGGATCGCAAGCGGTTCCTGTCTCAGCTCGCTGACCCAGAGACTGCGATGGCTTATCAGAAGGACTTCGCTCAGCTCGACGGGGCGCAGGCCGAGGCGCAGGAGCGGGCGCAGAAGGCGCACCTCCAGAAAGCCTACGTCTTCGGCAGCGAGCTCGACTCTCTCGGGAGCATCCCCGAGCAGCAGCGTGCGATCGAATACCCGAAGCTGATCCAGCGGCTCAAGGGCGCGGGCGTGATCGGCCCCGAGATCCCGGATCAGTATGATCCCATCGTCTTCAAGGGGAATCTGTCGAAGTACTACCAGCACAAAGACTACCTCGCGAACGCGCTGACCAAGTCCCAGATCCGGGAGAACGACGCACAAGCGAGGGCCGCTGGCGTTAAGGACTCTGACCGCGCCGAGATCGCCACCGAGAAGGCGGTCGAGCGCATGTCCGGGAAGCTCGGGAACTCCCAGGACGCGGCAAGGACGCTTCAGGAGGTCGAGGCGCAGATCGGGTTCAACCTCGACGACTACGACGCGAAGTCGAACCAAGTCGCCGGCAAGGGCGTAGATCTCCCCGGCGTCTCCGTCCCGCTCCTCGGCCGCGTCTCCGCGTACTCGGGGGAAGCGCGCACGCTGGCGGATACGGCGCAGAAGCTATTCAACCTCGATCTCGTCGATCGGTCCGGCGCGGCCGTCTCTAGCAGCGAGCTCGACCGCCTGAAGCGAGAGTACTCACAGGGCCGGTTTAACACCGAGTCCGAACTCCTGAACGCCATGCAGCGCTACAAGCGCGGGCTGCAGGCGAAGATGCAGGACATTGAGGCGGCGAACCCACGCGCAGCCGCGCAGTATGCGGAGCAGGGCGGGACGACCTCGCGAGCGCTCGCCAAGCGAACTGCCCAGGCGCCGGGCGGGTCGGGTGCCAGCGGCGGATGGGGTCCGGATGAGGCGCACGCGAGCGAACCGCCGAAGGGCGGATACCGGAAGGCTGGCGCCCCGGTTAGCCGCGACGAGGTCGCGCAGTACGCGATGAGACACGGCATGAAGGAGTCAGACGCCCGCGAGTACCTGAAAGGCCAGGGGTATGCCGTCGATTAACGACCTCCCGCCACCCATCCGCCAGCGCGCACCCTCCGGCGGCATCGACGACCTGCCGCCTCCGGGCGGAGAGCCTGGCCTGCTCCAGTCCGCGATCCGGGCTTATGACTCCTACGCGAGCGCGCCCATTCGCAAGGGCATCGGCGCGCTCCAAGACGGCAAGGGTCTCGGCGCGGCCGTCGGCGAGGCGTGGGACCAGGCGGGCGAGGACCCGTCTCTCGCTCCGAGCGGTGAGCAGATCGCGCGCCGCGAGGGCTTCAACGACCAGCGGAAGACGCTCCGGACGGCCGAGGAGCAGCGAAGGTTCGACGAGTTGAACAACCCCGGGCTCGCCGCCTCTCATCGCCGAATGGGGCACGTCGGGAAGGACGTCGAGTCCTTCTCGCCTGCGGAGGTCGCGGGGTTCGGCATCGAGACCGCGGCCGACGTCACTAACCTGATCCCCGCTGCGGGGATGGCGAAGCGCGCGGTCAAGGCCGGCGTTGGGGTTACTGACGTCGCACTCCGCGCCGGCGGGAAGGTCATCGCCAAGGGTGGGGCGCTCGCCGAGAAGGGCGGAATGAAGGCGCTGTCCGGTGCCTTCGGCGTCGACGAGGCACAGGCGCGGCGCTACCTCCAGAACCACGAGCGACTCAAGGACGTGGTCGACACCCGCTCGGCGATCTCGACGATCAAGGATGACATGGACTCGACCCTTCAGCCGCTGCGCGAGCGCGTGGGCTCGGCGAAGGGACGGGTCGGTGCCGCGAAGGAGCGCCGGGCCGAGGAGCTCGCGCGTCTCCGGGATGCTCAGGGCGAGGGCAAGGAGTCTCTCCGGTTGGCTCAGGAGCAGCGACTGGGCGAGACGGCGGCTCGGGTGTCGGGCGACGTCCAGCGGCTCAACAAGGACGTCTCCGCCGGCTCCGAGAAGGCGTTCCAGATCCTCGACGACGAGGGCGTCCGCGTCCCGGTCTCGCCGATCAAGGGGGATCTCACCAAGGGGATTAAGGCGCTGGAGGCGTCGGCCGTCACCGACGAGCAGGTCGCGGTCGTCGAGCTCCTCAAGCGCTACCGCGAGCGCCTGGACAAGTTCGGCAAGGACGTCTCCGGTGGCGAAGCCAAGAGACTCATCCAGTCCCTCGACCGCGAGATGAACCACCTCGCACCGGGGTCCGTCGGACGGTTGTCCAAGGACGACCAGGTCCTCGGGGTCCTCCGCCGGCGCTTCGACGCGCCCCTGAAGGCGTCGCCCGAGTATGCGCAGCAGATGGCTGGCGTCTCTGCCGATACCCGGTTGCTCAAGGGCGCCGAGGGGATGGCCACCGAGGGCGGCGCTGCTAGGGCGCTTCAGGCCGCGGGTAAGCCTTCGGGCGCCGACCGTGCGGAGATTCTTCGCCTCCTCGGCGAGAAGAACGGGCAGAACTACCTCGCGGCGGTCGATCGCTCGACCCTGCCCGAGTATCAGAAGCTGAAGGGGCTGCTGCAGCGCTACCGGGCCGCTCGGAAGGGCGGGGAGCTCAAGGCGGCGCAGAGCGAGCTCGATGCCGCGATCGGCGAGCTGGCACCCTTCCGTAACGTCGCGCCGAACGAGTTCGGGCAGAGCGGCGCCGAAGCCCTCATCCGCAACCAGCTGCGCCCCAAGACGGCTGGACTCGACCAGGGCGAGCTCGTGCGGTCGATGGATCAGAAGTTCGGGAAGAACTACTCGGGGCAGATCGAGGACGCGAAGACGATCGCCGCGTTCGATAAGGAGTTCACCCGCGGGTCCGCGAACACCAATTTCTGGGCCGCGGTAACCGGCTCGATCGGGTTCCTTGCGGGCGGTGGCGCTGCTGGCGGAGTTCTTGGGGGCGGCGCCGGCGCTCTCTTCGGTCGCCTCGTGGTCGATAAGTTCGGTCCGCAGTCCGCGCGCGCGATCCTCGATCAGGTCGCGAAGCTGAAGACCATGGCTCCGAAGGACTGGGTCGCCCGTCTCCAGGTGCCGGAGCACGTCAAGAAACAGCTCCTCGCCGAGCTCCCGTTCGACCGGATGGCGAACACGGCCCGCGCGGGCGTCGCCGCTGCGAAGCCCTTCCGCGGGGGTGAGCTCCGGCAAGTCGCCGAGGCCGAGAGCGACCGCAAGCCCGCGGGCAAGGGCCCAGACGCCTGGGCCGCGAAAGGCGCCGCGATGCTCGGACTCTCCGATGTCTCGAACGACCCCGCCGTCAGACGCCTGCTGATTGAGGCGTCCGACCTCTCACCCGGAAGCCCGAGACTTCAGCGCATCAAGGAACAGATCCAAAAGGGAGTTAGGAAATGAATCTTCCTCCAGTTCTCCGGCAGAGCTACACGGACTCGAACGGCAACCCTCTCGCCGGCGGGAAAATCTACTCGTACGCCGCGGGGACCTCGACGCCTCAGGCGACGTACACGGACTCGGGAGGTGGGACGCCGAACGCCAATCCCCTCGTTCTCGACGCGAACGGCGAGGCCGCGATGTGGCTCGACCCGACGCTGAGCTACAAGTTCGTGCTCAAGAACTCGGCGGACGTCACCCAATGGACGATCGATAACGTCGTCGGGATCATCTCGAATAACTCGGTGGTCACGGCCTCGATCGCCGACGGCGCGGTCACCGCGGCGAAGCTCGCAACGGGCGCCGTCACTGGTGCTGCTGGCGGCGGGAAGCTGGCGGCCTCGGCGATCAATGGGCAGACGGCTGAGACCGTTCCCGCGATCGGCGACGAGCTCATGATCTACGATCTCTCCGCGACGGCGCTCCGGAAGATGACGTTCGGGAACTTCGTCACCCCGATCATCGTTACCAAGGCCTTCGCGGACTCAGGCTACACGGTCGCCGACGACGTCGACGTCGTGCTCTGCAACGCCGCAAGCGGCTCGATGACCATCAACCTCCCTACCGCCGTGGGCCGCAAGAAGCCCGTTCAACTGATCAAGATCGACTCGACCTACACGGGGATCGTCACGATCGACGCGAACGCGACCGAGACGATTAACGGCGCTCTAACCAAGAAGCTCGCGACTCCGTTCGAGTCCCTGCTCCTTGCCTCGGACGGGGCGAACTGGGTCATCCTTGAGCGCCGCATCCCGAGCGAGTGGGTAACGGCTACGATGGCGATAAATCTCTCTTCGAACGTCTCGGCGACCGGCAAGACCCGGCGCGTGGGCGACTGCCTCGAAGTTCAGGTTCTGATCCAGTTCAGTGGAGTGAACACTCAGGCGGCGTCGGTTCAGGTCACGATCCCGCACGGGCTAACGATCGACACGGCGAAGATCATGTCCACCGCCGCGGGCCGCATGATGTTCGGGCAGTGCGACGTCCGCGACGACTCCGCTGGCAACAACCTGATCGGCGGGTCGTGGGCCTACAACTCGTCGACCACGGTGGTCGGGCAGTACCTGCTCACGGGTGCCGCGAGCTCCGCGATGAACGCGCAGACGATCAATCCCTCGGGCAACCTGCCGATGGTCATCGACAACCTCGACCAGATCTACGGCTGGTTCCGCGTACCGATCACGAACTGGGAAGGCTGAGCCAGTAAGAGCATTAACCCAGGAGGGCCTCATGGATTGGACGGTCCTCCTCTTGGAAGCAGTAAGGAGCGCAAGGATGCAACCACACGACGCAGTAACGCTGAGGGACGTCCTTTCCGCTCTAGCCGCGCTCGCAGTGCCGATCGTGACCACCGCGATCGTGTTCATCGCCAAAAGCCTCGGGGAGCTCAACACGAGGGTCGCCGTCATCCTAGAGCGCGTCGACTCCCACGAGAAACGCATTTCCCGACTTGAAGACACCGCCTGACCCGAAAAGGAGAACCCTGACCATGAAGAACTTCCTCATCCTGCTCTCGCTCCTCACCGTCGCCCCGGTGCAGGCGCTTGCTTCCAAGGGCAACCCGGTATCCGAGCCGCAGATTATGCGCGCCGTCTACGACAACGAGAAGAACGCGCTCGACGTCGGGACCTCTGCCACGGTCGTCGAGGTCACGCCGACGCTCGACACGAACGCGTACGCCTCGGGCGATCGCTTGGGTTCGATCATGACGCTGACGGACGCCGCCCGCCTCCTGGGTGGCACGGCGACCCTTCTCGACGTCTCGGTCGTGGATCAGGCGAAGCAGTGCGTGGCCGTCGATATCCTGTTCTTCGACGAGTCGCCGACGGTGGCGAGCGCTGACAACGCGGCGATCGACATCGCCGACGCGCAGATGATCGATAAGTTCCTCGGACGAGTCTCCATTGCCACGACGGACTGGACCAACCTGGCGGGGAACTGCGAGGCGAGCCCGGCGCAGTCAGCGAAGATCATGAAAGCGATCTCGACGTCTAAGAATCTCTACGCGCTCGCGGTCGTCCGCAGCGGGACACCGACGTTCGCCGCTGGGTCGCTCGTCTTCCGCTTCAAGTTCGTCCAGGACTGACCCAGATGAGTCGACTCTACTCCATCGTAGCGATCGGGCTGCTGATCGGCGTCGGGCACGTCGGACGCGCGGGCTTCCTGCCGGGCCAGCGCGTCGCCGTCCTGAAACGGGCCAGCGTCGCGGTGGCGGCGTCGCCCTACGTGGTCTGGGATCAGACCTTCAACATGACCACGGGCGCGAACGGCGGGATCACGGTGACCGCGAACCTAGGCGGCGCGAACACGTTCGCGTACTCGACGACGAACACCTGCGCGGTGAGCGAGGCCTGCAGCGTGCGCGGGACGATCGTCTCGGGGCAGGCGTTCATCGGGCTCACGGAGAGCAGCGCCACCCACGATCAGACGGGGATCCGCTACGCGCTCTACTCGCACGGCTCGGGGACGCTGTTCGTCTTCGAGAACGGAAGCCCGAACTACAGCTTCGGCGGCTGGAGCATCGGCGACGTCTTCGAGGTGCGGAGCAACGGCACGACCGTCTCCTACTACCACAACGGCGTGCATCAGGGGGACTCGGCGATCAGCGCCGCGGGCTTGACCCTCTTCCCGGCAGCGTCGGGGAACGACGTCGGGCACGGCTTCAGCGTGGGCGAGTTCTCGAAGCCCTAACCAAGTCTGCAAGCGCAGAAGAACGGAGAACCAAGGAATGGAAAAAGCATACGACGTAAAGGCCCTGGTGGATCGCCTGAAGGGGCGCGGGCTCGATCTCGCCGAAGAGGCGGGGAAGATCGTCATCGAGGAGGCGTTCGGCTGGGTAGAGGAGAGCGCGAAGCTCTCGAAGACCCCGTTCGATGACATGGCCCTGATCGTGCTCCCGCAGCTTAAGGCGCTCGCCCTCGCCGCCGTCGACAAGGTCGATGGCTCTGTCGGGTAGGTAGAGCATGCCGGTGCTGGTGACCCTTCTTAGGACCGGAGCCCTTCGCCTCGCCAAGATGGCTTGGCGGTGGGTTCTCCTGCCCTGGCTCCTTCGGAGGGTCACCGCACTTGTCATCCGTTGGCGCGACCGGGGGAAGGCGTGACGACCTCGGCGAACCCGACGCTGACCACGATCGAGGACTTGGTTCAGGGCCACGTCTGGAACCCCCTGGTGGATCTCGCGCTCCAGAGCCTTTACACGGCCGTCCCGTGGCTGAGGTTTCCGGTGCTCAAGCTTTTGATCGACTTCGTCGCGCACCGCTACTCGGCGAAACTCTTCGCCCTCCTTCGGCTCCAGGTCGACCTGACGGCGATCGTGTTCCTCAACAAGCGCGACCAGCGCGAGTTCACGACGACCGTGCTTCGTCTCCGCGCGCTCGCCCCACCTCCTGGCCAGCCCGAGTCACCCGAGTACCGAAAGGAGATCGAGCATGCGAAAGCTGCCTTCAGCCGCTTTGTTTCTTTTGCTGGGAACTAGCTGCGTAACGATCTCCAACAAAGAGGCGTGCACGATCCCCGTCAGCGTGCTCCACGGAGCGATCTGCGCTGAGACCCTGACGCCCGCCACCCGCGAGGTGTCGAGCGTGGATCACATCGAGTGGCTCGAACCCAAAGACGCGGTCGGCGGCTCGCCGGCTCGGGCTGGCGCCGTCTGCCTCTCCTTTGATCACTACAACGCCATGCAGACCGAGCTGGAGCAAGCGTGTCGCGCGCTCGGGTCGAACTGCAAGAAAGCAGTACCTAAGAAGTGAACACGGGCAGTAAGCGCATCGACTGGAAGAACCCGAAGACGAAGTTGTCCAAGCACTTCACCGTGAAGGAGGCCATCTGGCTCCCGGCGTGGGGACGGCTCGCGAACGACGCGGACGGGCTCGGGGAAGATGCCAAAGCGGCGCTGATTGGGATGTTCTGGGTGATGGATAAGGTCCGCGAGTTCGTCGGGCTCCCCATCGTGGTCCACTGCGCCTTTCGCCCGCAGCTGTACAACAAGCTCGTCGGTGGCGCCGAGAAGTCCGCGCACATGGCTCGGATGGAGCACGGGCGGCTGATCGCGGCGGTCGACTTCCACGCGAAGGGTGAGCCGCCGAATGAGACGCGCATCCTGCTCCTACCGAAGTTGAACGAACTCGACGTCAGGATGGAAGACCTCCCGGGGTCGAATTGGGTTCACGTCGACACCCAGAGGCCGGGGAGCACCCGATACTTTCGCCCGTGATCTGACAACTGAAGTAACCCGACGAGGGGAGGACTCCGCATGGACGCGGACCCGAAGCACCGGATTGTATCTGATATCAAGCGGGTCGCGCAGGAGCTCGGGCACGTCCCCACCCGGGAAGAGTACCGCGCGCACGGGCGAGAATCCGACCGTTCGATCCGCGGCGCGTTCGGTGGCTTCGCCGTTGCCCTACAAGGCGCTGGGCTCGAACCGAAGCAACCCCCTAAGAAGTACAAGATCACCGCCGAGGACCTCTTCGGCGAGGATGTCCGCGAGGCCGTCGCGAGACCACGCCAGGACCTCATAGGAATCGCTCCGCTGGCCCTTCCTGACGACTTCGCCCGCACGGTGGTCTTCGGGGACACTCACTTCCCGTTCGTCAACCAGAGGGCACTGGGACGCGCGCTAGAGTTCGTCGGCGACACCAAGCCGAGCCGTGCCGTCCAAATAGGCGACCTATATGATCTCTACGCGCAGACCAAGTTCGCCCGTTCGCTGAACCTCTACAATCCCTTCGAGGAGATCCGACTCGGGCGCGAGATGGCGCTGAAGTTCTGGGCCGACGTCCAAAGGCTGTCCCCGGGTATCGAGTGCCACCAGATCAAGGGGAACCACGACGTTCGCCCCCTGAAGCGGATTCGGGAGGCGTGCCCCGAGGCCGAGCCCTTCTTCAACATCGACCCCTGGTTCGAGTTCCCCGAGGTCGCGACGATCCACGACCCCCGCCAGGAACTCATTCTGCAAGGCGTCTGCTTTCAGCACGGGCATTACGGGAAGCTCGGCGACCACCTCGCGTACAACCTCATGAACACGGTCCACGGGCACACCCACCGCGCGGGACTCCACTATCGCCAGGTCCGGGGCGTTTCCCTATTCGAGATGGACGTCGGATACCTCGGCGACGAGGACTCGAAGGTCATGGGCTACACGTCCCAGCGGATGACCAAAAGCACGCTGGCGCTCGGGGAGATCGACCGTCACGGCCCGCGCTTGGTGATGCTGTGATCGTCCTCTGGCTGGCGCTCCTGCTCCCGGTGGCCCAGTCTGCGTCACCGTCACCCGAGCTCGTCGCGGCAGTCCGAAACGCGGAATGTGCGGTCGGGTGCAGGCGCGGAGGATGGGACGACGGGTGGCACGTCAACGGCCTCTGCGGCTGCGTCGACTGGGTGAAGTACGACCAGGTCACCGGGAAGCGCCCGACCCTCCCGGTGCCGCTCCCGTCCGCGCGGCCGGAGCCGTCGTCGTCCTCGACGACCTATCAGTATCTCGGCCTCCAGGGACTCCCCTGATGGACTTCGCCGAGCTCGAACCCTCGGAGTTCTCCCCCGCCTGCTGCCCCTTGGAGCCTCACTGGGAGTCGAAGGCTCGACGCAGGGTCAGTGGCGCGTCATCTCGACGGGCAGGCCATCGAGCGCGCGGTCCGCTGCGTGCGCGAGCTCCGCGATCATCCCCTCAAAGCGGTCGGGGTTTTGGAGGAGAAGGAGGAGCGTCAGCCGGGTCCACTCCTGCCACTGGATCTCTTCGTAATTCGGTCCGGTAGTGTCCATAGCCATGCGGCGTGCTATTTGCGTGCCGATCCGTGTCGAGAACGAGAGAGTCGACCCTCCGAAGCGCGTCGATCCGTCGGATGAGGTCCTCGGTCGCGGGACAGGGGTAAAGGCCCCATTTCTTGATCCATGCCTCGACGAGCTCGCGGGCGTTCATCTCTTCATCCTCGGTTTAAGAACCTTCGGCTCCGGCCCGGAGTAGGGCTTCTGGTCGAACTCGGGCGGGAGGTCGAACTCCGGCCAGTTAGGGACTGGGCCGCCGTAGAACTCGCCGAGCGCGGCTTTCGCTGCCTCATCGCTCGGGTAGGGCTCCGGCGCGAACGCGGGCTTCTTGTCGCTGCACTTAACCAGATACGCGCGATAGCCCATTACCAATCCCTCTTCTCAAACGCGCGGTCGATGGCTGATTCCACGGTCCGCTCGGGCTCCGTGCTCGTCTCTGTACGCGAGCACTCGTGGTAATGGCCCGCTGGAATCGTGTCGCCGCAGCTGCCGCAAGTGTAGGTCCACGCGTAGGGCATGTACGGGTTCTCCATGCGCGTGCCTGGCGGGGCGCAGCCGATATCGTCACGTCCCATAGCGGTCATCAACCCCATACTGGAACGCCGAGATACCGAAGCGTTCTGCGACGGAGCGCGCCCGTCGCTCGCCGGAAACGCAGAGCCGGCCGGGGACGGGCGCCGTGGTGACAGCCCACGCCTCCGTGCCCGCACGGTGGTTATCGCGCCACCACTTCAGCCGGTCCGACTCGCCCATGTCCTTCTGCCACGATTCAAAGAGGTATACGTCGCCCGGTGCGGTCGCGCTCCACGGGCAATCGGCCGGCGCCCACGCATTCATCACAGGAGTGAGCCCGAGCGAGTGGCACATCCCGAGTGCCGCCGCCTGGCGCACGTTCATCTCGCCGTCATCGTTCCAGTAGTCATAGCCAAACTCATCAAGCAGAACGCCCTCCGCGCCTAACTGCTCCCACTCCTCGATGGCCGTGAGCATTCGCGCAGTGGAGAGCGGCCCGCGCTTATCCTCGGCGTAGCGCCTATCTCCGACGCTCACGTAGCCGAACACCTTGCGTTTGCTCGCCATGACGGCAGCGGTCTTGTAGGCCCAGTGGTTGTACTGCTCGACGCCCTCGCCGAGCACGAGCACGTCGGCAGCCGGCGCCGTCGCAGGGTCGCCGTACCAAATGGCGAGGGACTTCATTCGTTGCCTCGCAGAATTCCAATTGCGTGGTCGTACTCGTTATCAAGAAACACTTCGATAGCCCGTTCTATGCCGGCTCGGTAGCCCGCCTCTTTGGCTAGGGCCAGCGCGCGGATGTTCTCTTCTGTCATTGTCAGAAGTAGCCAACGAATTTTTCCTCGCACATTCTCGTCGTCCGTCACCTGGTCAAGCTGCTCCTCAACGGCAAAGTCGAACGACTCAACGCTGCCAATCACCTGCTTGCTCATTTGCTCTCCCCTTCGCTCGTTTCCAACTCATCCAGCCGAGCCAGCGCTCGGGCGACGCCCTGAAGCGGGTGCTCGGGCGGCAGCCTGTCCACGGCGCACCACTTGTCGATGCCGCGCGCAGCCTCCGCGACGAGTTCCAGGGCCGCCTCTCGTTTGCGTCTCACGCTGTCGCAATCCTCACAGACCTTCCTGAAGTCAACGCCGTGCTCGCACCACTCGACACTCATTTGCGCCGTCCCTTCGCCGCCTTCGCTGGGTCCGAATACCAGATGGCGAGGGACTTCATAGGCGCCCCAGCAGGCCATCATAGAACCCGCCCCAGTACTGAATGGACAAACCAACAGCCGCGCCGAGGAGCGCGAGCAGGACGTTGTGATTGCCGGTCTTGGGCTTCCCATGCTGCTCAAGCTGGACGCCAAGTCCGATGGCCACGAGCCCGAGATAAATCAACTGCGGCAGTATCGACTTCATTTTAGTCCTTTCGGATTACTTTTTAGTCCATGCTCCAACTCATCCAGCCGAGCCAGCGCCTCGTTCACGGCATACGGGAGCTCTGCTGG
>Ga0196963_10000456_pt1 | contig 37790 bp, 23 predicted proteins | sample S1_5metaG_FD_148600 | JGI IMG/M metagenome (GOLD analysis project Ga0196963, IMG submission 148600) | Soil microbial communities from Anza Borrego desert, Southern California, United States - S1_5 | ecosystem: Environmental > Terrestrial > Soil > Desert | place: USA: California | collected... | reverse complement strand
TCGAAGTAGTTGCGACGCGGGAGCGCCATGCCGGTCTTTGTATCAATCCGCTCCGCGGGGGGCAACGAAAACCGGCGTGAATCGGCGTGGTGAGCGCGGAGGCTGAGGCGGGCGCTCATGCGGGCGCGGATGGAAGCCCGACCCCCACTCAGTCCCCCCGCAGCACGAGCACCGGCGCATCAAGCTCGGACTCCATCCGCACCGTGGGGTCCAGCCGCTTCTCCATGGCGCCCAGCAGGCCGGTGGGCCGCTCGGCGTGCATGACCAGCAGGTCGGCGTGCACGCGGCGGCCGTACTCCAGCACCTCCTGCGCAGGATCCACGCCAAAGAGCACGGCGTAGCGCACGTCGAGCCCGGGCGTGCGTTCCACCACGGGCCCGACGCACTCCCGCAGCCGCGCCAGCTCGCGGGCCTCGTACGCGTTCCGCTCCTTCTCGGAGGAGGCCTCCGCGGGCGAGCGGTAATGCAGCTTCATCCACGGCGGCGTGCACGCGTGCACCACGTGCAGCACCGCCCCCCCACCACCCGACCCCCGCGCGATCACCGCCGCCTGCTCCATCAGCCGCGGGCAGCTCTGCGAGAAGTCCACCCACACCAGCACGTTCCTGTACACCGGTTCGTTCGCCATCACCATGTTGAACTCCTTTCCCGCGCCGCCCGCTCGCGGCCGTCTCGATGTTCCGCTTCGCGAACGTCGGCCGCGCCCGCCTCACGCCCGGGTGTCGCCGCACCCGCGCCCACCCCCGCGTCGAGCGTCGCGGCCAGGGGCACGGGCCTCAGCAGCCGACGCACCGCCAGGATGAACACGCCCGTGAGCAGCAGGTTCAGCGAGAGCGAGAGCACCGCCACCGTCAGCGTCGCCCCGCCGATGCCGTACCCCAGCGAGATCGCCAGCACCCCCGCGCCCACCTCGCCCCGCGGCCACATCCCAATCGAGAGCGCCAGCCGCTCGCGGAGCGTCGCCTCGCGCCGGTAGCACAGGGCCGGGAACATCTTGCCCAGGTTCGAGATGGCCGTCACCGCCAACACGTGCACCGCGATCATGCCCCAGCCCATGGCGGGGGCGGAATCCGCACCCTCCGCGCCGCCCCCACTTCCCCCGCTGCCGATACTTCCGAAGATCGACGGCATCGACAGCCCCACCAGCACCATGAACACCGCCGACACAATGGTCGCCACGAGCTGCTCGTCGCGGGTCTCCGGGCCCTCCAGCTCCCCCTCCTTCGCGTCGTTGCCGTGCGGGTTGCTCCACGTCGGGCGCTTCATGATGCACCCCAGCACGAAGGCGGGCAGCAGCACCTCCAGGTGCACCGGCACCGCGGGGTCGTACGCCTTGCTCCCCATGTACGCGAGCTCGGAGATCGTGGTGATCGCCACCGCGTAGCCCATCACCCACGGCCACGTCACCGGGATGCTCACGCGGTGCAGGAACTTCCACGCCGCCCACAGCAGCAGCCCCGAGATGATGACGATCCCCCCCAGCTGCGGACGCATCCCCACCATCATGACCTGCAGGGGGATCATCAGCAGGATGGTGTCCAGGTCGTCCAGGATCGCCAGCACGCGGGCCTTCCTGAACAGCCACGTCGCCGCCAGCCCCGCGGCCGCAAGCATCGAGAACAGCACGCCCGCCGAGGTGGGCGAGGCGAACCGCGATTGCAGCAGCATGTCGCGCCACACGCCCCCGTCGCCCCAGTCGGCGCGCGGCGACATCACGAACACGAAGTAGAGCGCGACCATGATCCACGGGAACGCGGCCGCGGTGAAGGCCACCACGTAGTCCCACCCCAGGGCCCGCAGCTTCGTCTTGTCCAGCTCAAACTCGTAGCCCACGTGGATCATGATGAAGGACAGGGCCGCCATCGTGCCCAGCATGACCCACTTGCGGAGCGTCTCGGCGTCCGCCGGCACCAGCTGCGACAGCCCGAGCCCGGCCACCAGCAGCAACGAGAACAGCGCGACCTTCCGCATGGAAGCCTCCATCGGTCCGACAAAGGCATGATGGGCGCGGGCCAATGGTTTTCTGCGCTGCTGCTGGATTTATCGAGAGCTGCTGCTCCTCCGGCTGGTGGCGGCCATTTGCCTGATGCCAAATGAGCGTCGCACAGCCGACCAAAGCCCAGGGATCATGATCCCTGGGCTCTTCCGTTCGCACCGCACCAACCGCAACCCCCACCCCGCCCACCGGTACACTCCCGCGCGTGCCCCCCAGCACCCCCACTACCTCCACAACTCCCACCACCGCCGCCGCCCACCTAGCTCGGCTCAAACGCCGCCACCGGCGCACGCTGCTCTGGCCCGGGCTGATCCTCACGTCCGTGAGCCTGGTGCTCTTCTTCATCAGCGTGTGGGGCGTGCGCTACGTCTCGCCGCCGCGGTTCCCCAGCGATCCGCCCTCGCCGCGGTTCCCCGCGGGCTATCCCATGTGCACCACCGTCGGCGGCCGCAACGGCATCTTCTACTTCAGCAACCGCGTCTCCAGCGCCCACCACGGCTGGTTCATCAATACCGACTCGCTCCCAACCGGCGACGTCAAGTTCTGGCCCTGGCGCGGCCGCTTCCTGCACCTCAACACCTCGCCCGTCGGCTCCAGCTGGTTCGAGCTCTCCTTCGAGGTCCCGCTGTGGATGCCCACACTCACCGGCTGCGGCCTGCTCACCGCCTACCGCATCGCCCGCCGCCCCACCCGCCTGCAGCGCGGCCTCTGCCCCCGCTGCGCCTACCCCCGCTACGGCCTCGAGCCCGACGCCTCGTGCCCGGAGTGCGCGCTGGTGCCGTGAGGCGTGAGTCTCGGCGCGTCCCCATCCGGCGCTGTTAGCATGCCCGCGATGCAGCAACCAACACTCCGCCGACGAGTCCCCGTCTCGCTGCTGGCGGTCATCACCGTGCTCGCTGCTCTCGCATGGTTCGTGAGCGCGTGGTGGGGAATCGCGCTCATGGACCTCGGCTGGCGCTGGTCACCCTCGCTCACCCGCGGCCAGCTGCGCCTCTACTTCCGCACCTACCCCGTCGACCAGCGCAACATCGACGTCATGACCGACAACCCCGCGACCTTGGGCCGCCTCGGCCCGCTATGGCTCGGCGCTGTCGACCGGCGCCCCATCCCGCGCTGGGAAATGCTCCCCGAGCACGACCATGCTCGGACGGGCACGCGCATCGACCTGCCGGTCTGGCCTCTCCCGATCCTCACCGGGGCCGCTTGGTTCCTGCTGCGCCCGAAGCGTCAGCGGCCCCTCGGCGCGTGCGCCGCCTGCGGCTATGACCGCAGCACGATCCCTGCGTCGGCGCCGTGCCCCGAGTGCGGCAGGCTCACCGCAACGCCCGAATCTCAGAATGTGATTGCAGACCCCCGCCGTGCCCTTTAGCATGGGCTCACGCAGGTCGACGTCGTGCACCAGGGCAACTACTCACTGTCGCTCACGATTCCATCGCCCGCGGCCGCGCTGCCGCTCGCGGCCTTGCCGCTCATCACGCGCCGCCGCGGGCGCTGACCATCCGTCCTGCGTTACCCAAAGCCCAGGGATCATGATCCCTGGGCTTTCTTGTTGATCCTGCCAGCGCGTTAGCATCTTCCCATGCTCAACCCTGTGAAGATGTACGACTACCTCGCCCTTGCCCGCGGCCGCGTGCTCGACAAGGTGCGCACGCTCTCGCCCGAGGACTACACGCGCCAGTTCCCCATCGGCCTGGGCTCCCTCGCCCGCACGCTCACGCACATCATGGGCAGCGAGTGGTACTACGTGCAGCGGATGCTGGACCGCGAGGTGCCCGACTACTCCACGTGGCCGATCCAGGACGAGAAGCCGCCCGCGTTCGGCGTGCTCAACGAGCACTGGAAGGGCGTGGCCGACGGCACCCGCGCGGCCATCGCCACACTGAACGAAAACCACGGCTGGCACCGCGTCCTCGAGTACCGCTACACCGACGACCACGGCCGCCGCATGGTCAGCACCGCCACCCCCGCCGACCAGTTCACCCAGCTCTACCAGCACGAGGTCCACCATCGCGCGCAGGTGGTCAACATGCTCAAGCAGCTGGGCCACACCCTGGGCGACCTGGACTTCAACATGCTGATGTTCGCGCGAAGGCCGGAGTAAGGGGGGGCTGATGAGGACGTAGAAGTGCGCCGTGGCTGAGTCTTGAAGCCGTAGGCCTCACCTCCAGTAGCCGGGGGTCAAGCGAGGAGTCCTCGACGAGCGCGACCCCCGGTCCGCGGCGCCGACAATGCCTGCACCCCAAAGGGGTGCTCGTTGCTTCACCCGATGCGCCCGCCCGCCGCTCGCGCTCACGGCACACACGCGTACAGCAAGAACCCAAGCACCCCCACCACCATCGCTACCACCACGCAGTTCTGGATCAGCCGCTCCCGCCGCCCCGCCGCGGCCGCGCCGTCGAGCACCTCGCGCTCCTCCACCGCCCGCGCCCCGCACTCAGGGCACACCCCGCCCGCGCTCACGTGCGCGATGCTGTACCCGCAGTTGAAACAGCGCGGATGATCCGCCCCCATGCAAAGAGAATACTACCGAATGCACGATGGCCGCACGCCGCATCCGCCGCCAGGACTCCTAGCAAACAATCCCCCATGCCCGCAACCGGTATCCCCGCCCTCGAGCGCCTCGTCGCCCGCCTGTTCATCCGCCGCTTCGTGCGCAACAACCCCGTCGAGCACGCCCCCATTCTCCTGCGCGACCAGCAGCGCACCCTCGCGGCCATGATCGACCGCGCCGGCCCCGATGCCGAACGCCGCGTGCAGATCAAGCGCCTCCGCGGCCTCGAGCAATCCTCCACCAACTACTCGCTCGCGATGGTCGCCAGGCACCTCGCCATGATCAACCGCGACCTCGCCACCACCCTCTCGCACCTCAAGGCCGGCCGCCCCTGCCCCATCGTCGTCAGCACGGCCAACTACAAGCCCCCGCCCGACACCCGCGCTCCCGCCGCCATGCGCGAGCTCACCGACGCCAACGACGCCCTCGCCCGCGAGCTCGCCGACCCCGGCGCGATCCGCGCCAGCCGCGTGACCCACGTGCACCCGTGGTTCGGCCCGCTCTCGTGCGAGGTGTGGGCCTGCTTCGGCCCCTTCCACCAGGCCCTGCACCTGCGGCAGGCGGACGCCATCGTCGCGGGTTTCTAAGAGAGCCGATCGCGCGAGCGATCGGGCCCATGTTCGAGCAGTCCCTTGCAGCACGAGGTTCACCGCCACGCGCAGGCGATTGTCACGCCAAAGCAGATGAGCATCGTTCACAACGACCTGGACTTCAACACGCTAATGTTCACGCGGCCGGCGGAGCCCTGAAACTGCAATCGGAGTGGCACGCTGTTGATACCCTGAGCGAATGAGCCGGCCGCGAGGTTGCTTCCACTGGCGCTGCGTACCCCCATCGGCCGCTGCGCTCATCGCTCTCCTCCTGCTAGCGGGCGTGTTCGGAGCACAACTGAGCATGGGCCGTTACGGGCTCGAGCTGAAACGCGGCACTCTGATCCTGGTTCATGCTACGCGCGATGTCGAGTGCCGCGGCGAGAAGTGGTTCTTTCCAGATTTCCCAAAGGTCACATTCGAGTTCCGTAGTTGGAGCGTCTGGCGCCCTCACCGGCAGACTCAGAGCGTCAGTTCAGCCCACATTCGACTGCCCCCATCGAGCGTCGATGCGATTGTCGTCCCCTTGTGGCCCTGGCTTGCAGTGACGCTTGTCGTCTGGATGGCCACAGCGGTTTGGATGAGGGTGCAATCCAGTGTCCGCGGACGGTGCGCGTCCTGCAGCTATGAACGTCGGGGTCTGCAGCCCGCCGCTCGATGCCCGGAGTGCGGCTCTATCCCGGACTCCGTCAAGCCTTCTTCCTGAACCGCTTCCGGCGCTCCTTGTCGCCCCCGCCGATCACCCCCAGGTCCAGCAGCACGCCCAATATCACGGCCGCCAAACCTAATCCGTGCACCCCACCCTGCGAGTTCACCGCCCACGCGTACGCCAGCGTCGTGAACGGCGCAAAGAAAAAGCCCAGGATCGGCCACAGCGCCGTCTGGAACGCCCGCCCCATGTAGTCCGTGAACAGGTACAGCAGCACCATCACGATGCGGGGGAAGAAGAACCCGATGATGGCGAAGAGGCAGGGCATAGGAAAAGCGGAAAGCGGAAACCGGAAAGCGGAGCAAGACTGTTGATGAGTCTACAAGCGGGTACGCGCCACGCCACGTTCTTCCGCTTTCCGCTTTCTGATTTCCGCTTTCACATCCAAAGCCGCACCACCACCCACGTCACCACCGCCGCGTACACGCCCGCGACGAGGTCGTCGATCAGCACCCCCCATCCCGCGTACAGCCGCTGCAACCCCCGCGCCGGCGGCGGTTTTACGATGTCCATCACGCGGAACGCGACGAAGGCCGTGAGCAGCGCCAGCAGCGCATCGGACCATTCCGGGTACCACACCGGCAGCACCAGCAGCGGCAGGCACTGCCCCGCCGTCTCGTCCGCCACGGCCTGCGACGGGTCCTTCTCCCCGAACCGCGCCTCCGCCCCATCCCCCTGCGCGACGCACGCGTAGCAGAACGCCACCAGCACGATCAGCAGCGCGAGCACGTACAACCCGCGCACGAGCGGGGCGTGCTCCGCCCCCACCACCCGCGCCACAAAGAAGAACGCCCCCGCCAGCAGCACCGGCGGCAAAGACCCCCACGTTCCCGACGCCGGCCACATGTGGCCGAGCCCGAACACCGTGATCCAGTTGACGCGGGGGCGGTTCATCGGCGGAGACTAGCGGATGGAAGTCGGAAGTGCGAAGTCGGAAGTCGGAACAGGAAAACGCACCCGTCGGCGTTACTCCGACTTCCCACTTCCGACTTCCGACTTCGACAACACCCCTAATCCCTTCACCACGTACGGCACCCCCGAGATCACCGTCACCACCACCGTCGCCCACACCGCCAGATCAATCACCCGCCGCCACACATACCCCTCGCGCACCTCCGTGATCCCCAGCATCACCAGGATGAACGGGATCACGCACGCCTGCAGGATCATCTTCGCCTTCCCGCTCCACCCCGCGGAGAAGTCCACCCCATCCTCCTCCGCCACCGCGCGAATCGACGTCACCAGCAGCTCCCGCGCCAGGATCACCACCACCATCCACGGCAGGACCCCGCTCACCTGGAAGTGCGACCCGTCCCCCTTCTCCAGGGCGAACTGCGGCCCCGCCAGCATCACGAACGCGCCCACGACCAGCACTTTGTCCGCGAACGGGTCCATCACCCGCCCGAACTTGCTCACCACGTGCCACCGCCGTGCCAGCGGCCCGTCCAGCGCATCAGTCAGTGCCGCCAGCCCGAACAACGCCGCGGCGATCAGGTACCGCCACACCGGCTGCTTGGGCGTCACCAGCAGGTCCCGCACCGGGTAGCTCCACACCGCCAGCTGCACAAAGAACGCCACCGCGATCACAAGCCGCAACGCCGTCAGGGCATTGGGCACCCACCGCCGGTACGTCAGCTCCGGGGCGAGCGCGGCAGGATGGTCAACCGGCGCAACCGCCGGCGGTGTCGTCGTCACAGCGCTCATCCTATGGAGTATGCCCCGCAACTCCTCATCCGCCGTCCGATTGTCGTCAGGTTGTCGGTAACCCCGCCCACGCCGCGCCGGCACACCCCTCACCCTCTGGCCCGGTTGCCGCCCTCGCCCCCACCCTCTATCCTCTCACCCTCACTCGCCCGGCCAGAGGGCCAGAGTGCGCGCTCCAGCCGCGACGGCTGGGTCTCGGGGTCCGCTCTTTGGGTTCCATCATCCACCCTGCCATCTTCTTCGCCGTGCTGGTCCTGGGCAGCCTGGGCGTGTGCCTGGCCCTCCCCCGCCGCAAAGCGTCCCCGCAGCTCTTCGGCGCCCTCATCGCCGGTCTCGCCGGCGGCCTCCTGCTCATCGCCATGGGCATCGCCGGGCGCGACCACCTCCCCAACATCTACTTCTACATCTTCTCCCTCATCGGCCTGGGCTCCGCCCTCCGCGTCATCACGCACCCAAGGCCCGTCTACGCCGCCCTTTACTTCATCATGACCGTCCTGGCCTCGGCGGGCCTCTTCCTCATCCTCTCCGCCGAGTTCATGGCCTTCGCCCTCATCATCGTCTACGCCGGCGCCATCCTCATCACCTACCTCTTCGTCATCATGCTCGCCAGCCAGGCCCCCGAGGAGGGCGAAATCGAGGCCCTCGCCACCTACGACACCCAGGCCCGCGAGCCCATCGCCGCCACCGTCGTCGGCTTCCTCCTGCTCGCCGTCCTCACCACCATGATGTTCCGCGGCGTGCCGCAACTGCCGCTCCCCGGCCCGGTTGCGCCCAACGAGCTCCTCGCCCAGATGCCCCGCAAGGTCGAGAGCGTCCTCCGCAACAACCGCAACCCCGACACCGGCCAGCCCTACCTCAAAGCCGACGGCACCATCCAGATCACCGAGGTCGCCCCCTCCCCGGCCCACCCCGCCGAGCCCCTCTTCATCACCATCAACAACCCCGGCGAGGAGCCGGTTGTCCTCGCCCAGGACAAGTGGCCCGAGGAGCTCACCGTCAAGAACGTCGAGGCCCTGGGCTTCGACCTCCTCCGCAACCACCCCGGCTCCATCGAGATCGCCGGCGTCATCCTCCTCATGGCCATGCTCGGCGCCGTCGTCCTCTCCCGCAAGCAGGTGCAGCTCGACGAAGACGCCAAGGCCAACCAGGCCCGCAAGCTCGCCCAGGACACCCTCGGCGGCGTCAACCCCGGCCTGGGCCGCTCCCCCCTCGAGTCCACCCACGCGGGAGGCACCCGTTGATCAACCTCCTCGCCCAATCCGGCTTCCCCGACGCCATGCACGGCGTCACCCTCGCCCACTACCTCGTCGTCTCCGCCCTCCTCTTCGTCATCGGCCTCATCGGCTTCATCACCCGCCGCAACCTCATCATCATGTTCCTCTGCACGGAGCTGATGTTCCAGGCCGCCGGCCTCGCCCTCATCGCCTTCGGCCGCTACCACCTCAACTTCACCGGCCAGACGTTCGTCATCTTCATCCTCACCGTCGCCGCGGCCGAGGCCGCCATGGCTCTCGCCCTCGTCGTCCTCCTCTTCCGCCGCAAGGAATCCCTCAACGCCGAAGAGTGGAACGAGCTCAAGGGATAACCACGTCCGCGCCTGACGAGCCCGGAGCGTCAGCGACGGGTCTTCCGACCGCCGCCCATCAGGACACGCTCGCTTGCCTAGCACGACCGCCATCCTCGACGCCATCACCCAGCTGCTGCCCACCATGCAGCACGACGCGCCGAACCCCGCGGGCACCTCCACCCCCGCCTTCTTCCCCCTCAAGTCCCTCTACGCCCTCATCCCGCTCCTCCCGCTCCTCTCCTGCATCCTTTGCGGCGTCTTCGCCGCCCTCCGCATCAAGTCCAAGCTCCCCGCCTGGACCACCGTCCTCTCCCTTGCCGTCTCCTTCGTCCTCACCGCCCTCATGGCGCGCGACCTCTGGTCGGGCGGGCACGCCCAAACCGGCGTCCTCCACGTCTTCGACTGGATCAACTTCTCCTGGGCCACCGGCGCCGGCGAGCAGACCAAGCACTTCATCGCCAACTTCGCCTTCTACATGGACCCCGTGTCCACCCTGTGGATGCTCTTCGTCACGGGCCTGGCCACCCTCATCGCCCTCTACGCCAGCGAGTACATGAGCGGCGACCTGGGCGCCGGCTACTGCCGCTTCTTCGCCGCGTTCAGCCTGTTCGTCTTCTCCATGGCCTGCCTCGTGATGGCCGACAACCTCGTCCTGCTCTACCTGGGCTGGGAGGGCGTGGGCCTCTGCTCGTACCTGCTCATCGGCTACTTCTACAAGAAGCCCAGCGCCGTCGCCGCCGCCAAGAAGGCCTTCATCGTCAACCGCATCGGCGACCTCTTCCTGGCGCTCGGCATCTGGCTCACCTACGTCCACCTCGGCACCGTCCAGTACAGCGAGATCTTCGACCGCATCCAGCCCTACCTGGCCGCCGCCGCCAACGGCCGCTTCGACCAGATCCCCCTCGTCGTCCAGATCATCCCGCTCCTGCTCATGGGCGGCGCCTTCGGCAAGTCGGCCCAGTTCCCGCTGTACGTCTGGCTCCCCGACGCCATGGAAGGCCCCACCCCCGTCTCGGCCCTCATCCACGCCGCGACCATGGTGACCGCCGGCGTCTTCCTCATCGCCCGCACCTACGGCCTCTTCCAGCTCTCCGAGATCGCGCTCCCCATCGTCGCCTGGACCGGCGGCTTCACCGCCCTCCTCGCCGCCACCATCGGCATGGCCCAGTTCGACATCAAGCGCATCATGGCCTACTCGACCGTGTCGCAGCTGGGCTACATGTTCGCCGGCCTGGGCGTCCTCACCTCCGGCGGCGCCGTCTTCCACGTCGTCACCCACGCCTTCTTCAAGGCCCTGCTCTTCCTCTGCTGCGGCGCCGTCATGCACGGCTTCGCCGGCCAGCTCGACCTCCGCAAGCTCTCGGGCGTCATGAAAATGAAGGGCTGGCTCGTCGTCGGCGTCGGCATGCTCATCGGCTGCCTCAACCTCTCCGGCTTCCCCGGCTTCGCCGGCTTCTTCAGCAAGGACATGATCCTCGCCGAGGCCTTCTCCCACCACGGCCACTACCAGTGGCTCGGCTGGCTCCTCCTCTTCACCGCCGGCCTTACCGCCTACTACACCTTCCGCGTCTTCTTCCGCGTCTTCGTCGGCCCCAAGTACTTTGAGCCCGGCGATGAGCTCCACGGGCACGCCGACGCCGCCCACGACGCCGCCCACGACACCCACGGCCACGACCCCCACTCCCACCACGCCAAGGCCTCGGTTGAGCACTCCGGGACTCACCCGCAGAGCGAGGCCGCCGAAAAGGAACTCGCCGACAAGGCACACGGCGAGCACGGCCACGGTGACCACCACGCCGACTTCCACCCCCACGCTCCCGGCTGGGCCATCAACACCGTCCTCGCCACCCTCGCGGTCCTTTCGATCGCGGCAGCCGGCCTCTACTTCATGGGCGCCCACGGCGGCTTCGTCCCCCACCTCGTTGAGCAGAGCTCCGCGAACCTCATCCACAGCGAGCACGCCCCCGAGCACGCCACGCTCTTCGGGCAGAACCCGCACGCGATCATGTACTACGTCTCCGGCGTGGTTGGCCTCATCGGCATCGCCATCGCCTACGTGCTGCACCTCCAGGGCCGCACCACCGCCGCCACGAGCAAGGCCGACGCCCTGCTCCCCGCCTTCGGCCCCGTCGCCAAGGCCGTGCAGAACAAGTGGTACGTCGACGAGTTCTACGACTTCCTCATCCGGAAGCCCCTCCTCGTCCTCTCGCACATCTTCCACACCATCGACCAGATCCTCGTCGACGGCCTGGTCAACCTCGCCGGCTACCTCCCCAAGGGCACCGGCAAGGTCCTCCGCCCCAGCCAGTCCGGCGAGCTCCACGGCTACGCCATCGGCATGGCCGGCGGCCTCGCCGTTCTCCTGATCATCATCCTGTGGGTCGCCCGCACCTGAACCTTGATGCCTTGATGCCTCGTGCCCTGATGCCTTTCTTCACCTTCAACCTCCTCCCCGCCCTCGCACCGCACCACGCCGAATCCGTGCACCTCGATCGCTCCGCTGTCCTCGGGTCCGCCGAGTCTGAGCCCCCCGCATGCTGATCTATCTGATCTCCATCCCGCTCCTCTTCGCCGTCCTGGTGCTCGCGGCACCCCGGGAGTGGGCCCGCATCACCGCCCTCTGCGGCACGCTCATCGCCCTCGCGGTAGCCGTGTTCGCCATGCTCCCCGGCGAGGGCCGCTTCAACTGGGCCACCCCCGCAGAGTTCCAGTACGCCCACACCTACGCCTGGCTCCCGCAGCTGGGCCTCAACTTCTCCGTCGGCGTCGACTCTGTCGCGCTGCTGCTGATCGCCCTCACCGCCCTTCTAGGCCCCATCTGCGTGCAGGCCTCCGCCACCACGATTACGCAGCGCGAGAAGACCTACTACTCCTGGCTGCTCGTCCTGCAGGCCGCGATGACCGGCGTCTTCGCCGCCCGCGACCTCGTCCTCTTCTACACCTGCTTCGAGTTCACGCTCGTCCCCATGTTCGTGCTCATCAGCCTCTACGGCAGCACGAACCGCAAGAAGGCCGCGGTCAAGTTCTTCCTCTACACCTTCACCGGCTCCATCATCGCCCTCGCGGGCCTGGTGTACGTCGCCTGGAAGCACGCCCACAACACCGGCGGCGAGTGGACCTTCGACATCGCCACGCTCCAGCAGGTCGCCGCGTCCATGAGCCCGCGCGAGCAGGCCTGGGTCATGCTCGCCATGCTCGCGGGGTTCGCCGTCAAGGTCCCGCTCTTCCCCGTGCACACCTGGCTGCCGCTGGCGCACACCGAGGCCCCCACCGCCGGCTCGGTCATCCTCGCCGGCGTGCTGCTCAAGCTCGGCACCTACGCCCTCTACCGCTTCGTCCTCCCCTTCACCCCCGCCGCCGTCGTCGAGTACGCCCCCGCCATCGGCGTCCTCTGCATCATCGGCATCATCTACGGCGGCCTCATCTGCTGGGTGCAGAAGGACGTCAAGAAGCTCGTCGCCTACTCCTCGGTCGCCCACCTTGGCTTCTGCATCCTGGGCATGTTCGCCCTCAACAACAACGGCCTCACCGGCTCCATCCTCTACATGATCAACCACGGCCTCAGCACCGGGGCCCTCTTCCTCCTCATCGGCATGGTCTACGAGCGCTACCACACCCGCTCCATGAACGAGCTCGGCGGCCTCGCCGCCAAGATGCCCGTGTGGGCCACCTTCATGGTCTTCTTCACCATGGCCTCCGTCGGCCTCCCCGGCCTCAACGGCTTCGTCAGCGAGTTCCTCTGCCTCCTCGGCACCTTCCAGTCCAGCAGCGCCTGGGGCAGCAGCACCGGCCTCACCGAAGCGGGCCTCCCCGACGCGGGCCTCTGGGGCTCGGCCCAGGCCAGCGTCCCGGGCGCCACCCACGGCGGCCTCGGCCCCTGGTTCGCCGCCATCGCCGGCATCGGCATGATCATCGCCGCCATCTACCTGCTCTACATGTGCGGCAAGATCGTCTGGGGCCCCCTCGTCGAGCCCGCGGGCCATGGTCATCACCACCATGCAGTAGGAACCCCGACCGTAAGGGAGGGGTCTTCGTCCGAGACCAACCACGAGGCCCCGCTCCCCACCGACCTCAGCCGGCGCGAGATCGGCATCCTGCTCCCCCTCGCCGTCCTCTGCATCTACCTGGGCGTCTACCCCAAGCACGTCCTGCAGGTCCTCCAGCCGCCCATCGATCAGACCCTCAAGGTCGTCAACGCGGCCGCGCCGCTCAAGTCCGTGCCCATCATGACCAACCCCCACGCCGCCGTGTCTGACGAGACCGTGGAGGCCGGCCGATGATCGAACGCCTCCCCTTCCTCTACCCCGAGATCGCCCTCTTCATCACCACCTGCATCGTGATGATCCTGGGCCTCTCCCGCAACGTCGCCGTCCGCCGCGCCACCGCGGTCGTCGCTGGGCTTGGTGTTGCCGCCGCGGGCATCATCGCCGTCTGGAAAACACCTCCGAACGATGGCATCGCGCTCACACGTGAGCAGGGCCAGATCCTCCTGCCCTTCATGGTCCCCTACGCCAAGGCCCTCATCGCCGGCGTCGGGCTCCTGCTCCTCATGCTCCTCGCCGGCACCGTTGACCGCGCCGAAGAAGCCGCCATCCGCGCCGGCAAGCGCGCCTTCGACCCCCTCCGCAGCAACCGCGCTGAGTTCTACGCCTTCTACCTCTTTTCCCTCACCGGCCTCATGCTCTGCGCCGGCGCCGACGACCTCATCTGGCTCTTCCTCGCCCTCGAGCTCACCAGCCTCCCCACCTACATCATGGTGAGCATCTCCACCGCGCGCAACCGCTCGCGCGAGGCCGGCGTCAAGTACTTCTTCCTGGGCGCCATGGGCGCCGCCGTGTTCCTCTACGGCTTCGCCCTGCTCTATGGCGGCACCGGCACCACCAACCTCAACGCCATCGCCGACGTCTTCGCACGCGACGGCGTCAATAACATCGCCCTCGCCGGCCTGCTCGTCTCCATCCTCGGCCTGGGCTTCAAGGTCGCCGCGGTGCCCATGCACTTCTACACGCCCGACGTGTACGAAGGCGCCGCGCCGCAGGTCTCCGCGTTCCTCGCCTTCGTGCCCAAGACCGCTGGCTTCATCGGCATCCTGCTTCTCTGCGCCACCGTTGGCTGGAACCACGGCCCTGATCCCAGCAGCAATCACCACCTCCCCGACGTCGTCCGCCTGACCCTCTGGGTCATGGCCGCGCTCACGATGACCGTGGGCAACGTCCTCGCGATTCTTCAGAACTCCGTCAAGCGCATCCTCGCCTACTCCTCCATCGCGCACACCGGCTACATGCTCGTCGGCGTCATCGCCGGCCCCGGCGACGGCCGCTTTTCGCAGAACGGCATCGCCGCCGTCCTCTTCTACCTCTTCGCCTACGGCCTCATGAACCTCGGCTGCTTCGCCGTGCTCGCCGCCCTCGAGCGCCGTGCTCTCGGTGGCACCGGCCTCCCGACCGGTGATTCCGAGCCCCGCGAGATCGACAACATCGCCGACCTCCGCGGCCTGTGCGCCTCCCGCCCCGTCCTCGGCTGGACCATGGTCATCTGCAGCCTCAGCCTCCTGGGCTTCCCCCCGCTGCTGGGCTTCTTCAGCAAGCTCCCGCTCTTCACGAGCGCCATCAGCGCCGGCGAGATCCCCCTGGTCATCGTCCTCGGCATCAACTCCGCCATCGCCGCCTTCTACTACCTGCGCCTGGCCTTCACGCCCTTCCTCGAGAACGCCGACGCCTCCGTCGAGCCCGCTCACGAGAGCCCCTTCGCCACCCGCAAGTTCGCCGGCCTCCTCGCAGCGATCGCGGTCGTCGTCCTCGGCGTCGCCGGCTACAAGCTCATGGACCCGGTCATGCAGCACACCGAGCAGGCCGGCGCGTACAAGGCCCAACTCCCGGCAACCACCGCCAACGCCGAGTAACGCGCTCACCGTCTTTTCTTGAACCCGCACAGCGGGTGCCTTGCAATAGCCCAGGGTGAAGCGAGTCCGCGAGCGGAACCCTGGGATGTGCACGCGCGTCCTTGGAACCCGCGCAGCGGGTGACCCTTCTTGTAACACGACCGCGCGTTGATCACACGCGCACCTACCGCGTCACGCCGCCTTCGCACGCCCCGTCCACCCCTGGACCCCGAGCCCCACCGCGCTCACACACCCCCACACCACCAGCCACCCCACCGCCCCCATCTCCACCCCACCCACACCCAGCGCCCCCACCACCCACGCGAAGCTCACGAGAAACACCGCCGCGCCGAGCAGCGACGTCACCAGCGCCTCTGTCTTCTTCGGCGCCAGCGCCCCGACCACAAACCCCAGCACACCCGCCCCCAGCCCCACAAGCACCAGCACCCCGCGCGACTTCTCCGGGACGCAAGCCCACACGTTGCCCACATGGTCCGACGCCTGCCGCACCTCCACCCGCGCGGTCTCCTCCACCGCCTCCGGGCTCTCCACGCTCGGCTCCGGGTCCATCGCGTGTGAAATCAGCGTGACCTGCTCCCGCACCGCGAACTCGACCTTCGCCCCTGTCGTGTCCACCGACAGCACCGCCCCGGCAATCAGGACACCAATAGCCGCAAAGGTCCCCGCCCCCGCGATCGCCAGCGTCGCCCGGAACAGTCCCACCGCAACCAGCGCCCCCACCACCGAACCAACCCCCATCGCCGCCAGCGCCGCCGGGCAGTCGTGCGTGTGCCCCTCCAGCAGACCCGTCAGGGCCACCACCCCCACCAGCCCGCCCGCGGCAGCCCCAAAGACCACCGTCACCGGTTTCAGCACCCTGTTCCCTGCCAATAGCAGGAGCAGCCCGCCGATAACGCTAGCCACCGCAGGTAGATACGCCATCCAGGGCACCCGCCCCGCCGCGTCGATGGTCGGCTGGACCCATTCCCACATCTCTGAATCCTCACCAGGGTTGCCCCTTCAGGATTCGGCCTGATCACCCCCGAGTTGCACGATTGCATCGCACTTCCCGCCTGCGCCGCCCCCGCCGCCCTCCCAACCCGCGCAGCCCTCACGCCCCCACCCGCCGCGCACACATTGCATCCCGCCTGCAACCCCCCGCTCACCGCTGCGTAGGTGGACATACCCAAGCGGGGACCTGGGCAACCTGCGCCCGTCCGTCCACGGCGGACCCGCGCTCCCCACCCCCAACAGCTCGAGGGGTCCGAACCGGGACCGACCGCGCGTCTGGACCCGCTCCCGCCCCCCGCGGCCCCCACCGGCCGCCCAAAGCAATCCCCCGAGTTGTACGACGGCGCGCATTGCGGTAGTCTGAACAGGTCCGAGAGGCGCAGGCGGCCACCCCGACCGCGCACCTTGGGCGCAGACTGACCCGCGCCCTGGCCGTCGCAAGACGCGTGCCGCGGCGCACGACGGGTCTGAAGCACGTCGCGTCAGGCCGCTCCAGCGCGGAGCGCCGCGACCGCTTCGGTTGGGCCGCAAGGCCCAGGCCACCGTGGGAGAGTCTCAGCGTTGCTTCGGCGCTCACCCCGCCGACTCGACGTTGCGACAGCGTCACGGGAACTCGCCGCAACAACACCGCGGCGAGCGTTCAAGGATGGACTTCCGGTTTTCGTTGAGGAGCTGATATGGGTCGCACGCCTGTCCGTCGCAGCAGCAGCAACCGCTACCTCCGCCAGCGCCGCCCCATCGGCGGACCAAAGGCGCTCACCAGCAGCGCCGGCCTCACCGACCGCCCCACCGTCGACCAGCTCGAGCGTCGCCAGATGCTCTTCTCGCTGGCCATCACCCCCGACATCGTCGACCCCAACACCGGTCTGGGCACGGTGCGGCAGCACTTCAGCTACGTCATCCCCTACCTCCACACCAATGTCGAGATCCAGCCCCCCCAGCCGCCTGAAGTCACCACCGAGAACTTCAGCGAGGCCGGCTTCGGCCCCATCGGCAGCGGCCAGTTCTTCCAGTCCGGCCTCCGCGTCCGCCACAACATCTTCCCGCCGGGCGACATCCTCATCAACGCCCAGCCCCCCAACGCCGACAACCAGGTGCGCTGGCTCCAGGTGACCGAGGACACCATCGGCGAGTTCATGACCCTGGAGTTCTTCACTCCCGCGCAGGACAACGCGCCCGCGCGCCCCGTCGTCGTCACTTCCGCCACCGTCACCTTCGAGGGCCTCAGCGCGGCCGACCTTACCGGCCTCCTCACCGATAACGTCCGCGTCGACCTCACCCGCGGCGCGAACCAGGCCGTCGTCGCCTCCTTCACCGGCGCCGCCCTCCGCAACCAGTTCCAGACCGGCAACCCCGCGCTCGGCACCGGCGCCGCCCAGTTCAACCTCGAGGAAGGCTTCGACGCCATCCGTATCACCATGATCGAGGCCCCCACCGGCGGCACGCCCGGCTTCCGCATCCGCGATGTCTCCTGGTCCGTGCCCCAGGCCCGCTTCGCCGAACTGATCGAGTCACGTATCTTCAGCGCCGTCGTGGTGCTCACCGGCCCCGTCGGCGCGACTGCCACCTTCCTCGATCTCTACGGGCGTGACATGGTGGCCTCCCTCGCCGCGGGCCAGCCCGAGGGCGGCCAGGGCCGCCCCATCATCGACGCCAACGACGACGGCGTCCCCGACTTCAACGACGGCATCGGCTCCATCCACCTCCTCAACACCGACTCCCGCACCGCCATCTCCATTTGGGGCGGCACGGCCGCGCCCTTCACCGACGACGCCCCCGACGACTCGGACTTCAACGAGTTCAACCCCGACTTCCGCGGCAACTGGGCCTTCACCCTCACCGACGAGCTCATCGGCAACTTCGACGCGTTCGAGGACGCCGGCTTCGCCTACGCCTGGGACATCCCGCCCGGTGAGACGGAGATCGACTTCGCCGGCCTCCCCCCGGGCCCCGGCTCCGTCATCATCGGCTCACCCTGGGTCCGCCCCAACGGCAACCCCGCGCAGTACAACCCCGGCGGCCTCGCACCCGGCCAGGGCAACACCATCACCGATGGCTTCACCCAGCCCGACCAGGGCATCTTCATCGATGACGGCGGGAACCTCGGCAGCGTCTACCTCCACGGCATCCTTCACGGCTCCTCCCAGTTCCAGGGCTTCGTCGACCGCATCTACGTCGGCTACCTCGTCGGCTCGATTACGGTCCAAGGCGACCTCGGCGCCCTGTATGCAGGCACCGACGCGGGTCAATGGGTTCCCGATCCTGACTTCAACCCCACCAACGACATCGACCCCGTCAACAAGACGGCCGGCCAGCTCCTCGTCGGCCGCACCATGGGCGAGCTCGCCATCGCCGGCCGCAGCCTGCTCGACGTGCAGGTCGTCGGCGACCTCAACAACGCCGCCGTTCGCCCCGCCCGCGACAACTTCACCCACTACGAACGCGAGTGGGTCAACGCCATCAACACCAGCTTTGGCACACGCGACGTCATCAACACAATCCTCAACAACACCAACTGGGTTGCCCGCAGCCCCAACGACCGCTACGACGCCACCAGCGACCAGGCCATGGTCTTCGGCCCCGAGCTCTTCCGCAACGATCAGCTCCTGGGCGCCGAATGGATCGGCGGCATGACCACCGGCGTCCGCATCAAGGGCGCCCTCTCCGGCCAGGACCCCACCCAGGGCGAGGACACCAACGACGTCTACGCCTTCGCCGTCGACGGCTCGCAGGACATCTCTATCGAGGGCATCGCGTTCCTCAACGGGACCGAGCAGGCCATCTACATGCGCATCATGGACGAGAACGGCCGCACCTACGCCGCTCCCCAGGAAGGCATCCCCGGCCGCTCTTCCCGCATCACCTTCAAGCCCCGTAGCCCCGGCGTCTACTACCTCGTCGTCTCCGACCCCACCGACCGCCAGACGGCCGATACCCAGATCGCCAACGTCCGCTACACCATCAGCATCACCGGCCTCGCGGCCGCCACCCTCGGCGCCTACCGCACCGGCGGCGGCTCGGGCTTCACCGACGTCGCCGCGGGCGAAGGCAACGTGGTGCAGGTGCTCGCGGGCAACATCGGCTCGCTCCGCATCGGCACCGGTTTCGTCAACTCCGGCGGCGCCCTGGTGGACCCCCTCTCAATTATCAACACCGACCAGGACGACGACGACAACATGGCCTGGCAGGGCGGCAGCATCTCCGCCCCCGGCAACGTCTACAACATCACCGCCGGCTCCGACATCGGCCACCCCAACAACACCGCCGGCAGCCCCATCAACATGATCGTGGGCGGCGACGTGGGCACCATCATCACCGGCATGTACTTCGGCTTCGCCGGCGACGAGGGTGACGTCAACTACTTCAACCTCCAGGCCGGCGGCCGCATCGCCGCCATCCGCGTCTCCGGCTCCATCGGCGTCGACCACGACCGCTCCGAGGACCCCGCCCGCTACGACCCCGTCACCGACAGCTTCACGTCCATCACCACCGGCGCCAACGGCGGCAACGGCGACATCGGCCACTTCGAGGTCGGCGGCAACATCTTCGCCAGCGGCCTCCGCGTCCGCACCTCCGACGGCTCCACCATCACCACCTTCCTCGTCAACAGCAACAACGACGCCGTCGACGAGGCCCCCAACCGCGTGGGCATCTTCCTGGGCACCGTCCTCGCCGGCGGCCTCCGCCTCGAGACCGGCCTGGGCTCAAACATCCGCTTCGCCGACGTCCAGCGCATCGACCTCATCTCCAGCCGCGACGTCTTCCAGCCCATCATCGGCGGCCAGACCATCGAGATCACCGACGACGCCGGCAGCCGCCTCCGCATCACCGTCGACAACGCCCCCGAGGGCACCCAGATCGGAACCATCCGCCGCATCCCCGTCGACGGCTCGCAGGGCGTGGCCATCGGCCGCATCAGCGTCGACCTCACCGGCGGCGGCGTCCTCCAGATCGACTCCATCTCCAGCGGCGTCGGCGCCCCCATCTCCATCGGCTTCATCGAGATCACCGGCGCCGACAACGGCGCCGGCATCCAGATCTCCGGCCAGACCCGCATCGAGGTCTACCGCATCGAGAGCACCGCCGCACTCGACTTCATCGCCAACAGCACCGGCGGCGACATGATCGCCATCGACGTCGCAGGCCTCAACCGCCTCGATCTCCGCGGCCACCTCGGCCGCACCACCGTCGGCAGCTGGGGCCCCTCGCTCCTGGGCCCCTACCTCGGCCTCGCCACCGGCAACGTCAACGCCGTGGGCGGCGCTCTCGGTGTCGGCCCCGCCGAGGCCTTCTACGAGAACTGGTCCGGCGCGATCTACCACCCCATCAACGTTGACGTCTTCGACGACGATAACAGCGCCCTTGACGACATCGGCAGCCCCCTCGACGGCTACCTCAACGGCCTGGTCGTCCGCACCGGCAACCTCGAAGAGGCCGTCATCCACGGCACCGTGGGCGACGTCATCCTCCAGGACGCCGCGGGCGAGCTGACCTCCCTCAACGCCAACGCTGACCGCATCACCCCCGTCGGCCGTTTCGAGGGCATCGTCGGCCACGTGTTCGCGGCCACCATCGTCGACATCAACATCGGCGACGGTCTCGCGCAGTCCGAGCGCGGTCCGATGCTCACCAGCGGCATCTTCGCCACCAACGACATCCGCAACGTCTTCACCTCCCGCACCAGCGGCGCAGTCATCAGCGGCGTGATCAACGCCTTCAACGAGACCGACGAGGGCGCCACCGAGGAGGAGAACATCGACGGGCTGGGCAACCTCACCCTCACCAACGGCCTCGTCCGCGACGCGAGCATCGGCTCCGAGCTCTTCGACGGCTTCTGGGCCTCCTTCTACTACGACGATGTCGACGCCCCCACCGGCAACATCGGCACTATCCGCCTCACCAACACCCCCCTCTTCCGCTCCCGCGTCTCCGCCGAGGACCTCAGCAACCTCACCATCAGCGGCGCCAACGGCTACTTCGACGCCTCCCGCCTCATCGCCACCGGCATCGTCGACCGGATCACGGTCACCGGCTTCCGCAACTCCACGCTGACCGGCACCATCACCGAGATCGCCCGCAACGAGATCCTCGCCGCCCGCGACGTCAACACCATCACCGCCGTGCAGGACATGAGCGACCTGGTGATCGACATCGCCGGTCGCGTCACCCAGGGCATCACCGCCGTCAACATCACCCGCAGCCAGATCGACGTTGACGCCGAGCTCAAGAACCTCGCCGCCACCAACGACGTCCGCGGCAGCGCCATCAACGTCGGCAACCTGCCCAGCATGACCGTGGGCCGCAACCTCCAGTCCTCCTCGGTGTTCGTCTCCGGCCTGCTCGGCACCCTCAGCGCCGGCAACCGCATCGCCAACACCGATATCCGCGTCACCGGCCCCGGCGGCACCATCGGAACGATCTCGGCCCCCAACCTCATCAGCGGCGAGATCCGCGCCAGCGGCACCATCAACGCCATCACCGTCTCCCGCGGCGACCTCATCGCCGACATCGTCACGATCAACGGCGGCAACGTGAACACCCTCACCGCCGGGCGCGACCTTGTGATCACCGGCGACATCGCCGGCTCGGTGGGCACGCTCACCGCCGGCCGCCACATCGGCTCCCCCGCCACCGCCGGCGTCCTGCTCATCCGCAACAACCTGTCCGGCCTCAACGCCGGCAACGGCCAGCTCTACGGCAGCATCCACGTCGGTGAGAGCATCACCGGCCCCGTCGTCATCGGCGGCGCCGCCAACAAGCTCGGCAACAACCAGGTCGGCAAGGGCTCGCTGGTTGCCTCCGGCCCCATCAACTCCGTCACCATCAACGGCGACTTCGACGGCGACATCATCAGCTTCACCAGCCTGGGCACCATCACCATCAACAACGGCTCGCTGCTGCCCGGCAACACCGTCGCCGCGTTCAACGGCAGCATCGCCAACTTCACCATCAACAACGGCAACCTCTACGGCAACGTCCACGCCGATGTCGACATCACCCGCCTCGCGGTCCTCGCGGGCGGCGACGGCGTCTTCGGCGACATCGGCATCAACCCCGCCAGCTCCGGCATCGTGTCCTACGACGCCCGCCGCAACCAGCTGCCCGTGGGCGTCAGCGTCAACGGCACCGGCCAGGGCCCCACCATTTCCGCCGGCCGCAACATCGTGGCCGTCGAGGTCCCCGGCGGGTCGGTCTTCGAGACCTACTTCATCGCCGGCCAGAGCATCATCAACGTCACCGTCAGCGGCACGGTGCAGAACGACCCCAACACCGTCGGCATCCAGAGCGCCTTCGTCGCCGGCGACAGCATCGAGACCATCAACGTCGGCGGCGTGAACAACACCGCCTTCGTCGCGGGCGTCTCCAGCCTGGGCGCCGACCGCCGCCTGGGCGGCGTCGGCGACAACGCCGACGTCACCAAGCCCGGCAGCATCAAGACCGTCCGCGTCGGCAACGGCATCGTCGATGCCCTCTTCGCCGCGGGCATCGACCCCGGCCTCAACGGCATCTACCTCGACGGCGACGACCGCTCCGTCCAGGGCCTCTCCACCATCAACACCCTCAACATCAGCGGGCCGGTCATCAACACCCGCGTCTTCGCCGACATCCTGCCCGGCAACATCGCCAACGACAACCGCTTCGTCCGCGGCGGCACCACCCTGCCAAGCACCAACGCCCAGATCGATAACGGCGTCGGCACCCCCGGGACCGCCTTCACCGGCACCCGCACCTTCAACAACGTCAACGGCGCCAACGTCACCTTCGCCGTCTCCGGCCCCGGCCAGGCGTTCTTCAACACCGCCACCAACACTCTCATCCTCCGCAACACCACCAGCGCCACCAACCTCACCGTCTCCTCCAGCACCGGCGTCACCACCAGCGTCGACGTCGTCACCAACGACGACGCCTCGCTCGGCAGCGTGACCTTCCAGGGCCGCGTCGCCGGCGACAGCGACCTCATCGTGGACGGCAACGTGGGCTCGCTCACCTACGGCGACTTCGAGGGCACCGGCACCATCTCCATCGGCGGCGACGTCAACACCATCACCTTCAACAACTTCCGCGGCGGCTTCCTTGACGCCGAGAACGTTCAGACCTTCCGCGTCAACGGCCAGTTCGGCGATCCCAACACCGCCATCTTCAACGAGGCCCGCGTCCAGCTGCTGAACGTGAACACGATCAGCATCGGCGGCAACGCCTCCGCCGTGATCAGTGTCGACCGCGACGCCCAGTCCCTGGTCGTCAGCGGCAACGTCGACCGCGCCGCCTTCCGCTTCGGCCGCAGCCTCGGCTCCTTCCAGTCCGGCAACTTCAACCGCTCGTTCCTCTCCGCCGGCGACAACATCGGCAACATCACCATCACCGGCGACGCCAACCAGTCCAACATCGCCGCTGGCGCCGACTTCGGCACCGACGCCGCCCCCGGCGGCACCGGCACCGCGGCCGACCGCGTCTCCAGCGGCAACATCGGCGCCATCAGCATCGCCGGCAACTTCGCCCAGTCGAGCATCTCCGCCGGTTACCTCCGCGGGCGCGACGGCTTCATCGGCACCACCGACGACCTCGTCGGCGGCGGCCGCTCCCACATCGCCTCCGTCACCATCGGCGGCGTCCAGGTCGGCTCCAGCCGCGGCAGCGAGACCTACCGCATCGCCAGCAACGGCACCATCGGCCCGGTCCGCATCGGTGGGGCTAACTTCACCGGCTCCATCGGCAACTTCGCCCTCGAGGCCCCGCGCCTCCAGCCTCAGTCGCTGGTCGTGACCGACCTCTTCGTCACCGTCACCAGCGGCATCTCCACCGCCAACATCGTCTTCAACCAGCCCATCGACGGCACCTCCATCAGCGGCGCCCTCAGCGTCGCCGAGGTCCGCGGCAGCGGCGACGTCGTCGTCCGCCTCGTCGAGGGCATCGACTACACCGTCACCTACGACAACAACACCAATACCGCCCGCGTCACGTTCAGCAACGCGGTGACCGCCCGCAACCTGCCCGCCGTCCCTGGCCGCCCCGGCCCCGGCGTCTACCGCTTCGAGATCGACCAGTCCCGCATCCGCGCCCGCCTCACGGGCGTCACGCTGGACGGCAATGGCGACGGCCTCTCGCAGATCGGCGAGGACTTCTCCGGTGACAGCATCGTCGGCGACGCCGGCGACCGCCTGACCCCGGCGATCCTCGACGTCGGGGGCCGCCGCATCGACCTCTACGGCCCCACCAACCTCGACTTCGTCCTCGACGACAACTTCACCCCCGACGGCCTGCCCGACCCCAACAACACCTACACCGTCCGCGGCTTCATCGGCGACCACCCCGACAACGACGCCAACGTCTTCCGCTTCGGCGGCGACCTCGACGTGTACGCCGTGACCCTCCAGGCCGGCCAGATCCTGCGTCTGGGCTCCCTCCAGGGCACCGCCCAGCTCGCCCAGTTCGGCCTGCTGGACGCCAACGGCAACTTCGCGGCCCTCAGCGGCGCCGCCCTGCCCATCTTCACCGACTTCACCGACCAGACCCGCCTGACCTTCGACGCCGACTTCCTCATCAAGCAGACCGGCACCTACTTCATCTTCGTAGGCAACCCCGCCAACATCACCGACCCCACCACCGTCACCAACCCGCCCCCCGCCCCCGGCGGCGTCGGCGACTACAACTTCACCGTCACGATCTTCGACGACGGCGACTCGGGCTTCAACGCCCCCACCGACGCCGGCAACGGCCAGGTGGTCGTCAACGCCCCCGGCTTCTCGCAGTTCGCCGGCAACGACGGCGTCCTGGGCACCGGCGACGACATCCCCTCCATCACCATCAGCGGCTACGTCTTCACCTACAGCCGCGGCGCCGACAACGTCGCCGGCAACGGCGACGACCTCATCAGCGGCGTCAGCCCCGACGGCGAGATCGTCTCCAGCCGCACCGGCCCCGGCCAGGTGATCACCGTCATCGACTCGGCCATCGGGCCCAAGGGCCACGCCGGCATCCCCGACGACTACGCCGCGGACGTCGACATCTACAAGCTCAACAACGGCCAGCCCATCGCGCCCGGCACCCTGATCACGATCACCGTGAAGCTCACCGACCTGGGCGCCGACCTGGGCAGCACGTCCGCGACCTCGCCCGTCGAGACCCGCGGCCAGGTGCAGTTCGGCGTCTTCGACATCTCCTCGGCCACCGGCATCGACGACGGCAGCCTGATCTTCAGCCCCACCGACTTCACGCCCAACGGCGGCAAGCCCAACACCATCCTCGCCGACAACGGCCGCGTGCGCTACGGCTACGACGCCAACAGTGACTTCTTCATCACCTTCCCCGCGCCCGACCGGATCGACCAGCCCGGCGCCGCGGCCCGCCTCGCGGTCTACATCCAGGGCGTCCGCAACACGGACTACCAGATCCAGATCGTCACCGGCGCCCGCATCGAAGACACCACGCGGCCGACCCAGAACTTCCTGCTCGAGACCGCGGGCGGGATCATCAACTGGCTCGAGGCCGGCGGTCAGGCGACCAGCCTCCTGCCCTTCTTCGCCTCGTCGCTTGCCTTCACCGGCACCATCAACGGCCAGTCGGTGCAGGACTACATCATCACGAGCGTGGTGGCCACGCTCAACAGCCTGTTCCAGAGCTCGGGCGGCGGCAACGGCTTCGACGTCAACTTCTCGGCGAACCCCGCGGACTTCGAGTTCCAGCCCTTCTCGACCGTCTTCATCACCTCCTCGGCGGACCCGATCTCGCCGATCTTCACCACCAACCTGCCGCTGGACCCGACGCCGGTCAGCCAGCCTTACGGCTACAGCGAGCACTCGGACGCGCTCAACGCGGACCTCGAGGACGAGGCCGTGGTGTTCGCCCCGTCGTTCGCCCTGCAGGGCCTGTCGCCCAGCCGCGCGGATGTGGACGAGTTCGTCCAGGCGCTGTCGGCCGCGGTCGCTCGGCGTGCGGGCGAGCTGATGGGTCTGCGTGTGACGGAGGCGTACGACGCCAACACCAACACGTTCGATCCGTTCGCGGCCAACGCCGTGGACGAGCGTCCGGGCAACGGTCGTGCGTACACGCTGCCGAACTTCAACCGCTTCCTGTCGGATCCCTTCGATAGCGTGAACCGGACCGACTTCTACCTGGGCCAGCAGAACGCCCGGTCACTGCTGGACAAGGTGCTGAACCAGCTCTAGTTCACTGATCTCATCTGACCTGACCGAAGGCCCGGAGCGAGCTCCGGGCCTTTTTCATCTCATGGGTAGTCCTGGCGCGTGGGGCGCACGAGGATGTCGCTGACGTGGACGTGCGGGGGCTGGCTGGCGATGAAGGTGACACAGCGGGCGACGTCTTCGGGCTGGAGGACGGGGCCGATGCGCTGGACGACCTCGTCGAACCACTTGGGGTCGTAGCCCGCGACACCCTGGAACTCGCTGACCACGAAGCCGGGCTCGATGAGGGTGACCCGGACGCCCTTGGGGCCAAGCTCGCGCCGGACGCCCTCAACCATGCCGTGCACGTTGAACTTGGTGCCGCCGTACATCGAGGAGAAGGGCGAGACGTGGCGGCCGACGACGGATCCGAGGACGATGAGGTCGCGCGGGCGGGTGACGACGTCGGGGCCGGACTTCCCGGCGGTGGCGGCGGCCACGCGCCTGCCGGCCTCGCGCATGAGGTGGGCGGCGCCGAGGACGTTGACGCGGATCATCTCTTCCCACTGCGAGACGTCGGAGGTGAGGACGGAGCCGTTGAGGCCGCGGCCGGCGTTGGCGATGACGAGGTCCGGCGGGCCGAAGGCGCGCTCGGCGTCGTCGAGCATGGCGGTGATGACCGCGGGATCGGAAGCGTCGCCGGGGAATGCCCGAACGCTCGGGCCCAGGCGGGCAACAAGGTCGTGGAGCTTCTCGCGCCGGCGGGCGTTGGCGATGACCTTGGCGCCCTCGCGGGCGAGGAGCTCGACGATGGCCGCGCCGATGCCGGCCGAAGCGCCCGTGACGACCGCGATCCGCCCGTTCAAGCCACCCATGCAGAGCCTCCGTTGGTGAGTTTCACAGGGTACCCCGGCGGGGCGGGCGACCCCTTCGGTCTCGGGGTGCGTGCCAGAAGGGTTTGCACGCACCGGCATCCAGCTACCATGAGGCTCCGCAATCCCCTTGTCAGGAGAGCCGTATGCGTGCGAATGAGTTGAGCCGTGCAGAGCAGCTGGAGGCGCGCCTGGTGATGGCGGCCCCCACCGCCACGTTCGTGTCGGCGTCGCACAACGACACCGGCGTGTTCGTGGTGGTCGATTACAGGTCGGACGCGGGGCTGCAGACGCAGAGCCTGGGGGCGGGGGACCTGATCGCCACCCGCGCGGGCGGGCCGACGCTCACGGGAAACCTCTTCGGGCCTGCCGTCCCACAGGAGGACGGCAGCGTCCGCGCCATCTATCTGTTCGCGGCGCCGAGCGGGGCCTGGAACTACACAGACACCGGGCACTATCAGGTAACGTCCCCCGACGGGCAGGTCACGGATGTGAATGACGATGACATCGGGGATGGGGTCATCCGTACGCTGTCGCTGTGGTTCACGCAGCCCAAGGCGGTGGTGACCAGCAACACCATGCGGACCAGCGACTGGCTCATCGTGGTGAACTACACCGACGATGTCGCCATCAACACGGCGACCATTGATGCGGCTGACATCCGCGTTGAGGGTGCCGAGGTGATCACGGGGATTTCGCTGCACCAGAAGATCGTCAACAGCGCGAACAACGTCACCGCGGTGTACCGGATCCCGGCGCCGGCGGGCGGGTGGAACTACCTGCACAGCGGCGCCTACACGATCGTGCTCAATAATCGGACGGTGCTGGATACCGGCGGGCGGGGGCCGGGCGGGCACAACCTGAAGACGTACCCGGGGCTGTTCTTCACGGCGCCGAGCGCCCGCATCGCCGGCTCGACCACTATGACGGGGAACGAGTGGCTCATCCCGATCAAGTTCTCGGGGCTGAACGGCATCATCCAGGCGAGCATCACGAACGCCACGAACCTCGTCACCGTGAGCGCTCCCAACGGGTACTCGCAGACCGCCACCCGCACGCAGCTCATCGACCATGGTGATGGGAGCTACACCGGCATCTACAAGGTCACCGCTCGCGGCGGGTTCTGGGATTACAGCGACAACGCCGGGTACACCGTGCGGGTCGAGCCCGGGGTCGTCAGGGACAACTTGTTTAGGGCCGCTCCCGGCGGGAACCTGCGGACCTTCGGGCTGTGGTTCGACAAGCCCGCGGCGGACATCGTGGGCGTCACCGCCAACCAGAATGATGCGAGCAGGTTCGAGGTTGTCGTGCGCTTCCATGACAACGGGGCCATTAACCTCGCCAGCATCACTGCTGGTGCTGTCAGTGTGAGCGGGCCGACGGCTGTCACTACGACGCTGCTCTCGGTGACTGCTGATCCCGCTGGGGGGTATCGGGCCCGGTTCCGGTTCACGCCGGCCACCGGTGACAGGCTGGCGAACGGGAGCTACTTCGTGAGCACCGTCGCCAATGTCGTGCGCGACAATGGGGATGTCGGGATCAATGGTGGGGTGATGCAGCGGTATGGGTTGTGGTTTGCGCCGTGAGGTAGGGGAATAGGACTCATAGGAGTCATAGGACTCATAGGAGGCAGTTGAGGGTGCTTCCTGGGAACCGGAACGGCGGGTTGCGAGGTAGTCGCTGCGCAGGACTCGGTCGGCGGCGCGGCGGGCGGTTTCTGCGTTGGTCTCGAAGCGGATGATCTGCTGGAGGCGGGCGAGGGCGGCGTGGCGGGTTTCGTCGCGGAGGGTGGCCGAGCGCGACTGGGCGATTTCGCGGACGAGGCTCAGGCGCTGGGCGATGTGGGGCTGGCGGGCCCACTCGGCGAGGGCGACGACCGAGGTCTCGAACTCGCGGGCGAGCTCGCTGAGGCGGCAGTCGTGGTCGAACCAGGCGTTGAAGAGCTCTTTGTCGCGCGGTGAGAGGGGCGGGCCTGTCTCGGCGAAGTCGGGTTGTGGCGCGGTGGAGGCCATACTCAAAGGCTACCGCGGCCGTGCGCGGCGTCGAGAGGGAATGCGCGCATGTCGATGATTGTGCGCACAAACGTCGCCGATGGGTTGTAAGTGGTTGTGGGGAATGGGCGGGAAAAAAACGGGGGTGATGAGTAGGTCTTCTAGGTCGGCGAGGTCTTCTAGGGGGGATCGATACGATTCGGTTGTCATGCTCACGACGTTGTTCCTTGATTTGAACTCGTACTTCGCGTCGGTGGAGCAGCAGGTGCAGCCGCACTTGCGCGGGAAGCCGGTGGGTGTGGCGCCGATCACGGGGGATTCGGGGTGCATCATCGCGGCGAGTTATGAGGCGAAGAAGTTCGGGGTGAAGACGGGAACGCGGGTGGGTGAGGCGAAGGTGCTGTGCCCGGGCGTAGAGATTGTGGATGCGCGGCCGCGGCTGTATGTGCTGATGCACCACCGGATTCTCAAGGCGATCGACCGGCACATTCCGGTGGAGCGCGTGCACTCGATCGATGAGGTTTCGTGCCGGCTGGACCGACGGCAGCGGACGCCGGAGGCGGCGCGGGAGCTGGCGCTGCGGGTAAAGGCGGAGATCGCGAAGAGCTGTGGGGTGTGCATGCGGTGCTCGATCGGCATCGCCCCGAACCGGCTGCTGGCGAAGCTGGGCACGGACCTGATGAAGCCCGATGGGCTGGTGATCCTGCGCAATGAGGATTTGCCGGCCGCGATCGGGCACCTGTCGGTGCAGGAGTTCTCGGGGATCGGGCCGCGGATGACCAAGCGGCTGAAGCGCGCAGGCGTGAGGACGATCGCGGAGCTGTACGCCAAAAGCGAGGCGGAGATGCGGGCGCTGTGGGGCGGGCCGTTCGGGGAGCGGTGGTACCACGTGATCCGCGGGGCGGAGGTGCGGGAGAAGCCGACGAAGAAGGGGTCGATCGGGCATCAGCACGTGCTGGCTCCGGACCTGCGGACGCGGGAGGGCGCGAAGAGCGTGGGGCTGCGGCTGCTGCTGAAGGCGAGCGCGCGGATGCGGCACGACAAGTACGCGGCGAAGAAGCTGTCGCTGGGGCTGCGGTTCGAGGGCGACAGGCCGTCGACGAACGCGTGGAACGGGCCGTCGTGGGACGAGTGGGCGACCCTTGGGGGCGAGTGCGTGGACTCGGGGACGATGCAGGATGCGCTGGATGCGTTGTGGGCGCGGGCGCCGGAGGGGAAGATCCTGATGGTGGCGGTGACGCTGCACGACCTGGTGCCCGCGGCGAGCCACACGCTGCCGCTGTTCGGCGGGCAGAACCGCTCGGAGAGCCTGTCGAAGGCGATGGACGCGGTGAACAAGAAGTTCGGGGCGAACAAGGTGTACCCGGCGAGCATGCAGGATGCGCGCGGGCACGGCACCGGCGGGATCGCGTTCAACTACGTGCCGAACCTGGAGCTGGCGGACAGCGTGCAGAGCCGGCAGCGCGGGGGAGGGGAGAAGCGGTACATGAGCGATGCGGAGATGGAGGGGTTGATTGAGGGGTCGCTGCGGGCGTGAGGCTTGTCGGAGGGTGTGGCGTAGGACTCATAGGAGTCATGGGAGTCATAGGAGAAGAGAGAAGCAGCCCCGGCAGGAATCGAACCTGCGATCTCCGCATTCGTAGTGCGGCGTCTTGGATCCGCTCGACCACGGGGCCGTGGTGATGAATGACTCCGGCAGGATTCGAACCTGCATCACCCTGATTCTGAGTCAGGGGCCTCTGCCAGTTGGGCTACGGAGCCGGGAGTAAACTGCAATCAGCGCACCCGGATTCGAACCGGGACTCCCAGGATCACAACCTGGAGGGCTGCCGTTACCCCATGTCGCTGAGCGGCGCTCGCGGGTGGTTGCGCGAGCTGTGACGAAGACCCTGGCGGGAGTCGAACCCGCACTGCGCGGCATCTCGGGCCGCGGCCTCTGCCAGTTGGGCTACAGGGTCACTGAGGAGCACCGGTCGGGAGACCGGTGCCACCGTTTACAACGACCCCGATGGGGCTTGAACCCACAACCTCCGGCGTGACAAGCCGGTGCTCTGCCGATTGAGCTACGAGGTCTTTGTTAGTTTGGTGGAGACGGCGGTTCCTTGTGTGTGCGCGGTTATAGCGTGCGCGAGTGATCGCGGGCGCTGCGATGTGCGGCGGGGGGCAAAACGAAAAACGCGGCCTGCGGGAGGGGTCCGGAGGCCGCGTCGTCTGGTCGCGGAATGCCTGGATTTCAGGGCATTTCACGCGGCAAGCGGGTGCGGCCTTCGGGCCGCCCGTGCCGCGGATTGCTCAGCGGCGGGGCGGCGTGCGTCGATCTCGCAGGGCGAGTCGATAGCACAGTCGCTGCTGTAGCCGTCGAGCGTGATGTTGAGTGGTGGTGATCATGGGAGTACCTGCGGGAGGAGTATCGGTTGGATTTGGGGTGTAGTCAAATGGAATGTTGTGAATTTTTGTTGCGGGCGTCGGCGGTGTGTTGTGCGGTGAGTGTGGGTTGATAGGAGTCATAAGAGGCATAGGACTGATAGGAGCCGGAACGAAAAAGCCCCGGCGATGGCGCCGGGGCTTGAGGGGGGGGTCTATCGAGCACGATCATGAGGACATGATCGTGGCACGGGGGGTCGTGCCGATCAGGCGCGGGGGCCGGCCTTGCGGACGGCTTCGGGCATGTCGAAGGTGGCGTCGTTCTCGCGGAAGAGCTTGGCCAGCTTCTTGGCCTGGGCCTCGTACGCGGCCTTGTCCTTCCAGGTGTTGCGGGGGTTGAGCACCTCGGCGGGGACGCCGGGGACCGCGTCGGGGATGGGCAGGCCGAAGATGTCGTCGGGCGTGAACTTGGCGTTGGCGAGGGCGCCCGAGTAGATGGCCGCGACCATCGCGCGGGTGTAGGCGAGCTTGAAGCGCGAGCCCACGCCGTAGGGGCCGCCCGTCCAGCCGGTGTTGAGCAGCCAGACGTTGGTGCCGTGCTTGGCGATCTTGTCGGCGAGCTGCTTGGCGTAGGTGATGGGCGGGCGGGGCAGGAACACGCCGCCGAAGCAGGGCGAGAAGTTGGGCTGGGGCTCGGTGACGCCCAGCTCGGTGCCCGCGAGCTTGCTGGTGTAGCCGTTGATGAAGTAGTACATCGCCTGCTCGCTGGTCAGCTTGCTGACCGGCGGCATCACGCCGTAGGCGTCGGCGGTCAGGAAGATCACGTTCTTGGGGTGGCCGCAGACCGAGGGGATCACCGCGTTGTCGATGAACTCGACGGGGTAGGTGACCCGGGTGTTCTCGGTGAGCTTGGAGGAGTCGTAGTCGGGCACGCGGGTGGTGGGGTCGATGACCGTGTTCTCGAGCACGCTGCCGAAGCGGATGGCGTTCCAGATCTGCGGCTCGCCCTCCTTGCTGAGCTTGATGCACTTGGCGTAGCAGCCGCCCTCGAAGTTGAAGACGCCCTTGTCGCTCCAGCCGTGCTCGTCGTCGCCGATAAGGGCGCGGTTGGGGTCAGCCGAGAGGGTGGTCTTGCCGGTGCCCGAGAGGCCGAAGAACAGGGCCGCGTTGGGGTTGCCCGCGCTCTTGTCGGCGTTGCACGAGCAGTGCATGGGGAACACGCCCGCCTCGGGCATGTCATAGTTCATGGCGTAGAAGATGCTCTTCTTCATCTCGCCGGCGTACTCGGTGCCCAGAATGACGACCATCTTGCGGGTGAGGGACTGGGCGATGAGGACGGGGCTCTTGACGCCGAACTTGGCCTGCTCCTCGGCGGTGAGGCGGCGGCGGCCGGCGTTAATGATGGTCCAGTCGCTCTTGAAGGGGCCGACCTGCGGGCCGCTGGCCTGGGTGTTCTGGCGGATGAAGAGGGTTTGCGCAAAGAGGGAGTGCCAGGCCTGCTCGGTGATGACGCGGACGCCCAGGCGGTAGCTGGGGTCGGCGCCGGCGTAGCCCTCGAACTGGTAGAGGTGCGGGCGCTGGTTGAGGTAGTCAACGGCGATGCCGAGCGCGGCGTCGAAGTGCTCGGGCTTGATGGCCATGTTCACCTTGCCCCACCAGATCTTGTCGTGGATCTGCGTGGTGTCCTCGAGGTACTTGTCCTTGGGGGAGCGGCCGGTGCGGTCGCCGGTCAGGCACACCAGGGCGCCGTTGGCGGCGAGCTTGCCCTCGCCCGCGGCGATCGCCCGCTCGACCAGCTCGGCGGACGAGAGGTTGGTGAAGACCCGGTTCTGCGACAGGTTCAGGCGGCTCAGGTGGTCCATGGATGTGCCTCGAAAGGTGCGGAAAAGAGTGGGAGCAAGCCTAGGGCCGGGCTGAGCGGGTTGGCTACCTTGGCGGGGCGTGGGTGCGGGGTGGGCGGGCCGGCGGGGTTGCCGGTGAGTGAGGGCGGTCCTAATGTTGAGGTTCCTGCGCCTCGCCGAGTGGGCGGGCGTGATGGCGACTGTAGCTCAGTTGGTTAGAGCACCGGGTTGTGATCCCGGGGGTCACGGGTTCGAGTCCCGCCAGTCGCCCTTTGATGTTGATGAGAAGCCCCGGCAGTCGCCGGGGCTTTTTTGTTGCGCGGTTCAGGCGACGCGCTTGTGGGGCTTCGTGGTCTCGAGCGCGGAGTCGCAGGCGGCGATGACGAGCTCGAGGTTGGGCATGACGGCTTCGATGGAGCCGCCGCTGTCGAGGGTGGACTGGATCTGGTTAACGAGGGAGACGACCGGGGTCCAGCCGCGGGCTTCGGAGAGGGTGCGGATGCGGAGGCAGGCGCTGCGGACAGCGGCGGCGTCGCGGTGGAAGACGGCGGAGAAGAGGGCCTTGCCCAGGCGGGTGACCTCGTCGGCGGGGGCGGCCTTGGCGCGGGTGTCGCTGGCCGAGGTCTTTCTGGTGTCGGCGGGCTGCTCGGCGAGGAGCACCTCGGCGAGGGCGCGGAAGAGGATGTCCTGGGAGTAGGGGCGGCAGAGGAAGGCGCGGACGGGGGCGCTGGCTACACGGGCGCGGGTGCGGGCGGTGTCGTCGGGGACGATCATCAGGATGGGGCCAACGTGGCCGATCTCGCGGAGCTTGGACGCGGCCACGCCGGGCTCGGCGTCGCCGACTTCGGCGGAGAGGATGACGGCGGTGAAGCTGTCGTAGAGGGAGATGCCCTCGGCGAGGGTGGACGCGTACTCAAGCTGGAGGTTGGTCTCGCGGAGGAAGTGCTTGATGATGTCGCGCTCGCCCTTGGCGGGCTCGATGATGAGGACGCGGCCCTGGAGGTCGGCGGAGCGGACACGCTCGCGCTCGAAGCTGTTGGAGAGGGGGTCGGGGGCGAGGTATTCCTTGGCGTTGATGGGGCGGGGGAAGGCGATGCCGATCTCGTGGATGAGGCCGGCGCGGTGCATGCAGCGGACGATCTTGCCGCGCACCTGGACCTCGCCCTGGGTGGGGTGGGGCATGTGGACAATGCACTCGGAGCCGGGGTGGACGAAGCTGGAGTGCAGGACGCAGACGCCGCCGTTGGAGAGGTTGCGGCCGGCGACCTTGATGTTGACGGTGTTGCCGCCGGGGTGGATGAGGCCGACGGTGATCGAGAGCTTGCGGAAGGGCCAGCGGACAAAGTCGCGCTTATGGCGCGTGCCGGCCTTTTGCTCCGGCTCGTCGAGCTTGTCGAGCAGCGCTTCGAGCTGAGCAGCGCTGAGGTTGATGGAGTTGGGGCGAAGGCTGGACTGGTTGGCCTGTGAGTGAAGGGCCATGGAAACCTCCCGCGAGCGTGTAGGTACACACACATCGGCCGGGGGCGCGTAGATGTTTGAAGCAAGCGGCTTTATCGAAATAGGTGCGGGGGGTGTGAAGCCGTAGCGGCTCTTCCGGGCCGATGTTATCGGCCCGCCCGGGATGTGCTGATCGGATCGGGGCGGCGAGGTGATCAGACGTCGAGGTTCTTGACCTCGAGGGCGTGGTCCTCGATGAAGCGGCGGCGGGGCTCGACCTCCTCGCCCATGAGGATGCTGAAGAGGCCGTCGGCGTTGCTGGCGACATCCCACGTGACCTTCATGAGGACGCGCTTGCTGGGGTCCATGGTGGTTTCCCAGAGCTGCTCGGCGTCCATTTCGCCCAGACCCTTGAAGCGCTTGATGTCGAGGCCGCGGCGGCCGATCTCGCGGAGGCCGTCGAGGATGGCGGGGAGGTTGGGGGCTTCGACGGGTTGGTCGGTGCGCCTGGTGGGTTGCGAGATGGCGTCGCCGGACTTGGGTTGGTCGTCGGTGTTGTCGTTGTCGTCGTGGACGTCACGCTGGCCGATGTCCGCCACCGAGGTCTCCGAGCCGACCTCGGTGGCACGGTTGGTGGTGATCCACGCGAAGCGGGCGGGGAGGCGTTCGCCGGTGACGGCCTCGCCTTGAACGCCGGCGAAGGTTTCGGGGGTGACGGGCAGGCCGAGCTCGGTGAGCTCGGCGAAGAGGCGCTCGAGCTCGCGGTTCTCGTGGAGCTCGCGCACGGCGGCGCGGGTGGCGGCGCTCTCCTGCGACTCGGCGGCATCGCCGTTGACGTGCTCGTCGCTGCGGTCCGCGAGGCGGAGCTTGTGCTTGTCGACGAGGGCGAGGGCGTCCTGCTCGGACCAGGCGAAGGCCTCGCCGCCGCGCCAGGTGATGCGGTGCGTCGGGAGGCGGTGCTTGCCGGTGGGGTCGCCGGTGCGGTGGGCGAGGAGGTCCTTGAAGAGGACGCCGCGGCGCTCGGCGATCTCGACGATCTCGAGCATGCGGCGGAGGAGGTGGAGGGCGCGGCGGAGCTTCTGGCCCTCGAGGCGGGAGACCTCCCTGGCCTGGAAGCGGGCCTCGTTCTCGACGTTGATGTCGCGGACGATGAGCGCGGAGCCGTCGAGGCCCAGGTCCATGAGGGCGTCGTCGAGCATCTTGTTGGTGACGACGTAGGAGACTTTCTTGGAGCGGCCGGGGCCCTTGGCCATTTGATAGAGGGGCGGCTGGGCGATGTAGATGTGGCCGCGGCGGATGAGCTCGGGCATCTGGCGGAAGAAGAAGGTGAGGAGCAGGGTGCGGATGTGGGAGCCGTCCACGTCGGCGTCGGTCATGATGATGATCTTGCCGTAGCGGAGCTTGCTGAGGTCCATCTCCGAGCCGATGCCAACGCGGAGGGCGGCGATGAGGGTGCGGATCTCCTCGAAGGCGAGCATGCGGTCGATGCGGGCCTTCTCGACGTTGAGGATCTTGCCCTTCAAGGGGAGGATGGCCTGGGTCTCGACGTTGCGGCCCTGGGTGGCGGAGCCACCGGCCGAGTCACCCTCGACGATGAAGAGCTCGGAGCGCTCGACGTCGCGGGTCTTGCAGTCGCGGAGCTTGTGCGGCATGGAGCCGCTGTCGAGGGCGGACTTGCGGCGCGTGAGCTCGCGGGCCTTGCGGGCGGCCTCGCGGGCCTGGGCGGCGACGATGCCCTTGAGGCAGAGGCGCTTGGCCTCGACGGGGTGCTCCTCGAGCCAGCGGTCGAACCCCTCCCCCACTGCCTGGGCGACGAAGCTCTCGATCTCGGGGTTGAGGAGCTTCTCCTTGGGCTGGTTGTTGAAGGTGGGGTCGGGGAGCTTGACGGAGATGATGGCGATGAGGCCCTCGCGCAGGTCCTCGCCGGTGGGGACGGGGTCCTTGTCCTTGATGATGCCGGCCTTCTTCGCGTAACCGTTGAGCGTTCGGGTGAGGGCGACCTTGAAGCCCTGGGCGTGGGTGCCGCCGTCGACGTTGTTGATGTTGTTGGCGAAGGAGAGGAGCGACTCGTTGTAGCCGTCGTGGTACTGGAGCGCGACCTCGGCAACGAGTGACTTCTCGGCGTCCTCGCGCTTGACGTAGACAGGGGCGGAGACCGGGCTCTTGCCGGTCATGAGGTACTGCACGTACTCGACCAGGCCGTTGGTGGCCTTGAAGGTCTCGCTGTGAATCTTGCCATCGGCGCCGACGCGCTCGTCGGTGAGGCGGAGGGTGACGCCGGGGTTGAGGAAGGCGAGCTCGCGGAGGCGGGCGGCGAGGACGTTGTAGTCGAAGGTGGTGTCGGGGAAGATCTCGGGGTCGGGGCGGAAGGTGACGGTGGTGCCGCGGGTGCGGGTGGCGTTGGCGGGGATGGCGCCGACTTCCTTGAGGGCGTGGCAGACGCGGCCGCGCTCGAAGCCGATGGTGTAGATCTTGCCGTCGCGGAAGACTTCGCAGTCGAGGTACTCGGAGAGCGCGTTGACGCAGGAGACGCCGACGCCGTGGAGGCCGCCGGAGACCTTGTAGGCGGAGCCCTCCTGCTGGAACTTGCCGCCGGCGTGGAGCTTGGTCAGCACGACTTCGACCGCGGGCTTGCCGTTGAGGGCTTTGTCCTCGTGCTTGATGGGATCAGTGGGGATGCCGCGGCCGTCGTCGATGACCTGGCAGGAGCCGTCGGGCTGGATGGTGACCTGCACGAGCGTGGCAAAGCCGGCCATGGCCTCGTCGATGGAGTTGTCGACGACTTCGTAGACGAGGTGGTGGAGGGCGTTGAGGCCGGTGCCGCCGATGTACATGCCGGGGCGCTTGCGGACAGCGTCGAGGCCTTCGAGGACCTGGATCTGCTCGGCGCCGTACTGGCCGTTCTTGACTTCGGTTGGGGAATCGACGCCGCTGGTGACGGCGGCGGTGGGCTGCTGGTGCGATTCGGGCGTGCTGATGGCGACCTCCACGGGCGAGCGGCGGGCGGGGGACTCGGGCATGAGAGACCCTCGTTTGACCTGGGTTGGGAGCCCTGTTGGAGGGCTCTGGAGGGGGGCCGGAGCGCTGGGCCTGGAGGGGCGGAGCGGGCCGGGTTTTTGAGCTTGGAATGGTAGGCGCGCGGGCGGGGCCTGCGG
>Ga0196963_10000455_pt1 | contig 37810 bp, 64 predicted proteins | sample S1_5metaG_FD_148600 | JGI IMG/M metagenome (GOLD analysis project Ga0196963, IMG submission 148600) | Soil microbial communities from Anza Borrego desert, Southern California, United States - S1_5 | ecosystem: Environmental > Terrestrial > Soil > Desert | place: USA: California | collected... | reverse complement strand
GCTTAACCCATTCCTGCATTGTTTTTTCAGACTTTGCCGCTGCTACTTTGATCTTTTTCACTAACTGCTTTTCCACTCTCACTATCGTCAATTCTTCCATTTGCTACCTTTCAAGATTTGATACTAGTGTATCATCTGTATCGGAATATGCAACCCCTTTCTTTAACTTTTTTTAGGGGCCTATTTTTCCTTATTTGACGGGCGTTCTAGCTTGATGCGGTTAGTCTATCGTAGATTTTTTTTACTGTGGCAGGCTTAAAATGGACGTATTGCTTAGTAGTCTGGATATCGTCATGCCCCATAACCTCGGCGGCATAGGATATGTCCTCCTTTTGGGTCAAAAAAGAGGCTAAAGAATGCCTCCATTTGTGCGGGTTCATTTTGACGCCCAAGGAGCGGCCCATATTGTTCAGGAGCTTCCAGACGCCTTGAGGCGTCATCCTGTCGCCTTTAACGGTCAAAAATAATGGATGGTCGCTTTTGCCTATCTGGTTAAATTTATGGAGACTTGTTATATATAATGAAAGCCACATGGACGTTATTTCGTCATAGGGCACATAGCGCCATTTGTCACCCTTGCCGACCGTCTTTCTAACGTGTACCCACCTCTTTTCTGTATCAATGTCACTGAGGTTGAGGCCGCAAAGCTCCGAACGTCGAAGGCCTGTTGAGTAAAGAAGAAACAAGATACAGCGGTCGCGCAGGGTTATATAAGGATTCCAAAGAATTTTATCGATAACCGATTTATCTTCGTCCCTGTCAAAAAACTGCGGTTCTTCGCCTTTCCCCTTTTTAAAGCCATGCCCCATAGAAAGGAAATGAGGTGAGTTGACATATTCGTGCATGGCCAGAAAATCGAAATAGACTTTCACCATCGATGCTACTTTGTATATCGATCGGTCTGAAAGCTCTTGCTCTACCCTATACTTAATAAGAAGCTCAGAAAATTCTGCGTAGTTTTTTATTTGCCTTACATCGACTTTTATAAAGTCTTGCAGTTTTTCAATTTCTCTAAGATATGAGGTTGCCGACGTCGGCTTCAAATTACGTTGATATATGAGAAAGTGAGCGAATTTCTCAAAAATTGGTTCCAGATCCTTACTAATCAAAGGTGTCTCCACGACACAAATTTAAACATTAAAAAAGTTTTTTGTGCCCGTTAATTCATCGTTTTTTTCGCTCCCTAGGCTAAAAACGGCGCGTGATTCTATTTCACACCCTAGAAAAGGTAAACCTTATTTTTGTGGGGACGAGGTTTGATATAGGAAAGTACAGAGTATATTAGATAAGAGACTAAGAATAGAAGATTTTTGAATTATTCGTAGATAGTTCCATCTTGACTGATAAAGCTTCCTCTTGGAGAGACAAATTGTATAAAGGACGAAAACTTTCCTGAGTCCCTTTTGACGCAAGCCGTAAAAAACCCATTAAGCCAGGCGTTCGGCCTTCCCTTTCCATATTCAGGGCTTAAAGTCGTATAGCAAGGCACTTGAATCCCTAGATGCTTTTCCTCTTCATCGACCATCGAAAAATTAGGCCAAATCTTCGCCGTATGGTGATGCCCGAAAACGACTGTTTTTCCGCATCGCTCCACCGCTTGTTTTGCAGGGTTCGCAGTCCCGAATTGATCTCCATGAGCAAAGACCAATTTACCTACGGTATAAAAGCCGCCTCTTTGAATTAACTCAATCGGCCTTTTGGCTTTTTGAAGAATGGTTTGCAGCGTGACTTTTTGAAGCTGCGGATAAGTGGACGTAAAATCGTCTAGCCAAACTTCGTGATTACCACAAAGATAAACAAACTTTGCCTCCGGCGCGGCGTCCATGAACTTAGTAATCTGCTCGATGAATCTTTCGCATTGTTCGTTAAATTCGTCGATGACGTTGTTATAGCCTTTGTTTCTAAATTCTTTTTCGTTCCAATGACTGATACAGTCCATTGAAAAGTTATCACCTCCAAGAATAAAAATATCCGGCTGGAATTTAGAGGCGAATTTTAAAAGAGGGTTGATTCTGATCGTTTCTGGAAAGTGAGAGTCGAAAAGAGCTAGAACGCGAATTATATCAGATTTTGTATATTCTAAATCGAAAGAGCCTTTTTGCTTTACCGGCTCTTTTGATATTTCTGGGGCTTGAATCGTAACATGCGGTTTATGATCGACTCGGAAAACACCGAGAATTTTTAAACGATTTCTAATGGCGTCTGAGGTTCTTAAATACCCCGACTTCGCCATAAGTTCAGATAATTTTTTGTGTCTATTACCTATCGTCTCGTAATAGACGAGAAGAACCTTATCTTCGTCCTGAGTCCAGTTTATAGCGCACCTCGTTAGAGAACGTAAAAAGGAACTAAAAAGACGGTGCTAAAATTTATGATGCCTTCTTCTAACGGTGCTTTTACTGGATTTTTTAAACCAATCGCAATCGTAACAATAAAACCCGTTACGATCTGAGAAATGAACAACGCCGCTTCCACATCGATTGCAAATGCGCTTAATCCGATGATCCTGAGTAAATACCAAAGAAAACGCCTCTTCATTTTTGTCCATATATCGTTTCCGCCATAACCAAAGATCGAACTGATGAAAAATAAAGGGATGCTCAGAAGATAAAAATAGGTAAAACTGCCAACATAAAGGGATAAGAGAATAACGGACGCCGTAAAAAATAAAGGAGCTATCAGCCGCTTCCATAGTCTCGCCCTCAAGCTAAAATAGGCTTCACTTCTTCCACCGAACCAAGCAAGAGTCGAAAAAACAACGCTTATGAGTAAAGCGATTGTTCCTAAGACACCCTGCTCTAACTCGGTCATTTTTTTTCGATACGTCTCTTAATTACTTTCCATTGAAGATGAAGAATAAGCCCAAACGTCCAGCCTAAAACTAGAACCGTCGCCACAATCCAAGAGGTGGTTTCGTGTGCTAAAGACCATTCCCAATACATGCGCGAAATTGTTTTACCGAGAAACATCGTTCCGCAAACTTCAGCAGTAACGACCACAAGACCTATTGTTGACATAGTAATTAACCAGAAAATTCGCCCCCATCCATTCAGGAAGGCAAATGGCGCAATTAATCCACCGATTAAGCTAATGATAAAAATTACCTCGCCCATATCATTCCACTTTCGCTTTCATCACCTCAGCTAAGTAAAAATCAGAAATGAAATATCCTTTTGTCGGAGCTTTAAAATCTGATTCTTTCTCGACTCTAACTATGTCCGTCCCTTGAATCGGATGAAGCACTATCTTTTTCGGAGCGCAGCCGGTTGAGAGTGTTAAAGCTGGCAGTAACGCGAGAAGCATCACCATCGACAATCCCTCGAAGGCCGCTTTGCAGGGCTTCGGTTTTCTTCTTTTTGATTTCATCGTTTCTTTCCTTTATGGCGTCCCATATCTTGAAAATCAATGTTATTAAATTTAATAACAAAGCTAACCAGCCCATTTATTTTTTTACCAGTTTCGCAATCGCTTTATGAATAATCGCGTATATGTTGTCGTCGATTTTTGTTGGCGTCCACTTGCTGACGATTCCTAGAACAATATCCACCGCGCCCAAAATTGCGAGAATGTCAATCCAGTGTGCTTTGACTAAAGCTATGATGCTTTGAATTGCTTCCATTTTTAATCCTCCGGTCTTAAAGACTCGTAAAGTTCTGTATCAAATAAATCTAGTTCTTCTATCAAAACATCTCTTCTAATCTTGTCGTGAATATTGCCTAGATGATTGATGTTTTCATTGATTAGAACTTCCCGCGCTCTGCCTAAGTAGTAAATGGCAGAACGCAGGAGTTCATGGAGTTTTTCGTTTTCGGTCAACGTGTATTCCTCAAGAGTTGCTTAATATCATTCTTCATTTCATCCTGGCTTTTTTTAATGTAATCGATATCCTTTTCGATATTCGCAAAACGGGTATGATTCTCCGTGACTTGTTTCTCGTAAGCCTGAAATTTCGCGTTTGTTTCTACGCTTGAGGCCTCCAAGTTTTTAAGTCTTGTAGGAATGTAAAGCACACCGTTTACAATTATGAAAACAGTACCGAAGAAACCGAGAATACCGATTAGCTTCATGCCTCGGTCTAGCCAAAGATCAAAAACTTCTTTCATTTCTTAGCGCCAGTCTCTTGTAACGTTGTCTGGATATTTGCCGAAATGTTTCAAGTAGGCATTGTCATAGGCTTTTTCTTTGCAAATACGAAGATCATCAGCTTGCTTCTCGCCATCAGCGACTTTTCCGTATTGCTTATGGCAAGCGTCGTCACCTTTTTTCAAATCTTTGGCGAAAGGTGTAGGCTGTTTTCCTCCGGCGTAAGCGTTTCCTGCAATTAGCAATAGGGCGATTAAGAATGCTATTTTTTTCATATTATTCTCCGGTTATTCAGACCAACAAAAAAGGCGTAGGACACAAGAGGAATATTTCTTGCATCACTACGCCTAATCGATTAGGTCTTACTTTGTTGGTTTGCCCTCCGGTTCTAGGGGCCGGAGGGTTTTGTTACTTAATCAGCTAATCCACCGTCAATCTTTGTTTTGATAGCGTTTTTCATTTGTGTTGCTGTTGCCTGTCCCAAAACGGGTGCTAAATTTGAAACACATGTCCTAATGTTTGCAACCGTCGAGTTTGCTTCGATACAATTCTCAATCGCGTCAATTCGTTCCGTTACTAAATTGAAACGATCCAGTATCACAAGAAGTGCCGCGCGAAGCCTTACACCCTCTGACGATAATTGATCGACGCTATCTTTTGCCCCGGCTCTTGAGGTGCTTAATAGAACGGCCGCTGCGGTTGAAATTTCTTGCGCGTCTACCGCATCTTTTTCCGCTTGCGTCATTTCTTCTAAAAGGTTACTGACTACTTTTCGGTACTTCTGAGGAACTTTGTCTGCTATGTCTCTTTGAGAAGGAACTAAATTATCCGGAACTGCGGAACAATTAGATTGAGACGCCGATTTTAGATATGAGGAATCGGGACAAACAAAATCTTCTGCGTAAGAAGTCGAAGAAATGAGTAAAAATAGGATTAAAAGTTTAAGGTGCATAAGATAAAATTTCTCCTGCTCTGCCTGTTGGTGAGTTGCTTGGCGAAAGATGATCTGGATCGGTATCATAATTATCTCTAAACATCGAAGCGGTTGCACATGCTGTCCCGTCTGGACATTCATCCAAAGGCCAGTAAGAAATAAGTGTGTTGTCGATTTGTTGACCAATTTTTCTCATTCTAGAGTTGTACAGAAGCGATATTTCGTCGGCGCTTAATTCCCCTGAATGAATGTAAACTTCATCTAATCTTCCGTCCGCATATAAACTCGTACAGGCGCGGGACATAAAATAGAGTGTGTCTGTTCTGATATTTCCGGTTGTGGTTTTACTGTTGGCATCTACAGTGGTAGATGTACTTACACCATCGACATAGAATTTAATATCTCCCGCCGCAGTAGAGTTATCAAAAACGATAGAGTAATGATGCCAAACAGCGGCTGAAGGACGGGTAATAGATTCTGTTCTGTATGTAGGGCCTGTTGCACTTATTCCAGCGTTAAACCTACCTGACACAGGGGCAGACGCATTTGGATCAATGAGTAATCCGGGAAAGTTCGTATTATAATTAGCACTCAATTCCATTGCTAAATCGTCATCATTAGCAAAGGAATCCCAATACATCCAGAATGAAACAGTAACGATGTTTGTTCCGAAAGCAATAGTAGACGCAGACGAAAGGCAATCATTTGTCCCGTCAAATAAAACTCCTGCATTCGCGGGACTCGCCAATAATAGAATTGAAAGTAAAAGCGCCTTAAACTTCATAAACTCTCATTTCTAAAAGTTCTAAATCTCCGGTTGCGGTATCATCTGCGCTTGCTGTGTCTCTTGAAACCATCAATCTAAAACGATCATTTTCAGCGCATGAATCGATCGTGGAAGGCCCTAAAGTCATCGTTAATTTATTCATGTGTCCCGCTGTCCCTGGGACGGCTTGCCACGCAGAATTGATACCGTCGTAACTTCCCGCATTTGTGTCTACCGAATCGCCGGATGTAATACATTCGACAAAAGCCGCAAAAGCAATTCGGTTAGTCGTAGCGGATGCCATTGAATAAAAGAAGTCAATCGCCAAGGGGCCGCCCTGATAAGGCGCGATAACTGTATCTAAAGAGACTCTTTCCGGCGTCGAAGCATCAAAAAGAAGTCTAAAATTAGATTCTCCAGCATCAATTTGTGCAGGATTTAAAAGAGGAAGCTTTGCTGATTGAACTTCGGGACGCCAAACAAACTTTTGCGTAATCGTTACGTCGTCCGGCGTAGCTCCTGTGTTTAAATTGATATCAATTCCAGAACCCTCTGCAAAGTTTGCATCGGTAGCCGCTGCGCCATTAACGGTTATATTGTCCCCGCCTCCAGCCCCGCCGTCATCTGAACCGTCACACAATCCCGCTGCGCCTGTAATTTCTGCACATGTTTTCCACTGAAACTTTCCAGAAGTGGAATTGTAAGTTGGGATTTCAAGATTCGCTAAAGTATCCGAAGCTTCTAAATCGGACGGCGTTACGGATTGAACTGCGATTTCATCGGCAGAGACTACGTTAGCATCTAAAGCCGCCACGTTTGAAGAATAGGTAAAATCTCCGTGATCTCCATTAGCAATATCAGCCGCCACGACTGTATTTGCGGCGATACCCGTTGCATCTCCACCTTCTGAATTAGAGGCCGCGTAATTTCCAGCCGTATCTGTTCCTAAATCGATTGCTTCAGGAGCATAAGTACTTCCATTTGCCATAAAGACAAAGCGGTCTGTTTCTGTGGTCGCTTCTATGTTGTCGCCGGTAATGGTTAAATCGGAAGAAACCGTGACACTTCCAGAAAAATCGAATCCGGTTCCTCGGACGGTCATAGCTTGCGCCCCACCGCCTAAATGATAAATATTCTTATACGCTCCTAAAGTTCCATTGCTCCAAGTTGTATCTTTAGAAACTTCTGTGGAGTCAAAAGAAACACCGCCGTTTGCTGTAACATCTATTAAGTAATCTTCGATAACTTGAGTTCCACCACCGCCGCCGGAAGCATCATTGCCGTCGCATAAACCCGCTGCGCCAGTGACTTCAGTACAAGTTTTCCACTGAGCTTTTAAGGAAGCGCCGTTGTAAGTCAAAAGCATTCCGTCCGTAGGTTTGTTTGAAGCCTGGATTTGATCTGTAGAAACTGCCTGGGGTGCTACTTCGTCATTTGAAACGACATCATTGTCAATCGTGCAGGAAGCACTCGCGCAAGTAAACTCGCCGTGATCTGCATCTTTTAAGGAATCGGCTTCTATGACATTGTTTGAAGCAGAAAGAGTTTTATTTGTAAGTGTGTCTGTCGTGTCTCTTCCTAAAACCGTGTCGGTAGCATTAAAAAACGTAATTTGTTTATCGGATACAGCGGGTTCACCGAAAGCAAGTGTTGTTTCAAAGCCGTCATCTGCGGTTCCCTCTATAACAATCGGTGTTAATCCCGCACTATGCCCTAATTCAAGAGGTGCGCTTGGGTCGCCATTCCCCATGATTTGAACACCGTTTTCATCAATGGAAAAAAGGCCACTTACCAAACCGCCGTTATTCGTCGGTAAAATTCTAACTCTCCCATCTTGCCCGGCAACATTTGTGCTTCCAAATTGAATCGCCCCCAAATTAAACGTCTGAGACGATCCTAGAATTCCAATACCACCGCCGTCTGTAATATCAGTAACATCTCTGCGCATGTTCATAGCGTAAATCATGTTATTAGAACCGCCACGCCGAGACACGACCAGAGGGGTATTTGTATTGGCGGTTGTTGCGTGGCCTATCGAGACAACGTCATTAACATCGTCAAAGGTAAATTGAGCATCCCCGCCAAAAGCGCCGCCATTGTTATAAAATACCTGGGCGTCCGACGTTAATTCTGAAGCGTCAAGGGAAACGTTAATTTCTCCGGCCGGATTTGAAGTTGCATCCATACCAGTCCCAAAATCTAAAACAGAAGTGGATGTATCTTTACTCGCATCGTCCTCTTTTACTGTGAAAGTCGAACCTGCTGCCCCGGTCTGATCGGAAGCACACGCCCAAATGGCCCCGTTATATTTTAAAATCTGCCCGTTTGAGCAATCGGTTGTCGTAACGTCTTTTGACACTTCACTGACGCCGACTTTGTCCAGTTTTCCAGTGTGAGGATTAAAAACTTCTCGGTATGCTGCAAAAGCATTCGTCGAAAGAAAAAGCGCGAGTAAAAAGATAGATAGTTTTTTCATTATGAGTATGAAAGTCCTGCTCTGTCGTCCCAAATGTTTATAAATTTAGCTTCTCCGTTAGCAAATTGAATGTCGGTGACTCCGTTTACATCGTAACTTAATTTTTTAATGCACCACCCCGCCGCAGCTTGCGCCGTTCCGGGTTGCGCGTAACCGATATATTCGGTTCTGCCTTGGGCGTCATAGGCGATTGCCTGAGTCAAAAGAAGATCGGTAGAAAAGACAGATACGAAATGATCGTTATCGGTTCCCCGTCCCTCCCTAACTTTCTTCATTGCTTGTTCTATGCTCATGTTTTCTCCTAAAAAAAAGGCCCACTCCTTTTAGGGAATGGGCCGATTGGGTGTTACCGAATGGGCTAGTAAATTATTGTTTTTTGCGCGAAGTCTTAATCTTCAAATCTTCCTTTTTTGCTTTGACTTCAGATAAAGAGCGTTCAATTTCTTCTTCCTTATCAATTAAGGCCAATTCTCTTTTTCTTAAAGATTCCTTTTCCGCTTCGATCTTACTAAGTTCTTCGTCGCGGTTTTTAATAAAATCTTCTTCTCGGATTTCAAACTCTTTCTTTAAAAGTTCGCGTTCGTGATTTAGTTCAACCTTTTGTTTTTCAATGTCCTCTAAAGCGGAATTAATTTCCGATTCTTTACTTGTAAGGTCATTCAGTTTAATTTCTAAAGCCTTGCTGATATTGTTGTATTCAATCGCTTCTTTTTGATTATTTTTTATGGACAGGTTTAATTCGTCAACCGTTTCTTGAAGTGATTGTTCATTTTTATCAAGCTCCTCTTCTTTAATTAAAAGAGCCTTTTCTTTTTTGTCTAAATCTTCTTCTCTTTGACGGAAAACGGCGCGTTCTTTTGCGAAAACGTCTTTATCTTCATTAAGTTTTTCCCTTAATGTGATAATTCTATTTTCTTCACGGTTTAAGTCGGCCTGTTTCTGGTTCAGTTCTTCTTTTAATTTTAGAAGGTCTTTTCTAATCGCTTCGCCTTCTAATTTTGCCGCTTCTAATTCCTGTACCGCTGCACGACGCTTCAAATAGGCGTTTTCTGTCTCTTTCGCCATGTCGTTAATGGATTCTTGAAGCTGCTTTGACTGTTTTTCAAGTCTTTCAATTTCGGATTTTAGATTTAAAGCCTGTTTTTGTTCTTCTGTATAAAACATGATTTCTCCTTTAAGATTGGTATTCAAGCAGCCTGTTTCCAAACTGCGCTATGGCTGCATTCCGTGGAAGTCTTTTTAAATTATTGCTATTTCCTGCTTTCGATAAGGCATAAGAACTTTTAGCCAGTCCAGCCTTGCCGCCTTGATAAAGTTTCTTGGCAGCTAACAAGGCCCATATTTTCGGATTCAAAACGCCACCGGCGGTCATTACATTATCTACTAAACCGAATAAATCATTTCGGCTGGAAACGGATTCCCGCCCCTTGGCGACGTTCGCAACGTCGATTAGTTTAGAAATAACTCGGTTCTTTTCTCCGATTTCAGGTACTTCTTTTGTAATCGCTTTTCTTAAAGCTCCTGCGAATTCTTGCCGTCCTAATACTTCCGGTGAGGAAGTGTCTGAATAGTAACCGCCGCCGACTTTCTTAGTCTTTAAAAGGGTGTCTTGTCCTCTTCTTTTTTCTAAGGCTGTTTCGATCGACATTTCTCTAGGTTTTTCGCCGATTTTTACAATTTCTTTTTTTGAGGGGCCGAAAGTTTCTCCACGCAAGGAATATTTTTCTTTTGGAGTAAAAGAGACAATTTTTTGAGGCTTTGTCGGTGTCTCTGGAATATTTAAAGCGACAATATCATCCGGATTTTCTAAATATTTTTTTGGCGTAATAATCCTATTTTTAGTTTCCGATTCGGCAAATTTCCAGCTTGGAGCATTCGGGGTTTTTATATTTAAGGAATTCAAAGCCGTATTTAGTTCTGAAAAATCTTCATTACCGCCAATAGCCGAGGTTCCGCTTTCTAAGTTATTCTTGGCCAAATCTAAAAATTCTTTTTTGTTTAAAGGCTTGTTTCCTGTACCCGGATGCTTCATAAAATCAGGCAGAGACGTTCGGTATCCGCTTTGGCTTTCTTCCGGTCTGATAATTTGACCGCCCTTGAAATTTCCAGACATATCTTGAAGAACGTCGGCTTCATTTTCTATAACGTTTCTTAATTCGTTTTGAATTGTAGTTCTTTCGGGTGTTGGTTTATGAAAACCCTTATTCGGTACTTTTTCAGCAATCGTTTTTTGAGGGGTGACTTGCTTAGAAGCTGGCCCCATAACGAACTGGCCCGTTTCGACTTCACCGAAAACAGGCTCCGTGAGTTTTTCGCCTTGAATTATGTCATTTTTAATCGCTTGAATTCTTGCAGCGGAGGAAGAGTCACCGCGTTTTTGATACCATTTAGATAAAGCGTCCATACGTCTGAAAGCATCTTCAGCCGTAACGGTTTTATCTTTTACCGACTGGGCGATATTGTCTACTTCATCCATTAAATTATTTACTTTGGATAAAGCCGCTTCTTTTGTGCCTTTCGCGCTTGATTTTAAAACACCCTGCTCTAATGCCGCTTCCGCTATCGATTCGCTTCTTTTCGCAAAGCGTCCAGTAGGCTTTAAAATATTTTGTGCCGTTCTAACCGCGCTAGCGCGTAAGGCGGGAGAGGCGGCTCTAAGGGCCGTTTCTCCTGCCTTTCCTGATAAAGAAGAAGTACCAATTTCAGCACCTAAACCGAGAATTTTTCCAGTTACTGACTTCGGTTGAGGCAATACAGGAAAACCCACTTCGCTATGAGGCGTTGCTAAATCAGCCGACATTACGTCTTGAACTGTATTTGCCGGTGAAATTGCAAACCTCTTTAAAGATTCTTTAGGATTCTTTAATAGCTGCGCTCCGCGTTCGACCATTTCCCCAGGTGTGCCGGAAAGAATGTTTGAAACTGGTTTCCTGCCGAAGTCGGAAAGACCGAATGTTAAGCCGTGAACACCAGAAGCTGCTATTCCGGGTATATCTTCAGCCACTGGAAGAATTGGCGTTCTTTCCTTTTGGATAGTAGCCGCAGGTGTTTTAGTTTTCATAAATAAATCATCAAGAGACGGTCTTTCCGCTAGGGGTTGATTGACCACGCCTTTTCTTGAAGCTAAAAACAGATCGTCTAAACTCGGTCTTTCCGCTGCCATTAAGATTCGCTCCTTGTTATAGGACTAAAACTCACATTCCTAACAGATGAAAAATAACGCGCACAAACTAAAAATTTCGTTGTAATATCCTCCCCATAAATAGGGGGTGTTATGAAACTAGCAACAATCATTATTTTTGGGGTTCTGTGTCTCTTCATTTCGCAAACTGCATTCGCTGGTTATAAGTACCAAACAAATAAAAACGGCACTGGTTACTGGCGCGATACATCAAACGATGGAAACCCGTATAACAACGCAAATTATTTAGGTCTAAACGACTAAATAAATGAAAATCATTTTCTTTGTTTTCTTCATGTTTTCTTTTTGTATTTACGCTGAAGCTTCCAGATATTCTGGGGCTCGTGATTATGCTCAGCGAATGACTGAAAGGAAACATGAAGAGAAAATGATGATGTGTTACGAACTTCAAAATGTTGTCACGCAACAGCAACAAACCATTCAACAATTTCAGACAGCATACGCCGAATCTGAGAAAGAAATTGATTTTCTTCTTGAAAGAAACAATTATCTTGCTGGCAGATTGGATTCCTGCGGTTGCAAATACGATTCCATAGAAAAACAATTCGGTGAATACCATGAATAATTTTTTCAAAGTTTTAGCTCTACTTGCCTTTGTTATTTCTGTTTTAAATAGCATCGTTATTGTTTCGATTCCAAAAGAACACAAACACGAAATAAATCGTCCGTCACTTGATGAGATTTACGAAAGAACTAGGCCGAAACCCCTAGCTTCTTCATAATTTCTTCATCTGTATAATTAAATTTTTTTGCTTCATTATAAAAATCTTCATTACCGACAGCCCATTCCGGAACGGTATTTGTTTCACCCTCTGAGCCTTCTCCGAACCACGTTCTAGCATCTTCGCCATATTTCTTTTGATAAGAGCCAAACTGCGCGTTTTCTTCTGCGTCCATAAAGTTTAGAAGTTTGTCTAGCTGCGGGGCCATTCTCGCAACGCTTGCTAAATCATCATTTGCAACCGCTTGAGCAAACATTCCCATTTCTTTATCAGAAATAGCACCCTTTGTTTTTTGCGTGTAGCGTAGCTGCGCTTCAGTTAATGCTGATTTGACGTTTTGCCAATCTTGCAAAGTAGCGTTTTCAGGATTGAAGGCTTTCATTAAACCGATCTTTATTTTTCCACTTAAACCAGTCGGAATATTTTGCAAAGATTCTTTCGCCTTTTTAACACCTTCCCGCTGAACTTTGTTTGTTTCCACAAGTCCGAAAATTTCATCCGTCTGTTTGTCTTTTGCTGTTCTCTGCCCAGGCGTAAGGCCGTCGCTTTGCCCCATCTTCCATTTTTGGTATGGAGTAACGTATGCTTTATTAGGGGTCATTTTTCCGCTCAGGGGGTCAAACACTGTGGGACTATTGGTATCATTTGCCATTCCAAAGCCGCCGCCTTGTGTATATTGATCTCTTAATTGACGCTTGAAATTTATGTCGTCGATATCACCTTGCAGCTTCTGCCGTTCAAGTTCTTTCGTTGAAATGAAATTCGGATCGCGCGTAATACCCTGATACCCGCCACCGAAAAGACCGCCCATAACTTCAGGTTTTCTTTGAACACCGAAACCGAGTTCTGCTAGTTGCGCTTCTTTGACTAAAGCGTCAACACTATTCATTTCTCTTTTTTGATTCGCTTTATTTTGGACAAATTCTCTAGCTGCTGAAAAACGCGAGGCCATTTTATCTGACTCCTATTTGCCGTCTTGATCGAAGCGGTTGATTATAAAAAGAAGGTGTCTGCAATTTAGATTCAGGGGCAATGCCTTTTCCCGCAAGGGCTTGCGCCGCTGCGGAAGCCGTACCCGGTGGGACGCCTTTTGAAGCTAAGAAAAGGTCTGCGCCAGCAAGAGCGAGGCCTGACATATCGTTAAATTGATCGTCTGATCGTGATTGATTAAACTGCGATTGTTGCGTCGCGAATTGCTGTCTTGCTAAATCATCAGAACTGGCAAATCTTTGGTTTCCTTGCTCTGCGTTATAAACGTCTAAATCAAAGTCCGCTACTTTGTTCGCCTGACCAAAATTAAAATTATTGAAGTTTTGAAAACGCTGAGTGTTGATGTCGCGCTCGTCATTGGCTCTTGTTAAATCTTCAATCGCAATTTGCGTGATAGAGTCTTGCAACGATCTCGCTGAATCTCTTTCGACTCTTCCTTTTGAGGCTTCGATAGCCCTTGCGTTACCACTTAAGCCCGCCGCTGCAAGTGAACCGGCTGCGCTTCTAACATCGTCATTACGCCTTTGCATGTTCTGACTTGTGGCAAGCTCTGTTAATAATTGCCGTCTCTGAGGATCAAAACCTACGTCAATGCCTTTGGAACGGTTTGACAGGATTTCGTATAGCTGTTTTTCTGTCGGTCGGAGAAATTCAGGCTGCGGAGGTCTTACACCACCATAAGGCTGAAACTGGAAACCGCCAAGCGCATCTGCGGAAGCGTTATTTTTTTTCTTTTTAACGGTTCCGGTGACCCACCATAGCGGGTCTTTTGCTCCTTTTAGCGGATTTGGGGTAAATTGACGCGCCATATTCTCTCCTTATGAAACCTGTGTAAGTGCTACTTTGAATTTTTTAGTGTCTGTAAATAAATATAAATAATGAGTTCCCGACTCTTCGACAATTTCAACGTCATTTAAATTTTGAAGCCCGAAAGATTTTTCAATTTCTTTTAACTGTTCTTCAGGGTTAATTCCGGGTCTGAATCTAAAGGTCATATTTTGTCCAAGGCGTATTTCAAAGATTTTAATTCTTCATCATCAATTTTTAATTTAGTTAGAACCGCTTCTTTTTTTTGAATCTTTTCATTTTCTTTTTGAATATCTACGGCTTTTTTAACGGTATCGATTTCAATTCGTCCATTTGACCATTTCCAATATTTTCGGTCGGCTCTTGAAGCCGGTAAGTCTCTTTCGGTGATCCTGTGAATGGGATAACCGCTAAAGCCGACCTGCTCTAATGTCTTTTCTAAAGACTTCCCGCCGCCTAAGTAATAATGAATCGCTAAGCTCCCATCCGGCTTTTCGACGGCAAAGATTTCATCCGCGAAAGAAGGGAAAACAAAACTAAGAATGACTAAATAAATTGCAACGATTAAAATAAGGGTTTTATTCATATTATTCCGTCCTATTTCCGACCGCTAAAACGTGGATGTTTGCACAATCCGCTGCGGAGTCTGCATTATTAGCAGTTGTAATAAATTGAAGAGTTCCGACGCCTGAAGTAAAGGTTCTAGCATTTCCACCACTCCCGCCGCCCTGGTCGCATTCGATACTTACTGCGTAATTTGTGGTCTGAAAGTCATTATTCCAGCCAACGGTGTAATCTCCTGTCCCATTATCTGTGAGAAGCGAGACGTTATATCTTCCAGTAATGGAGTTATTAATCGCGGACGCTGAACCATCAAAACGCACCATTCCAGAAATTAACTCTTCTTGTCTGATTGCATGGGTTGAAACGATATCCGTTGAAGTAAAAAGAGAGTTGGCATCCGTTCGTATCGAGCCTATTTTTCTCGCTGTGGTTACTCCGGTCGGTGTGCCGTTTGTTGTGGAATAGCTAATAGAATAAGTGGCTACGTCTGCTTGATCGGCTACGGCGTAGACGTGATAATTTGTATTTGCCGCGATTGAGGACGTATCAAGTCCAGAAGTCCCGTCGGCCGGGTTGTCGTTTCCAGTGGTTACGGTAATATCCGTAGAAACTCTTCTGTATTCTCCACCAATATAAGCAGCACCAGACAAGACTTTAAAAGTCGTATGAGTGTCCCAAGAAACGGTTAAGCCTGAGACATAACCAACGGGATTATTTCCCGCCAAGGAATAAGGCCTGTTCTGACGACCGTATTTTAAAAGATCATCTAAGGTTGCCCCGGTCGAGTCATCTTTAATATTTGAAAATGGCCCATCAGCACATGAAGTGGTTCTTAAATCTGAAACAGTATTAATCGTTGTGGCATCTGTTGAAACTCTCGCAATTCGGATTGCATTAGACGCAACCGAAGGAGTCGCCGCGCCAATCGTGACCGCTGAATATTGAAAGTCACAATTTTGGTCAATGTCTACATAAGTCCAGCGGGAGGCTGTATAGGTTTTAGAAGTGGCAGAGGTCTTTTCGCAACGGTAGCCTTTCGGATACGCTGTCCCAGCTGAAATGTTACTGGTAAGGCTCGCGGAAGTCGCTGGAATAAGACCTGTATAAACATACTCGCAAGCCGCGCCCTCGGCGGTTCTTGTGATCGGACTGACTGCGGTTGAAAAATCGCCGGAAGCTAAAGTGCCATCGACAATATTTGCACTCGAAATGCTATTGATACCGCCCGTTAAAGACTTGGAAAAATTCGCGTTTAGTCTGGTATGAAAATCGCTCGAATATTGGTCATTGGCGACAAACGTATTATCGTAAGACGTAACCGCCGCAAATAAATGATAGTTTTTGACTATCAATGACATGATAAGGATAGTAATGAATAGACTAATTCGCGTAAATTTGTGCTTTATGGTTGACATGTAAGTCCTTTGATTTGTAGTTGTAGCCTTCAATGGCGAGTCTTTGAGCTAATACGTCATTAATGATTTCGATTTGTAGAGAAGTGCCTTGCCCTCTCATGCCAGGAAACTCGATATGATGATAAAGTTCTGGTGAGCCTAAAACTCTATTTTCATAAACGTTATAGTCCCCTTGAGTTAAAACGGTCGTATCGAGTGCAAGATTTTCGGCGTAGTTTCCGTAAGAAAAATAAAGTCTTAAACGCGGTTGAAAAAAGGAGCGCGGTCTAAAATAAATATGAATCGATTCGTATAATTTCGTGATATCAAAGCTTCCTTCATTGTGAACCATCGACTTAAACTGAGCCTGTAATAAAGAGCCGTCAATTCCGTTAATACTTTTTAAAGTAGACCCACCTTCCATGTAGACAAATCCGTCGGATTGGTCGCCCATTAAAAATTGTTTACTGTACTGACGGTTGTTTAAGACAGCGGAAGAATAAAAGGCTATGTCATGCGGCCCGTAAATCGCCGGCGTTCCATCTTCTTTATTAGATAAAGTGTCTAGGTCGACCGAGATATCATTTAATTCCGAGAAGCCATCGGCCCAGGAAATTGTATAAAGATCGGAATGAAGTTCCGCACAAGCGTTTCGGAGCTTATTTTTATTCGCTCGGTCAAAAAGTGGGCTAATGTCATCCGTAAGGAGGCGGGACGTTGACCCATTAAAAGCATAAATTCCTAATTGATGTTTCGGGGACTCTCCAAAGTACCAGATTTCACTTCCCACTTTTTTAATAGTGTTCGGCGCTACACATCCGATGGTGGTGGGGGCTTCTTCTAATTTCCAGTTTTCTTCATTTCCTTGGATGTAATAAATCCAAACAGAGTACGTGCAGAAAATGACGATCTTTCCATAGAGGACTTCAGCGCCTTCGACCTTTTCACCGTCTTTTAATTTAAGTCGGTCAACGTTAAGAGCGTCCCATATTTCAGGCTCGGAAGCGTCACACCATGAAATTTGGCCAAAAATCGCATCTTCTGAAATTCCGAATAATCGATCGACTTCTTTCACATATAAAATCTGTCTAAAAGAACCGGCTGCGGTATCGTTTGCGCCAACATCTTCAATAATCGCTCCGCCAGAATATTTTTTTAATCCGTCTTTAGTCGAAGCTATGTACAAAATGCCGTGACGAATTGCCGACGAAAAAATACTGTTAGAACTTAAACCAGACCTTAAAATATCGAATTCATTTGTTTGTTCATTCTTTTTATAAATCGTTTTTCCAGAAGCAATGAGTAAAGCATAATCATCCGTCTGATCATTGTAATAAGGCATCAAGGCTGTTATAGGGTCTGAGCCTAAAGAGGTGCTTTGAAATTTCTTAGTCCCTAAGATAGATTCGATCACTTCATCGTTCACCCTTAAATTCCGTAAAGACACACATTGCTTTCTGGTCATCATGTCTTTATGCCAGGGGGGAAGCCTTAAATTAATCCCGCCTACAGGGGTATAGATTTCTTTCATTAGCTGAGTCTCGTAGTGGTTCCTGCATCGTTTCTAAAATAAACGTGGTTATCTGTTGAGGCCCATACCACGCCAAAACTTGCGATTACAGAAGGGGCTTCTGCCCGTTCCGGTAAATAAAGATTTCTTGAGAATGTGCTTCTCCAAAAAACAGAACTAGAACCTATTGCGTGACTATCGGAAGAGGTCGCAATAATGTCCTGAGAGGCTATAAATTTGGAACTAGGAGCAGGGACAGGCCATGCAAAAACGGAGGCTACAAAAGAGTAAAATAAAATAAGAGCAATTAAGATTCGCATACTGTCCTTTCGTTATCTAACGCAAGCGCATGGACTAAGGCGATTGAAAAAAGAGAGATACCCGCCAAGCGGCCAAGATGAAATGGGAAATGGAAAAAGGAAACGATTGAAAGACCCAAAAAAGAGGCAAAGGCGTATCGGAATTGAACGTCTTTGACGCAACGCCTTAAATCTTGGAAACGCTCTTTAAACCATCTCCAAAAAAAGAAAACTCCGACAATTCCAAGCTCAAAAAGTAACTGAATATATTCGTTATGCGCCCAAATCCAGACTAAGGGCGAATCATTAGTCGCTTGCGCCGATTGCGGACTCCATCGGGCAAAGCTTCCAATCCCTAGCCCATAAAAAGGACTTCTAGGAAGGACGGCTTGCAAAGACTTAAACCAAATCTTCAAACGATAATCAAACGTGCCGCCCGGCATGTCGTAATTGACGATATAGAAAAGACCGGCTGCCGCTAAAAGAGCAAAGAGGACGAAAAATACTTTTTTATTTAATTGGTGATAAAGTAAAAAACCCATCGAAACGACAAAGGCTAAGACCGCAGCGGAGGCACTTCCCCAAAATAATAAAGGGAGTACGGTGACGATTAAAACCGGATGAATCATCATCAAAAGAGGGCCTGTAATTGCCGCCAGTGTGCCTAAATGAGCTTCAAGCCTCATTAACCCTACAGGCCGAGGGAATCCGACGACCGTATCCGAGGTATGACGGAACAAGGGGTCAACATTAAAAATTTGGCCTATCGAAAATAAAATATTTCCCGCAATCACGGCCAAGATCGCCAAGGAAACGACTTTTAAATAGCGTCGGTCAAAATGTTCAACAATCATTTTGTAAAAAACCAGTCCTAAGAAAATATTTAAGATCGCGCGTCTTTGCTGAAGGTCAAAAGAGATAAAAGAGCTAATGCCTAAGACGTATAAAAAGAATCCGGCAAAAGTCTTTAAAGTCGCCGTCCGTTCAGGCTTCATAAATAAAGAAACTCCAAATAAAGCCATGATGCCGTACCGAATAAAAAGCTCTTGGATGTTATAGAAATTTTCCATCGCTTGCGGGACGGACATATTCGGAGGGTTCGGAAGATAAAAGAAAGTAGACACTGCCAAAAATGCCCCTAATAAATAATGAAAAATGTCTTTAGAAGTCGTCATCAGACACATCAAACATATTTGGAAGATTGTTACTTTTTTGTCTCAAAGAAATAGACTCTGTTTCTTGGGAAACTTCCCAGTTATCAAAATTATTGTCATTGGCGTATAAATCATTCTTCCAGTTATCCCGGCGTCGAATGACTTCTAAAGAAACTTCTTTCTCATGCCATTCGGTCATTAGTTTTATATAAAGTTCTAAAGCTAAAAACGGATGCCACTGACTCGGAAAAAGAGGAGAATCGGTATTCCGGTATAAATAAGGGTGTCTGATTAAGGCTTCGTATTCTAAATTTTCTGCTGCCGAGGGAATCGGATACATTTTCACGGTAAAAAAATCCGCTTCTGTTTCACCTGGGTCTAAAATAACATTCGTAATAATTCCACCGTTAGAAGTAGCAGTCACTGAACCATACGTTTTATCTGACTTTGAAATTCTCGTAATCGTTGCAAAAGTGAGCGTCGTAGAAACAGAGGTTGCGCCGTTTAATTGGACTTCTTCTTCGTGGAAAGCGCCTGTCGTTAAAAATCCAGAGACTAATGCCTTTTGTTGTACGTCCCCAATCGCAAAAGAAGCCGTTGCGTTGGTTGTGCCTTCATAGGGTGCATGAATATAAAAAACAGACGATGATTCAATCTGTGTAATTTTGTAACGCTTCGCATCGGTTCCCACTCTGAACCAACGTCCCAACATGTCTAAAGTGACCGAGCCGGTTGTAATCGCTACTCTCATTGAACCGTAAATGACAGAGACAGTTCCGGTTGTGTAGTTCGTTAAAGAAGACACGAAAGAAATGGTTGAAGCAGCGGAAACTTGTGTTTGAAAGCCTCTTAACTCTCCGTCTCTGAATTGATAAGGAGTTCCGCTTTCTAAGTCGTAAGCATGGGATTTATAGAATTCGTGTGAGGGTTTAAAATGTAATTTTCTCGCCGGATTTGACCCGCGCATCGTGTGAGGTACAATGTCTTTCCAGCTTGCAACGTATTTACTTAAAGCGTATTCTTCAATGCCTGACCCTACCGGAAGAATAAAAACACCTTTTCTAAAAGACCATTTTTTTGATTCATAATGCTCTTGAATAATTTCATCGAGCATTTGAACGGCCATTTCGCGCATGGCAAAATCACCGACCGGAAGCTTTGCTCTCTCTAAACCTTTTGTGACTATGTTTCCTATATTCATGGTTCCTTTAAAAAAAGGCGGGGATTTTTAGGCCCCCGCCCTTTAATTAGATTACGTTGATATACGCATCAATCGTCGCCCGAGCAGCCGTTGAGTTTTGCAAAGCAAAACCAATCGGATCACCCGAGGATGTATTTGTTGCGCCCATAGCAGGAATTGTGGTTCCCGCGTGTCCTTCGCTCGCGCTAGTAAAGACGCGGTCGCCGGTCGCTGTAACTCCATGCACGTTCAACTTTCCTTTTCCTTTCACAAGAATTAAACCTGTATCGCCTGTAGCAATTATGCTTTGGGCAACACCGGCAACTCTGTGAGCATCAAGGGAAGCCGTTGTAAGAACAACCTGATACGCATTCGTATCTGCGGAATCAGTCGTAATGTCGTACATAAGAACCGCACCAGCGGATACGACGTTCGTTTCTGCCGAAGATACTTTTACTTCAGTCCAGCACTCATCACTGTTACCCGCCTGACCGGATTTGCAAAGCAAAGCATGGGCAGGATTGGCAACGCTAAGGAGTGCGAACACAACAAAAAGACTAAAAATAATCTTTTTCATGGTTTTCTCCTTAACCTGTGATGTTCGTTGCGACGCCCTGTAAATACGGGGCATCGGTGGCAAGTTCGCCAGCCGTCAAAACCTTCGCAACAATAAAATCTTGGTCTGCCGGTTCGATGAACTTACCTAGTTTGAAGTTACGATCTTTAGAAATAAGAAGGAAAATACCGCCGTCACTCTTAGGCTTCGCAATGCGGAGCATGTACAAGTGAGAGGCCGGGCATTTTGCCGACATGGTGACAGGAGCATTCATAAACGCGACAACATCAAATCCAGCGTTTGCAAGCTTCTTTGAATTCTCCGGAATAAACCGTTCATTAGACGTCAATGAAAGGTTATAAAGAACCCAAATGGCCTGTGTCGTGGAAATGAAATTCGGTTTGCGAATTCCTTGAACGCAAGAGGCGTATAAATTGGTGAGTACGCTGCGTCCATTCTGCGAGGTGTTGAAAGCTGTAACGGCGGTTGTATTCGCTTGGTTACGAAGCTGCGTGTTTGTAGCGCGAGACTGACCACCAATAGTGCCGGTGGACGGATCATCAGCCACAAGAGCACGTAAACCGTTCCAATCCTTAGACTGGTTACCAGTCGCATCACCGAAAAGCATTTCTTCGAATTTATTAATAGTCGTTGTTTCAGCTTGCGCAAAACGACCTTCATAAACGGAAGCCGCTTCCTCTTCTCCGGCGTTTTGAATTTCTTCAAGGCCATCGATTCGGACGGTTGAATAGAACTGTTTCCAGTTATACGTTAATTTAATCAAACCACCCGGACGGGAGATATTCAAAATATCATCGCCCTGGTAGCTTCCCGCGTTGCCATCATCAGAAATAACAGGAAAACTGAGTTCAGTACCGCCGCCGATCAACTGCATTCCACCTTCTTCTTTGAAACGCATCATCAGAGGGGTTTTTACACTCAGGTTGTCTTGCCATTTCTTTTCGATTCTCGCGCGGGTTGAAGCATTGACCGCTGTCAAATCAAATGCTGTCATGACGCACATGCGAAGCACTGATTTAACTAATAGGTTGAAAAGAAACATGATTTAACCCTTATCTATTTAGAAAAATTTCTGCATACCCTTTTTTATCTTCAGGAATTAGGGGAGCCTTTGAATTGATCTTCGGAGCCGGTTTCGTTTTTAAAGTCTCGGCGTTTTGAACAACTTGAGATGCTATCCGTTGTCCCTGCTGGTCAATCGTTGCGTGGCGGTAGGCTTCATCAAGGATTTTATTTGCATCCCAGTCCGGGTGCTTTTGTTTGATGCTCGGGATGAAATAAGCCATCTCAGCATCTATTTCCTCGGTTACGTCTACATTGGCCTTCGATTTTTTGTCGGCCTTCCATGACTCGAAAACTTTTTGGGCCTCACTAACGCCTCTTTCCTGTTCTCTCTCTTCAAAAGAGGTGGAGAAATGGTCAAGCTTAGACTCAAGCTCTTGAATCTTCGCTTCGAGGGTTTGAACATAAACGTCCTGGGGCTGTTTTGGAGTCTGGTTATCACCCGCAAAGATTTCTCTCAGGTTCTTTCCGGCTAAAACCGCATCGATTGCTGCCTTAACGTCGGGGCTTTTAAAATACTGCTGATAAAGTTTCCCAAGATTAGCTAGTTCCTGAGACTGTGGCAGTTTTCCAAAAGCTTGCTCAAAAGATTTTCTTTGCTGTGCTATTTCCTGAGTCTTTTGTGTGTAATCCTTCTGTCGCAAATAACCTTTTTGCCATTCTTCAATTTCGGACAACTTCGCTTTAAGACCTTCACGCAAAACTATCTCGGGGTCTGTCGTCTCTAATTGCTGATCGGTTTCGGGTTCTTGGACTTCGGGCTGCACACTGGAATCATCTTGAGGCGTGACACCTTCGCCCTTGAGTATGTCCCCATAACCGGAATCAGCTTCTACCGTCGTAGTCTCTGGTGTTCCTGTTTCTGGTTCTATGTCCTCTGACATTTCGTTTCCTTTTCTTGGTGGACTGCCGTTCATTCACGGCTTGGTCTGTTTAATAAAAAAGCCCAGTCAAGATTATTAGTCTTAACTGGGCTGATTGAGCGTCTACCACAACTTATTAAAGCTAGCGTGGCCGAAAGACGCTGAATGAGTCTGTATTACTTATTTTTTAAAAGTGTTTCTAAAACTCTCTTTTCAAAACCTGGAAAATATTTCTCAAAAGTTTTTATAATGCCTAAGACATGGGTTAAAGCTTCACGCATTTAGCGGCCTTTTTGCAAAACAATCGCCGTTAATTGCGTAAACATCCCACCCTTCTTTTCCTAAGTCGTTTAAAGCATCAACAAGGGCATATTCTTTTCCTTTGCCACCGTAAGCATCGGGATTTTGTTTAATCTTTTCTTCGATAATCCGATCAAAAATCACTAGACGATATTCATATTGAATTAATTCGTCGTCTTTCATAATTCAGGCACTACGATTCTGGACTCTTCAGACGGTTGAAGCTGCGTTAACAAAACCGCTTTTCCAGCTTCCAAAAGTCCCAAAGTGGTAATCTGGTTTTTAGACGTTGTTTGAATGCCTATATTCCCGTCTTCTTGTAAAAAAACGGTAACTGCAATTTTAAATTTCATATTCCGTCCGATCCGATAGGCACAAGTCCTAATTTTTTTGCTGATTCTTTCATATCCCGTTTACTGGTCACATAACCGCCAATGCCTAAATTAAAATGCTCTTCAAAGTCTCTTAGTTTCGTCACCCCTGTAGACTTTAAACATGGTTTGCAATCTTTGGTCGGTTCGCCTTTTCTTATGGTGACGTTTCCGTGTTCGCAAATGCGAAACCAAACATCACCCTTTCCCCATCGTCTGAGGTTTTTAATATCTACCATTCTTTGTCCGCGCTGTTGATTGGTCGCCATCTTCTGAAACTCTTTTTTTCCTACTTTTTGAATAATTTCTTCTGCGGGAATCATACTTGATTGGCCCTCGCAAACTCCGCAGCGGCGGGAGGTTCGGCCCCAGTTATCGTTTCAGGAGTCGGGACTGGTTCGCCAGGGATAGGCATCATGGCTCCAATAGGTAAATCGACAATTGCCTGTTCCCCATTTTTTACTCCAAACGTGTCTAAAACTTTCGGAAGGAAGAAAAGAGGGTCGACTGTCTTTCCGATTCGGTTTAGAGAAGGCTCAAAGACTTGTAATAGACCCATCATGTCCATAAACTGCTTACGGTGAACTTCACGGTTCGGCGCTTGCATGGACATGACGTCAATATTTACTTCAAAGTTCGTGGAAAATTTTGTCTTGTCGGCGGGCCTTGAAAATTCTTTTCCGTTTGCGTCTTTACCTTTTACAATCGTGGTTCCGACTAAATTTTGAACATAAAGACCGGCTAAATCACGGACTAAATCAATGAAAAATTCCCGAATATCATCGATTCTTGAATCAATATCAATGTTTTCCCCGCCCTGAATGATCGAAGCTTCAGTAGCCGTTTTCTTTTGGCTGGCATCTCCCAAAAAGACCGCAGAACGTGGGGCAATACGATTTAAAATATTCTCGGAGTAAGTTAAAAACTCTTGATTGTTCGGGTTAATGGTCGGATGCTCTAAGGGCTGAATGATGTTTGCTAAAGGAACACCAGCTGTTTTAGGCTTAATGCCGACATATTCAAGGTCATCATTTGATTTTAATTTTTGGACGTCTTGTGTCGTTACGTGATTTGTATCAACAATCCATTTCGGATTGGATTTTTTTACGTGTCGGCAAAGCCTGACCCAGTAATCATCAATCGCTCTAAACTGAGATTCAGAAAGCCACGCATCCCCACAAGGATACGAAATATCATCATCTAACGGGTTGTGATGAAGGAACTTGATCGGATAGCCTTCTTGCCCTTTTTCAAATTCTTCATGCTTCAAAGGCCCGTCTTTTACTTCTTCACTAAGAACTAAGAGTTTATATGTATCCCCTGAAAATTCCGGCTTGGTAAAAATGTAGTGGAGCCTTGCGTATAAAACGTCTGCTTCTTGGGACTTTTTAGCGACTCTTTTTTCTTGATCGGATACAGACTGATAGGGTTTTCCCTTAATCTGCATCCTCAAAACTTGATCGAAAGAATTATCATTTCTCACATCTTCAGCCGGGATTAAAAGATCAAACGCAATAAAAGGCGATTCTTCATATTCATCAAAATCAAAACCTCTTGGAATGCGGACTAGATCGGGCCTTACACGCTTCACACATGGCTTATTCTTCGTAGCGACTCTTTTTAGAATCGGTGTTCCGTCCGGCTTGAGCATGGGCTGGCCCATATCATCAAGTAACGGTTCCTGTGTCTCGTAATCTTCGTATTCGTAATCGACGTATCTTGCCCCAAAGCCTCCTAAAAAAGCGTCCCAAATAACGCGTTTCACAACTTTCTTAACTCTTTTGTCTTTTAGGAATTCGTTTATTTTTACTTCGGTATTTTCTACCGCTTCGCGCTCTTCATCATTTCTTGCGGTTAAATTTACATCCGGGTTTTTAAAGATAACCGAGTTCACATAAGAATTCCCGATTGCATAGAGAAGATTGACCGACTCATGAGAAGGTCTGCCGCCTTTTGCGGTCACAATACTTAATTCCGATCGTAGCCTTTTACGGGCTAAATCGTAGCGCGGTTTAAATTCGTCTTTCATGTACTGCTCGGCGGACTTAATGCGCGTAAACCACTTATCGATATCTAATTTTTGCTCGGGTGCTTCGGGTGTTTCGTTCATTCGTCCTCTTGCATGGATTGGCGTTCTTCCATGAGTTCAAAGTCTCTAACTGAAAAGCGTTTAATAGGCGGCGGTAAGACTTCCGTCAAAGACGGCCTCGACATAACTAAATATCTAAGCGCGTCACAAGCGTGGTCATTTTTCTTAATGGGTTCTTCAGGATTGTTTCTCTGTTGGCCCGGCTTTAACTGCTTCCATTTATAGCCGTCAATTTCTTCTTTTGCTTTTTGACAGGTCTTAAAAATGAATAGTTTCTTCGCTTTAAAATATTCGTTAACGCGGTTAAGCCCTGCTAAAACGGAGTTATTCGCGGGTCTGAAGCTAATGCCATAATCTTGATATTCATCAATGACCGAAAAGATAGTTCCGTTTTTCTGGTTTGTTTTGTTCTTGCAGCTTGGGTCTATCAGCCAATCAGAGACATTGGAATTATTCCGTTTGTTGATTTCTGAGGCGTGATAAGACACAAGCTGACCAGCTTCATAATGTTCATCGTATATATAAATATTTCCGTCATGGTCAACGGCTCCCCACAAAACGGCCGTCGGATTCGTGTAACCATGATCCAAAGATACTATGCGGTTCCAGCCTTCGGGGATGTCAAAGGGGTTGATGAAATGGACGGACTCTTTAAATTCATCAAAGATAGCCCCTTCCATGTCCGCGTCACTTCCGTATAAATAACGCTCTTGAAGTTTTTGGGGATACATCATGAGTCCCGGGATGTAATCCGGAGGAAGGTTCTTCTCATTATCAAAAGTATTGGTAAGGATCAAACGTCTTGCAGCTTTAATCGGGCTGTCCTCTTTATTGAATAATTTATAAATCCAGTTTTTTCCGTCATAGTTACACTCAAGCCTTAACTGTCTTGTGCCTTGCTTTCTTCTCAACCGTCCTTTAACAAACCAAAAATCCTGTTCCGACATTTCTTCGGCCTGAACCATCAAGGCCCCACCTAAATTTGCGTTCTTCAAAGCGTTTATGTCGTCCCCATGACCAAAGAGCAAAATCGAACCGTTTTCGTATCTAACTTCGTTTCCAATTACCGGGCGGCCTATCCAGTCGTTCCAGTCTCTAAGAGTCGAATTCTTTAAATCGATGTATTCTTTTCTTAGAATCAAGTACAAATTCCCAGGATGTTCTTCACATTCTTTATTCGCTGATAAAAGAGCCGCGATACTTTTCCCGCAACCAAAGGTTCCCTTGATACAGACAAACTCTTCAGTGGCGAAAATATATTCATCTTGCTTTTTGTTCAGGTAAATCGGGGGCAGCTCTAAAGATAACTCTGACCGGATGCTCGACATTCCCTCTCAACTCCATAACATCAGGCTCGGACTTGTCATAAATCTTTTCCCAAATCCTAACCTTCGTTGACTCTTTTAAAGTGTTGAAATGCTTATAGGCCCATTCGAGGATTTTCCTTTTCCCCTGCTTCTCGGCACTCGAAAGATTGCTTCCCATAGCTCAATTCCTTAAATTGTTGATTCGTAAATATTTATATAATTCTAGTTAGATCGCGTAAAAGACTAAACAATCGCCTTTAGGACTGATTCGGTCACACTTTTGCTTTGTGGCGCAACCAGCTAAAAAGATAAAGGCGATTAAAACAACGATTCTCATCGGTGATATCTCCAATCCAGAAACTTCCTAAAAAACTGAACCGCTGAAAAAACTAAAACTAGAAATTGCCCCTTCCCTATTTCAAGCGGATGGACTCCCACTTCATGCGGAAATAAAACAATATTGGCTTTAGATAAAAGGATAACAAGAGGATCGAAAAGCAAAGCAAGACCAAAAAGACATAAATACACGACCAAATCCTCGAATAGAAAGCGTTTCGGGTCACTCCACCTTTTAAATTCTTTTGCCTCTTCCCGGACAGCATCAAAGATTTCATTCATTTTTAAGTTCCTCGTTATAGTGTTCATGGCAATAAAAGACGTTTTTTATCATCCAGGCTATTTTCCGCATTTCCTTTTCGCACTTCACACAAAAGGCTTTGTTGTTTGTTTTGGTGTTGTTCATTAGAAAAACTTTCCCAACAAATTGATAATGCCTAGTGCTTTGTGGTTTTCGCTTAGATGCTCTAGTTTTAGGAGCTTTTTTAGCTTTAGCCTTGCCTTTCTTCTTAGGCATCGTAAGTCCTTTAATAACGGGCTTTTAGACGGATCGCTCATAAAAAGAAAAAGCCAGTTAAAGAGCAGACGCCCTTTAAACTGGCTTTGCGTTGTTTTCCACTATTGGGGGATAGTGAAAGAATAAATTGTTCTCCGCTGTTAGCCTGATACCCCCATATCAGACGTTTTTTCCGGGTCTGTCCCGGATAAATTTAGGCATATTTTATCATTTTTCCGAATCCTCGCTAGTCTATTCGGTGAGTTATATTTTGGGTCTGTCAATATTTCTTTCATTTCTGGATATTTTGAAAGTTCTTTTCGGAGAGATTGGCGGATAGTTTCGGGGCTAATGTTGATTTTGGCGAGTTCGACCCAATATTCAAACTCCCAAGAGAAAATAAATTCTAAAGCGTCTTTTTTAACTCTTACAGCCTTTTTTTTGTGATAACAATATTCGTACTTTAATCTGGCCTCCAAAACGGCGTTATAAACCATAGCCGCTACAATGTTTTGATATGGGTCGGCATATAAATTATTAACAACTAAATATCCGTCTTTTACGTTTCCTTCAGCTTTGGACTCAGGCTCAGACATTACCCCTCAATTTGCAATTTTTCACTTCCCACCTTCGAGCGCGGCTTTAATTATTGATCTCAATTTATCTTTCGCTGTCGTATAAAGCTGTCGGTTTATCTGCTCCAACGCTTCTTTCAGCGCGGCATTTTCTTTCCTCAATCTGTCTGCTTCGTCAGCTTCTACTTGTGCGCCTTGTTTGAAATCAGCAAGTTCATCCATCAGGCGGCGAATCTCTGCGTCTTTGGTGTCGAGGGCAGATACCATTGCAGCATCTATTGCGAAAAGACAATATTTACAAGTATAGTGTTGCTCTAATTTATGAACAGAAGTTTCACACTTAGTTTGAACAATAGAGCGCACAATCCTCTCATTCTCACTCATCTATTTCTCTCCTCGGCCTTTCTCCTTCGCGGCGGCCTTCAACTTGTCTAACTTATTCTGATAAAACCGAATCGTTTCATGCAGACCCTGAATATAATCAATAAGAAATTCTTTTGAACTCATATGCACAATCATAGAAGGAACGCTGGAAAATTCATGGTGTCTGTTAGTTTCGTGTCCGAAGAATTTACAAAAGGCACAATAAGGCCATTTCGTCACCCTCTTAGCCATTTGCGCCTCTCTGATCATGTTCCGAACAATCTTGGCCAGATGATTGATCTTTACAGTTGCAGTATCTTCTTTCGCTAACACACAGGTCACATTTTGGATTATAAACAGGGTGATTATGACAGGTCATTTTGCGCCTCTGATTGCGGCGGACACATCTGAACAATACACCCAATATTTATTTCCATCTTTGTCTTCGCTGTAATGCTCCAAGCTTTTCTCTGCAATCTTCGCGGCATCTTCTTTTCCTTGGGCGTAGGCTTTTTCTAGACCAGCAATTATTTCATTTAAACAATAATCATCTTCGATTTCGTATCCGTAATCATTCAAAGCCTTGCGTAAATGATGTTGAATCACAATTGCTTCTTTTTGTGGCTCAAACTTCGGCGCGGTCATGAAATTTTCTTTCCGCAATGAGGACAATTTAAATCTTCGATTGTTGTTTTCTCTGCAATGATAGCTTTAATCTCTTCATCATTTTTAGGAAGAATCATCCAGCCAGCACAATAGTCGTTTGAATGATCACTCCAAATATCTGAGGCTTTTTCTAGCGTAATATTCAGCCCCATTTTTTCGGCTAACCTTTTTATTCTGACGCAATCTTCTGGATAATCATCAACTCTGCTCATTTCTCTCCTTTTGTGCCGTTAAACTTCATAGTAAAGGGGTATTCCTTTTCCGTTTTTTCCGCCGTAAATAAATTCCAACGGCTCAGTTGGCTTAAGGTCGTAATCGTTACTGACAATCGGCTGAAACACCGCCCAAAGAATCCTTTCCCGAAGTTCTTTAATCTCGATTGTTTTTGTAAACTCTTTCCGATCAATCAGAATCGCTTTCATCCAAACACCCGCTTGAGCCAGGAGGGAGGACGGCGTTCAAAGTCTTGGCAATCACCGTTGCCGTTTTTAGCAGTCTTTCTATCGCGCCAAAAATAAGCGGTTCCTGTGAATTCGTTTCGGTAATCACACCATTCGAAATCGTCGTCTAGCTTCCACTTACAATCCTTACAGTAAACCTTCTCGGTCATAGAGATCGAAGCCGTTCTTTAAGATAATCCGCATCCATCGAAGCCCCCATGCAAGCATCGATCACCCGGCAGACTTCTTCGATTGCGACAGAGGCAATCTCTTCACATGTTTCATCGTTTAAATACTGACAATGAGTTTTGCTATTCTTTAAGATCGTCGCCAACCTCTTCCGCTTCTCAGCCGGACGCTTTGCGCCACACTTCTCACAATAATTTACTTCAAGCGGAACATATCCAATGCCGCCATGAACTTTTTTTACATAATGGAATTTTCCAACAAAATCAGGATCAAAAGAAATATGCTCACAAGGCCATTCCCTCACGCCTTCCTCCTTCGCTTCCTGGGGCTTATTTCTTAGAGATTGCGGGTGCGGCATATGAATGGAGCAAAAAACTTTCTCGCTACAAAAACAATGCATTGGCTTCTTCTCTTCATTCGGAGCATCCTTTGCTTGCCAGCCAACAATAAAGGATTCGCCGCAAACATCGCAGAAACAAACATTGTGAATAGGCGGATATTTTGAAGTGTGATAACAGTCTTTTCTTTCATGCATCTTCTCTCTCATTTTGCTCTCCTGCGTCTTTGTTTTCGGAAGTAGTAATAAATAATTCTTTCCGCTAAAGCTAATGAGCATTGGTGATTCACAACATCATTGAGGACGCGATAAACAGTTTTGCCTTTGTAGCGCTTAATGAAAACTTCAATCATCTTGTCGGCCTCGCTCATCTCGCTCTCCCTTTCAGCTCTCCGGTTTTGCCGGATAACTCAGTGCGTGCATTATTTGCACTTTGCTTTGCCTTTTTCATATGCCTCTTTTACAAGACCCTGCACATCTTGGAGGAAACAGTACACAAGATTAGAAACTTTTCTTTCAAGCTCTTGCCTGATCGCTTCCTCTTTCTTTATTTCCTTCAGCGGCGCACCGTGACCGCAACGGGGGCAGGGGGATTTCATAGCTCAAACTTCCGCGCTAATCTGTAAGCATACTGAACCGTTGCGCCAATCAGTTCTGCATTTTCAGTTAGATTTTTATTCTTGTCCCACTTCTTCAGCTTCTCGATCGTTTTTTTCCCGTGTTGGCTCTTCGCTAAAAATATTTTGATCGCTTCTTTTTCCTTCATGCTTGACACCTCTTTTTTTGAATCATATGATTTAACGCGCTTAAGGGCGCCTTCTCTCTCTTCGCTCCATGGACGCACCCCATTCTTGACGCTGGATGGTTCTTACGTCCAAAAGGAGGTGACTGCGGTGGATCGTAATCCCCCCAGCCCGAAACCTGTACTAATTCTTGGCGCATGGTATCGGAAGGAAGGATGTATATTTGTCCCTCATAAGACTGATATTTAATCCTACCGGAAAATGAGAAAGGCGCCCTTAGCATATTTTCTTTCCTTCAGGCATAACGTACTGCATCATTTTCATAATGTTCCAAAGAAGCTTCTCAGGTTTAGGACGAAAGCGAATATTGATTTCAATGAGTCCCGCATTTCTTAATGCGATAAGAGTTTCGTTGCTCATATCAATCGGAATATTTATCAGCTTCTTTTTCTTCTTCACGCTCTCTCCTCCCATCCCTGGGGTTATTGGTGGCTGGAGCCGCCGCCTCAAGTTTGATTTCATCGGGGCCAACGCTTCCCGGCATACGTAGGCACTTCTTGTTGCACCCGGGCCGACTACTTAGAAACAATTTGGACTTACGCGGAGTGCCATTTTTACTCCAGCCATTTTCCTCTTCGCAATCCCAACTCGGCGGCAGGTTAAGTCTCGGTCAAGACATCGAATTAGAATACGTCTTATTCGCGCTCTTACCCCTAGCCACCCGATGGTCATTTCGGCGCTTATCTTTGAGGAATCCACTCCACCTTCAAAGATTCAGACTCGCAGTTAGTGGTTTCCTCCGCGACCCGCCACGCCGAGAGGGATTACAACTTTAATCCGCATCTAAGACAGCGGTTCTTTCCTCTTCTGTATCTTCTGTAACTTTCTTGCATCGCATAATTCAACACATGATTCAGACATTGATTTGCTTCGTATGTTTTTTTATTAATTAAATTAATCATTCCAGACGCTACGCTCTTATTAATTTTTATAGAGGTAAATATTTTTTTAAATTTATAAATCATGCAATTTTTTTAAACTGGTTTAAAAGCTTCCTGCCTCTGATAATTGACCCAAAATCTTTATTTAACGGAGTTCTTCGGGGCTTTCGTTCGATCCTTCGGGCTGAGAGTAAAGCAGCCTTTCTTGCATTGGCACTTCGGCGCATCCTTGCAGACTTATTAAAACGATCAATATCAACGCTAAGTGTTTCAAAGATTCTTTTATTAAATTCTCCTTTGTAAAAAACATAAATAAATCCATCCCCCTTTGTTTTTGTTTCTACTCGCATTCCGACGCGCTTTGCATTTTCGATAATCCTCATTCGCAGATTGTGAGGGCTTGGCGCATGGTCTATCCGATATCTAACTGCCTGACCTTTTTTGGAAAATAAAAGTGCTATTAAAATTCGTTTTGCTAGAGCAGTATTACCAAAAGGAATTTCGCAAGATTCGGGAATCATCTTCCGATCAACTCAATAACTACTTGGTGACAAAGATTACAAAATAATTTGTTATCCGCGACATGCCAGCCGGTACGGTTTAAAATGTGTCCAAAGACACAAGATTCTGGTTTTTGTATCTCGGGATTTCCTAACGATTTTTTAGATTGGTCGAATTTCAACGGCTTCTCCGGTAAATCACTAAATAAACATCATTGAATCGATCAATACCTAAAACTTCGTTACCGATTTCGTCTTGTATGTCTCTTAAAACAGAATCTAATTCGTAGAAAAAAGAAACCGTTTTCACGTAATAATCAAACTTTCTCAATTTGCACCTAAATAAGCTGCGCGTTGCTCTTTTAACTTAATAATAATTTGCTCTAAAGTGACTACATCCCAAACGAAAGGCTCTAGTTTTAAACAGACTTCTTCGGCTGCTAAAAACCATTCCGCGCCTTCACGTTGTTTTACAATCCGGTCGACTAAGCGATCATAACCAGAAGTCTTAAAGCTTTTCTTACAGTGACACTCCCGGCATAAAGTCGTGCCGTTGCGAACGTCAAAAAAGAGTTCTGAGGTTTTGCGGCTGAAACAGTGATCGACTTGCAAAACACTGGTTGAGGTGCAAATCACGCATTTGTTTCTGTCTCGTAATTTACACACCTCTTTCCAGAGGTTTTCTGCGGTTGTTTTGTACTGCTTCAAAAGAGATTTTTTCTTCCGTTTTTTGCGTTTAATCATTTGCCAAAAATCCTCTTTCGCTCTGCGTCGTTGTAGGCGTCGTTAAGGTCTAAATCCAAGGTTCCGCAGTATTCGCAGCGGCCCTCTCGGTCAAACTTACTTCTTCCGCATTCAGCGCATTGGTGAGTCATAGGGATTTCCCTTCTGCAAGTTTGCTGATTAGCTGGCCTAGTTCAGCGGGTGGAGGCGCAGCATTTTTTTTCCAGTTTTCGACGTCGTTTTGTGTAGGGCCTTGATCGGGTTTCCGCGCTTGAGGTAGAGCTTTGATTTCTTGGAGTTTTTCGAGGCTCTTGTTAAGCCAGTAGATTAAATAACGCTTTGTAACGTGGCGTGTTGGCTTATTAACTTTCAGCCAAATCTCTGCACGATTTACCTCTTGTTCGAGGTTTAAGCCGTTATAAACTCCGGTTTTTTTAAGCTCTTCTAAAAATTCTTTTTTTGTTTCGGTAGTAATAATATTTTTATTATTCTTTAATTCTTTAATTCTTAAATTCTTTATATAGTGTCCACTTGTTGTCCTGTTGATGTCCTCCCGTTGTCCTGCAAGCTGTCCTGTTGACGTTTCTGATCCTTGGTAACTATCCCAGTTTAATATAGTTATGAGGCTTTTTTTGTTGTCCGCTTCGATGTCCAAAATTTGATATTTACTTCTCAGTCGCTCCAAAGCGTTTCTAACTGTAGAACCAGGCCAGCTAGTCGCTTCTGATATTTGATACCGTCCGGTTGTAAGCTGACCGGCTTTCATAATGTGTTCTTTTCCGTTGATAAAAATTTTCTTTCCAGTTTCGGAGTCCCATTGAGCTTTAAGTAGGAAGTAAATAAAAATATGAAAGGCTGCGGGGTCTTGAAATACAGAGGATAGGGCCAGTTTTCGCCAAAGCTTAACAAATCCAGCTTCACTCATTAACCGCCCTTTCCTTGTTTGTCTCGGACATGTTTTTTAGAAAAAAACTTTCCTATTCGTCGTTAAAAGAATTAAGGCCGTATTTCTCATTAAAGGCAACCATTGACTCTTTGTGTTTTTGCCAATCGTCGTATATGTCCTGCTCTTCTAAAAAATCTTCCCAAGAAAGAAACTCTTCGCCGTCACAATATTTTTTAAATAAAAAATCAATAAAGACTAATTCCCATTCGGAAAAAGGCACTTCATCGGGCGCATTAAAATCGAGCCTTCTAGCAAAATCGACGATTGCCGTAGCGTGTCGCTGGTAGTCAATCTCTCCACCAGCGGCACACTCGACTAGCTCTAAAATCTTGTCTTGCGGACTCAAGCTAACTCCATTACTTCTAAATATCTTGAAACGGTTGATTTAATTTCAGGACTATTGAAGTTTTCAGAAACCCAAATCAAATATTCAAGGCCCTGTTTTTTTCCTGTAGCCGTTTCTTTTTGGAGAATGTCTTTTAAGCGAATGCCTTGATACTTTCCGGTAGGCATCACGTATTCACCGAGTTTTTCTGCCGAAATATTTTGCGGTTTCGTCTCTCCTTTTGGCTTGGCTTGAGGGACGGGTTCAACGGTCATTTCTTCTGATTTCATCTTTTCGTAAACCGATTTAGGAGCCTCTAAAACGCCTTGCATTTCTTCGGCAGGGGTCGGCTTGTAACCAGCCAAGACCACAACCCAAGCCAAGACGTTTCTTAAAGACTTGGCACACGCCCTTGTTTGAGCCATTGACCGCAACTGAAAAAGAGGCTTGCGACTCCAATTCGGTTCATCCGAAAGACACATTGCGTCCGCTGCGGAAATTTCTAATCCGGTATTGGTATTAATCACAACCGCATGAGACTCCCACCCCTTAACATCTCCGAATTCAATAAACCTTGAGTTTGTAACTTTGGCAGCTAAGCCGTAAAAACGTCCTACGGTTTGCCAATCCTCAAATTCAAGGTATTGTTCCCCGTTAAAAACGACGGGTTTTCTCTTACCACTAATGACACGCTGCAAAGCCTTTGCTGCTTCTTTTGCATCCGAAAGAATTTCTTCGGGTTTTCTGATTTGCGTTATTGTTTGATCGATAACCTGTATTTCTGTTTCTGGTTCCTGTTTCTGAATTGCGTTTTCCATCACTTCCCCCTTTTTAAATACCGAGGTCGGGACTAGATTAATCGACGTTTGCCCCTACCACGCCCCGCCGAAAAAGGTGTTCGTGGACTCCTCGGTAAAATCTATGCAGCTACAAAGGCGGTGCTGAACACCGTCTTCACTTTCACACCGGGTACAGTTCCACCGGCGCGAATGATTTGGCCTATCCTTGCTTCATCCAACTTGAAATATTCTTTTGGAATTAAATTGATATCTTCTATTTCCCAGTCTTTTCTTTCTTGAATCGTGGCACGACCAAGATCGGTATGGATGGTCTTAATATTGTCCGTTTCGACTTTGTGTTGATAGCCTTCTAAAGCTTTTCTGATCTTTTCGTCGTTAGCTTCAAAGATTTCTTTTGCTTTGTCGAAAACGGTTTTTAAACGCTTCTTTTCAAGGTCTAAAGGCTTAACAAGTGCCTTGTATAACTCTTCTAGTTTTTTAAGAGCGTTGCAGTTTGCGATTCCAATTTCACACGCCTTCTCGTATTGCTCTCGGTTCTTTACCTTTAAATTTTCAATTTCTCGGGTAATTTGAAAACCTTCCGACCTTAGAAGGCTTTTTTCTTCTTGCGACAATTTATTTTCAATCTCAGGTGTTAAAATCACTTCATTTGTCATAAAAATATTCCTCCTTTTCACTTCCAAAAACCTGTTCGCATTCATCACAAATCTGTTTTTCGGTTTTGGCACAACAATAAATGCAGCGGCCCATCAGTTAAGCCCCGCGCCCCAAAACTGCATAAGCTCTCTGTTTAATTCGTTCTTCGTGGCAAATTTAATTTCTGCATCAATTAAGGTAGCGATTCTTTTAGCAAGGTCAGCGTACATGGAAACGTCGCTGAAAGAATGCTTTATAAGCAACCGCATTACCTCATTAGTAATAGCCTCAAGCTTTTCGTCATCGTTCATTGCAAACCACCTTTATTAGAAGAAGCATCAAAAAAAAGGTTAGGAGTAAGAAAATCGCCGGCGAATGTTCATCAAAAAACATGTCCGCTTTATTCATCCACTCGTAAAACATGCTGACACCCTTTCCAACATTCGAAACATAAGCCGATAATTTCTCCGTCTAACTTTTCTTCAAAACGAACCGTTGAAACCTCAATGTGGCAGTTCTGACAAATTAATCCTCTCATGCGATTTGCCCTCTCCATTTGTGGTAGTCGTAGGCGTCTAAAATTTGTTGAGGCGTCAAGCCGTCTACAGGCATTAAAGATTTAATTCTGTCTTTAACCGTTTGAATGATTTCAAACTCGGAATGGTGCATGGGCAGCGGCATGTAATAGCCGTCTAGTCGAATGTTCCAGAGTCCGGTATTCGTTGAGCCTTCGACACGACCTACCATACCGAATAAACGGCCTTCTTCAATCACGCGCACTCGGTCGCCAATGTCGGGACGGTTATTCATTTTGACCGCCGATCACGCTCTAAGGCTTCGCAAATCGAGCAAGGCTTTACATGGTTGCAATCATCTTGAAGTACTGGGAATGGTTGAGGCTGAATTTCGCAGACCGAAAACGGGAGAGAAACCAAACTAAGACAAGTTCCCTTTTCGTCTTTAATCCATCCAGTAACCTCAATTTCACCGTCTTTCATCGAGCATTTTCTGACAGAATCAATTTCAATCACGAAAGATGCTTTTACCTTTTGGCCGATTTGAGGATTCATGCTTGCACCTTCTTAAAAAACCGGTGCTTTCCAATTCGCGCGGTTTCTTTCATGTCCTTGGCCCAATCGGGAGTTTTAAAATCGATGGATTCCCAATGGTCTGCACCTTTAACGAGGTTGGTATATTTCGAGGCTTGCCACGCTTTGCGCGCTTCCTCACCCACAAACGGCATCTGCTTCTGGATGAAATGCTTTCTCTGGTAGCCATATACCCCCGAAAGTGAGGCCCGGTTTCGGAGTGCTTCCGCTAAAGCTATCTTGCCCTTGAAGCTTTCTCCGGCGGCTTCGCCAATAATTGCTTGAATGGCCTGATCGGTTGTAATCTCGGCATGAAGCGTATTGGGTGAGAAACAATTCAATATCGAAAAAATCATCACTAGCATAGGTGCTATTTCGAACAAGATTTTGAAGATATTGGCTTGTCGCTTCGAGGTCGTGACGCCTAATTCCTTGCATAAGGAAGTAGACGTATTCGTTTCTGATTGAGGTTTCTTTATCGAGATTTTCGTAGTCTTTACAACTTCTTGCATCGGTTCTTTCCATTTCATTTATCTATCCCCCTTAATTTGGGGCTAGAAAGAACCGACTGAGGCGGGAAAACAAAAACCCCAGAACGGTTATTTCTAACCATTTTGGGGTTCAATCAGATTTTAAATTTTGGGCCTGCTAGGATTTGAACCTAGGAGGAAGCTTCTTCTAAGGAGTAAGAACCAAAATTTTTAAACTGAAAGAACCCCATAGGAGATAAAAAGGGTACGGAGCTATGGTCACGACTCGTTATCGTGTCTGAAGAACTAGGAAGTAACTCCGTACCCGTGGAATGAAATAAGGTTTCGGACTGTTCTTCAGATTTCGGTAATGCAACGAGTTTGACCATGATTTAGTACCTAATTATCTCCAAATTTGAAACTACTTCAAGTTATTTTTTAACGCTTGAGTTAACGCTTGCTTAACCCATTCCTGCATTGTTTTTTCAGACTTTGCCGCTGCTACTTTGATCTTTTTCACTAACTGCTTTTCCACTCTCACTATCGTCAATTCTTCCATTTGCTACCTTTCAAGATTTGATACTAG
>Ga0196963_10000454_pt1 | contig 37864 bp, 29 predicted proteins | sample S1_5metaG_FD_148600 | JGI IMG/M metagenome (GOLD analysis project Ga0196963, IMG submission 148600) | Soil microbial communities from Anza Borrego desert, Southern California, United States - S1_5 | ecosystem: Environmental > Terrestrial > Soil > Desert | place: USA: California | collected... | reverse complement strand
TGCGGAGCACCTGGTGAAGGTCGATGTGCAAGGCCCCGGCTCGGTCAACGTCAGCTCGAATTGGTTTGCCGAAGGCTCTTCTGTTCAACTGCGCGCCACCCCCGGTATTTTCTCGAAGTTCAATGGCTGGACCGGCGCACGCGTCGCCACTGAAACGAATCTCTCACTCGTCGTCACTCAGCGCCTTTATCTAACCGCCACCTTTGAAGCTGAGACGGTCACAAACCAGGTGCCGAAAGCCTGGCTGCACGAACACGGCTTCCCAACCACCGATGCCGGCGCCCTGGCTGACGCAGATGGAGATCAATTGCCAAATTGGCGCGAGTTCCAGCTCCAAACGAATCCGCGAAAAACCGACACGGATGAGGACGGCCACTCGGATGGAACCGAAATCAGTGTTGGCTCCAACCCGCTGGACCCCACCAGCATGCCGACTACCACCCTCACGATCTATGGCGCACCGCAATTGGGTGAATCGCTTCCGTTTCCTTATGGCGAGCACCGGTTAGCCATTGGCACGAACATCACATTGTTTGTCACCAACGAGCCATTCTCAACCGGGCTCACCCGCTACGTGTTCGACGGGTTCAACGGCACCGGCAGCGCTCCAAGTGGCGCGGCTCGTTCGGTCAGCTTTACTCTCTATACAAATTCAACTTTGACATGGATCTGGAACCTTGAGCATGCACTCAGCCCGCGACAGGTCTTCCGCTTGCCCGAAGCTCCTGATGCCTTCACGCCAGTTTCTCTGGGCGCAACCAATTCTGCCTCAGAGAGCTTGTTTGGCTGGGCTGTTGCTGTAAGTGGTGACTGGGCAATCATCGGCGCGCCCTTCGCCCGGGGCAGCGTTACAGGTTCTCGCCCAGGAGCGGTGCATCTTTTCCAGAGAACAGCCAAAGGCTGGGGATTCCATCGAACGATCACCTCGGCGGACGCTCAACACTTCGGAATGGCAGTTGCGATCCACGACCAACACGTGGTTGTCGCCGCGGTTCGGAATGGCTTGCTTGTTCTGTTCCCCTACAGCTACTCCTCAGCCTCGCGCGCATGGGGATCCGAGCCTTTGATACAGACCACAAACCCGGCGTCGTTTGGCGACGCGAGTATGGCTCTCAATGCGACGAACCTTGTTGTGGGCGCTCCTCTTGGCGCTAACACGCAAACAGGCAGCGGATTGGCTTTGATCTACACCCGGCAATCCACACGCTGGTCAACCGCCGCGACCTTGACACCCGGTGGGCCCGGTATGCGCGAGCGATTCGGCCACTCCGTGGCTCTCGATGCGCCTTATCTGGTGGTCGGCGCCCCCGCGGCCCTCAGTGGCGACAATCGGAGAACAGGCGCGATCTACCTCTATAACCTATCCGCCGGACGTCCTGCTGCCTTAACCTCACGCGTCAGCGAAACAAATGTTCTGAACCTCGGAGCATTCGGCGCCTCTGTTGCCATTGACAACAAGCAGGTTCTCGTTGGCGCTCCCGACGACAGTGGCGGAGGCCGAGTGTTCGTGTACAGGATTACCCCCGAGCAAGGCTTGGCTTCCGGGCAGGAGATATTCCCGCCCGCGGCACAGCACGGCCAACGCTTCGGGGAGGCCGTGGCTGCGAGCCAGGGGCTCCTGTATGTGGGCGCGCCTTTGGCTGAAGGCGCTTCAGCGGCCGACGGCGCCCTCTACCAATTCGCGCTGGAGACGAACAAGTATGTTCACAAACGAACCCTGACCAATGGCTTCGGCGGCGCCGAAGCCATGTTCGGCAATGCCCTCGCGGCAGACGATGAGAGTTTGATTGCGGGCGCTCCTTTTGCGGCAACGACGAACTCCACGCCAGGCCATGCGCAGCTCTACACTTTGCAGGCACGTTTCGCAGAACAGCTGCCGTTGAGTTGGTGGACATCTGGCACATTCGCCACCACCCCGACAGCTCCGGATACACTCACGCGCAGCAATGTGACCTACCGCTTCGCTGGCTGGGACATTGAAGGCCACCTCCAAACGAACAGCGCGGGACTCCTTCACACCGTTACGAATATTTCAATGCAACGCCCGACTTTCGTCACTGCATTCTACGAACCGGCCGCCTCGCAGGTGGAAGATGCTGACGCGGACGGTCTCCCCGACAGTTGGGAAATCGCCCACGGGCTCGACACCTCTGTGGCTGATGCGAACAGTGACTTCGACGGCGATGGCGCTTCGAACCTGCATGAGTATTTAACCGGCACGAATCCACGCCGCGCCACCAGTGTGCTGCAGATCTACTATGAGCGTTTGCCAACTGGCGAACTGCGAATCGCCTACGAAGCCCAGGCCAATCGCAGTTATCGCCTCGAAAGCAGCTCCGATGGGCGAGCCCCTTGGGCGATTGTTCACCTCACTGCGCCGAGCCCAAATGTTCAGGTGGTTTCGGCAAATATTCCGCCAACCGCAGGCCGCCGATTCTACCGAGTGGTCACCGAACCAGCGCGTTAACGAATTGTCTCTAAGGTGTCGAGCACCGCCCGCACCTTGGGCACTTCATGTGTGCGGAACAGATCCGTTTTGCCTAGAGCCGCGAGCACCGCGAAGAACGGCTCAGCCGAGCGCACTTCTTCCTGGAAGTAGTCGAAGGCATGCGGCAACGCATGGCAGACCGGCCAGCCCAACGCCCTCAAGCGAAAGGTGTTCAGGAACGTAAGCATCTGGTGTTTCACTCGCACACTGCTGTCCTGCAAATTCCGGTAGTAGAAGCCGAGTCCTGGATCGATGAAGATCTTCCGCACACCCCGGGCAGTTGCGCGTTCGATCTCTCTCGCGAAAAACTCATGCATGCGCGGGATCGGATCACCAGTGAGGTTGAAGTCTGACACCTCGCGCACATTGGACCCTTCGACATAGCAGATAATGACTGCTGCATCGTGCTCAGCCACTGCGATGTAAACATCATCCGACTTCGCTGGCCCGGTAAGATTGATGACGTTTGCGCCCAGCTTCAGGACTGCACGAGCGACCTCCGGCTCATACGTTTCAATGGAGAGAATCAACTGATCACCGCGCAGCTCTTCAAGCACAGGCCGCAACGCTGTGATCTGCTGGTGTTCCCCAAACCGCTCGGCATGCGCCAAGGTGGATTCAACACCAATGTCGATGATCTGAGCGCCCTGCGCCGCGAGCACACGAGCGCGTTTGGCTGCCGCCGCACTGGAGGGCGAAACACTTTCGCGATACCACGAATCGCGGGAAAGATTAACGACCCCCATGATCGCTGGCCGCGTGTTGAAATCGAACTGGGTTGCGCCGATCGCGAATTCTGCCACCCGCGCACGCAACGCCTCCTCGTGCCATTGTTGCAGCTCCGCGAGCATTTCCAAACTCAGCATCCTCGAAAATTGCGTGAGCCCTTCCGTGGAGACAAATGAAAACGCTAGATCAGCGACCGGATGAGCGTCGCCACGCAACCACCCCGATGCCCGGTTCGGCTCCTCACTAAGATTGATGAACTTCAGCCTGAGGGCGACTTTGTGGGTGAGGGGAGGTGGGAATATGAAATTCGTTGAAAAGAAGCTGAAGGGTCAGGAAGGGAAGGTCGGCTGGGCGTTCCTATGGCTGATTGGGGTGCCAATCCCCGTTTTGTTGGGGTTGTTTCTCCTGCGAGGATGCACCTGATGACGAGCGATGGCCGGGCTGATCACGCCCGGCCCGTCGTTCGAAATCTGTAACCCCCCGATTGCGGGTTACGTCTGGTTGGTTTAGCGCTGGATGCGCACGCAACAAACCAGAACTTATGAAATCATTCCTGAATGTCGGGCTGCTCGCGATTGTGGCCGCCCTTTCCATTACCGCTGCTGAACCTAAAGACGAGGTCAAAGCAGCCATCGAGAAACTCTCCAAAGCCGGCAGCTACAGCTGGACTCAAAAAAGCGAGAACGCCAATTCCCAGGGCCCTGGGCAGGGCGCTATTACCGGTAAAGTGGATAAAGAAGGTGTTTTGCACATGACCGGTTCCATGCGCGACACCACCTATGAAGTTGTCCGCAAAGGCGACAAAGCCGCCATCAAAACCCAAGACGGCTGGCAAAGCGCCGCCGAACTCGAAGGCGGTGAAGGCGCCGGCCGCTTTATGGGCGGCCTCGCACGCCGCGCTGAAGCTCCCACCGCTCAAGCGGAGCGGCTCCTCACCGGCGCCAAGGCGCTGACGAAGGAAGGCGACGCGTACAAGGCGGAACTGACCGAGGAAGCAGCCAAAGGCTTCCTGACGATGCGCCGGGGCGGCGCAGGTGGCGGCGAAGGCCCGACGGTTAGCGGTGGCAAAGGCACCGTCAAGTTCTGGACCAAAGACGGCGCTCTCTCCAAATACGAATACAACGTGAAAGGCTCCGTCAGCTTCAACGGCAACGATCGTGAAGTGGATCGCACGACAACCGTTGAGATCAAGGATGTCGGCGCCACCACCGTCACCGTTCCCGAAGACGCGAAGAAGAAACTTTCCTGATTCAGTTCAGGTTTGACGCAAGGGCGGTTCCCGCAAGGGGCCGCCCTTTTTGTTTTGTGGTTCCAAGGCTGAGCCCCTAAAGAAGTCGTGCGTAGCTGATGATTTACTTCGACCACAACGCCACTTCACCGCTGCACCCTGCGGCTCGCGCGGCGTGGCTAGAAGCGTCTGAAAAGCTCATTGGCAATGCATCGAGCCTGCATCGACTTGGCTCACGCGCGGACGCCGCTCTCGAACGCGCTCGCGTGGATGTCGCCAGCCTGCTTGGCTGCAACCCGACGGACATAGTCTGGACGTCAGGAGCGACGGAAGCGAACAACACGGTTATCCATCACTTCGCCAAATCCGTGACAGCGGAGCGCAAGGAGCTGTGGATTTCACCCATCGAGCACCCATCTGTCGTTGAACCGGGCCGTGCGCATTTCGGAAAGAATCTCCGTTTCCTGCCAGTGAGCGCCGCAGGCGTTGTTGAGCTAGAGCCCCTCGGTGTTCTGCTCCGCAAGCGAAAACCGGCCGGTGTGGCGGTCATGGCTGCCAACAACGAAACAGGTGTGCTTCAACCCTGGAGCGAAATCGCGGACCTGTGCCGCGAACACGGAGTTCCTTTCTTCACTGATGCTGTGCAACGGGTCGGCAAACTGCCTTCTGCAGGCCTCGGCAATTGCGATTTCGTCTCAGCCAGCGCTCACAAATTCGGCGGCCCCAAAGGAGTTGGCTTTTTGAAGACCCCCACCACAACGCCATTGCGCCCTCTGCTGCACGGAGGGCCTCAGGAGTTCGGGCGGCGCGCCGGAACCGAAAATGTCGCGGGCGTCCTGGCGACCGTGGCAGCCCTGAAGGCGCGGGATGCTGCGGCCACTTCCGCGCTCCTGGCTGCCAAGCAGCAATTCGAAAGAGATTTAATCCAACATCTCCCCGGCGCGAAAGTTATCGGCGCTGATGCTCCGCGGCTTTGGAACACCACAATGGTTCTCCTGCCTGCGACAGACGCTTGCTTCCGCTGGGTGGTGAAACTCGATAAAGCGGGGTTTGCTGTTTCGACAGGCTCCGCATGCTCGAGCGGCGAAGAGAAGCCATCTCACGTGCTCACCGCGATGGGATTCACGCCTGAAGAAATCTCCCGCACCATTCGCATCAGCGCAGGCTGGGAAACAACGGCGGACGATTACAACGCGCTCCTGCGCGCGTTAAGTGAACTGCTCGCGAGCGCGCGTTAAAGCAGCCCGTTGTCGATCAGCCTTGTTTTGCCGAAGAACACCGCCAAAGCCATGTGTGTTCCTTTTCCGACCTTCGTGGCAGGCAGCAATGTTTCGGGATCAAAAAACTCGATATAATCCAAGCGAGCCTCTGGCTTGCTTTTAATGAGCTTCTCCAACTCCTTCAGCAGTTCCTCAGCCTTGTACGTTTTGCGAGAGACCAGTTCGCGCGCCTGTTTAATAGCTTGGGACACGATAGTGGCTTCCGCTCGTTGGGGTGGGTTCAGGTATTTGTTCCGGGAACTCATTGCCAGCCCGTCGCGCTCGCGCACTGTGGGGGCGACGATGATCTTCACCGGGAAATCGAGGTTCTTGACCATGCGCTGAATGATCGCGGCTTGTTGAAAATCCTTCGCGCCGAAGACGCTCACATCGGGCAGCACGATGTTGAACAGCTTTGCCACAATTGTGGTGACGCCGCGAAAATGGGTCGGACGGGAGGCTCCCTCCATCAGCTTTGACAGCCCCTCCTCAACAACGTAGCAGCTGAAAAGCCCTTCAGCGCGCCCGGGGTACATCTCGGCGTCGGAAGGGGTGAACACAATGTCCACTCCCTCAGCCGCGCACATTTCTTTGTCACGCTTCAAGTCGCGCGGGTATTGCGCGAGATCCTCCGTTGGCGCGAATTGGGTCGGGTTCACGTAGATGCTTACGACCACTTTGCCGTCTCGCCCCACGGCCTTGCGCGCGCGCCTCACCAGGCTCATGTGCCCGTCGTGCAGGTAGCCCATCGTGGGCACAAAGCCGATGCGCGCACCGGCTCGCTTTTGTTCCAAGGCCCAGCGTTGCATCGCTCGGACTGTCGTGATCTGCCGCATGGCGTTTTGCTACGCGAGTGGCGCTAAAACATCAATCCTCTCCGCGCAAGAATCGGGTTGCCGCGCTTGCGCGTGAAATCATAATGCCGCGCATGAATACCCGTTCGATTTTGGCGGCGCTCTCGTTGGCCGCCGCAATGGCGATCAGCGTTCAAGCGGCGAACTGGCCTGAATGGCGCGGAGCAGCGCGCAGTGGGGTTTCTGCAGAGAAAGACCTGCCCCTCAAGTGGAGCGCGACCGAGAACGTGCTGTGGAAAACGCCGCTGCCTGAGCCTGGCAATTCCACACCGATTGTTTGGGAGAACAAGGTGTTCATCACTCAACCCGCGGAGAACGGAACAAAGCGGATGATTGCGTGCTTTGATCGGGCGACGGGCAAGCAGCTCTGGCAGACGGGGGTTGATTACGAGCTGCCGGAGAAATCGCATCCGACGAATCCACAAGGATCCTCGTCGCCATCCACGGACGGCCAGCATGTGTATGCCTTCTTCGGCTCGGCTGGCGTGCTTTGCGTCGACATGAACGGCAAAGAGGTCTGGAAGCGCGATCTCGGCAAACACAACCATTTCTGGGGCTATGGCGCGTCGCCGGTCCTGCACAAAGACCTCTGCATTCTGAACTTTGGGCCTGGTGAGCGCAGCTTCATGGTGGCGCTCGACAAGAAGACCGGCAAATCGGTTTGGGAAGTGCAGGAGCCTGCGATGCGTTTTGAAGCCAAACGGATTGATGGCTTCACCGGCCAAATGGGCCAGCCGAACGGCTCCTGGAGCACACCGATCATCATTAATGCCAACGGCCGCGAGGAGTTGGTGATGAGCTGGCGCGAGCATCTACGTGCTTTCGAGCCGGCCACAGGCAAAACGCTCTGGACCTGCGACGGGCTGAACCCGCTCGTGTACACCTCGCCGATTTACGGTGACGGAATGGTTGTGGCGCTGGGTGGTTTCAATGGCGTCAGCATCGCCGTGAAGCCAGGTGGGAACGGTGATGTCACCGAGACGCATCGGCTTTGGAATTCTCCCAAGTTGGGCGGTTATATCGGCTCGGGCGTGATTCATAATGGTCATTGCTACGTGCTGGAAATGAACGGGCTCTTGCAGTGCATCGATTTGAAGACCGGCAAAAGCGTCTGGCGCGAGCGCTTGAAAGGGCCGGGGCCAAAGGCCGATTCCTGGGCGTCCGTCGTGCTAGCGGACGGCAAGATTTACACGCTGAATCAGTCGTCAGAGACCTTCGTGGTCGAGGCGAGCCCGCAATTCAAAACGGTTGCCGTGAACACCCTGGAAAACGAGATGAGCAATTCCTCGCTCGCTGTTTCCGACGGCGACATCTTCGTGCGCACGCACAAGCACCTTTGGTGCATCAGCAAGAAAGCGCCGCGACGCGTGGCCAGCGCGGCGGAGTAGCGCGTGCGCAATCTCAACATTCACTCGCCATTGCCTAAGCGGAAGGATTTCCGCATCGGCATTCTCGGCGCGGGCTTCATCGTCAACGATTGCCACCTTGTGGCATATCGGAAGGCCGGGTTCAATCCGGTGGCGATTGCCTCGCGCACTCCGGAAAGGAGCAAGGCGGTTGCGGCGCGGCATCAGATTCCAAAGGTGTATCCCACGGCGGAGGCGTTGCTGGACGACCCTTTCATCGAGGTTCTCGACCTTGGGGTTCCACCGCACAAGCAGGTGGAGTTAATCAAAGCAGCGTGCGCGCGAGGCACGGTCAAAGCGATCCTTGCCCAGAAGCCATTGGGGGTTAATTACGCCCAGGCTCTGGAAGCGGTGGACGCTTGTGAGCGCGCGGGCATTCTTCTGGGTGTGAACCAGAACATGCGCTACGACCAAAGCGTTCGCGCGGCCAAAACGCTTTTGGACGAGCGCTATTTTGGCGAGCCGGTGCTTGCTTCGGTGGACATGCGCGGCATTCCGCACTGGATGCCTTGGCAGAAGGAGCAGGGGTGGGTGACGCTGCGAATCATGTCGATTCATCACCTGGACACCTTCCGGTATTGGTTCGGGAATCCAGCCCGAATCTATTGCAGTTTCCGCACCGATCCGCGCACGAACTTTGAGCACACAGACGGCATTTGCGCGTACATCCTTGAGTACGAGAACGGGCTGCGCTGCATGGCCCTTGATGACACCTGGACCGGCCCGGCCAAAGAAGGTTGCCCGTCGGACATTTACATTCGCTGGCGAATCGAAGGCACCGAAGGCCTTGCGATTGGGGACATTGGGTGGTGCAAGGATCCTTACACCACGCCTTCAACCATTCGCCACGCGCGGAAGGGCGACCAACAGTTTCACACCCCAAGCTGGAGCGAAAGCTGGTTTCCTGATGCGTTCATCGGAACGATGGCTCAACTGCTCGTCGCGCTCGAAACGGGGACGGAGCCTGCGATCTCCGGCCGAGACAATCTCAACACAATGGCCCTGGTGGACGCCGGTTATCTAAGCGCCAAAGAGAAACGGGCAGTGTCGCCCAGCGAGATTATCACTGGGCGCAAGGGTTAGCGCTCAGCTCTTCGTATAGAGTTCGCTGCCCTTGGCGGCGAATTCGGCGGCTTTGGCTTTCATGCCTTCGGTCAAAGCTTCTTCGGAGTTGAGGCCGTTTTCCTCGGCGTATTTCCGCACGTCCTCGGTGATCTTCATTGAGCAGAAGTGCGGGCCGCACATGCTGCAGAAGTGAGCGCTCTTGGCGCCTTCCTGCGGCAGAGTCTCATCGTGGAACTCGCGCGCGGTTTCGGGATCCAGGCTCAAATTGAATTGATCCTGCCACCGGAATTCGAAGCGGGCCTTGCTTAGGGCGTTGTCGCGATGCTGCGCGCCAGGGTGGCCTTTGGCGAGGTCAGCGGCGTGGGCGGCAATTTTGTAAGCAATGACGCCGTCTTTGACGTCCTTCTTATTTGGGAGACCCAAGTGCTCCTTGGGCGTGACGTAGCAGAGCATCGCGCAGCCGTACCAGCCGATCATAGCGGCGCCGATGGCGCTGGTGATGTGGTCGTAACCAGGCGCGATGTCCGTCGTGAGCGGCCCGAGAGTGTAGAAGGGCGCCTCTTTGCACGACTCCAACTGCTTCTCCATGTTCTCCTGGATCAAGTGCATGGGGACGTGGCCGGGGCCTTCAATCATCACTTGAACATCGTGCTTCCAGGCGATCTGGGTTAACTCGCCGAGCGTTTCCAGTTCCCCGAATTGCGCTTCGTCGTTGGCGTCAGCAATCGCGCCCGGGCGAAGGCCATCGCCGAGGCTGAAGCTGACGTCGTAGGCCTTCATGATCTCGCAGATTTCCTCGAAGTGAGTGTAGAGGAAGTTTTCTTTGTGATGCGCGAGGCACCATTTCGCGAGGATCGATCCGCCGCGGCTCACGATGCCGCAAGCGCGCCGCGCGGTGAGCGGCACGTAACGCAAAAGAACCCCGGCGTGAATGGTGAAGTAATCAACACCTTGCTCCGCTTGCTCAATGAGCGTGTCGCGATAAATGTCCCACGTAAGCTCTTCCGCCTTCCCGCCGACTTTTTCCAGAGCCTGGTAAATGGGCACGGTGCCGATGGGGACAGGGGAGTTGCGCAGGATCCATTCCCGGGTGGTGTGAATGTTCTTTCCGGTCGAAAGATCCATGACGGTGTCCGCGCCCCACTTGATCGCCCAGCACATCTTCTCGACTTCCTCCTCAATGCTGGAGGCGACAGCGGAGTTCCCGATGTTCGCGTTAATTTTCACCAGGAAGTTGCGGCCAATGATCATCGGCTCGCTTTCGGGGTGATTGATGTTCGCGGGAATGATGGCGCGACCAGCAGCAACCTCATCGCGAACAAACTCCGGCGTAATGAATTTGGGAATGCGCGCGCCAAAGCCAACGCCCGGGTGCTGATGATTGAGCAGGTTGGAAGAGCCGCCTTGCGCGTGTGATCGCAAGCCGCCCTTCCGATCATTCTGCTTGTAACTCTGCTCGAAGGCTGCTTCGCGCCCCAGGTTCTCGCGGATCGCAATGAACTCCATCTCCGGCGTGACGATGCCTTTGCGCGCATAGTGGAGCTGGGAGACGTTTGCCCCAGCTTTCGCGCGGAGCGGGCGGCGCTTGAGACCGGGGAACACTTGCAGACGGCCTTTGGCATCGCGCTCGGCTGCCAGGGAGGCGTGTTGCGCGCTTAAATAGCCATCGTCCTGGGGGCGAATGGAACGGCCTTCGTATTCCTCAACGTCACCGCGTTTCAGAATCCAGTTGCGACGATGGGCGGCCAAGCCTTCCTCGACTTTGCAGTTGGCTTCGGGGTCACCCCAAGGGCCGCTGCAATCGTAGACGCGCTCAGGCTCGTTGACCTCGATTTTGTTGTTCGGGCCTTTCGTGACGTTCAGCTCGATCTCCCGGAATGGCACGCGCAGATCGGGGTGCAGCTTTCCGGCAACGTAAATGCGCTTGGAAGCCGGCAGCGGTTGGCTGCTTTGAGGCTCGAATGAATCCTGGCTCGCTATCATAACTCTTAGGCGAACCTGACAGAACGGGTGAAGAGGGAGTTCCCTTCGCCAGCATTACCTGGAGCAGGTTCTATGGGTCTTCCACGCTCCCACGCGAAACTCTCAGCCTTCGCCGCTTGCGCGGCTGGATGGCTCCCCGACAGCGAGAGTCCCTCTCGGGGGGGCCAAAGTCAAGTGAGTGGAGAAGCTGAACGCGTTTCGCGGAGACCGTGTAAAAGCGTGTATGATCGTGTATAAATGTGTATTTCCGAAACTACCGCTGGGTTGGCGCGTTGGATGCTGAGGCCATGACGGAGGAAATTGGTTCGTGGCGATCGAACTCTCCGCCCGGGTCAGTGCCTGCGACTTCAAACATCCCTTTTATGTCGTTAATCATGCGTGACATGTAACGTAAGATAGTGAGGTGTGTCAAGTCTTCGCTCGGGCCACGATGCTGCGCCCGGTCAGGGGACCGGGCCTACCACAGCTATGGGGTAGTTCGCCCGACTATCAGGCTTTAGCGTCGCCGGCGGAGTGAGAAGGAGTGCGGGGTTGGTATTCACGCGCAGTGCGGCGAGCGCTGTGAATTCCTCCGCCAACGCTGATGATGGCGAACACAACACCCGCCACGGACGCCGCTATCGGGTGTGGAACCTTGAAGCCATCCCATATTTCAGGGACAAGCAGCACACCCACAAGGGCGAAGGGGACAAAGACCATGAGAAAGGCCATCGTGGTGGCGAAGATCTGAATGGCGCGTTGGCGGCTCATGGCTGGGCGTTTTCAATCGCGACTTCCTTGTAGGCTTTTAAGCCATCCTCACCGAGCAAGGTTCGCAAGGCGGAGTCGTGTTGGTCTTTGATTTCCTGCAAGGCGGCTGCGCGTTCGGCGGAGGTGAACTGGGCGTTGGCCGCAAGCCGCTCGCGCTCATCTGCCACTGTGCGATTGAGTTCAAACAGGGCAAGGGCAGTTTCGGCGCGGCCGCCGATTCTTTGCACAGAGGTTTGGGCGCTGCGAAACTCCGAGTCGCCGCTGAGCGCGTATAGCGGGTAACGCGTTGGGCCGAGAGTTTGCCGAATCGTTTGATCGCGCAGGCGCTCGAGATTTTGCCGGGCGGCTGCAAAAGCGGGGCCTTGCCCTGTCAAAGCGGCGAGCTGCTCCTGGTGCTGCTGGCGGGCGCGGAAGATCGTCAAAAATTCCTCGCGGGTCGGCTCGAAGCCGGCGAGTTCGCGGCGCATGGTGGAAGCCAGCTCAGAATAACGGACCAAAGCGGCTTCGACTTGATCGGGCGTAAAGATCTGGGCGAGTTCCTGGCGAAGTGATTGCGCCAAACGGGCGCGTTCGACTTCGAGTCGCTCAGCGGCAACGCCTGGCTGGAGCTGGGCAAGAGCAGCGCGGTTGCGGTGAAATGCTTCTGTTAACGCCGCCCGTTGTTCCGGGGTGATGGTGGCCAGGAACTGCTCGCGAATCTCCAACTCCGGAACGGGAGGCATGGCATCGGCATCCCAGCCAGTTCCCAAGAGGTCATTGAGCAGAGCGCGGCGTTCGGACTCAAGCTGTTGCGCTCTGCGGCTGGTGAGGCCCGCATAGTCGACCACTGGATCCTGCCGCCACCATTCCTGCTCGTAGGTGATGACCTCCGTCTGGCGGCGCTGGGCGAAATAGTGGTTTACGTCCGCAACAATGATGTCGCGGATGGTTGCTTCGGGGCAGCCGATCTTGCGAAGGTTTGAGATGTAAGCGCGGTAATCCTCAGCCTCAATGTCGCGCCAGGTGAAGGGCTCGCGGCGGACGATGACCTGGGGTGGGGGAGATTTGCGGTTCTCAGCAGCGTGGATGTTCGAGAGAGGGCCATCCGCGTCCTGCACGTCGCGGTTGACGACGATCAGCATCGTGGCGAGGCCGGCATTCACAGCGAGTGAAGCCCACAAGAGCGCTCTGAGCCGCATAGCCCAACTGTGCCAAAGTCAGGTGGGACAATCAACTCGGGGGTTAAGGAGGGAATGGATGAACCACGGAGCATACGAAGCGCATGAAGTGGGAAGGACAAAGGGAGCCATTCGTAGCGAGATTCGAGTTTGTATGTTGGGGTTTGGGCACCCGGTTAAGGGCCTCCTCACCCTTGCCTCTCCTCCTTTACAGGAGGAGAGGGTAATCGTTATGTCGTGTAACCCAGGGTTTGCGCTGCGCGCTGCACCCTGGGCTACAAAGATTTCGCCCGTCTCGGGCTTCGGAGCCGTCGGCGCCCAAGCCATCAACGGGCTCAATCGTAATTGACAATCCAACCTTGTTTTCCAAGGCTTTCCCGCAGAAAAGGAACACTATGGCAAACATCATGCACGAGGTGGATTTCAAAATTTTTGGCGATGACATGCAGTTCGTGGAAATCGAGCTGGATCCGCAGGAGGCTGCGGTCGCCGAAGCCGGTGGCATGATGTACATGGACGACGGCATCGAGATGGAAACGATCTTCGGTGACGGGTCGCAGCAAAATAGCGGGTTCCTCGGCGCGTTGATGGGCGCTGGTAAACGCTTGATCACCGGTGAGTCGCTGTTCATGACCGCTTTCCAGAACCGTGGTTATGGCAAGAAGCGGGTGGCGTTTGGCGCTCCTTATCCTGGAAAGATTATTCCGGTGCATCTATCGGAAATTGGCGGGGAGTTGATCACGCAAAAGGATTCGTTCCTCGCGGCCGCGAAGGGCGTGAGCATCGGCATCGCGTTCCAAAAGCGGATTGGCGTGGGTTTATTTGGCGGTGAAGGCTTCATCATGCAGCGGTTGCAAGGGGATGGCTGGGCCTTTGTTCATGCGGGCGGAACTTTGATGCAGCGGGATTTGGCGCCGGGTGAATTGATCCGCGTAGACACCGGCTGCATCGTCGGTTTCCAACCTTCGGTGGATTATGACATCCAATTCGTGCGGAGCGTTAAGTCAGCGCTGTTCGGCGGGGAAGGTTTATTCTTTGCGACGCTTCGCGGCCCGGGCCGTGTGTGGCTGCAGTCTCTGCCGTTGAGCCGGTTGGCGGATCGCATTTACGCCGCTGCACCCAAGGCAGGTGGCAAAGCTCGCGGTGAAGGCTCCATTCTGGGAGCGTTGGGCGGGGTTCTCGACGGGGATAACAGCTAGACCCTTCCCCGCATTTTAAGGCAGCGGCATGCCGGCTTCTTAACGGAGGTGCGGGGCTTTGCCTGCCCTCCGTTATTGGGGCGGCTTTATTGGGGCGGAAGGTTTCACACGCGCGGCTTCCGCACGGCGCTTCTGCCTTTCCATGTTCATCGCATGGGATCGGTTTCTTCGCTCCTGATCAGACTGTCTGGCTTTGTAGTACATGAACCGTGTCCCGCCAATCAGGATGCCTGCGGCCGCTATGGCGGCAACGGCGGATAATAACCATTCAATTAGGGACATTTGTGCCTTCGGTGGAGCAGAGCTAATTCCATCCTCTGCATTAAGAAAAGAAAATAATGTTTTCCCTGATGCGGATATAGGGGTGCCCCCTGAGGCCTGAATGGACTTGAAAATGGGCGGCTGTTCAGAGTTGCTAGTGTGAACACATGAAAGCCACTTGTTTCCTTGCAGGGCTGTGCCTGCTTCTTACTGCCCAACTCTCCTCCTCAGTCGCTGCGGAGACTCCGCCGAGCGTTGACGCGATTATCGAGAAATACATCAGTGCTATCGGCGGCAAAGCTGCCGTGGAGAAGATCAAGACGCGGGTGATGAAGATGAGCTTCGAAGGTGGCGGAAGCACAGGGGATTACACGGAGTATGGAAAAGCCCTGCGGAAGCGGGCGTGGACGTTGGTTGCGGATTGGGGCGAGATCTCGGAGGTGGTGGATGGGGAAAAGGCGTGGACGAAGAACCCCGATGGGAGTGTGCGCGAGAAAACTGGCGACGACCTGGCGCGCGCGTTGCGTGAGGCCGATCTTCACTGGGATATAAACTTGAAGTCCCTTTACCCGAATCTGACCTACAAAAAGCTCGCCAAGCATGAGAACTCGGACGCGCACGTGTTGGAGTCGAAGACAACCGCCACGAGCGTGGAGCGGCTTTATTTTGACGTGAAGAGCGGGTTGATCGTGCGCCAGGAAGGAGAGTTCATCGGCAGCGAAGGATCGCGAATCAAGATTGAGATGAATTATTCGGACTACAAAGCGACGGACGGAGTGAAGTTCCCGCACACGCTCTGGATGAAATTTGGGCCCGAAGGTGAGGACGGATTCACGTTCACGCTGAAAGCGAAGGAATTGAAGAACAATGTTGAGGTTGATGAGGCGAAGTTCAAGAAGCCGACCGAATAATCAAATCTGCTCCAAGTCCGGAACGTCGAATTCTCACGCATGAAAAACCAATACAAACTCTCACGCCGCCACTTTTTGCGCACGACCGCAGTGGCGGCAGGCGCTTCAGCCATCTACTTCCCGTATGTTGGGAATGTCCTGGGCGCGAATGATCGCATCAATGTCGGTTGCATCGGCGTTGGAGGGAAAGGCTCCAGCGACACCGATGACGCGGCGCGTTGCGGCGGCAACATCGTGGCCCTGTGTGATGTGGATGAAAATGTGCTGAAGCAAAAGGCGCAGAAATATCCGCAAGCCAAACTCTACCGCGACTTCCGCAAGATGATCGATGAAATGGAGAAGTCGATCGACGCGGTGACCGTCTCCACGCCTGATCACACGCATGCCGCGGCTGCGGCGTTAGCGATGCGGGAAGGAAAACATATCTATTGCCAGAAGCCGCTTACGCAAACGGTGTCGGAAGCGCGGCTGCTGCGGAAATTGGCGAAGGATAAAAAGCTCGCGACCCAGATGGGGAACCAGGGGAGCGCGCAGTCTGGTTTGCGGCGCGCGGTGGAAGTGATCCAAAGCGGCATCATCGGCGGTGTGACTGAGTTGCATGTCTGGTCGAACCGGCCGATCTGGCCATCGGGTTTCGCGCGGCCAGAAGGGCAGGATCCTGTGCCGGCGCACCTGGATTGGGATCTGTGGCTTGGGCCTGCCAAGATGCGGCCATATAAGGAAAAGATTTATCATCCGTTTGCCTGGCGCGGGTGGTATGACTTCGGCACTGGCGCTCTGGGGGATATGGCGTGCCACACGGTGAACATGCCGTTCCGCGCGTTGAAGATGGGCTACCCGAGCCTGGTGGTGTGCGAAGAGACTTCGGAGATGTTCCCCGAGACGTTTCCGAAGACGTCCCGCATTCGCTTCGAGTTCCCGGCGCGTGAAGGGATGCCGCCCTTGAAGTTCTGGTGGTATGACGGCAGCCCGAACGACAAGGAAGTGAAAGCGCTGCGTCCTGGTGGTGAGACCGTGAAAGACATCATCGCGCTGCGAAACCAACTCCCGCCCAGCGGCTGCCTGCTGATCGGCGAGAAGGGGAAAATCTTTTCACCGGATGATTATGGCGCGGAGTTCTTCATCATGCTCAACGGCATGAAAGGTTTCGTGCCGGGCGCGGTGCGCAACCAGCCGGAGCACGAGTCGATCCGGAGCATTCCGCAATCGATTCCCCGCTCGCCTGGGCATACGGAGGAATGGTTCGCAGCGATGAAGGGAGGCCCGGCGGCTTACTCCAACTTCGACATCGCCGCGTACCTCACCGAGATCATCCTCCTGGGTGTCGTCGCCATGCGCGTGGGCGTTGGCCGCGAGATGCAATGGAATGGGCCGAAGATGCGGTCGCCAAACATCAAAGAAGCGCGGCGATTCGTGGAAAAGGATGCCCGCAAAGGTTGGCGCGTGTAGGGAACCTCGTCTTCAATATAATCTGCACAGGCCGGGAGTGATCCCGGCCTTTTTGCTTGCGGCCGTTCGCGGTGAACTTTCATCTACTTCTTATGGAATGGACCCGGGGCGAGCATCGCATCACCGATAATTCTGCCGAGCTGGATATGGCTGCAACCAAGAGGCTGATCTGGAGCACGTACTGGGCGGACCAACGCTCCGAGGCGGACATCGAGACATCCATTGCGAACTCGGTGTGCGTTGGATTGTTCAAGGGGAAGGAGCAGATCGGGTTTGCGCGCGCTGTGACCGATTACTCCACGTGCAGTTGGATATGCGATGTGGTGGTGGACAACGCGCATCGCGGCAACGGCCTTGGAAAGTGGATGGTGGAGACGTTGCTCGCGCACCCAAAGCTCGGGCGCGGCAAACAGATTCTGGCAACGCGTGATGCGCACAGCCTCTATGAGCGGTTTGGCTTCGAGCCGTTCCCTTGCTTGATTCGCTTTATGGCGGGATCGCAGGCTTGCCCAGTTACGGATCGGCCAAAGCCAATGGCTTAGCTGGCCTTGCCTTTTATGCCGAACAGACGCGCCAGAAGTGAATTCTCCAGTTGGTGAAGCGGTCGGAGGCCATCCTGCGAAAATCGCGCAGCACCTTTCCGCGGGCAATGAAGCCGAGCGTGAGCATGTAAGCTGCGGCCACGCTGATCCAGAGCAAGATCCAGGTGCAGCCATTTTCCGGCAGGTTCCAGTGCCAGCGGCTGTTGCCATACACAATGATGCCGCGCAACGGGAGGAAGAAGGCCCAGGGCGGGCCGGCCACCATTGGGAAGCTGAGGCCTGGCACATTCTTGGGTTGCTGGACTTTAACGCCGAGCAACAGGCCCGACCAACCGAGCGCAAACACAGCTATGGGGAGGAGGCATAATCCACCAATGAACATCAGGGCTGGGATCCCGATTTCGTAATCCTGCGGCGGGGTGGTTGAGAACGCTGCCCGCAGGCCGAGCCACGCAGCGCCCAACACGTCGGGATCCATCTTTTCCTCGACGCGGAACATGGTCATAAACCAATTGAAGACGAAGGTTCCGATGCAGAACAAGGCAATCGCTGGCATTGCGAGTTTTCGGCCAGTGGCGAGCCAGTGACCGCAGACAATTTCTTTAACCTCAAGTGGGGTGGCGACCAGCAGGTCGAGGGCTCCGCTTTGCCGATCTTCCGCCAAAGCCTGGCCCATGGATCCGGGCACACTGGCCAGCCAGGCAAAGGTGACAGACATGAAGGTGAACACCCATGGCGCTCCGACAGGAACCAACTGGCCAGCCACACCAGGGACATTCCAAGGCCAGAGGCCTATGGCGATAGCGATGCAACCGAGCAGGAAGATGAGGAACAACAAGCCCCCGCCACTAACAATCTCGCGGGAGCGCAGCCAGAAGGTTGCGTTGACTTCAAGGAGCCTTCGGCGCAAGCGGTCGCGCGCGGCGGCCGCGCCGAATTTCCATTCGAGGATTTGTTGCTTAAAGCGCGTCAGCCTCTCGCCACCCGGTTTATCCTGCCAACTGTGGGGCAGGAGGGCGCTCGCGGCCCAGAGGAAGCCAATCGTCATCACGACGTGAATGGCCCAGGAGGTCCAAAACATGTTGGTCGATAGGCCAGCCGCGCTGCCGCTCGCCATGTTGATCACGTATTTCGGCGTGAACAACGCCAGCGCGCTAAAGAACTCAGGCGCTTTGCTCCGCAACGGAGTGTTCGTGATGATGTCGGTGATCATGAATGCCCAGATGGCCATGCCGACACCGAGGCCCGCCATGGCGCGGGCGGGGTTTTTAATGAGCACGGAGATTAGCAGCCCGAGGGAGAGGGACCACAAAATGACCGTTGCGAGACCGAGCCCGATCCGGAGCAACTCAGCCAACGACACGCCGCCCATAGCCATTGGGATGGCCATCACTGGAATCACACTGATGAGCCCGTAGAGGCTCAGCAAGGCCATCGGAGCGAGCTTTCCGAAAACGACGTCATGGCCCCGGAGCCGTGTCAGGAACAGGAGGCCGAGGGTTCCTTCACGCTTCTCGACAGCCACACTGTCGAGGGTGCCCGTGGCGGCCATCACACCCATGGCGTAAGCGATGAAGGTGAGGATTTGAAAGAGTTGGGGGCCTTTGATCGGCGGTGCCCCGAGCATGTCAAAGAGGACGGTGGTGACCGCGGTGGCGGTCACGCTGATGAGAGCGAGGGCCATGCGCATGCCGTATGTTTGCTTGCGACGGGAAGCGACCAGCATCTCCCGCGCGACCACCGGCAGTATGGTGACTCCGCCTTTCATCCTCGTGAGCTATATCCAAAGTCAGACAAGGCGGCGACAAATTTGGCATGGCACGTTTGCCGGCGGTCTATCCGTTTGTGAAAAGTACATCCGCACGTCTTGGCCTTTCTTACAAAGTGAGTGCTGGCATTTCTTGACACGGGGTTTGGGTGGCCGTAAGCAGAAAGCCGCGTGTTTTTGAATCTGTCATCCGAAGCGATCTTCGCGATCATTATTAGCCCCACTGGGGGCATTGGATAAACGCGCGCAGCTTTTACGTTTTCCACCCCACAGCCCCGAGACTTCTCGGGGCTTTTTATTTGTCAACAAGCTTTATGAACAACACATCCGCGGCAGAGGTCTCCCTCTCTCAAATCGTTGCCGCCCGCGCGCGCCTGGCGGGGGCGATACGGAACACGCCGTGCCAGGAATCCGCCGAGCTGAGTGAGCTGACGGGCAGCAGGATTTTTTGCAAACATGAATTCTTGCAGCGGACCGGCAGCTTCAAGGAGCGCGGCGCGCGGAATGCCTTGGCCCAGCTCTCACCCGACCAGCGGCAGCGGGGGGTGATTGCAGCCTCGGCGGGGAATCATGCGCTCGGTTTAGCGTGGCACGGGCGTTTGCTCCAGGTTCCAGTGACAGTGGTGATGCCACGATTTGCGCCGCTCGTAAAAGTCGCGCGGTGCAAACAGTTCGGCGCACGCGTGATCTTGCACGGAGACACCTTTGAGGAATGTCGGCAGGAAGCGGCGCGGTTGGCGGAGGAAGGGCAGCTCGCTTATGTGCATCCTTTCGATGATTTCCACGTAATCGCGGGGCAAGGAACAGTTGCGTTCGAGATCCTCGAGCAGGTTCCAGACGCTGATGCGGTGATTATTCCGGTGGGTGGGGGCGGGTTGCTGGCGGGGATGGCAACGGTGTTGCACGCCCTGAAGCCGAGCTTGCAGATCATTGGTGTGGAGCCTGCGAATGCGGCGTGTTTCGCGATGGGCCTTTCCGCAGGAAAACCCTGTTCGTGTGCCCACGCGTTACACTGTTGCGGATGGATTAGCTGTGGCTGAGGCAGGGGAGCACACCCTGGCTTTGGCGAAGCCATTGGTGCATCAGATGGTGCAGGTCCAGGAAGAAACGCTCGCGCTGGCGATGTTGAGGTTGGCTGAATTGGAGAGGTGCATCATCGAAGGCGCGGGCGCGGCAGGTTTGGCGGCGCTTCTCGGCGGCCATTTGCCGCAGCTTGTGGGCAAGACGGTGGTTCTGCTGTTGAGCGGCGGCAACATCGATCCCCTGGCTCATAGCCGGGTAATTGAACGCGGCCTCGCCGCGGACGGGCGCATCTATCGTTTTGACGTGCTGCTCAAGGACCGGCCCGGCGGGTTGGCGCAGCTTTCCGCGCTGCTGGCTGGAGTGGGTGCGAACGTCACAGAGATCGTGCACAACCGGACCTTTGCCGGCCCAGATCTCTCGCGGGTCCATGTGCTCTGCACAGTGGAGACGCGCGACCGGGAGCACATCGGCGAGATTCAAAAATGCCTCGCCGATAACAACGTGGAGCTGTTCCGCTGGGAGCGATAACGGATGAAGCGTAAAACTCCATCCGGCTACCTACGCTCCAGCGTGGCTTACTTCTTGATGGCTGCGGGTTGAGGGGCGTAGGCGCGAATGCTTAGGCCGTCGGCGGTGCCGCCGAAAGAGAAGACGGAGAGGCCAAAATATTTGGCGATCTGGTCGTAGTTCGGGAGCAGGGAAAAGTCCATCCACTCCGCCATTTTGTTGTCTTCGCCTTCTTCACCGGCGAGGCCGAAGAGCAAACGACTCGCCGCTTTCGGGTCTTTCTTGAGCAACTCGATATTTGTGCGGGCGCTTTCGGCCTGGTTCTCGAAACCGAACATTCCGGTGCTCATGCCGCCGACTTTTTCAGCGGCTTCGCGCAGGCCCGCCGTGTCGCGGAGAGATTTAGCAGGCTTTTCAGCGCTGCGAAGGTGCTCTTCCAGCGCGGCTGCGTCGGTCGAGAAAACGACATACCCACCGCTGGCTGCGTAGCTCAAGGTGCGGGTCTTTTCCGGGTTAGCACGGTCAGGGGCGGTGATGGAATAGATCTTTTTGCCCAGGAACTCGCGCTCCTTAAACGGGGAATTGCCGCTCTCTGTCGGTCCCATCATGGAGCTGAGCGAGGTTAAAGCGCTCGCGAGTTCTTCCGGCTTGGGTGAACCCAGCATGACGATCGAGGGAGCATTTTGCAGGGCTTCAAGAGTCGCAGCTTTGGGCGGCTTCTGGACGGAAATGATGTCGTTCCCCAGATTGCCAATGAGGCTCTTGCGGAAATCGAAATTTGGATCTTTGTCTTTGCCCAGCGTGCCGAGAACGAGATTCATCACGCCAGCGGCCTGGGGTGACACAGATTTAATAGTGGCTTCAAGCTGGTCCCACACTTGGGGGAGATTCAAACGCCAGCGTTGGAACTGCACGGCGTCCGCAGGGACGGTCGGGGGAGGCGAGGCATCCTGGGCATCCGGAGCGATCATTTTGAGCAACCCTTTGCGCGCGGCTTCGGGTGCGGAAAGGCTGAGTTCAAAGAACATGCCGTCATTTCCGTAATTGCCGGAGAAAGCGAGGCTGTTGATGACATCCAGACCAAGGGCGCCGAGAACCTGCTGTGGGTTGATCATAGCGGGCTGGTCGGCGTCTTCGTCAGGTTTGGCTTCTTCGAGCAAGCGTTGATAAAGAGGCTTCCAGTTGAACCAACCAACCACGAGAGAATTGCGGAAGAGTCGAGCGTCTTTTGCGTAGGAGCTTTGCTCAGCCAACGGGTTGACAAGGCCGCCTGAGAGGCGGGAAAGGATTTTCTCCAAAGTCTTGGTGTTATCGCCGACCAAGAGCAGCGAACCGCTTTGGCCGAGCGTGATCGTTTGCTTTTCGTTCTTCTTCTCGGTCGGCTGTTCGTCCTGGTCGTCGCTTTTTGCGCCGCGAGGGAATGCTTTCTTGAAAACAGCCTCAACATCTTCGGAGGTGAAGGTGATCGAGGTGAATTCAATATCACGAATCTTCTCGCTCTTCACCTGCTTGCCAGTGTCCGTCCAGCGCTTCTTCAGCTCAGTGAGACGTGTGGTGAGATTCGTTTGCTTGTCCTTCGAATCGAGCAGAAGCGCCCAGGACATCTTGTTCTTCTCTTCGGTTGGCAGGATCGCAAGGGTGAGCTGGCCTTGCAGCAGTTCCTGATAATCCTTGAACTTCACGCCGAGTTCTTTCTCCAGCGGTTCGACCACATCGGTGGTGAAGCCTTTCACGAATTTTTCGTTGAAAGGTTTCATGCTCTGGTCCGCGAGCAATTGTCCGTAAGCGGAGGCATTGTAGCCCTGGGCCTGCTTGCTCCAATCGGGCACACTCAGAAAGCCGATGGTGTCGCCGGGAAGCAATTGCTCGGGAGGAGGGACCGGCGCGGCGAAGGCGGACAAGGCGGCGGCCGCCAAAGCGGTGACTGCAAAAAATGAATTCAGAAATTTCATGCGGGTTGCGCCCGTTGGGGAAATGATCACGTGTTAACCTCGTTTACCTCCACTCTGACAGCCTGAGCGGAAGCTCTGCTCAACATTACGAGAACTCCGGCTGAAACGCCAGCGCGAGTCAGTCCAGCTTCTTAAACATCACATAGGCGTCCACAAAGCCGAGATGCGCATGGCGGAAGGCCTCCGGGAGGGTGCCAACGATCGCAAACCCAAGCTGCTTCCAGAGCCGGACGGCGGAAGTGTTTGTGGAAACAACGATATTAAACTGCATGGCCTTGAACCCGACGCGGCGCGCCTCGTTCAAGCAGTGCTCACCCATCTTTTTGCCAACACCCAGACCCCGTGCGTCGGGGGATACCATGAATGCCGCATTGGCAACATGGCTCCCCCGGCCAGGCTGATTCGGTCGAAACATGTATGACCCAACGATCCTGCCGTCGGCCTCAGCAACGTAGGCCCATGCTCGCGGCCCAAACCAGTAGGCGAAGGCCTCCTCACGCGACGTCGAGGCCTCGAAAACGAATGCGTCACCTGCTGTGACAACGCTTCGGAAAATTTCCCAGATCTTGTCCTTATCTCCGTCGTTCGCAGGACGGATCGTCACTGTGGGTTGATGTGTCGTAATCAGGCGGCTTCTCCTCTGTTGCGCGTAAGTTAGGGCCCGGAACATTACTGAAACGCCTTGAAAAAGCAGCGCGGATTTTCGAGACGCGAGGTTTCCCTTTACAGCGTGATGGGACTTCGGCAGACCTGTGGCTTCACATCCACAGGGAGTCTTTATGAAGAACGCACAGGTTCAGCCATATATCTTCTTCGGGGGCAGTTGCGAGGAAGCTCTTAACTTCTACAAATCCGCCATTGGCGCGGAGATAGGCATGCTGATGAGGTTCAAGGAAAGCCCGGACCCGCATCCCCCAGGAATGGTTCCGCCCGGTTGGGAAAACAAGATCATGCACGCGAACGTGCGTATCGGCCAGAGCGAGCTGATGGCTTCGGATGGTTGTGGCGACTCCAAGTTCAACGGCTTTTCGCTTTCGATTGCCGTGACGGATAAAGCTGACGCGGAGCGGATTTTTGGAGCCCTCTCGCAAGGGGGCGAAGTCGAGATGCCACTGATGCCGACGTTTTGGTCGCCGTGCTTTGGCATGTTGAAGGACAAGTTCGGCATGGGCTGGATGATCAGCGTGGTAGGCCAACCCAGCTAATCCTACAGCTTCAACAAGCGGCGCGCGTGCTCAAGAAAGCCGCGCGCGACAGCTTCCTTTGAGTAGGTCTCACGCACAAAGGCGAGGCCATTGGCTGCCGCGCGTTTCTGGAGCGCTTCATCAGCGAGAGCGGCGCGTATCTTCGCGGCGATGTCGATGGGGTCGATTTTACAGACAAGGCACAGGCCGGCCTTCTCGACAGCTCCCGCAATACCGACATGCTCGCTTGCGACCACCGGTTTTCCGCAACTCACCGCTTCGAGCACCGCGAGGCTGAAATTCTCGGAGTAAGAGGGGAGCACAAATAGATCCGACGAGCGAAGGAGATGGAAGCGGTCGTTGCCCTGGAGCATCCCGGTGAAGGTGACCTTGTCTGTAATTCCAAGTTCTCTCGAGCGCGAGACGAGCGCGGCCTGCGTTCCTTCCTGATCTGGTCCCGCGAGCGCGAGGTGCACTGGCTCTTTTAGCGTGGAGATTGCCTGGAGCAGTTCGAACAACCCTTTCGCGCGGTCGAGGCGGCCAAGGTAACTGAGAAGCTTCACGCCCGGAGCAACCTGCAGGCGCGCGCGAAAATCCACCGCCTCCCCACTGGGTGGCATTTCGATGGGGTTGGGCAAAACGAACGAGGGCGGACGCAAGTTCAGCCATGCGGAATCCTCCCGCTCGGCTTCTGTGGTGTAATGGAACGCGCCCACTTTCTGCAACCAACGCCTCTCAAGAAGGTGATGGTAAACGCGCTTTTTTGTGGTGGAAGTTTTCCAAGCGGCGCTGAGCAGGGATCCTCGGGGCGCAAAGATGACAGGCACATCATGCCTTGAAGCGGCGCGCATCGCCGCGAGGGCGGGATAGGACCAGTTCAGATTTGCGTAAACGAGATCGACCTTCGGAATGTTCTCGTCGCACCAGCGAGGGATCCCAGAGGCCCAATGCAGCAGGCCTCGTTTATCGATCTTATAGTAAGTGGTCGGAACGCCTGAAACCGTCTGAGTGACACCTGGCGCAATGTTGCTTTGCTCCAGGCCGCACAACGTGGTGCAAACCCGAACATCAACGCCATGCGATATCAACCCTTGGGCCAGGCCTGAGACGCTGCGAACTGGGCCGCCCATTTTGAACGCAGGTTCGTAAAAGGGCGTTACAATGGCGACAGCCAGCTTGCTCGATTTCATCGCAGAATGAGCTGCTTGAGCAGGCGGCAAACATCCGTCGCAGCAACCGCGCCCCCTTCGGCTTGCAACCCGGGCGCGATTAGCACGGGCCAATCTTCCACCCGCTCCGGCCTGCGCCCGTGCGAGCCTTTCACCAGCGTTGCGTCCAACGGAATCACGTCCATGAGCATTCGGAAGCCGAGTTTCTTTTTCAAGAGGCTGGCGGCAATTTTGAGTTTTGGCGCTTTTAATGTCGGATCAATAAACAATTCCACAGGGTCATAGCCGGGCTTGCGGTGAATATCCACCGTGCGCGCGAAGTCAGGAGCCAGCGCGTCATCCAGCCAATAATAGTAAGTGAACCATGCTTCCGGTGTGGAAATGACCACCAGATCCCCGGAGCGGGGGTGATTGAGGCCCTCGCGCGATTTGCCGGGGCCGTCGAGAATTTCCCCGACTCCAGGCGTCTTTTGCAGCAGAGCCTTCAGCCGTGGAGCAATGGAAGCATTATTGATGTAGATGTGGGCGAGTTGATGATCCGCCACTGCAAAAACATCGCTCGCCCCGGCATCCAGGATTTCCAAACCCAGTTCCTCGCGAACCTTGATCCAGCCTTGCTCACGGAAAATGCGGTTCAGATGAACGGGCTGGTTCACTTCCGTGATCCCATACTCCGAGAGCAGCACGACTTGCACACCCGCTTTATCGAAGTAATCAATGAGATCCCCCACGATCAAATCGATCTCCGCATAATCCTTCCCCACCCGAGGATCGTTCGGGCCGAAGCGTTGCAGGTTGTAGTCCAAGTGCGGCAGGTAAATTAGCGAGAGGGTGGGATGATGCCTTTCCTCGATCCATTTTGCTGACGCTGCAATCCAGCGGGAGACGTCGTCTGCTTTGAACTTCGGGGAATCGCTCCCAGCCGCCGGGCCCCAGAAAGCGGGGAAAGGAAACTCGCCGAGTTCCTTTTTGATTTCGTAGCGGATATCCGCTGGATGCGTGTAGATGTCGAAAACCTTGCGTCCATCCGCGGGGTAAGCCGGGCGCGGGGTGATGGACCAATCCGCGCTCGAGTACATGTTGTACCACCAGAAAAGCTTCGCGCAGGTGAATTTCGGTTCCTGCGCGCGCAGTTCCTCCCAAAGCTTCGGCGCGCCCACGAGCCGGTTGGACTGTTTCCAGAACTGAACCTCGCTCAGCTCGCGATTGTACCAACCGTTGCCGACAATCCCGTGTTGGGCTGGGGAAACACCCGTAAGGTAGGTCGATTGCGCGGTGCAGGTGACCGCAGGCAGGCCAGGGTTGATGCGAGCCAGGGCGGAGCGCTTAAGGAATGCGTTCAGCCTTGGCGTCTCGGGCCCAAGACAGCCCGTCGTCAGCCCAACGACATCAATGATTGCAGTGCGGCGCACGCGGCAGAATTACCCAATGGCCTTCTGCAAGCGAAGCTGTTTCTCAGCGTGGCGTTTTTCCAACTCGTAAATGGCCTCAACCATTTTGTTGAAGTCGATTTCATGCACCTCAAAGCCAATGCCAATGTCCTTGAGCATGGTCACGGTGAGTTGGCCGCCGAGATGCTCGCGGAATTCTTCCAGGCCGCGAATGACAATCAGCGAATTATCGGAATCAACGTGGAGCAGCTCGCTGGCGAACAACTCGTAGCCGAGCGCTTCCAGGAGATTGAGGATGCGATTGGCTGCCGTGGCGCTGAGGAAACCTACCTTGCGTGAATAAATCACATCGAGCGCAATGCCGATGGCGACCGCTTCACCATGGCGAATGCGGTATTCAGAGAGTTGCTCGAGCTTGTGCGCCGCCCAATGGCCGAAATCGAGCGGGCGCGCTGAACCCATTTCAAAAGGATCACCGGAATTGGCGATGTGATTGAGATGCAGCTCCGCGGAGCGGTAGATCAGCCGCTTCATCGGCTCTGGTTGGAACTCGGCCAGCTTGGCTGCATCCCGCTCGATGCGCTCGAAAAATTCACGGTCCCGGATCAAAGCGACCTTCACCGCTTCGACGTAACCGGCGCGCTTATCGCGAGGCGGAAGTGATTCCAGCAGTTTGAAATCGTTGATCACCGCGTAAGGCACCGCAAACGTGCCAATGAAGTTTTTCTTCCCGAAAGCGTTGATGCCGTTCTTCACGCCGACGCCGGAGTCGTCCTGGCTCAAGGTCGTGGTTGGCAAGCGGATCAAGCGCACACCTCGGTGCGCGGTGGCCGCAGCCAGCCCGACCATGTCCAGCAAAGCGCCGCCACCAACGGCAAAGATGTACGAATGGCGGTCGATGTGGTGCTTGTCGATTTGCGATTGGATTTCTGAAACGTGGAAATAGGAATTCTTCGTGCGCTCGCCGCCCTCCATGATCAAGGGGGGGCAGACCAGCGTGACCACGGACTCATGCCGCGCGAAGTAAGTTTCGATTTCTTTGGCTAGGGTTGGCTGGCTCTGCGCCAGTGCTTCATCGATCACGACCAGAGCCTTGTGCTGTGAGCGCTCCTTGTCCTCGGCGATGACGTCACGGATGAGTGTGTTCGCGGGATCGAATGCATTTTCGGTAAAATGCACCTGATGCCGAAAGCTCACGGTGACTGTGCGTTCAATCGAGGTCATGGTTTTGTAATCTGCTCATTTTGACGCTCAATTTCTATTTTTATTTGATGACACTCGCGCCAACGCCTTCCTTACGCGCGACAAGGATTGACCCGGTTCGCGGGTGGCCTTAAATGTTCGCATGAAATCCTGCCTCCGTTGGGGTTGCTTCGCGCTTGCTGCCTTTCTGACTGCTTCCGCATGGGGAGCCGGAAGGCAGTTGACCGGCCAGCATGCCCCGGCCACCACGCCTGCGCTCTCACCTGAGGAAGCACAGAAACGGTTCACGGTTCCCCCGGGCTTTGAAGTTCGTCTCTTCGCCGCTGAGCCGGATGTCGTTAACCCAGTGGCCATGACCTGGGACGAGCGCGGACGGCTTTGGGTCGTGGAGCTTTACGAATATCCGCTCGGCGCGCCGAAAGGGGCCAAGCCGCGGGATCGGGTGAAGATCTATGAGGACACCGATGGCGATGGGCGCGCGGACAAGGTGAAGGTGTTTGCCGATGGGTTGAACCTGGCGACAGGCGTGCTTATCGGTTATGGCGGCGTGTTCGTGGGGCAGGCGCCGCACTTGTTGTTCCTGGAGGACACGAACAAGGACGACGTGGCTGACAAAACCACCATCGTGAAGACGGGCTTTGGGTTGGAAGACCGGCATGAACTTTTGAACAGCTTCACCTGGGGGCCGGACGGTTGGCTGCACATGACGCACGGCGTCTTCACTTTCTCAAATGTTAAGAATCCCGACGACCCGAACGATGATGGCGTCGAAATGACCGCCGCAGTGGCGCGTTATCATCCGCGGACGAAGAAGTTTGAGGTGGTTTCAGAAGGGACGAGCAATCCTTGGGGTGTCGATTATGACCGCGCCGGGAACGCCTTCGTGACCGCATGCGTGATTGACCACATGTTCCACATGGCGCCGGGCGGTTTGTACGTTCGCCAGGCCGGGAATCCTCCGCATCCATTTGCTTACGAGTTGTTGCCATCGATTGTAGATCACAAGCATTTCCGCGCTGCCTACGCGGGCATTCAGGTTTACCAGGCGGATCAATATCCTGAGGAATACCGTGGGATGATCTTCATGGGGAACATCCACGACAGCTCTGTCCACCAGGACAAGCTCACGCCGAATGGCTCCTCGTTTAAGGCTTCGTTCGTCCAGGATTTCGTCCGCGCGAATGATGGCTGGTTCCGCCCGGTCAGCACGCAAGTTGGACCTGATGGCGCGCTCTGGCTGATGGATTGGTACGACAAATATCCCTGCTACCAAAATGCGAACGCGGATCCGGAAGGTGTGGACCGCGAGCGCGGCCGCATTTGGCGTGTGGTTTACACGGGCAACGAAAAGGGCAAAGCGGTTCGTCCCGCCCCTGCTGGTCTGGATATGGCCAAGCTGAGCGTTCCTGAGTTGGTGAAGACGTTGGCGCATCCAAATGTTTGGCATCGCCGCATGGCTCAACGAATCCTGAGCGAGCGCCGGGAGGCATCGGCAAAGGAACCGCTGGTGGCGATGGTCAAGAGCAGCAGCCCGCTCGAGGCGCGTCTGTTCGCACTCTGGACTTTGCATAGCGCGGAGCTTCTGGATTCTTCCATCCTGGATGCGGCCGCAAAGGACAGCGATCCAGCGCTGCGCAATTGGGCAGCGCGTCTGACTGGTGAACGCCGCGACATGTCTGATGCGGCTGCGGAGCGCCTGATGACGTTGGCCGCGGACAAAGATCCCACTGTTCGCCTCGCGGTGGCCACCGCGATTCGCCAATACACTTCCGGTTCGCTTACGGTGAACACGCCGTCTCCAGGCGGCCTGGAAGAGGCGGATGCGATTGCACGGATCGGAGCCGCGCTGATAGCCAGTTCTTCGGATGCAAAGGATCCCGTGATCCCCTTCATGATCTGGCATGCACTGGAGCCGATTGTCGCAGGCAATCATGAGGCTGCTTTAAATTGGTTCCGGGAAAACGGGGAAGATCATCTGCCACTGGCGGGCAAGCTCCTCACGAAAACCATGCGCCGCATTAGCGATGTCGGGGAGCCTGGCTCGCTTGATCCTGTGATCGAGTTTCTCAACGAACTTCCGGCAACCTCCACCGCGTTGGCGATCGCTGCCTTTGACGGGCTGATTGAAGGCCAACGTGGCAAGGTCGTTTCGCCGGGCGCCAGCGCCAGCGCGGCGTTGGCCAAGTTCAGCCGCAGCGCGGACAAAACTCTCGCCGCCAAGGCGCAGCAACTCGGGACCATGTGGGGTGATGCGGCCGCCCTGCAAACCACTTTGGCGACGGTGCGCAACGAATCGGCGGATCCACAACAGAGGGTGGCCGCAATCCAGTCGGTGAAACAACAGAAGGTGGACGCCGTTCGCGACGCCCTTGTTGGCGCCCTCAAGCAAGGCACGCCTGAGCCGGTGGCTCTGGAAGCTATTCGCGCCTTGAGCGAAGTGGGCGGGGACAACATCGGGGATCGGGTGATTGAACGGTGGACGAGCCTCGCTCCCGGCGTGAAGGCCGCCGCCGCCAGCATGCTCGCCTCGCGGGGGCAGTGGACGCGCTCCCTTCTTGCCGCAGTGGAAAAGCAAAGCATCAAACCGAGTGAAATCCCGACCCCTGTGATTCGCTCGCTGACACAATCCCGTGACGTGAACACTCGGGAGCGGGCGATACGCTCGATTGGGCGATTCCGCGATCCTTCGCAGGACAAGCTCGCGCTCATTGAGGAAAAGAAGCGGATGATCCTGAGCGGCAAACCTGTTGATTTCAACGCCGGGAAGGAGATTGCCCAACGCACCTGCTTCAATTGCCATAAGCTGCATGGCGAGGGCGCTGAGGTGGGGCCGGATCTTACGGGGGTGGGCCGTTCCAGTCTGGATGCCTTGCTGGCAAATGTCATCGATCCAAACCAAATCATCGGCCGCGGTTATGAAGCGGTTGAAGTGGAGACCAAAGACGGGCGCAGCGTCAGCGGCCGCATCGTTGAAGACAACGAAGCCCGCGTGAAGCTCCTGAGCGCAGGGCCAAAAGAGGAGGTTGTTGCCCGCAATAACATTGAGTCGATGCGGGTGAGTGATTTCTCGGTCATGCCTGAAGGCTTGGAGCAAATGCCGGATGACGATTTCCGCAACCTGATCTGGTTCATCCTGAACCCGCCTCAGGACAAAAAGCCAATTGAGGTGCAGATGCAGGATAAGAAGCTCGTGGTCCGCTCAAACCTGCCGGAGGGGAACGGAATGGCTGATTTGCTGACATATCAAATGAACCCTGAGTTCCGCGGGTATCTGCATCCGGTGAAGGATCCGACCGGCAAGACGGTTGTCACCGAAGACAAGCCGGCGGACCACATCTGGCAACACGGCATCTTCACAGGCCTGCATAAGGTCAATGGGATCGACTTTTGGACTGAGAAGGAAGGCAAACAGCGGTTCGTGCGCATCAGCAACATTACGCAGGAGCAGGATCATGCTGGTTGGGTGGCTTTGAACGAATGGGTCGCGCCGAACGGCAAGGTTCTCCTCGAAGAAGAGCAGGGGATCACGATCCACCAGCCCACCACCCCTTATTACTACATGATCGACTTCGCGTGGACGCTGCGCGCCAAGGCCGAGAAGGTCACGATTGGTCGTTACGATTACGGCGGTCTCGCTGTGCGCATGGCTTATAACAAAACCCACACGCACTTGAACTCGAACGGTGAGCGCGCCAAGGAGACATACGATAAGCGCGCCAAGTGGCTGAACGTGGCTCGGGCGTTTGATGCGGACACTTACGGGATTGTCGTCCTCGATCATCCGAGCAACCCAGGCCATCCAGCTCAGTGGCGGGTGGATGACTTCGGATTCATAAATCCAAGCCCGTCCAAGCAAGGGGACTGGACCATTGAACCGAATCAATCGAAGACGTTCCGCTATCGCCTCTTCGTGCATGTGGGCGAAGGGGAGGCGCAATATTTGGATCCCGCGTGGGATGAATTTGCAAAGCTCAAGTTCGACACGGTAGCCGCGCTGCCTTCTGATGGTGAATCCGTGGCGCTCTGGAACCCGGAGTGGCGCGTGATCGCGGCGGAGTTTGAGGGCACGCCTCGAAAGTTGCCGGAGTATCATGGCCGCCGGAACGTCCTTATGACTCATCCGCAGGATCTCGTTAAAGGCGCGCGTCTGCAGCGCAAAATTGAAGTCCCCAAAGACAAGATGACCACTTTGACGTTGAGCGCGGCCGCTCACGATCAAGGCGATTGGGAGCTTCGTGTTTACGCCGATGACGAGCTGCTGTTGAAGCAGGCGATTGATCGCAAGGGTGAGCGTTGGAAGAACGTGACGGTGGACCTCTCGCGCTTTGCCGGGAAGACCATCAATGTGATTGCGGGCAACTTTGCTTCCGATTGGAGCTACGAGTTCGGTTACTGGGCGGACATCAAGGTGGAGAGCAAACCGCTCCAACAACGCGCGGCCAAATAGCGGATGCCAGCTCCAGTCACGGAAATTATCAACACAGGAACCGAGCTGATGCTCGGTTCCATCCTCAACTCGCACCAGCAATGGCTCTGCCGGGAGTTGACTCAAGTAGGCTTCCTGGTGTCGCGACAGACCGCTGTTCCGGATGCGGGGGCGGACATTCGCCAGGCAGTCAGCGAAGCGTTGCAGCGGTCGGACCTGATCATCACCACTGGCGGCCTGGGGCCGACCTCTGATGATCGCACCCGCGAGTTGATCGCTGATTTGCTGGGGCGAAAGTTGATGGAGAACGCGCAAGCGCGCTCAAACATTGAGCAGTTCTTTGCAGTGCGCGCGAAGCCCGCGCCGAGATCCACATTTGTGCAGGCGCTTGCTCCCGAAGGCGCGGTGGTATTGCAGAACGCCCACGGCACCGCTCCGGGTCTGGCGATTCAGGTGCTGCCGCCCCAAAGCAGCCGACCGCAAGGCAGTTGGCTCATTATGCTGCCGGGGCCGCCGCGCGAACTGCATCCCATGTTCCGGAACCAAGTCGTCCCGCTGCTTCGCCGCCAGTTTCCGGATGCACCGCCGTTCACTTGCTCGGTGCTGCGGACCACCGGCCTCGGCGAATCGTATCTGGAGGAGATGGTCGCGCCGCAACTGGAGTTGTTTGTCGCGCGTGGGCTGGAGGTCGGATATTGCGCCCGCGTTGGTGAAGTCGAATTGCGGCTCTCCTCAAGCGTTCCGGGCGGCTCTGAACTTGTGCAGGAAGCGGAAGCTGTCGCCCGCCAGGTTCTGGGCGATTGGATTTACGCCACCGGGGACGACTCACTGGAAACATCCCTCGTTCGGCTGCTCACCGCGCGCGAATGGACGCTGGCGTTGGCGGAATCCTGCACCGGGGGATACATCGCCAACAAAATCACAAATGTCCCCGGAGCTTCCGCGGTGTTCCTCAGCGGCGTTGTTTCCTACGCCAATGAAGCAAAGCAGAAGTTCCTGGGCGTCAGCCACGCGACCCTTGAAACCCACGGCGCAGTAAGCCGCGCCACGGCCGAAGAAATGGCGCGGGGCATTCGCGAGCGCACTGGCGCCGATTTCGCCGCCGCCGTCAGCGGCATCGCGGGGCCATCCGGCGGCACTGAAGAGAAGCCGGTTGGGACCGTCTTCATTGGCATTGCCTCCGGTGAAGACGTCGTGGTCCATCACCGGACGAATCGTTACGACCGCGAAACATTTAAGTTTGTCACCGCCCAACAAACCATGGAGATGCTCCGTCGTGCGGTGCTGAAAAGAAAAGAGGCGAGCGCCTAAGCAACTCGCCTCTCGATTTCCGGGTTTTCGAAAGTTTTATTTACGCGGCATTGTCGCCGATCGCTTCAACAGGGCAGCCTTCCTTGGCTTCTTTGCAGAGAGCTTCTTCCTCAGGGGTGGTCGGCTGTTTGTACACGAACGAATAACCGCTATCATTCTGGCGGGTGAAATTGGCCGGGGCCGTTTCGCGGCACAGGTCGCAATCGATGCACTGATTATCGACGTAGTAACGTCCAGTGACGTTGTCGGGGTAACGGTTCGCAATGTCTGCCATATTCTGAAAATGGTCGGAGATAATTGCGAAGCGCTCGCCTAAATAGCAAGCGCTTATTCGAGGCGCTCCGCTGTGTTTAACGGGCCTTGGCCTCGGGCGCGGCCTTGGCGGCAGCTTGCGCGGTCCGTCTTGGCGGTTCGAGGTAACGAAATGCGTTGCTTGGATTGTCGTTGTCGTAGGCGTAAGCGTCCCGATTGCGCAGGAAGAACTTCACTTCCTCGATGGGGATCGCGAAGCCGAGCCCCTCGCCAAAGGTGATCTTCATGTTCGTGACCCCAACCACCTCCCCGCGAAGGTTAAAGAGCGGCCCGCCGCTGTTGCCTGGGTTAATCTGGGCGGTGGTTTGAAGGTAAAGCTCGCCCTGCATCTGGCGGGTTTTCGTGCTGAGGATGCCTTCGGTCACGGTGCGCTCCAGCCCGAGCGGGCTGCCAATTGCAAACACGCGCTCACCAACCCCAAGCGATTCGGCATCGCCCAATGGCGCCGTGCGGAACTTCGGGGCTCCGTCGTCCTCAACCTTGAGCAAGGCCAGGTCCACATACTTATTCATCGCCACAATGCGCACCTGCTTGTAACTACGCCGGTCGAGCTGACCGTTCTTTTGGTGATAAACCTCGATGGAGATCTGCGTCTCACCCTCAATGACGTGGAAGTTGGTAATCAAATACCCTTCGTCATTAACGAAAAATCCGGATCCCAGGCCACCAGGAGTCCGAACCTGCACAACGCTTTCCCCGAGCTGCTCCACAAGCTCTTTCACGCTCTTCTCCTGCAAGGCCATGTTGCCGGATTCGTAGAACGTAGGCGTGCCCAGTGTTTTGGCCGTCGCCACAGTAGGCGTGGCCTCTGGGATAAGGGCGGCCTTTTTGCTGAGGGGCTTTGCAGATGCTTGTGTCACCGTTGCCGCGGACGCTTCCTCGCCAGTGGTGATCTTGGTAATCTGCTGGCGAGGAATGACCAGGACAGTGTAACCGATGTCGACCGCCACCTGGTCCTTCTTCTGGGTCAAGATTTTGCCGGTGACGCTGGCGTTATCCCGGAGCTGGATCACGTCTGCGGAAGCTGTTGTGAATAAGCTGGTTGCCAGCGCGAGCGCAATCTTGGAACGGGCGGAAACTGACATGGTGGCGATAGTAGCGCCTGCGCGGCCGCCGCACAACGCGAGTTTTGGAGCGTTTCCCCACCGCAAACTCAGGCTGTTCACCTATAAAATGCGCTCACTTCGTGGCGTATATAAAAGGCGTAAAGCGTGCCTGGGCTTCCGCAAGGTAGCCCGACACGAACTTAGCCAGACCGGAAGGCTGGCGAACTAGAAAAGGCGCGGTCGGGGCACATAGGGCGACCCGCCTTTTCGTTTGTACCCCTGCAACTTGGAATTTGAGTCTCTGCCCTGATGTGCTACGGTGTGGGCCTTGCTGGCTGGCCGCACGTTTACAGAGCAACCTCTGGTTGCCCTGCGCTTGTAGCCGCAACCTTTAGGTTGCGTCCTTGCGGCTGATCCAGCTTTCAGCTCGTATCGCAATAACGCATGGCAGTTAAAGACACCACGCTTACGCCCGCCCAAATGGCTGGCCAGCTCGACGCTCCAGCTCAAAAGCTGAAGGTCTCCGGTGACGTTCGCCTGCTCACCCGTGTCGGTCTTCTCGTGTTATTCCTGCTCGGGCTGATCCTCCTTTACGGCCCGAAGGCGACCAACGGCTTCCTGTTTGCGACGACCATTGGCGTGTGTGGTTTGGCTATGTGGCTCGGGCCGCTCGCGCTCATACCACCCGCGCCGATCGGGCGCCAACTCGTGGATCCTCTCACACTCCTTTCCACGGCGACGATTTACTACGTCCTGAAAGGAATCCCCATCGCCTGGGGCGAGCCGTCCCGAATCACCGCGCAGTTCACCGGGTTTGAATTGGAGCGGTCTTACTTGAAGGTCTTGCTTCTGGTCGGCGTCGGGCTGGCCTGTTTGTTCATCGGCTACCGGTTCGGCATCACGCTGAAGCAGCCGCAAGGCGGTCAGCAAAAGCCCACTCCAGCCCAGCCTCGGGTGTTCATGTTTGCGGCGCTCACGATCCTGAGTCTTATTTCCCTGGTCGGCGTGCTCCGGACGCTCGATTTCGATGTCCTCGCTTTGATCAAGGATCCGTTTAAGCGCACCTACCTGAGCGAAAGCGGGGTAGAAACAGGGTTCGGCGGTGTGTTCTTCGCTTTGCTCGAAATTTTCGGCGTGCTGATTGTGGCTGGGCTCTCCTGCGCGCGCCCGCGCTCAACGAAAGCGATTCTCTTCTGGGTCGGCGCTGGCGCGCTGGTGCTGGGCGTTTACTTCCTTTTAAAGTCCCGCGCGCAGTTCCTGGGTGTGGTGATCGCGTGCATGTTCGTCGTTCACTACAAAATCCGGCGCATTAACTTTAAGCTGATGACCGCGTTCCTCGTCGGCGCGATTCTTTATGCCTACACCGTTTCTGAATGGCGATATGTCTCCGGTATGTCGCCGGAAGCCGATCTGGGCACTCGTGTGGCCGGGCTTGCTGAGAACGTCTCCTTCGAAGACTTCGGCGATTTCATCCTTGGCAGCGATTTGTCGGACATTCACACCTTCGTGCTCATTGAGAACACCTATGGCGTTCTGACGGAATACCATTATGGCGGCACGTTGCTCCGCATCGTAACTCAGCTGATTCCACGAGCTTTTTGGCCGGATAAGCCGTACGACCTTGGCGTTGAGTTGGAGCAACTCTGGCGTCCCGGCAGCGCCTCCGGTATTCCACCGGGGTTATTCGGCGAAATGTACATGAACTTCGGCAGCATCGGTGTGGTTTTTGGCTCGTTGCTTTGCGGCCTGCTCGCCGCTCTCTTGTTCCGAAAGCTCGTGTTGAGCGGCTCCCACATTGGCCTCGTGATTTACGCTGTGATTCTCCCCCGCATTTTGTTGGCTCCATCCGCCACGCTGGCCAACGGCATCTTCTTCGCTGTTTTGCTCGTGGCCGGTGTGTTGGCCCTTCTGCGACCGCAGCGCGCCACGACATGAGTCTTGCCTATAAGCTTTACTACACCGCATGGCGCGGCAGTCTGCGCTTGCTGGATCACCTTTCAACCTTCGCGCACCGAGGCAAGTTCCGCTTCGGCCGAAACATTCGTGTGGGCGCGGGCGCATACCTCCAGGCGGACTGCCGGATCGAGACCGGCGCCGATTGCCATTTTGGCCGTGGCGTCACCGTCTTTTCCGAACTGAAGAATGGCGCGCTCACTTTGGGTGAAGGTGTGCAGATTTCGGACGGTGTGCGCCTTGATGCCACCGGCGGGCTTGTAATCGGCGCGGGGTCGCTGATTTCCCAGGACGCCGCGGTTTACACCCACGTCCACAACAACGGCCCGCATGAGACACCCACCCCAATGGGCGTCGTCATTGGGGCAAATGTTTGGATTGGCGCGAGGGCATTAATCCTTCCGCAGGTGAAAAGCATTGGGGACGGCGCCGTGATTGGCGCTGGCGCAGTCGTGACAAAGCCCGTTGCCTCGCACGCGGTGGTCGCGGGTAATCCCGCACGGCAATTGGGCGCGCCTAAGATTCTGGCGCAGGAAAAAGTCTCCGGTTGATCCCGCGCTCCGTCAAATTACTGATCGGAATGATCATGGGGCAGGGGGGCGCGTTTCTCCTGCTGCCGCTGCTCAGTAATCACTACAGCCCGGAAGTCATTGGCGAAGCCTCCTTTATCCTCACCGCCGCGACGGCTTCCGCGATCCTCCTTTCACTCCAGTTCGACCAGGCGGTAGTTGTCGCTCCCGAACCGGCGGTGAGCAAAGTCCTCACTTTCTCTCTCGTTTGGAGCGCGGGTTTAAGCCTGCTTGCAGGGATAGTTCTTCTGCTCCTTGACCCTATAATTTCAAGACCGACATCGCTCTATGCTCTTGGCATCGGACTCGCCTTCTCCACAGCCTGGTTCAACCTGCTGCAAGGCCTGTTCATGCGTGAAAACCGAGTCGGGCCCGTCAGCCTGTCGCGGGTAGTTTTCTACGCGGGAGCGCCACTCGCGCAAATTCTTCTCGCCCGTCCAGGGCAAGGTTCCGCGCTCCTTTTCCTCGAAGCCCAGCTTGGCGCCTCAGTCACTGCAATTGTGATTCTTCTGCTCGTCCATCGTCCGCCGCTCGCACGGATCGGCGGCCTTGCGGGCTTGCGCGCCACCTGGGCCGAATTCCGCGATTACGCGCTGTTCCAGGCCCCGGCTATTTTTATAAACAACCTGTCGCACCAAACTCCAATCTTCATTCTGAGCATCCTCTTTGGGCCTGAAGCGAGCGGCCTATACTTCCTCGCGTTCCGTTTGGTTTCAGCGCCAACGATGCTCGTTTCGCAAGCATTCGGCCAGGTGCTCTTCCGGGATTT
>Ga0196963_10000453_pt1 | contig 37883 bp, 29 predicted proteins | sample S1_5metaG_FD_148600 | JGI IMG/M metagenome (GOLD analysis project Ga0196963, IMG submission 148600) | Soil microbial communities from Anza Borrego desert, Southern California, United States - S1_5 | ecosystem: Environmental > Terrestrial > Soil > Desert | place: USA: California | collected... | reverse complement strand
CGCCTATCACGACGTTGCGATGCACTGGACGGTTCTGCTGCTGCCTGTGGTGGTGCTGCCGCTGCTGGCGCTGGGGCTTGGGCTGGCGTGGTTCATCGCGTCGCTCGCGGTGTTCGTGCGCGATGTGGGGAACATCGTGGCGATCGTGGTGGGGCAGCTGCTGTTCTTCCTGACGCCGATCTTCTACAGGCCCGCGGACCTGGGGAAGTGGGCGTGGCTGGCGGACCTCAACCCAATCGGCGTGGTTGTGAACGCGGCGCGGCAGGTGGTGCTGTACGGGCAGGCGCCCGATTGGCGGGGGCTGGGGCTGGCGATGGCGCTGGGGCTGTGCGTGATGCAGCTGGGCTACGCGTGGTTCATGAAGAGCAAGCGGGGGTTTGCGGATGTCCTCTGAGACGCTGGCCGAGCCCGCGGTGCAGACTTCGCAGGTGGAGGCGAAGCCGCAGGCCGTGCACGCGCCGATGCTGGGGCGCAGCGAGCAGGAGCAGCCGGTCATCGCGGTGCGGGATGTGGGGAAGCTGTACCACGTGTACGACCGGCCGCAGGATCGGCTGAAGCAGGCGCTGCTGCGCTGGCGGCGGAAGAAGTACTACCGCGACTTCTGGGCCCTCAAGGGCGTGTCGTTCGAGGTGCTGCGGGGGGAGGCGGTGGGCATTCTGGGCCGCAACGGCGCGGGCAAGAGCACGCTGCTGCAGATCATCGCGGGGACGATGTCGCCGACCATCGGCGAGGTGGCGGTGCGCGGGCGCGTCGCGGCCATGCTGGAGCTGGGCGCGGGGTTCAACCCCGAGTTCACCGGGCGCGAGAACGTGTACCTGGGCGGAGCGATCCTCGGCATCACCCGAGCGGAGATGGATGCGCGGTTTGACAACATCGCCGCGTTCGCGGACATCGGCGAGTTCCTCGAGCAGCCGATCAAGACGTACAGCAGCGGCATGGCGGCGCGGCTGGCGTTCGCGGTGGCGTTCAGCGTCGACCCTGACCTGATGATTGTGGACGAGATCCTGGCGGTGGGGGACATCGGGTTCCAGCAGAAGTGCGTGGCACGCCTGCGGCAGCTGCGCGACAACGGGCTGACGATGTTGTTCGTGAGCCACTCGCCCGATGCGGTGCGGAGCATCTGCCAGAAGGGGCTGTTCCTCAACCACGGGCAGACGGTGTACTACGGCCCGGCGGAGCGGGCGACGGACCTCTACCTCAGCCACATCCGCGAGAGCACCAACCAGGAGGCGCTGAAGACCGAGGCTGGCCTGGGTGGACCGGTCCGCGTCGCTTCGCAGGTGAAGGGGCAGCTGCGGTACGGCACGGGGCACGTGCAGATCGAGAAGGTCGAGGTGCTCTCGGCGGCGGGCGAGCCCTGCCGCGCGTTCGAGCTGGGGGACGCGGTCACGATCGAGGCGGTGCTTCACAGCCAGATCGAGGCGAAGGACCTGTCGGTGAGTTTCCTGGTGCGGGACATGACGGGCGTGGACGTGATGGGCACGACGACGTTCGATGAGAAGGTCTCGGCGCCCGCGGTTCGGCCCGACGGGCGGCTTGTGGTACGATTCACCTTCGAGAACCGCCTGCGGGCGGGGAACTACGGCATCTGCCTGGCGGTAACACGGGTTTCGCGCAAGGACTATTCGGACGTGGTGCTCTTTGATCAGGTCGACGGCTGCGCAGGGTTCGTGGTGGTGCCCAACCCCGAGCGGCCGGTGCACTACAAGTTCCACCAGCCGGTGAGCGTGGAGTGGAAGGGCGTGGGGCCGGCCGCGGGGGACGCGTAAGTGGGGGAGGCCGCGATCCAGCCCGGGCAGAGCAGCAGCGGCCAAGGCGCCGGCGAGCGCCCGCGCGTGGACCCCAACTACCAGTACTGGCGCGACCACGGCCACGAGTGGGTGGAGCACTACGACCTTCGCAAGACGCGGATGGTGCTGTACCACATCCAGGAGCTGATGCTCACGTCGTACATCGAGCACCACGCGAGCGCGATGGCGGCGAGGGAGGCGCGCCCGCTGCGCGTGCTGGAGTTCGGGTGCGGCGTGGGTCGGCACCTGCGGAACCTTTCCAAGCTGCCCAACACCGACATCCACGGCTACGACCAGAGCCGCTCGATGGCGGAGGGAGCCCTGCGCTGGGCCGAGCGCGGATGGTTCGATGAGCACATCCACATCGGCCTGCCCACGGGCCGGCTGCCGTTCGAGGATGGCGCGTTCGACATCGTGTACTCGGCGGAGGTGCTGGTGCACGTGCGGCCCGAGCACCTCGAGGGGATTCTGTCGGAGATGCTGCGGGTCAGCCGCGGGCAGGTGCTGCACCTGGAGACGAGCCCCGACTTCCCGCTGGTGAGCGGGGAGCACAGCGGCTGCTGGCGGCACGACCTGCCGGCGTCGTACCGGAGGCTGGGGCGCGAGTGCGAGGTGCTGGCACGGGGGTACGAGTGCCACACGCCGTTCCGCGTTGTCGTGGGGCAGCCGCCGGTGTGGACGTGGCCCGAGCAGATGATCGCGATGTACCGGCGGCTGGAGCGCGACATCGACGCGGGGTTTACCGCACTCGACGGCAGCGCGGCGACCAAGGACGCGACGATCGCGGCGCAAACGGTGCAGCTGGCAGAGACCACGAGGAAGCTGGCAGCTACAAGCAGCGAGCTTGCCCTCACGAAGTCATCGCTGGAGACCGAGCAGGGGCGGAAGCGGTACCTCGAGGGCGAGAACCAGGCCCTGCGAGGGCAGTACGCGGAGATGTCCGCGGCGCGCGACGCGGCCCTGGCCGAGGTTTCCGCGCTGCAGAACCTTCTCGCCCGCGTGCAGGCGGGCTGGGAGGCAGACCGGGCGCACGTCATGCAGCTGCTAGACCAGCGGCGGCGGTTCATCGAGCAGGTTTCACGAACCCTGGAAGGGGCGGGCACGCCGCGTGACCAGGGCGTTTGAGGAGGTCGTTTGGGCACGAGCAACTGGCAGCAGATTCCCTTCTGCATCGACGCGCTGATGAAGATCGAGCCGCGGCGCGTGCTGGATATCGGCGTGGGCTTCGGGCGGTGGGGGATGATCGTCCGCGAGTTCTGCGATGTGTGGTTCAGCCGCGTGTTCCGCGACCAGTGGCAGGTGCACGTGGAGGGCGTGGAGGCGTTCCCCAAGAGCATCACCGATTACCACCACCAGTTCTACAACCAGATCCACCTGGGCGACGCGGCCAAGCTCATTCCGACGCTGCCGGGGCCGTGGAGCGTGACGATCTACGGCGACGTGCTGGAGCACTTCACCAAGGAGAAGGCGCACGAGCTGCTGAGCTACAGCCTTGAGCACTCGGACTACGTGCTGGTGAACATCCCCATCGGCGAGGAGCACCCGCAGGGGGACGCGTACGGCAACGAGTTCGAGCGGCACCTGAGCAGCTGGGACCCCGCGGACTTCGTGCCCTTTGGCCTGTGCCGGCACGCGCTGTTCAAGGACTACATCGGGCGGGACTACGGCAGCTTCATCCTGTCGAAGAACGATCCCAGGAACCTGCGGGAATCGCTGTTTTCGCAGGCCGCGACGTACGCGAGCCAGACGAGCGGCGCCGACGACCTCGAGCTCAGCGTGATCGCACGCCGGATCGAGGAGCAGCGGTTTGAGCTCGAGTTCCTCAAGAAGAGCGGGAGCTACCGCTTCGCCAGGCGCGTGCGGGAGCACCCGCTGGTGCGGCGGCTGGTGGAGTGGAAGCTGGGGGACCGCAACCTGCTGACGATCAGGCCGCTGCCGCTGGACGGCGGCAGGAGCGCGGAGGCGTGGGTGCTGAGTGTGCATGCGCACGCGTCGGAGCCGGCGCTGCCGTGGGAGTACGTGCGGACCAGCGGGTTCAAGGCGGTGGAGTCGAAGTTCTCCGCGCACGGGACGTGCTACATGCACAGCCGTCAGGACGAGGGCGGCGCGCCCGGCGAGCTGAGGGTGCGCACCACCAGCGACCCGGCGGTGCGGTTCATGACGCACGTGGGCAGCACGCGGGTGCAGGTCACGTTCAACGGGCGCAGCGAGATCATCAACCTGCGGAACCAGGAGCCGGTGGACCTGATCGTGTACCCCGGGCGCACGCCGATGGTGCCGCGGCCAGCGTCCGCGAAAACGACCGCGACCACCGCGCAGGCGAAAGTGGCCGCACCCGAGCCCGTGGGCGCGGCGTAAGGTCTAGCGCGGCGCAGGACGTGGCCGCGTGCGAACTGGGGTGACTGTTTGGACCGCCTTGCAGAATCAAAGTTCGGGCTGGAAACGCTGGGCCGCTCATCGGAGTTCAGGCTGGGCATGCTCGCGCGCCGCACGGGGCTGCTGTCGCTGGCGAGCTGGCTAAAGCACGGGTCGAAGAACCGCCTGACGCTGCGGGTGGAGGGGGCGCAGGGCGAGGTCACGATCCAGTCGATCCACTCGCGCCCGCACGAGCCCTCGCTGCCGTGGCTGGTGATCGATGCGCCCGAGGGGCGGCTGCACGACTGCCACGGCGGGGCGTACGGGAAGGTGCTGCGGCTGCCCGCGGGGGCGACGCTCAGGGCGCAGGTGTCGGGCGAGCCCGCGGTGATCATCCGGCACAACTGCAACCCGGCGCGTCTGCGGGTGAGCCTGAACGGGCGCGAGGAGATGATCGACCTGCCGCCCGGCGAGGGGGTGTGCACCATCCTGCCGGCGCGGACGCCGATGCACGAGGGCGCGCGGACGAGGCCGATCCCGCCGGCGACGGAGTTCCAGAAGGCGTTCATGGAGGAGACGCGCCGGCTGAAGCAGACGGTGGTGGCGGTGCACACGCCGCGGTGGCTGGGGGTTTCGCACTCGACGCGCACGCTGTTCGAGCGGTGCTACCCGGTGCCCAACACGCCGGATGAGTGGCCCAGCGATCTGAGGGATGAGGACCTGGAGCGGCACGCGGAGACGCTGCTGGAGGCGGGGGCGCGGCACGTGATCTTCTCGGGTGGCGACGAGGCGCACTTCCGTCTCATGCAGGCGCTGCGGCGGCGGGATGAGTCGCTGCGGTTTGACCTGGTGTTCCACGGCAACTTCACGCAGCTGAGCGACCGGTACACGTACTCGATCTTCACGATGTGGGCGGACGCCGCGAGGGAGGGGCTGATCCGCGAGTTCGTGACGGTGAAGAAGGGGGCGGAGGAGGTGCTGCGGGCGGCGGGCATCCCGTCGCGGCACCTGGTGAACTATGTGCCTGGGGAGGTGCTGCCGCCGCCGCGTGTTGAGGGTGATGGCCGGCACGTGGGCGTGTGGTTCTCGGGGGTGACGAACAAGAGCGCGAACCCGATTCTGGCCGCGGCGGCGGTTATCCCCGGGGCGGTGCTGCACAGCGCGGGGCTGGGCAAGCAGTGCGACGAGCTGGCGAAGCAGCTGCGGCTGAGCCGCGGGTTCTGCAGCGAGACAACGATCCCCAAGGCGGAGCTGGAGCAGCGGATCCGCCAGACGCACGTGAGCCTGTACGTGACGAGCGCGGAGTGCAGCCCGATGCTGCCGCTGGAGTCGATGCAGCTGGGGGTGCCGTGCCTGATCGGGCCCTGCTGCCACCTGTTCGAGGACAACGCGTTCCTGCACGAGCGGCTGGTGGTGCCGTACCCGGACCGGCCCGAGGTGATCGCGCGGTACGCGGTGCGCGCGATCGAGGAGCGGGAGGCGATCATTGCAGAGTGGGCGCGGCATGCGCCGCAGTACAATGCCCACGCGCAGGAGCTTGTGCGGCGTTTCCTGCGTGGGGAACCCGCGTAGCGTGCCGACCACGTGCTTCGTTTCCTACGAGCTGCACCCCACGACCATCGGCGGGGCTGGCGTGCTCATCCACCACGCGGCGGAGGCGCTGCTGCGGGCCGATCACGAGGTCGTGTTCCTGCTTGACGTTCCGGCGGACGCGTTCGCGCGGCTGCTGAGCGAGCACGTGGGGCGGTTCCCGCACCCGGAGCGCGTGCGGGCGTACCGCGTGGAGGAGCTGTGCGCGGAGATCCCGCTCAGGCAGGGCGCGTTCGAGTGCGTGTTCCAGTGGAAGAGCTACCAGTTCGCCTGGGCGATCGCGCGGCTGCTGGAGCGGGAGCGGGTCGACTTCGTCGAGCTGTTTGAGTACTGCGGGGCCGGGTACTACGCGCTGGTGAACCGGTTGTACGCGCCGGAGGCGGGCGGGCCTGGGCCGGTGCTGGGGGCTCGTCTGCACGGTTCGCTGGAGGTGCTGGATCGGGACGGGCAGGGGGCGGTGCGCGACCGCGACCGGTACCTGATGCACGGCCTGGAGCGGCGGGGGCTGGCGCTGGCGGAGGCGGTGCTGGCGCCCAGCCGCACGTACTACGAGCGGTATTACCGGGAGCACTACGGCATCGAACCAGAGCGGGTGGTCGTGAGCAGCCCGCCGAAGCAGGCTTTCCCGCGGGTGACGCGGAGGCCGAGCGTGAGTGGGGGGGACGGGGCGTTCTCGATCGCGTTCATCGGGCGGATGTTCCACCTCAAGGGTGTGGACCAGCTGGTGAACGCGTGCGTGATGCTGATGAAGCAGCGGCCGGGCCTCCAGTTCACGGTTGATCTGATCGGGTACGACAGCGTCGGCCAGAGCGTGCCCGGGAGCTACACGGCGTACCTGCGGACGCTGATACCGGCGGGGCTGCGGGGGCGGTTCAACTTTCTGGGGCAGCTGCCGCATGCGGAGATTGCCGAGCGGCTGAATGATGCGCTGTTCGCGGTGTTTCCGAATCGTGTCGAATCGTTCTGCTACGCGCTGCACGAGGTGTACGACGCGGGTGTGCCGGTGGTCATCAACGACCTGCCGGCGTTCGGGGACTTCTTCACGCACGGGAAGAACGCGCTGGTGTACGACGGCACGACGCGGGGGCTGGTGGAGGCGATGGCGCGGCTGATCGATGATGGGGTGCTGCGGGAGGGGCTGTGCAGGCCGTACGCGGTGGCGGAGGAGGGGATCGGCGGGTTTTATGACTCGCCGCGGGCGCTGCGGCCGTTGGGGACGCGTCGGTGTGAGGTCGAGCCGCTGGTGGTGGTGCTGGGGGATGGCTCGGCGCGGGGGGCGTGGCCCGTGCTGCCGGCGCTGAGGGCGCAGACGGCGCAGCCGGGGCGGGTGCTGTGCTTCTCGCCGGCGGAGGCTGATGCGGTCGGCGCGGTGGGGGTTGTGCGGTGGCTGGGGCGGGCGTGGACGATCACGGACGCGGCGGGTGAGGCGGTTGATCCGTCGGATGCGGTGACGGCGTCGGCGCTGGCGGTGCTGCAGGCGGGCGATGAGCCGGCGCCCGAGTGGCTGGAGCGGTGCGTGCGGGCGCTGTCGCGCTCGGGCGCGGCGTTCGCCGGCACGTGGCTGAGCAGCGGCGGCGCGGTGAGGCCGCTGACGACGGACACCGCGCCCGAGCTCCACCCCTTCGAGCATGGGGAGTCGGTGGCGCGGGTGCTTGTGCGGACCGAGCCGGGGGTGCTGCTGGGCGAGCTGCTGGACTCGAGCCTTGGGGCGCTGGGGCACACGGGGCTGGTGTGGTCGGCGGTTGGGCGGCATGGGCACGGCACGCTGCTGCCGGAGGCGCTGCTGCAAGTTCAGGAGCAGGCGGCGCCGGCGAACCCGGCGGAACTCCAGGCCCTCATCATGCGGTTCGGGGAGCCCTTCGGCGAGCGTCTGGCGCACCTCGCGGGGCTGATGCACGCGAGGGCGGCGGCGGCTCCGCAGGCCCACCCGCCCACGACGCACCAGAAGATTCAGATGGCGGATGAGCTCGGCGGCAGCCTGCTCGCCAAGATGGCGATCAAGAAGCTGGCCAAGCGGGCGCGGCCAAACGCCAGGAAGTCCTGACCCGTCTCTCTCTTCGCACCCTCGCTCCCCTTCGCGCCCTTCGGGTTCAGGCCTGCTTTCCCCACGTCGCATGCCGCGGAACTCGGCCCCCTCCGCGTTGCTCCGCGGTGGGGTTTCCCAAGGGTGACAGAACCCCCCCGCCCCGATACAGTTCCGCCCTATGCAAGCCCCCAGCTGGCTCACGGCGCAGCTCATCGTTTCCGTTGTCACCAACATCATCGTGGTCCACGTGATCCTGGTGACCTGCGCCTACCTCATCTACCTCGAGCGGAAGATCTCCGCCTACATCCAGGACCGCATCGGGCCCAACCGCGTGGGGTTCGACTTCGGCATCCCGCAGCTGGGGAAGCTGAAGGGGGCGCTGGGGCTGGGGCAGTCGCTGGCGGACGGGCTCAAGTTCATCCTTAAGGAGGACTACACGCCCAACCGCGTGGACAAGGTGATGTTCACGCTGGCCCCGGGCATCATCATCGTGCCGGCGCTGATCGGGTTCATCATCATCCCGTGGGGCGGGTCGTGGATGGTGGGGGACTTCACGATTCCGCTGATCAACATGACGATCCCCGGCGGGCTGGTGCAGGTGTCGGGCGCGAACATCAACATCGGCATCGTGTACCTGCTCGCGGTCGCGTCGCTGGGGGTGTACGGCGTGGCGCTTGGCGGGTGGGCGAGCAACAACAAGTACTCGTTCCTGGGCGGCCTGCGTGCCACGGCCCAGATGATCTCCTACGAGATCCCGCTCGGGCTGGCCCTGCTCGCGACGCTGCTGCTGGTGGGCTCGGTGTACCCCGAGACGATCCTGCGGCACCAGGCGACGCATGGTTGGCTGATCTTCAGCCAGCCGCTCGGAGCGCTGCTGTTCTTCATCGCGATCCTGGCGGAAGCGAACCGGGCGCCCTTCGACAACGCCGAGGCGGAGCAGGAGCTCGTCGGCGGCTACCACACCGAGTACAGCGCGATGCGGTTTGCGCTGTTCTTCCTGGCCGAGTACTCGCACATGGTGACGAGCTCGGCGTTCTTCGCGATGCTGTTCCTGGGCGGGTACCAGCTTTCGCCGTGGGGCGGGCTGTGGGACGGCGGGTGGACGAGCCCGGACGCGGTGGTGGGCTTCGGGCCGGCGCTGGTCAAGTTCCTGGTGTTCTTCGGGAAGGTGATCCTGCTGATCGCGTTCATGATGCTGATCCGCTGGACGATCCCCCGCCTGCGGTACGACCAGATCATGACGATGGCGTGGCAGCTGGTGATCCCCACCGCGCTGGCGCTGGTGGTGGCGATCAGCGTGCTGGTCTACCTGGGCTACACGAGCACGGTGGCGATGCTGCTGGCGAACGTTGGGATCATCGTCCTGGTGCTGGCGGCGGCGCCGCTGTTCTCGCGGGGGCCGGCGAACCGCAAGATCCCGCTGTACGGCTCACGGTTCAGCCCCATGCCCGGTGAGCGCGTGAGCACGGCCCCGACGGAGCCGGCCGCGCTGCAGGAGCACGCGGGCTGAGTTGTTGATGATTCGAACCTGCCACGACCGTGCTCTGACGGTCGTGTTTCGTCTTCGCAGAACCCCGGCTCACTGCATCGGTATGACTTCGCCGCCGCGGGTGGCCTGCACCATCGTCGGTAGCAGGTAGTTCTTGCCCGCGTGCGTCAGCACCCGCCCGCTGACCTTGACGGCGAGGGAGTCGGCATGCGCGGCCACCAGCGACTCCATGCGCTCGAGCTGGCTGCACGCCTGGATGACCATGGGCGCGGGAGCGGGGCTGTTGGGGTCGTTGTCGAGCGCGAAGGCGATGCGGCCGCCGGCGCCGGGCAGGCGGATGAGGCGGCCGCGCCGGAAGGTCATGACGGTGCCCTCGGCGAGGACGGGCCTGGTTTCAGGCGCGGCCTGCTGCGGGGCAGCTTCGGTGGTCGGCTGCGGCGTGGGGTTGGGCTCGAGGGCGCGGGAGCTGGAGCGCTGTGATTCGAGCTCGCGGATGAGGTCCTCGGCGCGGGGGTCGGTGTCGTCAACGGGCGCGGGTGCGGGCGCGGTCTTCTTGGCCTCGGGCGGAGCGGTCGGCTTTGGTTCCTCGGACGCGGCGATGGCGAAGGTCGAGGGCAGCAGATACTCGCGCCCACGGTAAACGAAGACCTGCCCGCCGACGTTGGCGTCACCCTTGAAGCCCTCGGTGGCCATGGCGCTCTCGATTTGCGTGAGCCTTTCGCTGGGCATCAGCACCAGGGCGGGGAGGTCGCGTTCCTGCTCGCCTTTGGCGGGCACAAAGATCACATCGCCGGTGCGGGCTCTGAGGAGGCGGCCGCGGCGGGAGGGGAGGAAGGTGCCCTCGGCGAGCTTTGCTCCGGCGGGGAGCGCGGCGGCGCCGTTGGGGAGGTCCTTTGCGTCCGGCGTGCGGACCGTCGGCACGCTGCGCTGTGCGGGGACGGGCTTGATCGGCTCAACGGGCTCGTTGCCCCGTTCGATGATGGGCAGCGGCTCGCGCGCCGCCGGCTCGCCGGTGGCCTGCGCGAGCACTGGCGCGGAGAGAATGACGAGGAGTCCTGCCGCCGCCATCACGCATCCTGCCCGCATCGAGCCACTCCGTTCAGGGGTCGCATGAGCGACCAAGACCCCGCACCCGCACACCGTACCCGGGTTCGGCGGGCGGCGAAACTCGCCAACCAGCGCCTGCACCCCTATTCTTCGCCCTGCGGGCCGGTCGGGCCCGCCGCCCGGCCGGGTGCCAGAGTGGTCAAATGGGACGGATTGCAAATCCGTTGCGCAAGCTTCGTGGGTTCGAATCCCACCCCGGCCTTTGAAAAGAAAGAACCCAGGGACCGCGGTCCCTGGGTTCTGTGGTTTTTGGAGCTGGCTGTCAGGTCAACTCAGCAGGGGTTGCCGCCGAGCACGCGGAAGAAGGACTCGATGTCCTGGTCGGTGCCGGTGTCGCCGTCACCATTGAAGTCGGCGCCGCCGGCGTAGCAGGTGTCGCAGCAGGAGCCGCCGAGGCAGGCGAAGAAGGCCTCGATGTCCTGGTCGGTGCCGCTGTCGCCGTCGCCGTTGAAGTCCTGCGGGCCGCACACCGGGCCGGTGGGGATGAAGCAGGCGCCGGTCAGGCTGAGCACGTACTCGCCGGTGGTCTCAAAGGCGGTGCCGCCCCAGGCCGCGAGGGGGCTGGCGGCGCCGGGGCCGTCGGGCGCCCGCACGGCCTCGTACGGGAGGTTGAGCCACATGTCCTGACCGGTGCTGTTGCGGGCCATGCGCTGGAACACGCTGACGCCCACGTAGTACTCGCCCGCGGTGAGCACGCCGGTGTTGTGGATGCGGGACTGGTAGTAGTACTCGGTGGCGCTGGCCTCGTAGTCGTCGTTATAGAGCACGCCGTTGCCGGCGGTGTCGAAGATGAACAGGCGGGTGTCCAGGCCCGTGCCGCCGACCGTGGTGACCACGAAGTTGGCGGGGTCGCAGATCTGGATCTTGTACAGGTCTTCGATGCCGGGGCCGATGCTGCCGAAGATGGTGTACAGCGTGCCGCTGCCGGCGGGCACCTGCGCGGTCGCGGGCAGGTCACCGGAGTCGCCTTGCTCGATGTGGCCGACGGGCTCGTCGTCGAGAGTGACGGTCAGATTGTCCCAGCGGGCGTCCTGGCCGGCGTCGTCGTAGGTCTCGAAGAACCGGACCTCCCACGCGCCCGTGGAGTTGGCGATCGGCGCGGGCAGGTACAGCGTCGCGTCGAAGTTGATCGTCGTGAACTCGTCATCGGCGCCGGACATCTGCACGTACACGGGTTCGCCGCCGGGAGGGGTGATCTTGAAGATCGCCTCGCTCTCGTAAGTGGCGAGGTTGACGGAGGTGAGCGTGCCAACCACGCGGACCTTGCTGACCGTGTAGCCGCCCACCAGGGTCTGGGTGATCACCGAGTTGGTGGCGGCATTCTCCAGGCCATCGCTGATCACGTTGGTAAAAGTCAGGCTCTCACGGGGGGAGGCCTGGGCCACCGCTGCCGCACACAACACGAACGCCGTTGCAACCTTCAAACGCATGGACATCCTCCGACCCTCTCCAGGGCGAAATCACCCCTCTACATGGACAGACAGATCCGCGGGAGAACACCCGCGGCTCTCCGTACATTGCACTCCGGACCCGTGCCGGTTTCAACAAAAACGGTGTGTGCGCAACGAAAAAGGCCCCGTGGGGCCTTGGATCGCGGCACAGGTATCGGACGTTCAGGCGGCGCGGGTCTTCCGCTTGCGGGCGGGGGAGGCAACCTCGCGCAGCTCCTCGCCGCGCCCGACGGGGTCGTTGATGAGCAGGTCCACCACGTCCGAGGGGCTGTAGGCCCAGAGGTCGGCGCCCATCTCCTCGGCGAGGCCGTCGGCGCGGTTGAAGACGCCGCCGCCCACCAGGATGCGGGTGTTGGCGCACGCCCCGTTCTCGCGGAGGTTGTTGATGATGCGGCGGATGCCGGGCAGGTCGCTCGCCGCGGAGGCGAACAGCAGCAGGATGTCCGGGCGGCGGGCCTGCACCTCGGCCATGATCTCGTCGGCGGGGATGCCCCCGCCGGTAAAGGTCACGTCGAAGCCGTTCGCCTCGAGCATGTCCACGGCCATCTGGCCGGCGAGCTCCTCCCCCTGGCTGGGGCCGCAGGCCGCGAAGACGGTCCGCTCGCGGATCGTGGGCACCTTGAGGCGGGCGGCCTGCTGGTCAACCAGCATCCGAAGGAGGCGGGTGGCCATCTGGTAGGTGACGGCGGTCATCTGGTCGGACTTGTGGAGCTTCTCGATGGTTTCGTGGGCCGGCCAGAAGAGGTCGGCGAGGATGGTCTCGGCGGAGACGCCCTGGCTGATGGTCTCCTGCACGAGGGCCCGGGCGGCCTGACGGTCACCGGCGATGAGGGTTTCGAACAGACGCTCGACAAGCACTTCCTGGCTCATGTGTCACTCCCGATGGATGCGTGAGAAGCCGGTTCCACCGGTCGCCTTGCGTGAGTCCCGGCATCCTTGCCGGTGCGGCCAACGTGCCGCAGGTGCGGTCCTGCTATCGGCCGCGCCTCGGCTGCACGCGGGAAAGTGACCCCCATTTGCGCAGGTTCGATTTCAGGTCCGGAAACGTTCGGCGTTATCTGCGCGTCGGGCAGAGGGGCCGATCAGGGCCTGAGGGCCCGGTAACACACGCAGATGCCCATCGTCATGGGGCGGGCGGTGACGTCCCTAAAGCCCGCGTGCTCAAGGGCTTCCTGCATCTGGCGGGGCGTCCAGAAGGTGCCCACGGAGGCGGGCAGGTACTTGTAGGCCCCGGTCTTGTCGCCGCTGATGACGGTGGCGGTGCGGGGCATGATGCGGGCGCAATACAGGCCGTTGAACCACCGCATGAGCGGATTGCGGGGCTGGGCGAACTCCAGAATGACGAGACGCCCGCCGGGGCGGAGCACGCGGGCAAACTCGGCGATGGCCTTCGGCGGCTCGCTCACGTTGCGGATGCCGAACCCGATAGAGACGACGTCGAAGGTGGCGTTGTCGAAGGGCAGCGCCATGGCGTCGCCCTCCATGTACTGCACCTTGCTGGCCACTTCGGCGCGTTCGCCGGGTAGTTTCTCGCGGGCGACCTCGAGCATCGCGGGGGTGAAGTCCAGGCCGATGACGCGCTTGGCGTGGGTGCGGGCGAAGAGCTGCGTGAGGTCGCCGGTGCCGCAGGCGACGTCGAGCACCTCGTCGCCGGGTTTGACGGAGGCGGCGCGGACGCCGGCGCGGCGCCAGCGCTGGTCCTGCCAGAGGGAGTGGACGCGGTTGTTGAGGTCGTAGCTGCCGGCGATGGCACCGAACATCCCACGGACCTTGGCGGCCTTCTCGGCCGACTGGTGCGGGTTGGTGAGTTCGGGGTCGGTCCAGGCCACAGCCTCGCCGTTCCGCTGTCCTGAGCCGTTCCTGAACTCCGCACTCATGAAGTCATGGTAGGTGAGTGGTATGGTTCTCTCGGCCCCGCCCACGCGGGTGTCGCCTTATGGAGACTTGCGTATGCGACTGAAGAAGACCCCCGCGGCGGCTCTGGTTGCTCTGAGCGTGCTCCCCCTCGCGTCGTGCAGCACCAACCCGGCCACCGGCCGCAGCCAGTTCAACGCCATCAGCCCCGAGCAGGAGATCGCGCTGGGCGTGCAGTCCACGCCGCAGGTGGTGCAGCAGTACGGCGGGAAGTACGGCGACGCGTCGGTGCAGGCGTACACGACCGAGATCGGCCAGAAGCTCGCCCGCGGCACGGAGGGGGACAACCCGAAGCTGCCGTGGGAGTTCACGATGCTGGACTCGGACATCATCAACGCGTTTGCGCTGCCGGGGGGCAAGGTGTTCTTCTCGCGGGGGCTGGCGGCGCAGCTGAAGAACGAGGCGCAGTTCGCAGGCGTGCTGGGGCACGAGATCGGGCACGTGACCGCGCGGCACATCAACGATCAGGTGGTGCGCGAGCAGGTGGCGTCGGTGGGCGGAGAGCTCGCGGGCTCGCTGCTGGAGAGCAAGGCGGGCATCGGTGGGCAGCTGACGCCCACGCTGATCCAGCTGGGGCAGCAGAGCGTGCTGCTGCGGTTCAGCCGCAAGCAGGAGCTGGAGGCGGACTCGCTGGGCATGCGGTACATGGCCAAGGCCGGGTACGACCCCGAGGCGCTGCTGGGGGTGATGGATGTGCTGGCGGCGGCGATGGAGGGAAACCGGGGTGTCGAGTTCTTCTCCACCCACCCGTACCCGGACACGCGTGTGGCGAACATCAAGGAGCAGCTGAGCAGCAACTACAGCAGCAGCCTGACGAAGCTGGAGCTTGGCGCGGATGCGTACCAGCGGCGGATGCTGTCGAAGCTGAAGGGCGTGCGGCGGAGCGACGCGGGTGCGAGCAAGGCGAGCTTCGGGGACCTGGGTGATCCGGTGCTGTGGTGTGCGCACTGCCGCGAGGATGCGGAGCACGCGCAGGCGAAGGACTGAAGTGGCGAAGAGGTAAGCGGGTGAAGAGTTGAGGCATGCAAAAGGCCCTGCGACGTGCAGGGCCTTTTTCGTGAATCAGTTGTTGTGGCAGGAGAGCATCGAGATGAGGACATCTCGATGGCACGAGAGCGCTTTACCGCTTGTCCATCGGCGTGTAGCGCACGTCGTGCGGGCCGACGTAGGCCGCGGCGGGGCGGAAGAGGCGGTTGTCGGCGAGCTGCTCGAGGACGTGGGCCGACCAGCCGCCGACGCGCCCGACGACAAACATGGGCGTGAAGAGGTCCAGGGGCAGGCCGATGCAGTGGTACGTGGTGGCGGAGTAGAAGTCGACGTTGGGGTAGATGCCCTTGGCGGCGACGGCGCCCTCCATCGTCTTCTCGATGCGGGTGGACTTGTCGAACAGGTCCATGTTGCCGGTGTCCTGCGCGAGCTGCTTGGCGAGGCCCTTGAGGTGGCTGGCGCGCGGGTCGTACGCCTTGTACACGCGGTGCCCGAAGCCCGGGATCTTCTCCTTCTTGGAGAGCTTGTCGAGCACGAACTTCTCCGCCGCGTCGACGTTGGGAATCTGGTTGAGCATGACCATGACCTCTTCGTTGGCGCCGCCGTGCAGCGGGCCGCGGAGGGAGCCCACGGCCGCGGTGAGGGCCGAGTAGAGGTCGCTCATTGTGGAGATGACGACGCGGGCGGCGAAGGTCGAGTTGTTGAAGCCGTGGTCGGTGTGCAGGACAAGGCACACGTCCAGGGCCTTGGCCATCGCGGGCGTGGGCTTGGCGCCGTTAAGCATGTAGAGGAAGTTCTCGGCGATGGACAGGCCCTTGTCGGGCCGCACGATCGGCTTGCCTTGGCGGTGGCGGTGGAAGGCCGCGAGGATGGTGGGGGTGACCGCGAGCATGGTGAGGGCCTTGTCACGGACCTTGGCGAGGTCGGTGGCGTTGGGCTCGGGGTCGATCAGGCCCATGGCGGAGACCAGCGTGCGCATGACGTGCATGGGCTGGGCGTCCATGGGCATGGCGGTGAGAAGCGACTCGATCTTGGCGGGCATCTCGTAGCGACCGCGGATCGCGCTGTTGAAGGCGGTCAGCTCCTCGCGCTTGGGGAGGCGGGTGTTCCAGAGGAGGAAGACGGTCTCCTCGAAGGTGGAGTTGCTGGCGAGCTCGCCGATGGGGATGCCGACGTACTCGAGCACGCCCTTCTCGCCATCGATGAACGACATCCGGGTTTCGGCTGCAACGACGCCCTCGAGGCCCTTGGAAAACGCTGCCATCTGGTATCACCCTTGTGGTGCTGGATCGGTGTGGACCGGCGGGTCGGTCCCGCCATGGGGGGCCGCCGGGGGGCAGACTATAGAGTGGGTTCCCCCGGGTGTCTTTCCCGCCCGTCGCCGCGACAGTGAAGGCTCTGTGAACCGTGCAAATTACCGGGCGCGGCTAGGATCCGCCTTTGGAGGCGAGCCATGGCCCGCACACGCATCACCGTCTGCGGCATCACCGAGGAGGAGCAGGCGTTCATCGCCGCGGACGCGGGGGCGGACGCCATCGGCTTCGTGTTCACGCCCATGAGCCCGCGGGCGATCGACCCCGCCGCGGCGTACGACATCATGAGCGTGATGCCGCCGCTGCTGGCGTCGGTGGGGGAGTTCTGCGACCCGACGGTGGACCAGTTCGTGGATGCGGAGGAGGCGTGCCCGACGATCTACACGAAGTTCGCGGGTGATGAGGACGTGCAGCTTGTGCGGACGTGCGGGCCGGACGTCATCAAGCTGGTTCGGTATGACGAGGCGACGTTCGCGCGGGACCTGGCGCGGTGGGATGAGGTGGAGGAGGTCTGCGCGGTGATGGTGCAGGCGCCCGGGCCGGGGGCGTTCGACTGGGCACGGCTGACGCCGCACATCGAAAATATCCGCAAGCCGATCATCCTGACCGGCGGGCTGACGCCGCAGAACGTGGGGGAGGCGATCCTGGCGGTGCGGCCGTGGGCGGTGGAGGCGTGCGCGGGCGTGGAGCACGCGCCGGGGGTGAAGGACGTGCAGATGATCGAGGATTTTTGTCTAGCGGTGCAGGGGGCGGACAGAGAGTGAGGTCACGCCCTGGGGTGGTGCTTCGCGTGCACCTGCTTGAGGCGTGAGCGGTCGACGTGGGTGTAGATCTGCGTCGTCGCAATATCCGCATGCCCGAGCATCTCCTGCACGACGCGGAGGTCGGCGCCGCCGATGAGCAGGTGGGTGGCGAAGCTGTGGCGGAGCGTGTGGGGGTGCACGTCGCGGAGGCCGGCCTCAAGGGCGCAGCGTTTGACGATCTGCCACACGGCCACGCGCTCGAGCGGACGGCCGGTGCGTGAGAGCAGCACGCGACCCTTGTCGCGCCCGTCGGCGCGGTCGAGCCTGGGGCGGCACTCGTCGAGGTAGCGCTCCACGGCCTCGCGTGCGGGGGCGCCCATCGGCACCAGCCGCTGCTTGTTGCCTTTGCCGGTGACGCGGACGACGCCGAGGGTGGTGTGCAGCTCGTTGAGCGTGAGGCCGGCGACCTCGGAGGCGCGCAGGCCGCTGGCGTAGAGCAGCTCCAGAAGCGCCTTGTCGCGCAGCCAGAGGGGCACATCCTCCTGGCCGGGCATCTTCGGGCGTGACTCCGGCTTGGGGGCGGCGAGCAATGCCGCGACCTGCTTTGGCGAGAGCACATCGGGCAGCTTCTTCCAGCGCGTGGGGCGGTCGAGGACTTCGGTGGGGTCCTTTGTGATGAGGCCGGTGGAGAGGGCCCAGCGGAAGAAGACCTTGATGGCCGCGAGGTGGCGGATGACCGAGCTGCCCTCCATCAGCCGCTTGCTTTTGAGCTCGGCGATGTGGGTGGAGACGTGGCGCGAGGAGATAGCGGGCAGCTCGCCGACGCCCTTCTCGTGCATGTCCATCAGGAGGTCGTAGAGGTCGCGCCCGTAGGCGTCGAGGGTGTTCTGTGAGAGGCCGCACTCCACCCGGAGGAACCCCATGAAGTGGGCGACGAGCTTCGCAAAGTGGTCAGGCAGGGCGGGGCGCGGCTCGCCCTTGCGGCGCCGGGCGGAGGGGGGCAGTGGGGCGGGTGCGCTCACAGCCGCATCATCGGCAGATCGGGTCGAACGGGTCGATTGGAAGAGAGGCATCAAGGCATGAGGCACCAAGGCATCAAATGAGGGTCAATGAAAAGCCCCGGCTCGCGAGGAGCCGGGGCTTGGGGAAACTCAGGGGTTCTCGCCTACGCGGGGTTTAGCCGCGGAGGAGGGAGAGGACCGACTGGGGCTGGCTGTTGGCCATCGACAGGATGTTGGTCGAGGCCTGCACCAGGATCTGGCTGCGGGTGAGGGACGCGGTCTCGGCGGCGAAGTCCGCGTCACGGATCACCGACTGGGCCGCGGCCGTGTTCTCGCTCTGAACGTTGAGGCTGCGGATGGTGGCGCCGACGGTGTTCTTCTGGAACGCGCCCAGGCGGCCGCGGAGAGCGGAAACCTGCTTGATCGCCTCGGAGACGATCTTCTGCGCGTCCTCGACATCGCCGTCGACGATGTTGTTGGCCTTGCCCGAGGAGAGCGAATCGAGGTGGCCGATGGTGCTGTTGCCGAGCTTGCGGGCGGCGACGTCCTGGATGCCCAGGGACACCTTGCCGGCGATGTCGACGTTGCCGGCGAGCTGGAAGTCGGCGCCGCCGCCGGTGATGGTGAAGGCGCCGCTGGAGCCGCCCACCACGCCCAGGGTCTGGCTGGTGTCGGTGTCGAGGGTCAGCTGCACGTCGAGGAAGTCGGTGTTGATGCGGGCGGTCTTGCCCGTGGTGGTGGCGTTGATGCCGTTGATGGTCGCGGCGATGTTCTGGCCCTTGTCGGTCACGCCGTTGGCGGCGGCCGAGGAGGTGAAGAGGGTGCCGCCCGAGGTGTCGGCGGTGTTGAAGTCGTCAGACTCGAGGCTGTAGACGCCGGTCTGGCCGCTGTTGCCGCCGTTGTGCAGCACCTTCACCGACACGAACTCGCTGGAGCCGAAGTCGGAGCTGTTGAGCTTGATGCCCGTGCCCGAGGTGGTCGCCTGGACGCCGGTCACGTCGCTGAAGCTGTTGATGGTCTGCTTGATGGTGTCGAGCGAGGTGCCGTCGGAGAAGGTCAGCTCGCGGCTGCCCTTGCTGCCCGACACCTCGATCACGAAGGAGCTGGTCGCGGCCACGCTGAGGGTGGTGGCGCCGGCGGAGAGGAACAGGCCGGCCTGCTGGGCGGAGGCGGTCACCGACACGTCGACCTGGAGGCTGGCGCCGGAGAACTTCGCGCCGTTGACCTTGAAGTCGGACACGCCGGTGGCGACGCCCGAGGTCTTGAAGTCGAAGTTGCCGTTGAGCAGCTTGATGCCCTGGAAGTTGGTGGCGCTGGAGACGCGGTCGATCGTCTGAAGGATCGAGTCGATCTGCAGCTGGTTCGCGGCCTTCTCCTCGGCGGAGAGGCCGGCCTTGCTGGCCGACGCGGTGAGCAGGCCCTGGAGCTCGGTCAGCAGACCGGAGACTTCCTGGAGGCCGCCCTCGGCGATGTTGGCGACCTGGTCGGTGCGCTGGGCGTTGGTGATGGCGGCGTTGAGGCCCTTCTGACCGGCCTCAAGGTTCTGGCTGGCGATGAGGCCGGCCGGATCGTCCTTGCCGCGGTTGACCTTGAGGCCCGTGCTGAGGCGCTCGAGGCTGGTGGACAGGCCCATGTTGTTCTGCGAGAGAACACGCTGGGCGACGAGAGACTGAACGTTCGTGTTGATGCGAGACATACTGAGGACCCTCCGTGCAGTGAGTACGAGCTCCGCGGCTGGACGACCGCGGTGGTGACTGTCGGCGGTGGGCTTGACGCGTCCCACCGCTGAGCCCGGCGCCGACAGGCCCGTGACTCGCGTGAACTCGGGATCCGTCCCGCTTCCACGCATTCCGCACCCAACAGGGTGAGGAACACCGTTGGGATCGGGAACTTCGGGGGGGTGGTTGAGCGGCGTGTGTCCAAAAAAACGCAAAATCCCGCGCAGCCCGCGCGGGATTACCGGAAACGCGCAAGAAAAGCCCCCTCAGGAGGGCCCTGAAGGGGTTCTGGATGCGGTCTGTACGGGTTGTGAGGGGGCGGTGGCTTAGCGGCCGAGCAGCTGGAGCACCGACTGGCTCTGCTGATTGGCGAGCTGAAGGGTCGAAGTGCCCGCGCTGGAGAGGATCTGGGCCCTCGTCAGCTGGCTCGTCTCCATCGCGAAGTCCGCGTCGCGGATCTGCGACACGCTCGCGGTGAGGTTCTCGAACTGCGATTGCAGCGACGTGACGTTGGTGTCCAGCACGTTGCGCTCGAAGGCGCCCAGCCGCCCGCGGAGCGACGTGATCTGGTCGATTGCCGCGTTGAGCACTTCCTGTGCGCCCGAGAAGTCGCGGCGCTGGAAGGACTGCCGCACGCTGTTGTACTGGCCTTCCTTGAGCGAGTTGAGGAACTCGACGCCGTTGCTGGTAATGACGCCGCCCAGGCGGGACGCGGCCACCGAGGGGATGCCCACGTTGGACTGCTGCAACGCGGTGACGTTCGGGCCAAGCTGGAAGAGGGCGCCGCCGCCGGTGATGTGGAAGGTGGAGGTCGCCGTCGCGGGCCGGGTGGCGAAGTCGCTGCCGAGCGTGATGCTCGCCGCGAGCGAGGGGATATTGGTGACCAGCTCGAGGCCGCGCCCGCGGATGAGGTTGCCGTTGACCAGGGCCTGCACGTCCTGGCCGTTGTCATCGCCCGAGCGAGTGAGCGTGCCGGCACCGACGTAGGTGGCCCAGTCGAAGGGCGCCGCGCCCGGGACCGGTGCGTTGTTAGCGAACTTGTAGGTGACGAAGCTGTCGGCGGACTCGCTGGGCGGGTTCTGCCGCTTGACGCTGACGAATGAGTCGGAGCCGAAGGTGGTGGACTGGAAGACCAGCCCCGAGTTCACGTCGTTGTTGATGGCCGCGACCTGCACGCCGGTGAGGGCGGTGGAGCGGTTGATGGCGTTCATCACCTGCGTCAGCGACTGGCCGCTGGCGAACTCGAAGACCTGCACGCCCTTGGGGCCCTTGACCTCGAGGGTCATTGCCGAGAGCAGCACGCCCGGGGGCGTGGTCCCGCCGCTGTAATACAGGGCTCCGGTCTGGGCCGAGGCGACAACGTCGATGTCGACCTGCACCGAGCTGCTGCCATTGAAGGTCGCGCCGTTGATGCGGGCGTTGGTGATCGCGCTGGAGCGGACGCCCGAGAGGGTGTAGTCCAGCGAGCCGTCCAGCAGCTTGAGGCCGCCGAAGCTGGCGGTGTTGCTGATGCGCGTGATGGAGTCGATGGCCGAGTCGATCTGCAGCTGGTTCGCGTCGCGCTCGGCGTCGGAGGTGGCCCCCGAGTTGGAGGACTGCACGATGAGCCCGCGGATGCTGTTGAGCAGGTCGTTGATCTCGGTGAGGGAGGCCTCGGCCGTGGAGATCACGCTGCTGGCGCGCTGGGCGTTGCTGATGCCCTGGTTGACGCCCTGGATGTCCGAGCGGATGCGCTCGGAGATGATCAGGCCGGCCGGGTCGTCCTTGCCGCGGTTGATCTTCAGGCCTGTGGACAGCCGCTCCAGACGAAGGTTCATCTCGTTGGAAGTGCGGCCGAGGTTCGCCTGCGCGATCATGCTGGCGACGTTCGTGTTGATCCTAGCCATTGCAATCCTCCGTGATTGAGGCTAAGTGCTCCGAGAAACCAGACCGACGCTGCGGGCGTCGGCCCGCGTAGGAAAAGCCCCGCTGCGGGGCGTTATCGATACTGCTTACAGGGCCCTGCGCTGCTCGCCGGGCCGCGAAACCCGGGTGCCGTTGATGTACGGCGTCTGCGGCGCCTGGCTGGCCAGGCCGCTGGTCCGCGCCCGGACCTTGGACCGTGCGGGCCCCGGCAGGATCTCGCCCGACAGCCCGTTCAGCTCGCTGCCGCTGATCCGTGCCGCCTGCTCGTTCTCCTGCCTGATGGCTTCGTAGACCTCTTTGCGATGAACGGCGATGCGTGTCGGAGCCGTGATCCCCAGACGGACCTTGTCGCCGCGGATGTCCACCACGGTGATCTCGATCTCGTCCCCGATCATGATCGTCTCGTCGCGCTGCCGGGATAGCACCAGCATCAGTTCGCTCCTTACTCCCCGGGCCTCCATGCCCGGGGGTGGGCCGCCTTCTCTCCTCGCGCCATACAGATGGGCGCGGCGCGGCCTGCCGGCTGTCCGGTGGTGATTCGTGCGGGGGTTGGAACCTTTGGTTCCCCATTGCTCTCTGCGGGTGGTTCTGGCTCAGGCCGACAGCGCGGCCGCGACCTGCTGCGTGGCCACCTTCACCAGCGGGTGGCGGGTGGTCCAGCGGCGCTCCGCCAGGACCATCTGCTCGCCGGTGCGGGTGAGGGTGTTGATCACCAGCGGCCCCTGGAGGTTGCCGGTGAGGGTGGTGTCCACCTTGTTGACGATCACGAAGACCTGGGCGTCCTCGAGCTTGTTGAGCTTGAGCTCGGTCATCTGCTCGGGGCGGATCGGGACGGAGTACTCGGGGACGAACAGGCTGGGGTCGGTAATCACGAACGCCAGGCTCGGCTCGTCGATGGACTGCAGCCAGAAGAAGCAGGCGTCCTCGCCCGGCTCCAGCAGGCAGAAGCGGGTCTGGTTGGTGAAGCCCAGCAGGCCCTTGGGGAAGTGGATCACGCGGTCCTCCGCGATGCTCACCACTCCGAATCGTGTCGTACGCACTTCCATTGCGTCAGCTCCGTCCATGGTTCTCCGCCGATCTCCCCGGCGGCACAGGTATCGATCTCCGATCAACACATCTGAATCAGCCAAGGAAGTCCAGCAGGCTCCTCGACTGCGTCAAAGCCGTGATCCTCAGTCCCGCTTCCAGCTGCGTCTGGAGGAGGGCAAACCGCGAGGACGCCTCGGTGAAGTCCACGTCCCGCAGGTCGCTACGGGCCTTGGTGTCCGTCGTGGCTCGTTCCACCTCGCGCATCTCCGCGTCGTCCACTCGTCGGGCGTAGCCGCCCACCGTGCCCCGGGTCTCGACCAGGGACGCGATGGTGGCGTCGAGTCCCTCTCCAGCAAGGGTGATGCCAGAAGTGTCGTTGGCCCGCAGCGCATCACGCAGGTCGATCAGGCGCGTGAACAGGTCGTCCACGCGCACCTTTGCACGGTCCTCACCCCTCAAAGTTGCGCTGCCGAAGTCGTATGTGGTGTTCAGCAGCCCCAGCTGCTCCGCGGCCTTCGAGTTGTTGAGCGCCCTGACCGAGATGGGGTCCGGGAATGTCGCGTTCTGCACGAGGGCGATGCCGTTCGCGCCGTCCGGGATCGTGGCCACCAGGTCCGTCGGGTCCAAACCCGCCATCGTCAGGGCCGAGGCAAGTTGCGTGTTGATTCGGCTGAGCAGCGACTGCATGTCGGAGAGATCGCTGGGCCGCAGGTCGATACGGACCTTGGTCCCTTCGCCGAGTGTGATCTCGATATCGTCGTTGAGGGCCTGGTCATAGATGCCGGTGGACTGGTTGATGACACCGTCGACCACCTGCACGCCTCGCCCGAAGTTGAGGTCCGAGACGCGCGTCGCACCCGAGAGCGAACGGATGCCCAGGCGCGTGGCCGTGTGGCCCTGGCCGGCGACCTCACTGATGGAGAGGGCGCCCCCGCTGCCGGCGGAGACCTCGTTGACGATGTCGATGCCGGTGCCGGCGCTGTTGACCCGCACCCGCACGCCCAGTCCGGTGCCCTCGATGAGGTTGCGCACGTCCTGAATGGTCTGTGCACCGGAGAGGTCGACGATCGCCGTGCGCCCGGCGTTTGCCAGGCGGATGGAGCCGAGCGCGCCGCTGACGCCCATGAGCGAGCCGATGGAGGTCTCGAGGGTCAGGCGCGGGTCGGTGCTGCGGCCCGCCGACGCTGCCTGCGTGAAGTCGAAGGGGGTCGTGTCGGTCAGGCCCAGGTCGAGCGCGGCGGTGCCGCTGCCCACGTCCGAGAACCGCAGGGTGTGCCCCGCGCCCACATCTATATTGAACCAGTCGCCGCCAACGCCCACGCCGCCAGGGCCGAGGATGGTGACGCCGTTATCGGACTCGTACTGCCGCACGGCGCTGTCGATCCGCTTGGCGACATCGTCCGCGGTCGCGGCTCCTTCGAGATCGATCGTGATCGGCGCGCCGCCGTCGATTGAGAGCGAAACGGTGCCGAGGGCCACGCCCAGGCCGCGGGCGCCGTTGAGGTCGGAGAGCGGCGTGGTCGGGCTCAGGCCGGGGTTGAGGTCCACCGACCCGCGCACGCGCGCGGAGATGCCGGAGATGGCGGTCGCGCCGATGGTGATCGGCGCCCCGCTCGCCTGGCCGAGGTCGGTGATGAGGCCGGAGCCCTCGCCGCGGTAGCGGAAGCCGGTACCGAAGGCCTCGACCGGCGGGCGCGAGGTGGTGGAGCCGCCGAAGACGTACCCCGCGACCGACTGCGTGTTGGCGGTGTTCAGCAGGCTCTGGATCATCTGGTCGATGACGATGGCCTGGCTAGCCCGCTCGCTCGCGGTGCTGCCGACATTGAGCTGCTGGCTGGCGATGCCCTTGGCCTGCTGGGCGAGGTCGTTGGCCGCGCCGAGGGCCGAGTCGATCACGTCGAGCGAGGCCGCGGCGTGGCTGAGGTTGCGGCGCAGCTGCACCGAGCGGTCGAGCCGATCGTCGAGCACCGAAATGGTCGCCGCTCTGATGATGTCGTCGCTGGGCCGCAGCACCGCGCGCCCGGTGGCGATCTGCTCGCTCACGCGCAGCAGGCCGACGTTTGAGCGGTTGATGTTCGCCAGCGCCATGCGCGAGGCCATCAGGTTCGACACGCGTGCCAGCCCGTTTGGAATGCTGCTCATCCCATGATCCCCAGCAGGATGTTCGTGAGCTCCTGCGCCGTGCTGATCACCTTCGCCGCGGCTTGGTACTGCCGCTGGAACTCGAGCAGGTTGATCGACTCCTCGTCGATGCTGACCCCGCTGATGCCCGCACGCTGCGATTCCAGGCTTTCGAGCACCACGGCCGAGGCTCTGGCGGCGGTATCGGCGGCGGACGCCTGGCCCGCGACCTCCTGCACGCTCTCGCGCCAGAGGCCCTGGAGCGTCTGGCCGTCAAGCCCCGGCAGCCCGCGGGACTGAAGGCCCGCGATCTCCATGGCCGTGCCGTTCTCGACGAACTGGCCGTTCACCATGCGGCCTGCGGTGAGCAGGCCGGGGTCGCTGACCAGGTCGGCGCGGACGCCGATGTCGGTGCCGTCCGTGCCCTTGAAGTACGAGTTGAGCCCGAGCAGCGCCACCGCGCCGGAGGTGTCGTCGGCGAAGCTGAAGTCAAAGCCCGTCGCGGCCTGCACGCTCACCTTGCCGTCGGCGGTGAAGCCCGCCGTGAGGCCGGGGATGGCGCCGATCGCGGCGACGATGTCCGCGGCGGAGGTGTCGTCGGTCGTTCCAGCAGCGCCGCCGGCATTGATGCCGTCGAGGTCGACGTTGATCCGCACGCTCTCAACGGCGCCGGTGTCCTTGTTCCGCACGTTGACGGTGAAGTAGCCGTTCTTGGCGGCGAAGGGCAGGCGCGAGGTGATCTGGTTGCCCGCGTCGTTGAGCGCCAGGTTGCGGTCAGAAGCCCCGAACGCCAGCGTCCCCATCGTGCTCGACAGCCCTGCGGCGTTCACACCCGTGCTGTGCAGCTTGTTGACCTCGAAGATGAGCTGGCTGGCGAGGCGGTCGAGCTTGTCGATGGTGCCGGCGACGGCGCTCACGCGCGACCCGACCAGCGCTCCCAGCGCGCCCGAGGTGATGTTCAGCGTCTGCCCATCCGCCGCCGTAGCGATCGCGATCTGCGTCTCGCCATCAACAACCGTGCGCTTCACCTGCAGCTCGCGGACCGCGCCGCCGAGTACGACCGGCGTGGAGCCCACGAGCACGTCCACACCCTGCTGGCCGTGGTCGACGACGTTGATGTCCATGATCGACGCGAGCTCGGAGAGGATACCGTCGCGCTGGTCGCGGAGGGTGTTGGCGGTCGCGCCAGAGACCTCGGCCTGCGCGATGGTGCCGTTGAGCTGCGCGACCTGCCGCAGCAGCTCGTTGCCGCGGCTGACGGTCGCGCCCATCTGGTCGTCGATCTGCCGCTGCTGGTCGACGAGCTGCGAGCGGAGGTTCTTGATGAACCCCGCGAGACGGTCGCCCTGCTGCACCACCGCCGCGCTGCTCTGCGTCTGGTTGCCCCGCTCCGACCAGCTGTTGAAGAACGCCGAGAGCTCGCTGGAGAGGTCGTGGTCGCCCAGCTCGCCCAGCGCGGCCTCGATCTGCGAGAAGATGCCGGACTTCGTCGCGGCGGAGAAAAAGTCAGAGCCGCCGTTCCATAGCCGTCCCTGCAGGGCGTTGTCGACCTGCCGCTGCACGGAGCGCACGAGCACGCCGTTGCCGATCTGAATGCCGGGGATGGACTGGTCGCCGCGTGCGGGCAGGTACCGCGCGACTTGGCGCGAGTAGCCCGGTGTGGCCGCGTTGGCCATGTTGTTGCCGGCGACCTGGATGCCGATCTGAGCGGCGGACAGTGCGGAGCGGCCGATCTGGATGGCGTCGGTGAGGCTCATGGGTAAAGGGCAAAGGTTCAAATGGCAAAGGGCAAATCGGAAGCGCTGTCTTCATCTGCCCTTTGCGAATTTGCTCGTTTGCTGTTTCCTCCTAGCTCCGCAGGTCCAGCGCTGAAACGACCATGCCGCCCGCTTCGACGTAGCCGCGGCGCGTGTACGTGCCGGCGTGGCTGAGCTGCCGGCCGACCTGCCGCATGAGTCCTTCCATGTGCGCCACCAGCGAGACAGTCGCGGCCCGGATGGTGTTCGTCTCTTCGTTCACACGCTCGATCAGCGTGCGGAGGTCGTTGCTCCTGGTCTTGAGTCGCTTCTGCTCGCCGGCGGGCACGCAGGCGCAGAGGTCGGTGAGCGTGATGGCGGTCGCCCGCTTGCCCGCGAGGGGCACGAAGCGCGTGCACGCGGCCGCCACGAGTTCGCGGCGCTCCTGCTCGAGCTTGGCGAGGATCTCGACACTGCGGGATTGAGCCGCGGTGGCCAAGCCGATGGCGGCAGCGTCGGCGTTGCGGATCGCCTCGCGGTGGGCCGCGGCCTGTTCGCCGAGGCGCGTGTAGGCGGCCGCGAGACTGTCGAGCAGCGACTCCAGGCGCTCGCACAGCACTTCTGCGTTCATCGGGTTGGCGTTCGTACCTTGAATCATCCCTGAACCTCAATCGCGGGCGTGGGCATCACTCCAGCCTTCGTCAGCATGCGGCGTGCCAACTGATCCACCAGCCCCCAGCGTTGCGAGGACACCATCCGCTCTGCGTGACGGGCGTCGAGCATCGAGCCGAACATCCGTTCCGCCTGGTTGGGGCCGAACGGGGCCGCGGCGTTGTTGCTCTCGCGCAGCCGCTTGAAGATGGGCTGCACCAGCGCGGTGGAGACGAGCTGCTCGGCCGCGGTGCGCGCCCGCTGCTCGGGCGTGCCCTCATCTCCCCCGCGAGCCTGCGCCATCACCCCCGCGAACCCCGCTTGCTCATCGAGCAGCCGAGACTGCGGGCGCAGCAAGGTCGGGTCCATCACGGACCCGCTCACCAGTCCTGGCATCCCGATCCGCTCCATTCCCACTTCCCGCCTCCGTGCTTCCGTGTCTCCGTGCCTCAGTGTCGACGGCCGGGCGATGGTTCAATCAACAACGAGCTTCGCGTTCAGCTTCCCCGTCTTGTGCAGCATCTGCAGGATGTTGATCTGCTCCTGCACCGGGATATCCAGCTGTTTGAACGCGCGGATCAAGTCCGCGAGCTTGGCCATCTCGCTGGGCCTGGCCTGCGGGGCGATCGGCGCCCACCGCTCCCGCGTAACCACCGGGTTCACAACCGAGGGCTGCGGAGCCGGCACCGTCGTGGTGATGGTCAGGTCCTTGTGCGTGATCGCGACAGGGCTGATCTCGACGTCTCCCGTGATGATGATCGAGCCCGTGCGCTGGTTGCAGATCACCTGCGCCGGGATGTCCAGGAGCTGCTGGTTGACTTCGGCGGAGAGAACGTCGGCGACGAAGGCCGCGCGGTCGGAGCGCTCGGCCTCGGGCACCGTCACGCGGATGGTCCGCTCATCGACGACCACCGCCACCTTGGGCCCCTGCGGCTGTGCCTTGGCGTTGATCGCGATCGCGATCTGGCTCGCGGCCGCCCAGCCCGCGTACGGCGTGTCGATGATCAGCTCGAAGGTGTCCGTCACCGGGGGCATCAGGATGTCCTCGATGATCCGCGCGCCTTTGCGCACCTTGCCGTTGGTGGTGATCGAGGGGTCCTGGAGGTCGACGAGCCCCTGGGCGAAGGCCCAGATCTTGCCGTCCTTGTCCGGCACCGGGCCCAGCAGGGCGCACAGGTACAGCTCGCCGCCCTTAAGGCTGGAGGCGTTCAGCAGTGCCGAGACCTGCACGTCGAAGGTATCGTCCGCGCGGGCGCCCGCGGGGGGGATGGTGACCGAGACGGACACCAGCGCCACGGACTTGGAACTCGCGAGCTCCTTGGGCGTGCCGAGCTGGTTGCCGCTCTGCTTGAGCAGCTCGGCGAGCGGTCGGGAGACCGCCAGCTCCTTGCCCGAGTCGCCGGTGCCGGGCAGGCCGACGACCAGGCCGTAGCCGCGGAGGATCGACTCCCCCTGGCCCTTGATCCGGACCAGCTCCTTGACCGTGGTCGCATTCGCGGCCAGAGTCAGCACCAGCGTCGCAAGGCACGCGATGATTCGCATGCCGTGCGGATCGCAAGGGGCGTGCCACCTCGTGCGACGCCGGGACTGAGCCGCTCTGGGCGAAGTCCCGGGTTGGCGGCGACCGATGTGCGCGAGTGGGACACGGGGTGAGCAGTTGTGACCGTGAAACGGACGTCGCGCCCAACCCGGGACTTCGTCGAGGACTCCTCAGTCCCGGCGTCGAGCGAAAGTTCCTCTTCGCTTAGAAGTTGAAGATCCCCTCGACCACCCGCGTCAGGAAGCCCTTGGTCGCGGTGTCCTTGGTGTCGCCCTCGGTGTGGGCGAGGATCGTCAGCTCGGCGAGCTGGCTGCTGAGGACGGTGTTGTTGTCCGTCACGTCCTCGCGCCGGCATTCGCCGCTGAGCACGAGCGTGCGGATCTCCTTGTCCTGCCCCACGGTCTTGCGGGCCTCGAGCACGAGCACGCCGTTGGGCTTGACGTCGATCACCGTCGCCTGGATCTTGTCCTGGAACTTGTCGGTCCGCTCGAACTTGCCGTCGCCCTTGAAGTTCCGCGAGCCGGTCAGGTCGGCGCTGGCGATCGTGCCCGTGCCCACGTTGGTCAGGTTGCCTTCCAGGAACATGGCGAGGTCGGGGAACTTGTTCACCGCCGCCTTCAGGCTCGCGTCCTTCTTGGCGTCCAGCTTCTGCTGGCTGCTCTGGCTGCTGCTCTCGGCGATGATGATCGTGACCTTGTCGTGCACCGCGTAGGGCTTGGGCTGAGGGGCCTCGACCAGCATGAGGCTGGCACTGCGGAGCGTGAGGGAACTGGTGGTGGGGGTCGCGGGCTGAGTGCTGGGCTGAGCGGGGGGCGTGCTCGGCGCCGTGTCGCTCTTTATGGGCGCACTCGTCGGCTCGGGCGCCATCATGCCCGGCGACGCAGCGGGGGCGCTCGGCTGCTGGGCTGCCTGCCCGGCAGGAGCAGTGGGGGAGTTTGATGGCGAAGGCTGACGCCGCAGCAGGCTCTGTCCATTCGCCGCGCCCGTCGCCGCAGCAACAGACACGCCCACCGTCATCAGCATCGCTGTCATACGCGCCATTACAGACCTCCCTCCGCCACCAGCACCGCCTTGCCCGGGCCGTTCACCCGTGCATCGAACGTCTTCTTGGAGTTCATGCTCTGGAACTGGATCACGTCGCCCTCGCGCCCGGCCTCTTTCGCCCGCGCCGTCGTGCTGACGACGACGGTCCCGGACACGCAGTCGATGCTCACCAGGTCCCCCCGTTGCACCACGACCGGCGCCTCGACGTCCTTGGCCAGGATCACCTTTCCGGCTTCCACGCGAGCACGTGCGACGCTGCCGACGACCTGCGAGCGTGTCGCGGGCGCCACTGAAGGCGCCAGCCACTGCTCCTGCTCTTCCAGGCTCTCGGAGTTCACCGCGCTGCCGCGCGACAGCGGCGTGCTCGACACCAGCACCGTCCGCCGCACCGTCACGCCGACCCGCACGACCTGCTGGGCAACGAGCACATCAGCGCGGTACACCCGCACGGTCAGCGGCATCTTGTCACCCATCGCCGCCGGCGAAACCGCGACCGTCCGCCCGGCCGTGGGCATGTCCAGCACCTCGGCCCCGTCCTCGAAGTTCAGGCGCAGGTCGGCCGCGTCGACGCCGCACGCCTGCGCGATCCGCGCCCGCACGTGGTCGCGCACGGTCTCGCCTTTGGGTGCATCCTTCTTCTCCACCGGGGCAGCGGCCTCGATCACCGGCATCGCTCCCGGCGTGCCCGTCGCCACCCGTACCACGCAGGCCGACCCCGAGAACGAGGTCCGACCGATCATCTCCCGCCCGTTCTGCTCCACCAGCTCGCGCACGCGCGACAGCTCCACGCGCAGGGAGCCGGTCTTCAACTCGCCCGAAGCGACCACACCCACCGCGGACAGACCAGCGGCCTCGCCGCGCAGCTCCGCAACATCCCCCAGCGTCACCGGCGCGCCCGCCTGCACCCGCACCAGCGTCCTGAGCGCGACGCTCGAGGCCTCCTGCCCCCGCGCCGCCGCCGCCAGCACGCACACCGTGACGAACGCCGCCAGCCATGCCAGTCTCCGCCTGGTCATTGCGTTACCTCCTCAGCTGGCTCACGGTCCGAAGCGTGTCGTCCGCGGCCTTGATGCTCTGGCTGTTCATCTCAAAGGCCCGCTGCACGCGGATCAGCTCGATCAGCTCGCGCGTGGGGTCCACGTTGCTCGATTCCAGCGACCCCTGCACGATGGTGCCGCGGTCCTCTTCCGCGGGCACGCCCACGTTCGCCGGCCCGCTCGCGACCGTCGCGCCGTACAGGTTTTCGCCGATCTGCCGCAGCCCCGCGGGGTTCACGAACGTCGCCACCTGCAGCTGCCCGGCCTCGCTCGGCTCGGTCGCGCCCGGCGTCATGTACGTCACCCGCCCATCGGAGCTGATCGAAATCGACCCTTGGATGGCGTTAGGCGGGATCGTGATCACCGGCTCCAGCCGCCGCCCCTGGTCGTTGGCGAGCACCATCTCGCCGTCGGCGTTGAGGGCGAAGTTCCCCGCCCGTGTGTAGCCTCGGCCTTCGGAGGCCTTGGAGTCTTCGACCGTCACCTGGAAGAACCCGGCTCCCTCGATCATCGCGTCCAGCGGCCGCCCCGTGCTCTGGGCGGCGCCCTGGGTGAAGTCGATCTGCGTGCCGCTGACCTTGACGCCCAGCCCCACGTACAGCCCCGTGGGTCGCTGGTCGTCGTTGCTGTTCACCGCGCCCGGCTGGGCCTTCTCCTGATAGAACAGGTCCTGGAAGTTGACGCGGCTGGCCTTGAACCCCTGCGTGTTCACGTTCGCGAGGTTGTTCGCGGTCACGTCGAGGGCGGTGTTGAGCGCCGTCAACCCCGAGGCCGCGGACTGCAGTGCGTTGATTGCCATCGTCAAATCCTCGAAGGGCAAATTCGCAAAGAGCAAATCAGAGTCGTGCCTTTATTTGCCCTTTGCCAATTTGCTCATTTGCTATTTCGCTCAAGCCAGCCGCCCCATCCCGATCGCCCGCTCCATGATCCGGTCGTGAGCCTGGATCATGCCCGCGTTCCATTCGACATCCCGCGCGGCGGAGGACATCCGCATCAGCGCCTGCACCTCGTCGGCCGCGGAGTCCTCGTACGCGTGCTGCTTCACGATGCCCCGCGCCGGCCGCTGGCTCGAGAGCGCGTTGGCGTCGGCCACGAACTGGCTCTTGTCCGCCTTCTGGAGCAGATCGAGGCTGGGCACGTCGATGACCTTGATCCGCGCCACCACCCGCCCGCCCTGCGTCACCGTGCCGTCGCTGCCAACCTGCACCGACCCCGGGGGCAGCCGCACCGGCCGCTTGTTGACGTCGAGCACCGGCATCCCGCCCGTCGCGGTCACCAGCGAGCCGTCGGCCGCCCGTGTAAACCGCCCGTCGCGCGTCAGCCGCACCATGTCGCCCTTGCGGTCCTCGGTATCACGCACCACGAAGAACCCCGAGCCCTCGATCGCGAGGTCGAGCGGCCCGCCGCTCTTGATCGCCCCCTGCGAGAAGTCGACGCGGTTGCGGTGCATCAGCGTCCCGCCGCCCAGCCGCTCGAGCAGGGTGTTGCTGGGGAGATAACCCACCCCATCCTCCCGCCGCACGTCCTGCCGCACCGCCGGAACCGGGATGTCCGGCTTGAACCCCGGCGTGTCCATGTTCGCGAGGTTGTTGGCCCACACCTCCTGCGCGTAGATCGAGGTCATGAGCCCGCTGGCGGAGATGTTCAGCCCGTACGACATGCGCTGCGGGTCGCATTCGCGAAGGGCGTGCCAGTGCGAAGCACACGACGCCGGGACTGAGCCGCTCTGGGCGAAGTCCCGGGTTGGCGGCGACTGCGACGACAGCCGTCGCGCTCAAACCGGGACTTCGGCAAAGCCCTCAGTCCCGGCGTCGTGTGGCCCATGTTCGCGCAGGCCCTCTGCGCCCCCGCGCAACCCCTGCGCCCCGCTCCTCTCCTACACTCCCCTTCCCACCGGTGCGGGCATTGTGCCCCCATCCCGGGGGGTTGCTAGCCTGGGGACCTCATGGCCGACAACCGTCAAATCCGCGTAGGCGCCGGACTCGAGGAGTCCAAGTACAACGAGGAGTTCATTGATTGGCTCCGCAAGTGGGGCGTGCCGATCCTCTTCGTCGTCGCCCTGGTGGCCGCGGCCTACGGCCTGCGCATGCGCTGGCGGCAGAGCCAGGAGGCCAAGCTCGACACCTCCTTCTCCGAGCTTGAGTCGGTCATTTCCGGCGCTAACCCGAGCCCTGACAGCCTGTTGCAGATCGCCAGCGACCACGCCGATGCGGGTTCGGCTGTCGCCGCGATCGCACGTCTGGAGGCGGCCGACGCCTACCTCGATTCAGTCCGCCGCGGCGTGCGCCCCGGTGTCACGGTCAAGGCCGACGGCACCCTCGACAAGCCCGAGGACGCTCTCAAGCCCGAGGAGAAGGCCGGGTTCCTGACCAAGGCCGGCGACCTCTACGCCCAAGTTTACAACGACCTCCGCAACGACGACGGCAAGCGGATCCTCGCGATCGGCGCGCTGTACGGAATGGCCGCGGTCGCGGAGGACCAGAACGACCTTGCCAAGGCCAAGGCCAACTACGACGAGATCGTCAAGCTCGCCGAGGCCGGTGGCCTGACCGCGCACATCGAGGTCGCCAAGGAGCGCATCGCCAAGCTCGATGAGCTCAAGAACGTGACGCCGCCGTTTGCAAAGGCTGACCTGCCGCCGGTGCCCGAGGCTCCTAAGCCGCCCGCCCCGACGCTGACGCCCATCGATCCGTCGCAGCTCCCGCCGGGCCTGCAGCCGCAGCCGCTGCCCCCGCCCGCCCAGCCCCCGCAGACCGACCCGCTGCGCCAGCCGACAACGCCCTCGCCGACCCCGGCCCCGGCCACCAACCCGGAGCAGCCCGCACCGGCGCCCGCGAACCCGCCCACGGAGCCGGCTCCGGCCAACCCTCAGACTCCACCGGCGGAGCCCACCACGCCCCCCGCGTCGCAGCCGACCAACCCCCCGGCCCCGCAGCCCGAAAACCCGCCCGCGCCAAAGTAACCGCTCCACTTCCGCTTTCCGGCTTCCGCTTTCCGCTTTTCCATGGACGACATCGCCCGCACGTCCGGCCTCCTGCTCCCCGGCGGCAAGGTCGACGCCGAGGCGATCCGGCGCGCCCTCGAGCAGGCCGAGCAGACCGGCGTCGACGCCGATGACGACGCGGAGCTCCGCACCGTCACCTTCACGCTCCAGCGCGACCTCAACAAGCGGCTGGACAAGTACCTCACGGACCGCATCACCTTCATGTCGCGCAATCAGCTGCAGAAGCTGATCGGCGAGGGCGGCGTCACCGTCAACGGGCGGGTCGCGAAGTCCTCCACCAACCTCCGCGCGGGCGACGAGGTCGAGGTGGTGATCCCGCCGCCGCCCAGCAAGGACATCGTCCCCGAGAACATCCCGCTCGACGTGATGTACGAGGACGAGCACCTGCTGGTGATCAACAAGCAGCCCGACATCATCGTGCACCCGGCCCGCTCGCACCTCAAGGGCACGATGCTCTCCGCCCTCGCGTGGCACTTTCAACACGGTGGCACCGGTCTCCCGACCGGTGCTGCTTCGCCCAAACTGTCCAGCGTCGGGGCCGAGTTCGCCCGCCCCGGCGTCGTCCACCGCCTCGACCGCCACACCAGCGGCTGCATCGTCTTCGCCAAGCAGGACGAGGCCCACTGGAAGCTCGGCCACCAGTTTGAGTACCGCACGGTGGACAAGCGCTACATGGCCGTGGTGCACGGGAAGGTGGAGCCGCCCATCGAAGTCGTTGAGCTGCCCATCGGCCCGCACCCATCGCGCGAGAAGGGCTACCGCGAGAAGTACGTGGTGCGGCACGACGAGCTCGGCAAGCACGCCGTGACCATCTACCGCGTGCGCGAGCGGTACGTGCTCGAGAACCGCACGCGCACCGACGGCACCGTGGGCGACGAGTGGTTCAGCCTCGTCGAGCTCGAGCTCAAGACCGGGCGCACGCACCAGATCCGCGTGCACCTCTCCGAGCTCGGCTACCCGATCGTCGGCGACGACATGTACGGCGGGCGGCCCTTCGTCGACCCCGCGACCGGCGAGCCCATCATCGCCCGCCAGGCCCTGCACGCCACCATCCTGGGCTTCAAGCACCCGATCACCGAGCAGCCGATGCAGTTCACCGCCCCGCTCCGCGGCGACATCGGCCGCCTCGTGCGCACGCTCCACCAGCACTCGGGCTCACGCCTGGAGCGCCTCGCGCCCCCGGGCGCGACGGTGGACATCGCCAAGGTTCTCCCGCCCTGACGTCCCGCCCTGACGTCCCGCCCTGACTTCGAGGCCCCGACGATCCCCCTGCCGCCTCATCCGGCACTCATGCCCCCGGCGGTAGAGTTGACTCAGCCCGTCCATGCGCGGCGGCCCTGCGCCCATGCCTCTCCCACCCTGCCCATCCCCGGCCGCTGCGTCGTCCCATTCCTGGCCTGGCGGGTGGTGGCGCCGCAACCGTGTCGGCATGGTCGTATTCGCCATCGGGCTGGCCTGCACGCTGTTGGCCACGATCGCCCTCCACCGAGCGGTCACCGCGCGTGACCAGGAGCGCTTCGCCTTCGGCGCGGCCCAGGCCCGCGAGGCTATCACCTCGCGCCTCGAAACCTACGCCGCCATGCTCCGCGCCAGCGCCGCCCTCTACGCCGCGAGCGAGAGGGTCAGCCGACAGGAGTTCCAGGAGTTCGTCGGCCGCCTTGAGCTCGCCCGCCTGTACCCCGGCATCCAGGGCATCGGCTTCACCGCCCGCTCGCCCGATGGCCGGCGCGAGTCGGTGGAAGCGCTGGGGCGCTCGGAGTGGGCGGGTGTCTTCGAGTTCCGGGTGTGGCCGCCGGAGCCCGCCCGCGACGAGTACCACGCTGTCTTGTACCTGGAGCCGCTGGACGACCGCAACCGGCGTGCAATCGGCTTCGACATGTACAGCCAGCCTGCGCGGCGCGAGGCCATGGAGCGGGCTCGCGACACCGGCATGCCCGCCATGTCGGGGCCGGTCAGGCTGGTGCAGGAGGTCGACGAGGACAATGCCCAGCCGGGCTTCCTCGTGTACGTTCCGGTATACCGCAACGGCACCTCGCCAAAGACGATCGAGGAGCGGCGGGCCGCGCTGGTCGGTTTCGTCTACAGCCCCTTCCGCGCCACCGATCTCTTTACTCACCTGCTCGCGAGCGTCGGCCACACGCGCACCGGGGTGGAGGTGTATGACGGGGTGGAGCGGACCGAGGGTCACCTCCTCTACTCGGAGCACTCAGCCCCCGCACCCAGCGGCTTCACCGCCTCGGAGACCGTCACCTTTGCCGGACGGACCTGGACCATCGACCACCATGCGCTGCCGGGGTTCGAGCAGGCGTGGGGGCGCGGCCTGGTGCTCCCCGCGTTCCTCGCGGGCACCGGGATTTCCGCGCTCCTCGCGCTCATCGCCGGGCGCGAGGCCCGCGCCCGCGCCGCCGCGGACCACGCCCGTGAGCAGTCCCGCGCCGCCACCGCCGAGCTGCGCCAGACCCTCGACACCGCCGCCGTGGGCCTGGTGCGTGTCAGCCGCGACCTGCGGTACATCGCCGCCAACCCGGGCTACGCGGAAATCGCTGGGCTCCCCGTGGAATCGATCGCCGGGCGCGCCGTCCGCGAGGTTGTGGGCGACAAGGGCCTCGCGATCATCCGGCCCTACATCGACCGCGTGCTCGCGGGCGAGCGCGTGGAGTACGAGGCCGACATGCCGTGGGTGGCCGCGGGAAACAAGCGCATCCACGTCGTCTACACGCCCTGGCGCGAGCCCGACGGGACGATCAGCGGCTGGGTCGCCTCCATCACCGACGTCACTGCCCGCGCCGCGGCCGAGCACGCCATGCGCATCAGCGAAGCCCGCAAGACCGCCGTGCTCGAGACCGCGCTCGACGCGGTGATCTCCATGGACGCCGACGGCAAGGTCGTGGACTTCAACCCCGCGGCGGAGCGGATTTTCGGCTACAGGCGCGACGAGGTCGTTGGGCGCGAGATGGCCGACCTCATCATCCCGCCGCAGTTCCGCGAGGCCCACCGCCATGGGCTGCGGCGCCACCTTGCGGGCGGGCCCAGCACCGTGCTGGGCCGCCGCCTGGAGATCACCGCCGTTCGCAAGAACGGCGAGGAGTTCCCCGTCGAGCTCAGCATCACCCGCACCGCGGTCGGCGGGATCATCCTCTTTACCGGATACATCCGCGACATCACCGAGCGACGCCGCGTAGAGGAGTCGCTCCGCTCTCACCAGGCCTACCTCAGCACCGCCCTCTCGGTCGCGCAGCTGGGAACCTTCACCTGGAACCTCGAGTCCGACGAGTTCACGCTCGATGAGCGCGCTCGCGAGATCTTCGCCGTCCCGCCCGGCCCGGTCGCCAAGCAGGCCATGTTCGCGCGGGTCCACCCAGACGACCTGCAGCGTGTCATCGCCGCTACCGAGGACTCCCGCAAACGCGGCGTCCGCCTGGAGATCGAATACTGCCTCCGCCTCCCCGACGGCAGCGCGCGCGTTGTCCTGAGCATGAGCAGCCACGTCCCGCCCGGCAACGGCCAGCCCGAGCGGATGGTCGGCGTCTTCGCCGAGACCACCGAGCGGCGACGGGCCGACGAGCGCCTGCGCCAGAGCGAGGCCCGCTTCCGCAGCTTCTTCGAATCTCTCGATCAGGGCTTCTGCCTTATCGAATCGACGCAGACCTCCGACGGCCGCCCCGACTACCGCTTCATCGAAGTCAACCACGTTTTCGAGGAGCAGACAGGCCTCACCAACGTCGTGGGCAGGAGCATGCGTGAGCTCCGTCCCGCGCACGAAGAGCACTGGTTCCAGCTCTACCACCGCATCGCCGACACCGGCGTCCCCGAGCGATTTGTTGATGAAGCGCGCGCTCTCAACCGCTGGTACGACGTCTACGCGGCGCGAGTGGGGGGTGAGGGCAGCCGCACCGTCGCCGTCCTCTTCCGCGACATCACCAACCTCCGCCGGTCTCAGGCCCGCGACCGCCTGCTGCTGGCGCTGGAGGACGCCACCCGCGCCATCGACGACCCGCACTCCATCACCCAGGCCGCGGCCCGCATGCTGGGCCAGCACCTGCACGCCAACCGCTGCGCCTACGCCGACGTCGAGGGAGACCAGGACACCTTCAACCTCACCGGCGATTACAACGACGGCGTCGGCAGCATTGTCGGCCGCTACACCTTCGCCCAGTTCGGGGCCGAGTGCCTCCGTCTCATGCGGGCCAATCAGCCGTTCGTCGTGCAGGACTCCGAGACGGACGCCCGTTGCGAGGAGGTCCGCGCCGCCTACCGCGCCACCGACATCCGCTCGGTGATCTGCGTGCCGCTGCACAAGGCCGGCCGCTTCGCCGCTGCCATGGCCGTGCA